>Ga0209777_10000915_pt1 | contig 45302 bp, 46 predicted proteins | sample FrelakmetHBP12HB_FD_187147 | JGI IMG/M metagenome (GOLD analysis project Ga0209777, IMG submission 187147) | Freshwater lake sediment microbial communities from the University of Notre Dame, USA, for methane emissions studies -HBP12 HB (SPAdes)... | ecosystem: Environmental > Aquatic >...
ATCTGATCCTTCTTGAATGAAGGTTTCTCCGAATTGGCCACCTTCCTCAACGGGTATGACACCGGCGGGTTTGACTGGTATTACACCTCCGACCCTGACATCAATCTGACCGACTGGCTCGGAGGCTCGGGCGATAACACCGCTCACTACGGCGCGAATTTCCTCTTCGTTACTTATTTCCTCGACCGCTTTGGTAAAACTGCCACCCAGGCGCTTGTTCATGAACAGAAGAATTCCCTGGACAGTGTGGATGAAGTTTTACAACAGTTGAATATCACCGACCCTCTCAACAGCCAACCGGTCACCGCAGACGACTTCTTTGTTGATTGGACCATCGCCAATTACATACATGATCCGAGTGTTGCCGATGGCCGATATATGTATCATAATTATTCAAGTTCACCCACCGCCAATGCTACGGAAAGCGTGAACACATGCCCACAATCGACGGTCACCCGCATGGTCAATCAATATGGAGTGGACTACATCCGCTTTAACTGTTCGGGTAATTACACGATCGATTTCACCGGCTCCACTCTCACCCGCCTGCTGCCTGCCGACCCCCATTCGGGGTCCTACGCCTTCTGGTCCAACAAAGGCGACGAATCCGATATGACCCTCACCCGTCAATTTGACTTGACGGGGGCAGCCGGACCGCTCTTGATCACTTTTTGGACTTGGTATGACGTTGAACAGGATTATGATTATGTCTACTTGGAAGCCTCCACCAACGGCATCTCCTGGACCATTCTCAACACTCCCTCTGGGACCGACTCCAACCCCTCCGGCAGTTCTTATGGCTGGGGCTACAACGGTCAATCCATTGGCTGGATCCAGGAAACGGTTGACCTTTCAGAGTTTGCCGGGCAGAACATTTCCCTGCGCTTTGATTACATCACCGACGCTGCCGTCAACGGCGAAGGTTTTATGCTGGACGATATCGCCATTCCCGCCATCGGTTACACCGATGGGTTTGAATCCGGCGATGGTGGGTGGACGGGTGCTGGCTTTGTCCGTATCCAGAACGTCCTACCGCAGACCTTCCGCCTGGCGCTTATCACGGAGACGAACAGTGGCACGACCGTGGACATCCTCCCCATCAGCGCAGACCAGATCGCCCAGATCCCTGTCCAGATTGGCAGCAACGGCGTCAAAGATGTCGTCTTGGTGGTGTCTGCCACCACACGCTTCACCCGGGAACGAGCAGCCTACCAGTTTGAGATCCGATAACCGTTGGGGCAGATCCGGTGTGGATCCCTAAGAACCTCCAACAAAAAGACGTTCTGAGTGGCGTCTCGCGAAACACTCCCAAGGGGGCTCACCGCCGTTTCCAGGCGAGAAGTATATTTTATTAGGTCCTTTACAGACCTATTCAAGGAGAAAACCATGTCTATTGTACCTAAATCCGAGATCCTGAATGTGAACCGCCTGGCAGAGTACCAGACCGGCGCGGTCGTCTCCCGCCAGGTTATAAAAGCCGAAAGCGGGAACGTCACCCTGTTCGCCTTCGACGAGGGTCAGGAGCTGAGCGAACATACCGCCCCGTTCGATGCCCTTGTTCATATGCTCGACGGGCAGGCTGAGATCAGCATCTCCGGTAAGCCCTTCCTGCTGAAGGCGGGCGAAATTATCATTATGCCTGCCGGTCAACCGCATGCTGTCAAAGCTGTTGGAAAATTCAAGATGCTTTTAACGATGATCAAAGCCTAGAACCCAAATAACAAGCTCTAGGCGACGTTACAAACGGCGGTGAAGGCAGCAAATGGAATTCTTGGAAATACCTTTGGATTAAGAACACCCGGCTTCCTGTCGAAACCGGGTGAAAACTAAAGTGACCTCGATTTAAACTCCCGGCACTTTAAAGTGCCGATGACTTGATCTAGATATGAATTGCGCTCCCCTCCGCGACATGTGCAGCTTCCATCAGTGCTTCGGATAGCGTTGGATGGGCATGGATATTGCGAGCGATTTCAGCTGGGGTTAGCTCCATCATGTGTGCCAGGGTCAATTCTGGCAGCAATTCGGTCACTTCCGGGCCGACCATGGTCGCGCCCAAGATCTCGCCGTACTTCTCATCCACGATCAATTTGACCCAGCCGGCATAGTCCGCCAGCCCGAGCGCCTTGCCATTCGCTTGGAAGGGGAATCGCCCGATCTTCACCTTGTATCCGCGTTCCTTGGCCTGGGCTTCGGTCATACCAAAGGAGGCCACTTGCGGCGAGCAAAAGGTGGCGCGCGGCATCATCTCGTAATCCAGAGTAACAGTCTCATGCCCGGCGATGTTCTCTGCGCAGACAATTCCCATTGCTGTGCCGACGTGCGCCAGCATCAGTTTGCCGGTCACATCGCCAACGGCCCAGATGCCAGGGACGTTGGTTGCCATGCGTTCATCGATCTCGACGAAACCGCGCTCCGAAAGTTTAATGCCGGCTTCCTCCAGCCCCAACCCCTTGGTGTTAGGCTTGAAGCCGATTGCCACAAGTGCCTGATCGGCTTCCAAAACCTTCGTCTCACCGTTAGCGGAAACGGTCACTTTAACACCCGTCTTCGTGGCTTCCACCGCCGCGACCTTGTGCCCAACCAATAGCTTCACGCCGCGCTTGGTGTAGGCTTTGCCAACCTCAGCGGCGGCATCCTCATCTTCCAGCGGTAGGACGTGCGGCAGCATCTCCACAACCGTGACCTCCACGCCGTAGGAATTCCAAACGGTGGCGAACTCCATCCCGATCGCGCCTGCCCCGATGATGACCACACTCTTGGGCAGTTTCTCCTGCAAGATCGCTTCCCAATAAGTGACAACCCTCTCGCCATCCACCTTCCAGGCACCGGGAACCGCCGCGGAAGCGCCAGTTGCAACGATAATATTCTTGGCGTGTAACCCGGTCAATTTTCCGTCTTTATCGATAACAGTAATACTTTTAATTGCATTCGTCGGACCAGCTGCCAGTTTTGCCGTTCCGATGAAAACTGAGATGTTGTTCTTCTTCATCAGGAAGCCGACGCCCTTGACCAGCCGATCCGATACCTGGCGCGAGCGTTTCACTGCCACGGAATAATCCAGTTTCAGATTCTCGAATGAGAACCCGAATTCCTTGCCGCGTTCCCGCAGAGTATGTGCAACCTCTGCATTCCGGAGTAGCGCTTTTGAAGGGATGCAACCAACGTTCAGACACACACCACCCAGCCATTGCCTGTCCACGATGGCGGTTTTAAGTCCCAACTGTGTAGCACGGATGGCGGCTACATAACCCGCAGGTCCGGCGCCGATCACAAGAACATCATATATGTCTTCCATTAAAACCTCCATATTAGATAATTAAACCAATCTCACATTATAACCATCCATGTCGGTAAGCAGCAATCCTCAAACCTGGTCCGCCCGGGATGTCCTTGACCGTGGTAAGGGATGATCTTGCACTCGCTCCTCCCGGGGTGCGATGATCGAGTATGAACAACAAATACACCATTGGTTAATAAATCGCGAAACTGGAGAACACCCAAGGCATCGATCCAGGTCTGGTCTAGATAGTACCCGGAGTGCCTGTCGTCTTTCCGGAATGCACGTGCGACGGCAACCTGGAGAAGTTCCTTACCATCACCAAAAATGCCGAACTTGGAATTGTATGAATGAACCTCGTGTCTTCCGATGATGGAAGACTGCCGTGAACGGTAAACGAAACGGTTAGAAGCGACGATCTCGTCCCCGGAGAGAGGAAGAATCGGTTTCGGTTTGTTCTTCACGATATTTCAACCCTTTTCAGATAAAGTCAGTATGATTATATACGAAAAAAACAAGTTCCCTATCAGACGTATCGAGCAAGTTATTATACAAGATTCCCGGCCGGATTGTTAGATTCAATGACTGGAAGCGTTAGGAGCGCATGCGGCACCACCAGTACATCGCAGGAAGATCCTAATTCCTTGCTGGCGAGTGCCAAGGCTGCCTCAATGGTCGCAGCAGGAATCATCTTACAGGCGGTCACCAGATCCGGGCAATCGCTGCCTACAATCACGACGCGCGCTTGCTCCAGTACTTTGGCCATGACAAAGGCGCGCTGCTGGCCGGGTGGATATCCATTGCGGCGGGCGTCATCCAGAATGGAATGAATGTTGGGAGCATCCCGCATGGCAGCCAGGAATCGCTGTTCTCCAACACCGGACCCAACCCCTTCTTCGCAACGGGCAGGGATAATTAAAAATCCACCTGGGCGAACCACCGGTATTGGGGCGAAAAAAAGATAGGATGGGGCACGACTGGCCTGATACAGGTTAATGTCTTTGGGGAAACCAACTCCGCCAATGGCAATATCGTATTGATGGGGGATGGGAACTTTGTAGATGGATTCAGCAAAATTAACCAATTCTTCAAAAGCCTGATCCGGCTCACCAGCCTGCACATACAACACACGCTTTTCATCATCCAGCACCACATTCAGGATAAAGCCCAAGTTTGCGCGACGCGCGGCCTCGACCAAGGCCTCATGGAATGGATTACCTTTGATGCGACCCAGCCGTGTGCAGGGGTTGTCAATAAAATCCGGACCATGCGTGTAGGCAATCGTTTTCTCGCCAGCTGCACCGATGGCGACGGTTTTATGGCCGCCCGAGTAACCGGCATATTGATGCGGCTCCACGATTCCTGTGCTAATGACCAGATCCGCTTCTACTACAGCGCGATGTAATTGGACCGGGACACCGCTCAAGGTTGATCCAAGGTCGACCAGGACTGATGGATTTTGGGGTTCGTTGTCGATAACGAGGTATCTCTCAACGATCCCGGCCCCCAATTTAATATTCTTCTCTTCCAAAGTCGAGGGCCGGTGCATGCCAATCCCACAAAGAAGGGTAATATCTTCATCCCTAACTCCCGCCTTCTTCAATTCACCCAGCAGGGCTGGAACCAGCAAATGGTCTGGGCAAGCCCGGGTGATGTCGGTGAAAACGATGCAAACGCGAGCGCCGGGTCCGGCAAGGGCGTGGAGCGGTTTGGTACCAATGGGATGGGCTAGCGCTTGATTAATCGCGCCGGTCACATCCTTTATCGGTTCTGCCGGCTGAGAAATAACCAAAGTAGCTTGCATCGTATCGGGCAGAGTAAAATCGAGATACGAAATGTCATATGGGACGCGGATCTGTTGACCTTGTAGCGGAGTGGTAGTTCTTTTGGTTGGCATATGATCATTATAAAAGCAAATCCGGAGACTGGCAGCCTCTGCATTTGCTTTTATAAGATTGGTATGGTATTCCTTACTTGACGGTCAGCGTGACTGCAAATGTGTCGATGGGCTCTACGCTTGTTTCCCACGGACGGTGGTAGACAAGGGTCAGATTGGATGTACCCGCCTTCAATGCCTTGAAGGTCAAAGTCAGAGTCCCACCTGATCCGACCGAGCCCGGGTTGCTGCTGGTGAACGCAGGGTCACCGACCTCCTCGAACATGGTCGTGTCCAAGTCTTTAGCTTCCCAGGTGAAGCCAGTGGAAGGATTGCCATCGAGTGCGATGACAATTTGCTGACCTACATTTACATCCACCTGGCTGCCTTTATCAGCCGCGGTCAGGGTTACCGTTTTATTTACAGGATTGCAGGCGGTTGCCAGGACAAGTACTAAAATAAAAAGGGTAATGGAATGGATTTTGTGTGACATCATTTCTCCTTTTGCGATGCTGATTATCAAAGAGACGGTCTGATGGTACATTTTATTCCGTTCTATCTAGGACAAAAGAGTCCGTCGATATTTGACAGTCTCGCGCATTTAACCTAATCTTTATTCCGGATTTCTTTGAGTGTTTGTAAGTCTCTTTTCAGGTTGTGCCACCGAACAAATAGACTGATGATGTAAAGCCCAAGTATAGTCAGGATTACCACATACCCGGCGATCATGTAAGTTTTTGAAATGGTTTCGTTAAGCATGGCATCCTCTTTTCTATAATTCTTCAAGTTTATATTCTTCAACCTGTTGGGCTAGCAGACCTAGGCGGATCCGATGCCAGAACAGGTCGACGAAAATGACAGAGAAGGCGAACAGTGTAAAGAACATGGTGAAAAGCATTTTTGAGGTCATATCAAAGCTTCCCATTGTGGCGGAGGAATTCGAACCGATGACGACAGGATGGATAGTGCGAAAAAGTCGAATGGACATGAAGGTGATCGGGACACTGATCGCGCCGACGAGTGTATAGACAGCGCTAAACCGGGCACGTCGGTCGGGATCGTCAATGCCCTGGCGGAGAAGGATGTAGGCGATATAAACCATCTCGAGGATGGCTGCGGTGGTCAGGCGCGGTTCCCACGTCCAGTATGCTCCCCAGGTGGGGCGCGCCCAGATGGAGCCAGCGGCGATGGCAATGAGGAAGAATACCAAACTTATTTCCACGGCGGTCAATTCGATGATATCCCATTTCTGGTCATGTTTGATAAGATAAACAACCCCGGCGACAGCCGCGGCTAAAAAGCCCAGCATCCCTACCCAGGCATTGGCGACGTGGAAATAGAAGATCTTCTGGACGTAGTTCATGGTAATTTCCAGCGGGGCATATAGAAAAACCATGGCAAGGGCACCCAGAAAGAGCAGACCGGAGGCAATGTTGAGGACTTTTAATGCAAGTGGTTGAGGTTTCATATTATTTTCACTCCATTTACCCAAAAATGAGAAGGCGATCTATTCTTCAACCACGTAATCGAATACCATGTATGCGACTGCGGTAAAAATCACATCATAAACGATAAGCAAGTTGATGTAAGGCATTACATCTGTCAGCGACAGCCCCTGCAGGAAGCCACTGCTGGCTTTGACTGCCGCGATCAGGATTGGTATGACAACCGGGAATAGAAGGATAGGCAGGAGCACATCCCGTGTGCGGGTCTGGACCGCCATACTGGACAGCAAAGTACCGACAGCCACGTATCCGATCGAACCGAGCAGAATGACAATTATCAACCCGGGATTGAACAGGTTGGTATTGTATAACACACTATAGATGGGTAGGACAATAACTTCAACCATCAGCATGAAAGCCAGATTACTGATCATTTTGCCAAAATAGATCGCCGAACGGTCCACCGGAGCAAGTAATAAGCCATCGAGGCAGCCGCGGTCTTTTTCAACAGCCATTGAGCGGTTCAAGCCCAGGGTACCGGCAAAGGTGAAAGTGGCCCACAGAATTCCCGAAGTGGCCACCCGGCGTGTCGATAGATCCAGTTCGAGGGCAAAATTGAAGATCAAAATGACCAGCAGGGCAAAAACCAGCATAGCCGAAAGAAGTTCGCGCGAGCGCAGCTCAGCTGCCAGATCTTTCCAGACGATTGCCCCGACGACTCCCACGAAGCTGGACGTTGGTTTGTGTTCAGCGGTCTGATTTTCTTTATCCATGGAAGCCTGCCAGCGCTTGGCGGTAAAATTCGAGTAAGTTGTTCTTTCCCAATCCGTTCCGGCTGGCTGAAGCGGAGATCACTCCGCGCGAGAGTACATCAAAACGGGATGCCAGATCCTCGACCCGTGCCAAGTCGTGGGACGCCAGAACTACGGTTCGCCCCTGTCCAGCCACCTGGCGAAGGAGACGGTCGAGCATATCGCAGGCGTCCTGGTCGAGACCAGTGTGAGGTTCGTCGAAAAGAAGTACATCCGGATCGTGCAAGATGGCTCTTCCGATGGCGAGACGTTGCTGCATTCCTCGAGAAAAGGTTCGAACCAGATCACGGCGGCGGGGAATAAGTCCCACCAGTTCCAGAACCTCGTCAATTCGCTTACCGAGTTCCTGCACATTGTATATTTTGCCAAAGAAACGCAGATTTTCCTCCGCGGTCAGGTCTCCATACAAGAGAGGCAAATGCGAGACCACGCCCAGGTTGCGTCGAACGGATGCGGCCTGAACCGGGAGAGGATATCCGGCTACACTGACTTCACCCATCGTAGGTCGCGAGAGCGAGGCTAGGATACGCAGAAAGGTGGTCTTTCCGGTACCGTTCGGACCGAGAAGAGCAACAAATTCTCCCTCCTGCGCCTCGAAGTCAAGACCGCGCAGCACGGTTTTCAAGCCAAAACGTTTGACGAGCTTTTTAACTATGATCATGCGGTTCTACTTGTTTTCACGTCCTTATCGTCCGTGCTTATAGCAGAAATATGGATTAACATCTAAAGGTATTCCGCCAGGTTCTTCAGCCGATCCTTTAATTCACCCCTTCGTTTCTCATAGGCTTCTTTTGAAATATCGCCAGCTTTATATTGATCATCGAGGGCGATAATTGCATCCATCAGGCTTTCGCGATCGTCTCCAAGAGCATCTTCATTGCCGTCTTGCTCATCATTTTCGAACTCCTCTTCTAATTTTCTAAGTTTACGGTCGCGCAGGAAAAGGAAGATTCCCAGGGAAATCAAGACCACGCCCAGTACGCCCACTCCGATTATCAACATGGTGTGCTGGTCGAGCACAAAACCAGGTTTGTCCCCTGGCATTCCGGAGACTGTCAATATTAGCGTGCTTCCGGATGCCAGACTGCTGGCTTGATAAAGATGATAGGTAGTAACTGGTGTGGTTGATGAATCTTGCGTACCAACATCGGACAATTGGTCGCTCCTAACTATAACACCCTCTGGAACGATAATAGTCGCAGAAGAAACAGGCAGGATGAAAGGCTGGGTAAACACCAGGCGTTTGGTGTAAGGCAGTGTGAATGTGGCAATGATCCCATATTGCAGATTTGTACCTGGTAACAGTGCAAAGCCGTTTGTAAAGTTTAATAAAGGAGAACTGCCCGGGGTCAATTGATACTTTACACTCGCGGCGCCATCGGGAATCCGGATGAAAGGGACGCTCGTGCCATCGGAGGAAACAACAACGGCATTCCCGCCAGGATTAGTGATCACATAAACCGCTGTTACCTGTACCTCCCCGGTGGTGGAAAAGTCGAATTGCATATGAGCCTGAGTGATGGTGAGAACATTCAGGTCGGATGTCGTATCGTAGATCGTGATTGGTATGTCAAACTGGAAGAGCCTCCCATCGAACTGCACAGGGACGGAATCGTAAGTAACACTGCTGTAATCCACCGTGACCAGGCAGACGGTCGTCGAATCTGCCGGGATATTCGTAAATTCGTATTTTCCATCAGGAAGGATGGGGGTCGTCAGGGTCTGGGTCACTTGTCCTGCGGTCGTGTCGTACACCAGCAGGGTTGCAATCATGCCATTGGGGATGGCTGCGCCGGATGCAAGGGTCACTGTGCCACCAATTACTGCCAGAATGGGTTGAACGGTTGGACTGACATCCGCGGATGGGGTAGCCGAATCTGTACCAGCAGGAGTTGTTTCTGCGGTTGAAGTGACGGATCCCGAGGTTGGTATGGGAGTTACCGTCCAGGAAGGTTCCAGAGTCTGATTGGCTGGGACAACCGTCGGAATAGTGGTCGGCGAAGAATAGCTGGCAGGTGGAGTAATATCCTCGGCCAGCGAACAGGCGGAGAGGGCTATTGAAAGCACAACAAAAAGAATTGTCAAGCGAAATTTCATGAAGAATCCTTTAAATAAATGTGTTAACCATCCAAAAAGGTTATTGTAAATTTGGTCGAACGAATTTCGGATGGCTTAATATTCATTTTAGCGTTCTGCCACAAGAGGAGCAAAAAACATCTGATCTCAGAACGGGTTTACCGCAACTTGGACAAAAGCCAGCAGTTTTGTCTTTATGGGAATTGCGGCGTTTGGCAAGAAGATCTTCCAAATCGTCATCAGAGAGTTGGGCTGCTGGTTTGGGTGAATCAACGGTAAGATGTACTTTCCTGCCAGCCTGGCTTGAAATGGTAGGGGTGAGGGCATCCAACTGGCGCAACACATCTGCACCTTTTTGGAGCAAAACGGCCCGCTGGATGGGGTAATCTTCCTCCGGGATCTTCCCAAGGGTCTGGTCAAAATCAAGTTCCTGCAATGCGGTCAAAAGACGTTCATGCTCGGCCAGTAGGGACGATAATTCGTGGCTGGTCTCTACCACCCGGACACGCGGCCGTTCAAAAAACGGGCGGGTCACATAGAGAATGACAAAACCGAGTACGATCAGAATAAGGAGAATAGCAACCGGGTCCATAAGTATTATCTCCCCAGCAACGGATCGACGATGGCTTTGATTTCCGCAACTGACTGAAAAGGCCCAATTTGGATTGAACGCAAGATACCTTGTTGGTCAATAACGTAGGTTTCAGGTACGCCCAGGTTGCGGTTAAAAATTTGCGAGATTCGTGTACCCATGTCAGGGCCATTGGGGTAATTCACGTTGAATTCCGTCATATAGGCATGTGCCTCCGGTCCGGTATCCACGTAATCCACACCAAGGAAAACCACCTGACCCGAATCCTGGTATGAACGCCAGGCTGTTTCCAGGTCCGCGGCTTCGCTTGCACATGGTTGGCACCAGGATGCCCAGAAATTTACCACTACAACTTTACCGGCCAGGTCGGAGAGTCTGACTTGCTGAGCGTTGTTGTACTCGGAGCCGCTGAATAAGGTCAGCGTGAAATTGGGTACCGTTGAGTGGATTGCCAGAATTGGGTTCTTAGCTTTTAATAGCATGGCGGCCAGCAGACCGAGCAAACCGAGCAAGCCAATCCATATCATTATCTGCACCCAGGGCGGTACGCCGCGTTTTTGTAAAGGAGCAGTATTCCTGTTCGGTTCTTGCGACATTAGTCCAGTCTCCTATTTACGTTTCTCGAGTTCTTCTTCGATACGGGCAACGTACTCATCGCTTGCAGCCAAACCGGACCCTATGGTAGGCTCGGGACCTACCACAGGTTTAGCTGGTTTGTCTGCCCCTGAGACTGGATCTTTCCCAAGCCGTTTCCAAGTCTGGAATGCCCTGAAAAGCAGGTAAACCCCACCTAAAAATAACACTGGCGGGACAATATACATGAGCCAATTTATCCCTGTGACAGGTGGTTCGGATAGGACGCGAGCCCCATAATAATCCACAAAATACCGCTTGATCTCTGCTTCCGTTTTCCCCTCAGCCAGCATTTGGCGGATGAGTTCGCGCCACTGGTGGCAAGCTGTGGTCGGGCAGACATCCAATGGGGTGTTCTCGCAGACAGGACAATACAGCTTCCGGGCGATGGCGTTCACTTGATCATCGGAGGGGGTTGGTTGTTGAGCGGAGACGACCATCACAGGAACAAGAGCGGCTGCCAGAAGCAAGAGGTAAACAATAACAATAGTGAAGTTCTTTATATTCATTATTATCTTTCCTGTATGTCTGCTTCGCGAACCGGCCAGGCCGCAACAAGGAAACCAAAAATGAATATCAGGCTACCAATCCATAACCAGTTTACCAATGGATTATGGTAAACCTTAAATGGTGTCTGGGCTGCCGAGACGTTTTCCCAGTTAACTAATACCACATAAAGATCATCCGCCAGCGTGGAGCGTACACCGGCAATCGTCATCAGCTGACCGCTCGGATAATAATCATAACGGGGATAAAGTTCGCCCAGGAACTTCCCACCTTGAAAAACACTTAGGACAGCACGCGTCACAATGCGCCCGTCTGTATAAGGAAACTGTGCCAGGGAGTCATAACGGAGGGTATAGCCGGCAATTTGAATGTCCTCACCAACTGCGAGGGTTTTTTGGGTTGTGGTCTGGTAAAGTTCAATCCCCAGAATACCGATGGCCATTACCACCATGCTGATATGGATCAGGTAACCACCATAACGGCGGCGATTGCGCCTGGCCAGCTGCCAGAGGGAAACCAGGAAAACCTCGCTTGTCTTTTTCTGCCGGGAGCGTGCTCCCCTCCAAAATTCAAACAATGTTACGAAGATCACGAACGCGATCAGGGTGAATCCGACCATCGCAATCCAATTACGCACACCCAGGATAACCAACACCAGGGGTACGATGGCTGAAGGAATGGAAGGTTTCCATAAAGCGCGCCCCAATGTCTTGAATGTGGATTTTCCCCAGGCCGAAAGCGGAGCAATGCCCATCAATGCCATCAACGCCCCGAACAAAGGTGCATTGGCGCGCTGGTAGAACGGCGGACCAACCGTCACTTTCTGACCCGTTACCAGCTCTGAGATCAGTGGGAAGATCACACCCCAGAAGCAGACAATCAGAACGCCCATGAACAGCAGATTATTGAGCAAGAAGAGCGCCTCACGCGAGAACATGGAAGACATTTCAACATCAGAGTGCAGGTCTTTCCAGCGATATATCAATAGGGCAACCGACGTAACAAAGGTGATGCCAATAAAAGCAAAGAACATCGGTCCGATCGCGCTTTGAGAGAATGCGTGGACGGAAGAAAGCACACCGGATCGTGTCAGGAATGTGCCGAAAATGACCAGTGAGTAAGTCAGGATTATGAGGAGCATGTTCCATTGTTTGAACATACCACGCTTTTCCTGGATCATGACTGAGTGCAGGAAAGCCGTCCCGGTCAACCAAGGCATCAGGGCGGCAATTTCAACCGGATCCCATGCCCAATAACCACCCCAACCCAGCACATCATAAGCCCAACGCATTCCCAACACGAGGCCGAGAGAAAGGAACAGCCAGGCTACCAATGTCCATTGGCGGGTGAGACGAATCCAGCGATCATCTGAGCGGCCTGTAACCAGGGCGGCAATGGCAAAAGCAAATGGGATAACAAAAGCTACAAAACCCAGGTACAGCATTGGCGGGTGAAGGATCATTCCGGGATGGCGCAGGAGCGGGTTTAGCCCCTGACCATCTGTTGGGGTAATCGCAATAGCTCCGGCCGGTGCAAACATGCGTTGCACAAATTCTCCGCCTGTGGTTTGCCACCAGCGCACAAAAGGATTCTCATAAAAAATTGAGAGTGATAGGAAAAAAGCCAGGGTGACCGAGGTTACCACGATGACCCACGGCAATAATTCGCGGTCACGTTCCCACTTGCGTAAAGTCACAGCTGAGGCAAAGGCTGCCATCAGCCACGACCAAAGGACGAGTGATCCTGCCTGGCCGCCCCACAGAGCAGTGATCTTGAGATAAAGCGGCATGTCGTTGCTAGTTACCGAGTAGACATACTCGAGTTCATAATGGCCTGATACAAGCAAGAAGATTAACGTTAATGCTGCCAGAGTAATGAGCGGGAAGGTCAATAGCATGGCACGCCGGGCGGTTTCCACCCAGCGGTCGGATTTGTTAAAATATCCTAATACTGCCGTAACCATGCTGAAAAGTGACAGCAAGAAGGTCAGCACAAACATGCCAAAACCAAATTGTGCAAGCATTAAGGCTCCTAAAAGACCTTTATATTTGAGAAAGCTGGTCCAGACGTATCTAGGGGGCTTTCTGGTTAATTCCCATTAACTACCTGGCTGGGAACTGCGTCCTGATATTTAGTTGGACATTTGAGCAGAAGTTCATCGGCATAGAAGATGCCATCATCCCCCAAATGACCGGTAACGATCGCTTGTGCTTCATCACGGAGCAAATCGGGTTGGGGGCCGTTATAGATAATGGTCAGCCGTGTGCGCTTTGGATCCGTGACAGCTGCGTGGAGCACAGCAGCCAGTCCGCCACCTGTCTCGATAGAGGCATTATCTCCGGGAACATTGGCAATATCAAAGGTCAGATTCATCGTCTGCGGATCGTAATGGATAGTGCTGCCAACAACCGCACCGGAGATGCGGAGACTGCGGCCGACAAGGCTGGCGGCTTTTGATTCTAACTCATTCACCGTCATAAAGTATTCAGCATTGGCCTGCGTGGAAGAAACAATTAGATAGATCACTGCAGCTAAAATCAGAAGACCACCAATAATAAATTTTACGCGACCTTGAACACCAGTCCGTGGGGAATTTTGCATTTCATGTCTCCAGATTGTCATTTTACGGGTTCCTAGGTAATTGTACATAATTATATTAACGCTAGGTGAGAATTGGAAAAATCCAACATAATTAATACACTTGAATCATTCCAGAATGAATGGTAAATATGACCGATTCAATCAGGATCAGGTTTTTCCGTAAAGACAAATATACGGGGTCAACTGCCCCATTCAAATTAGGGTCATGTGACCCTGCAATTTAGAGACAAATGGTCGTAAATTTAAGGCCGTAAGATCAAATTAATAATAACCCAGATAATGTCAAAAGGAGAAAAGATGGTCAACTCAGTTACCACCCGCAAGGGAGAAGCAATCCATGCTCCATCATTCATCACAAAGCTATTCAGTCACCCGCTGGCCGGGTTAATTTGGCTGCCGATCCGCGTATGGATTGGTTGGCAGTGGATAATGGCCAGCATACACAAGTTCGAGAGCCCGGCATGGATGCAGACCGGTGCGGCCCTCAAGGGGTTCTGGATGGGAGCCATTGCCATCCCAGCCACTGGGAGTGCTCCCATTCACTATGCATGGTATCGGGCTTTTCTGCAGTTCCTGTTGAACGCACAGGCGTACACCTGGTTTGCAAAACTGGTTCCGGTCGGTGAATTCCTGGTTGGCATCACCCTGATTCTGGGTATCTTCACCGGCTTCGCGGCCTTGATGGGTGGCTTCATGAATTTCAATTTTATGATGGCCGGCTCCGCCAGCGTCAACCCGATGTTCTTTGCCCTCTCGATCCTACTGGTCCTGGCTTGGAAAATCGCCGGTTACTTTGGTGCGGATTACTACCTGGTGCCGTGGCTCGGTTCGCTGTTAAACAGCCAGAAGAAGGAAAAGCCAGTTAAATCACCCATCCGTTCTCCAGAGGGAGCCGAGGCGTAGCAGTTTTGAAACGATCAAAAAGACGGCGAATTTCTTCGCCGTCTTTTTGATTTCTTCAAGTCATTCGTGCTTTCTGCGCTCGGAAAGATGATATTTGACGGCATAAGTAGCTAGTTCGATGCGGTTGGACATCTGAAGCTTCTCCAGAAGAGTGCTGACATAATTACGGGCGGTCTTCTCACTAAGGTTGAGGCTTTGGGCTACCTCGGCATTGGTCTTGCCCTGTTCCACTTCATAGAGTACAGCCATTTCCCGCTCGGTCAGGTCGCGGAAAGCATCCTCTTCCTCCTTAACCCCGGATGCTCGCACACGGGCAAACAAGCGGGTAGTGGTGGATGCGTCCATGACCGAATTTCCTTGCACGGCGGAGCGAATGCCGTGCAGGACCTCCTCGGTGCCCACCTCTTTTAGGAGGTAACCAACTGCCCCAGCTCGGATGGCACTCATGACCAACTCTTCATCTGCAAAAGAGGTCAGCATAACAACTTTGGTCTCCGGAAAACGGTCTGCAATCTGGCGGGTAGCCTCCAGACCTCCTTCGCCGGGAAGGCGGATGTCCATAAGCACAACCTGTGGGCGGAGGCGCTCAACCACGTTTAAAGCCTCCTGGGCTGTCCCAGCTTCGCCGATTACTCCCATATCGGTCTGGTCATTGATAAGGGTTTTCAATCCCAGCCGGACTAGGGCATGGTCATCGACCAAAGCCACCGTAATCTGCGTCATCGGTTCTCCTCTACTGGGATGTCGAGGGTCACGCAGGTACCTCTCTCCAGTTTATCAACTACAAGTTGCCCATGTAGCAAGGATGCCCTGTCGCGCATGTTCCGCAGTCCGTGTCCTTCAGAAAATTCTGCTGGCAGGCCGATCCCGTCATCTTTAACAATCACGCGCAGGCGGTCTTGCCTGCAGTCGGTTTTAACCAAGACATGCCTGGCATGGGCATGCCGGACGATGTTCGCCAGGACTTCCTGGAGGATTGCCAAGACATGCATGCTACGCTCAGGGGCGAGAAAACACGAATCGGGCAAATCCAGATCGAGGTCCACAGCCACCAACGAACTGAAGCGAAGGTCGGTGGCCAGCTTTTTTATGGCAATTTTCAGGGATTCTGGTGATTTGGCCGGGGCATGCAACTGGCTCAGGTTCTGACGCAGATCGCGGATGGCGTCGTCCAGTACACCAACAGCAGTCGCCAAGCGACCGGCGAGCGGGGTGTCCTGAATAGCAAGATTCTCGGCCGATTGGATGAGCAAACCAGCTGTATATACTTTTTGAATTGTGCCGTCATGCAGTTCGCGAGCGATTCGATCACGTTCTTCTGCCAACATGCGTTCTTGTTCCATGGCCTCGATTTGTTGGCTCGTCTCAACATCGAAGATTTCCAGGAACCTGATCGTGGTCATTGCCATTGCCAGACCAATCAACGCCCGGATAAGCTGGGGAGGAACGAGTAAATAATGAGTGAAAGTGTCCGCATTCAGCCAGTTCCCTGGGAAAAAAGGGACTGGTGGACCAATCAATCCGGCTGTCAGCGCATAAAGTGCCATGGAAATCCCGGAAAGCTGCAGAGCCTGCACGATTCGTGGGACATTGTAACGGGTGATCCGTGTGAGAGTGTGTTCGCGCAGGGCGTAGGCAGCCAGCAATCCACTCGGCAGGCCAATTAAGTAACGGGTCAAGGCATTTACTGCGTTGTACCAGGTATTAAAGTCAGGGTACCAGACCCGGAAGGGGAACAAGGAAAGCCCAAGCCAACCGACCAACAGGGTGGCAAAACCGGCATGCAGCCAGCGGCGGTGCTTTAACGGCTCCAACAAGGACAACCCAAAACCATACAGGCATGAAAACGAGACTGCGAGAAGTAGAAGATGGATATAGTTTAAGTAGAGGATGATTCCGGGGGATAGGTATTCAGCTTGTAATGGGATGAACAGGTCACCCCATTCATGAAACCCGTGCAGGAAACCGAAAGCTGCCAGCCAGTTCAGGCTACGCTCCAGGTCCAAATGCGAGGAATGCCTGGACTGCAGGGCAATTGCCAAGCCAAGCACAAAGAACATCAGGCCGTAGATGAAATAGATGATTTCGTGATTGACGATAAATAAATTTCGGATAAAGTCAATCATGAATAGATTATAACACTGCGATCTAAAAAAACGATTTAGACCATTTCCGCTATTTCTATATCAGGCTTTTTTGCTTCTGCTCACATCCTTGAAACCCCCCTCCAGCATACTTGTATTCCCCTGTACTAATAATTTAGCTAGTGAGTAAAAAAGAACGATTAACAAATAAAACTGTCATCATCTGATAAATAGATCAGATAAGCAGAGGATAATTTACCAGAAGACATCTACGCGGCCTTTTTCAATCATCTTTCCGTAAACGTATTCCACAAGTACGGCAGAACACATCCCCTGGTTGAGCGCGCTTACCGCATTGATTGCAATAAACATCATCCGTTTCACTAGACTTTTGCACCTTTGAGTTGCGAGTGTGCGTGTTACCTGTTCTCCGCGTGCCGCTATTCCATTTATAAAGTCCAAACCCAATGCCGACTAGGATCAACGCCACTCCAATCACTGCCAGCATGATTAAGATGTTGTTCGAAGTTTCCCGGCCTGGAATGTTCGCCGTGAGCGGTTGCGCTGGTTGAACTGGAAGCCCGGTAGTACTCAAAGTGTCAGTCTCTTTCTGGTAATCGGTGGTCAGTATAAAAGATCGCCCTGCTGCGAGAGCCAGAGGTGCAGATTGATAGTAGGTGAAACCATCCTGTCCGATGCTGCTTTGGGTGAGGGCAGGGTTCGTTGCCAGATCTGTAGCGCCTACTGGCTGCTGCAGGGTGACAGTGAAAGCATCCACTCCATAGTCGCCAGCCCAATTATAAACAAAATGACGAGCAGTTCCATTTATTACCAAAACATCGTAATACTCAACCTGCACGTCTTTTGAATTGGCCGTGATTTTTAGCGTGGCCCACGCCCCTTGGACAGTACGATCATAAGGAGCATTGAGCAGACCATTCACAGCGTCGGATACAGCCACTGCATAAACTTCGGCTTGGGCAGGGACACGTAGATTCAAGATTGCTGGAAAAGTTGTATTGGAGGATAAGGAAATGTGATAAATAACCAAAACAGCTGGCTGATCGTATTCCGGCCAAATATCAACAGTCACTGAACTCAAGTGCGTCTCATTCTGGGCCTGTACAGGGAAGGAAACGAAAAACACTGCCAGAATAACCAAAACACTAAAACACTTCCTCATTAAAATACCTCCAATAAAAAGTCAATATCTTCCTGCCTATTTTCTTAATCATGGGCTTTTCTGTGTCGATGGACATAATGAGACAGGATTCTGATTCGACTTTTTTATCATTACATTAAATTAATCTTACCACGAACGGGAATTGCTTTTACCAGAGACCATATGGTACGGTTAACTGGCGTATGGAAATTTCTTTCCTCCGCCAGACGAACGACTGCACCGTTAATCGCATCTATTTCAGTCGGTGCGCCGCGCAAAACGTCTTGTAACATTGAGGATTGATTCTCTGCGGTCCGCTTGGCCACCTCTTCGGTGGCGACCTCAGGATCCAGGAATGGCAACTCCACCCCCATTACTTTTGCCACTGCAGCAGTTTCGCGAGCCAGTTCCTTCATTAACGTCAATGCATGTGGATGTACAAGCAATTCGCCATTGTTTAGCCGCAGTAGCGCTGTCAAGGGATTGATGGCTGAACTGATTACAAGTTTACCCCAGACCAGCGATCGCACATTTTCTACCATGTTTACTTCAAAACCTGCTTTTTGGATCATTGCATGGAGTGGGGACAGGCGCGGTCGGGATTCCAGTGACACTGGTCCTTCTCCTCTTGTGCATACCAGACCTGGTGCGAGTAAGGTCGCACCCAGGGTGGTCACACCTCGGGCAACGCGGGGAAGACCCAATGTCGACGCGAGAACTGTGTCGTTCTCAAGCCCGTTTTGGAGAGTAACAGCCAAACCATTTTTAGCAAGACAGTCTGCCAATTGACGAGCAGCACGTTCTGTCTGCCAGGATTTGACCAACACTAGAGCAAATATGCAACCTTTACATTCAGCTGGATTTTCCGTTGCATGAACGGGAAAAGCACGGTCAATGCTATCAATTCGAACGCCCTTTTCTCTGAGGACAGCCAATCCCTCAAGCCAAGTACCGAGCATTGTGACGGCTACCCCGGCTGAGGCAAGCCGCGCTGCAAAAAGAGTGGCTAGGGCACCGGTCCCCAGAATAAGGATTGAGTCGCTATTCATCTGGTAACTTTACTTTTAGTTCTTGAGATCGTGGATAAGATCTTGCCACTCTTCTTCGGGCATTTCTATTGTGTGCTCTTTTGCTGGAAAGGAGTGGCATTTTACATCGGCAATATAGGCTGCGAAAGCATTTTTCATATCAGTGTGCAAATTGGCGTATTTACGGACGAATTTTGGCGTGAACCGGTCGAAAAGGCCCAACAGATCGTGAGTCACCAGTATCTGGCCATCGCAACCAGCTCCGGCTCCGATACCTATCGTGGGGATTGTGAGTTGCTTCGAGATCAACTGAGCAAGCCGGGCAGGCACGGATTCGAGCACAAGGCTGAAACACCCTGCTTGTTCTAGGATAAGGGCATCCTCGAGCAATCGCTTGGCAGTTACTGCGGTTCGTCCCTGCGGGCGGAATCCGCCAAGCAAATTGACCGACTGTGGTGTCAAGCCGAGGTGCCCCATCACCGGAATCCCTGCCCCTAATATGGCATGAATAGTATCCAACCTTTCGCGTCCTCCCTCAAGTTTAACTGCCTCCATGCCACCTTGCTGGAGGAACCGTCCTGCATTGCGGATAGCTTCTTCCGTCGAGATCTGGTAAGACATGAATGGCATATCCCCTATGAGAAGGGCTGTCCTAGTTCCCCGGGCGACAGCACGGCAATGGTGCAGCATTTCATCCATTGTGATGGGCAATGTATTATCGTAGCCAAGTACCACCATTCCGAGCGAATCACCGACCAGGATGGCATCGATCCCGGCCTGATCAAGAGCCATTGAGGTGGGGTAATCGTAACCGGTCAACACAGCAATTGGCTCGCCGCGTTCTTTTTTCTGGCGAAACGCCAATGTTGTTATTTTTTTTCGAGTTGTTAACTCGATGGGATCAGGGGGAAGTGCGGTCATGGTACCCTCCTTCAGGTAGGGGCCGGATTGGGAAGATTGTTATCGATCTGATTTTCTATTGTTGTCGCGTTCTTGTAGATACGCGCAACATCAGCTATTATTCCACAAAATTAGTACTAAGGCAATCTTCCATGGCATTTCATTTTGTTCTATAATATAACCATAAAAACAATAGTTTTCACAGGAGGCTTCCATGCGACGGGCTTTTAGTTTCTTCATCGGGATGTTGATCGGTGGAATCATTGGTGCAACGGGTGCCCTGCTCTTCACCCCTTCATCTGGCAAGGATTTGCGAGTTAAAGTCAACGATCGCGCCCAAGGTTTGGCTACTGATATTCGTCATGCAGCTAATACGAAACGGATTGAATTGCAGGAGCGGCTGGAAACCTTACGTGCCCCACGGGAATAAAATCACGAGCGCAATTTAGGAATTGGGTCTACTAACCTTTTGATAAAACGCCTCTGACATTGCCATACAACGTTGATAATCAGCGCGTTCAGCGATGATGTGGGCGTTTTCTTTTTTTGCTGATGCCCGAAGGGTGGGATTCTCAAGGGCAGCAATGATGCCGTCTGCCAGGGAATTCAGGGAGGATGCATCTACTAGAATACCGTTAATCCCGGACGTCACCCATTCCCGCATAGACTCGATATTCCCGACCACTGGGAAACATCCGCACGCCATCGCTTCCAGTAACGAATTTGGTGTTCCATCGTGAATGCTGGGGGAAACGAAAACCTGGGCTTTTTTGAATAATGTCCACATTTGATTCCTGTCCAAGTACGGCCAAAGTCTTGTGTTTTTCCGGATTCCCAGTGAGGTGACCAATTGTTCAGATTCTCTGTCTCCAGCCAATGGAGGGCAGATAAACAACGCATGTGGGATCTTTTCCAATACAAGCGGGATGGACCGAAAAAAAACATCTTGTCGCAAACTACCGGGTCGTTGTCCACGGGGGTTGACCACAATCGGCACGTCCGGAAGTTCTTCGGGTAGCCTACCAGGGCTCGAAATCGTTTCGATTTCATCCAAGTGGATGCCTCCTGCGCCCGGAATGACCAGAGTTGGCCTGTTGGGCGGGAATCCCCATTCGTGCCCTAGGCGTATGTCGCGGGCTGCGTCGGCAATAAGACCGTCAGCCCGGTGCAATAAACGGCGGGTGAGATTTGCCATTTGATTCGAGCGGTGGGCATGAAGTGTAATATCATTTCCCCAGATTGAGATCACGAGAGGGATACCTTCCGGGGTGGCGGAAGCAAGCATTCCTTCGAAGGGGATGCGTAGAGCATGAACAAGATCCGGGTGGATTTCTTTCAACAGAGCCAGGTATCGCCTCTGGTGAGATGGCAAGCTCAATGGTCCCAATGTGTAGCGCATCGGTCGCAGGAGACTCTGGAAGTATCTGACGAACCCGCTTGTTTTTGGAGGAATTTTTATTTTGCTGCTCGACCCGCTGGACATTCCGCTAAAAGCCACTGGAAGAATATGGAAGGATGCCAATCCCGGAAGCGGGTCACAGGGAAAAGTTGAGATAAGGTGAGTCTGGTGACCGGTCTCTATCCAGTGAAAAAGCCAAGAGAGTGTTGTAGGGGAACGTCCATCAGCAATAAACAGGAGACGCATTAATCCAATATACCACAAACCAACAATGAAAAGGATTTGACGAAACACAGTAGCTTGTGTATAGTGGATAAAATAAAAAACAATGTTCCAAAGGCGAGTTTTGCTGGTTGAGGACAATATTGATAAGTTTGTACTGGTGGCTTCTTTATTCGAGCGCGCGGGTTTTCTGGTGCTGGACACGCACGGCGGGTAAACAGGGTAGGGTTTTGCGCGTCAGGAATTACCCGACATGGTGTTGGTAAGTCTCTCCCTGCCGGGAGTTGAAAGTGAACTTCGGTTCGCCAGCTTAAAGCGGACCCAAAGACGGCAGCCATGCCACTACTGGTACCTACTGCTCATACTCTCCCAGGCGACTGCAACAACGCGCAAGAATCCGGTTCCAACGGTAATATTCATAGCCCATCAATAACAAGAGTTTAGCGAGGAAATTTCACAAACTATAAGGGCTGACATAAAAATCCGATTTAGGTTGATCAAACCCGGAAAACTTCAACCTCCCCCGCCTCCAACACCAAATCTGATCCAGGGGGGTAAAGCTTTGTATTTTAAGTTACCATCCCCGAGGCAGAACAGCCACTTCACGGCAGGCCTTGCCTTTGTTTTTTTCTGGTATATTAAAGACGGGCTCCGCCAATACCAGCGGCGGATCCTATAAAATTGAAGACTTGGTACGATCAGGAGTTATTATGAAACAAATCTGCGTTGTTGGTGTGGGCTATGTTGGTCTGGTTACAGCGGCTTGCTTCGCCGACCTGGGCAACAGGGTCATTGCTTTGGATGTTAACGAGAAACGTATCGAAAACCTTAATAATGGGATCATGCCCATCTATGAGCCTGGACTTGAGGAACTGGTTCAACGCAATAGGCGCGCAAATCGCCTGTGCTTTACAACATCGTATTCTGACGCTTTAAACGAAACAGAGTTCGCATTCATTGCCGTGGCAACGCCTTCAGGTGTTAATGGTGAAGCGGATATGCAATATGTGGCTGCCGCGGCGCAAACCATCGCTGAGACAATGACCGCGCCATTGATCATCATTAACAAATCTACCGTCCCGGTCGGGACCGGAGACTGGATGGCTGATATTGTAAAAAGATACCAGAAGAAAACAATCCCGTTTGCGGTCGTATCCTGCCCTGAGTTTCTGCGTGAAGGTACGGCAATCAGCGATTTTATGCAACCGTATCGTACAGTTCTTGGTTCATTCGACCATGAAGCTGCTGAGAAGGTGGCCCAGTTACATCTATCTTTGCGTGCTCCCATTGTCATTACCGACCTGCGTACTGCAGAGATGATCAAATATGCCTCCAATGCTTTCCTGGCAACGAAAATCTCTTTCATCAACGAAATCGCAGATATTTGTGAAGCCCTAGGTGCGGATGTCAAAGAGGTTGCGATTGGCATGGGTTACGACAAGCGCATTGGTCCAGCCATGCTGGATGCCGGTCTGGGATGGGGCGGTTCGTGTTTTCCCAAGGATGTCAAAGCTTTGGCTTTTATGGCTGAAGAAAAAGGTCTAGATCCGAAAATCCTGAACACAGTCACCCATACCAATTATGATCGCCGCCGGAAAGTCGTAAGGAATGTTAAGAAAATGCTTGGTGGTTTGGAAGGGAAAACAATTGGTCTTTTAGGCTTGGCCTTTAAACCCAATACTGATGATATGCGCGAAGCCCCATCCATTGACATTGTACAGGAATTAATTGCTGAAGGTGCGACTGTCCGCGCGTACGATCCGGTTGCCTTAGAAAATGCCCACAACCTGCTACCTGCCATCGAAACAACAACCGATCCTTATACGCTCGCCAGGGATTGTGATGCCCTGATGGTTCTGACTGAATGGAATGAATTCAAGAATATTGACCTGGAACGCGTTCGGGATGCCATGAAAACTCCGTTGATCTTTGACGGGCGTAACATCTACGACCCGGCTGAGATGCGTGCCCTCGGCTTCACATATCGAGGTGTGGGCCGTGGATTCGACAGATAATAAAATGCAAGGAAAAAAACGCCCCCCCGTCTGCGATTACGAAGGCTCTGATTATCAAACCCGCTTCTGGGAAAGAGGAGGCCGCGGTTATGAGGATCGCTGTGAGGCCATAGCATTGAAGCGCTTGCTTCCTAAGAATGGCAAACTGATGCTTGAACTAGGGGCCGGAGCAGGCCGAAATACCGTGCGCTACAAGGGTTTTGAACGCGTAGTCTTATTGGACTATTCCCGCACCCAGCTTAAACAGGCACAGGAGCGCTTAGGTAATTCTAAAAGGTATATTTATGTTGCGGCGGACATCTACAGGCTACCTTTTGTGAACAAGCTGTTTGATGCGACCACAATGATTCGAACCCTGCATCACATGGCTGATGCCCCTGTCGCTTTGGAGCAGGTACGAAACGTTCTGCAGCCCGGTGCTGTGTTCATCTTGGAATATGCCAACAAAAGGAACCTAAAGGCCATTCTCCGTTATGCTTTGCGTCATCAGACTTGGAGCCCATTCGATTTGGACCCAGTTGAGTTTGCTCCATTAAACTTTGACTTCCACCCGCGCGCAGTGCATAATTGGCTCAGGGATTTAGGATTTCGAATTGAAAAAATTCTTGCGGTCTCCCACTTTCGCGTGAGTGTGATCAAGCGTACCATTCCTACCAGCGTGTTAGCCGGGCTTGATTCCCTTTTACAGTGGACCGGGGCATTGTGGCAATTTACCCCGAGTGTGTTCATCAAAGCGAGAGCGGAAGGAGAGAGTAAATATTCGATTCCTGACGATCATCGGTTGTTCTTTAAATGCCCCGAGTGTGGACATTCTCCCCTTGCAGATCAAGATGACCGCATTGCCTGTCCGGCTTGTAATCGTTCTTGGAAAATCCTGAATGGTATTTATGATTTTCGGGGAGATGAGTCTTGAAGAGTGGTTGGAAGATTGCGATCTTGGTGGGATTAAATATTATCGTTATCGCCATATTCCTTGTACTCTATTCCAACGCAACCTATCCATTGGTCGGCCATGATTTTCGGTTATTCTTATCTCGAGTGATCGACACGCACTTGCATTACAAAGTTAATGGCTTCACCATCCAGTGGTACACTCCCAGCTTTGGTGGTGGTTTACCAGCTTATCCGAATCCACTCCAGATGCAATTCTCACTGACCCAATTGCTTACCTGGTTTACCAATCCCTGGACAGCCGCTATCGCCTCGGCGGTTATCTATTCCGCCATTGGGTTGTTGGTAACCTTCTATTTTCTCCGTAATGTTCTTCAATTAAAACTCTTACCGGCTATCCTGGGAGCTGTATTCTTTATCAGTAATGGTTTTTTTATTGAACGAGTAGTCATCGGTCACGTTAATTTCATCACATATCCATTGATTATCATCCCCATATACGCCATTCTGAACCCCAGGCTTCCCAGGTGGTTTGCCGGGGTGCTGATTTCGCTCATATCCGCAGTGCTGGTGTATTCGGGTGGAGTCTATATTGGGGTTATAGGTGTACTGACAGTTCTTATTATTATCCCCATTGTTTATTTAGTAAAACCCTCCTTGATTTCTTGGAAGAAAATTTGGCCTGTGATTGCGTGGGGAAGTGTGTTGGCTTTTCTTCTGTGTGGGTCAAAATTATACGCGACATCCGCCTTTATGCAGAATTTCCCCCGGGAAGTCCGAGATGACTATAATGTAAGCTGGTTCACCGCTCTTGGAGGGCTTATTGCCCAACTGACCAGTACAATGACTGCCTTGCCCATCCTCAAGCTGGTAGGCAAAAGCAGCCTCGTCCTTGTTGTTCGGATGCAGCAATGGACTGGGACACCTTATAGCTTCTGGGAATTGGACTCTTCAATTTCCCCGGCTTTAATTATTTTGCTTGTTTATGGCGCATTGACAGCGTTATTCAATAAGCCTCTCATGGATAAAAAGAATATTATCAAGAAAATAATTGCGGGGGGGGCCTTGATTTTTGCAGTGGTTCTGGCTATAGAATTTTCGATCGCAAAGGGTTTATTATTCACCGAACTCAGGACTTTACCAGTCTTAAAGTCCTTACACGCCAACACACGATTTGCCTCAACATTCGTTTTACCTTTAGCAATTCTCGGAGCGAAGGTCTTTAGCGACTGGAGTGATAAGGTAAAATCCACAAAAAAAGAAATATTCGCTTTTGCTTTTCTTGATGGTCTGGCGCTGGTTGGTTTGTGGAGCTATTACTTGCTCCCTATGGATGTTCAACAACGTTTCTTTGATATTCGATCCTTGATCGACACTTACCAGCATATCTCAGCAGGGGAAACATTTCCGGTTAAAAACATCATTCCTGAAATGAATGACTACGAAGTATTCATGTTACAAGCCAGCAATGTAACGCGCCATTATGAACCCCTGTTCCGAGATAATAACGAATTATTCCATCCCCTTGTCCATGCGGGTTCAGTCTTTGATATTAACAATGGCTATTACAATTTCACCAACCCAACCGGTTACGTTTTTCCTGAAGTGAACGGCACACGAATATATGAACGAATATCTGTCTCTGATCGCGACAAGCTGGTAGATTTTCTCAACAGGCGCCAACCTAAATGGAAGTTGCCAATGACCCAAATCCTCCTCGATTGGGCGATGGGTCTAACCTGTGTCCTGGAAATATGTGCCACAATCATCTTCCTGGTTAGAAAATGGCTGGTACAGAATCTCATCAACATTCCTTTGCGTCCCTGGCAACATTTGACCGGTAGAAGGTGAAGTGGGATTTGTTATCGGTTGCTTTTTCCTCTATATATATCCTGTAAAGATACTAGGGCAGCATATTCCCCGCATTTTCTCCAAAGACCCGTTGTGGGATGATTGTTCCTTCGCAACTTTAACCACACCTTGGCGATTGCGTCCTTGCATCCCAATCGGTTCTGTGTTAAAATCCATAGTGTCTGAGAATCCTATATCGCACGCATCGAAAAGTGGGCAACCCCCACTTTTCTGCATGTAACGGGAAATTAATTTCTGGGGAGCAGGTTAAGTATGAAAAATGAATTTGCCCTTGCTTTCAATGAAGTGTTGGAAGAAAAACAATTGCCCAAAGAGATTATCATGGCTGCGATCGAGTCTGCCATGGTCTCGGCCTACCGACGGGCGGTCAACGCATCCAATGCGCAGGAAGTTGTAGCCAAAATAGACCCGGAATCAGGCAAGGTCACGATCTTCGCTGAAAAAGAAGTGGTTGAGGAGGTGCAGGACGAACGCACAGAAGTGACACTCGAAGTAGCGCGCACGGTGAATCCGGAAGCTAATTTAAACGATATGGTGGTGGTTGAATCCACACCCACAGATTTCGGCCGCGTTGCCGCACAGACAGCCCGACAGGTCATCCAGCAGCGTATCCGCGAAGCTGAGCGGCAGATGCAGGCCGATTTCTTCAATAAACAGGTCGGCGAGATCATCAGCGGCGTGGTACAGGCTGTCAGTATGACTCAGGGCGTGACCATCGGTTTGGATATGAAAGCCGAAGGCATCATGCCCCCGAATCAGAAAATCCCCGGAGAGAAATTCAAAGTGCACGAGCGTGTGCGGTCTATCGTCCTGGAAGTTAAAGACAGCCCGCGCGGCCCGCAGATCATACTTTCGCGGTCGCACCGCAATTTTCTACGCCGTTTACTTGAAAACGAAGTTCCCGAAATATATCATGGCATCGTTGAGATTCGTGCTATCTCACGTGAACCTGGACAGCGTGCTAAAGTGGCCGTCTCGGCTACTCAGCCCAATGTGGATCCAGTAGGGGCCTGCGTGGGTATTAAAGGTGTGCGTATCCAAGCCATAGTCAAGGAATTACACGATGAGAAGATTGACATCATTGAATGGAACGCCGACCCAGTTTTGTATATCTCAAAAGCCATCAGCCCGGCCAAGGTTTCCGGGGTTTATCTTAACGAAGGAGAAAAAACCGCCACTGTAGTCGTCCAGGAGGATCAGTTAAGCCTGGCTATCGGGCGGGATGGGCAAAATGCGCGTTTGGCTGCCAAGTTGACCGGCTGGCGCATTGATATCAAGTCGTTGATCGAGGCAGCTGCAGATGCTGTTGTCAAAGTACAGAGTGACCCATCCCTGGCGAACATTGCTGAAGTTGAACATAAAAATATCCCACTCGTTGAAGAAGTCCTTGCGAAGAAGAGCGAAGGTCGCCCGGTGACACCGGAAGAATTCATGACACTTATCCAGTTTATAGAACGTGTTGAACGGCGAACTGTGGAACAAAAGAAAGCAACAGCGGCAGCGGAAGAAGAACGAGTTTCTGCCGCCCGTTCTGAAGTCCCAAATGCGGCGTTTGAAGCGGGGATCGAGGCATTGGGCTTGCCTGATCATGTCTATAATATCCTTACCGAGGCTGATCACCGTACTGTCGGCGACTTGATGATGACGATGAAACTTAACCCTGACAGTATCCTGGGTCTGGCTGGGATTGGTCCCAAGTCCATGGAAGCCATAAAGAGTGCGATGGGAAACATCTCGTTCCCTGAACCGGAGCCAATTATCGAGCCCGCCATTGAACCAATTGTTGAGTATCCCATTGAGCTGGTCACTGAAGTACCGGCGGAGGTTGTTACAGAGAGCACTCCAACTGAGGTCTTACCTGAACCGGGATTAGTGGAAGGTGAAGCTACTCCAGCTATTACGGAGATTACCGAAGAAAAACCGCTTGAAGAAATCTTCTCGTTAAGGCCCGATATGCTGCAACCTGTGGCAGTAGTAGCCGAAGACGAGGATGATGAGTCAGATAAGAAAAAGGGTAAGAAGAAGAAAAAGAAAGTTGTTGAAATCGTGTATGATGAGAACCTCGATAAGGCTATTGCAAAAAAGAAGCATAAACGTGGTGACGAAGGTTGGGAAGAGGATTAACCTCCCCACCCGATATATGGTCATCCCGTCCTGATGAACTATAGGATTTAGAAGGTGCCTGGTAAATCTGTAAAACCACCCAAGCATATTCCCCAACGCACCTGCGTGGGCTGCCGGACCGTTTTTTCGAAACGGTTGTTAGTTCGTCTGGTGAGCAAGCCGGAAGGTGTGCAAGTGGATCTGACCGGTAAATTAGTTGGGCGTGGTGCCTACCTGCACAATCACCGTTCCTGCTGGGAAAAGGGTTTAAAAGGGCCGCTGGCTCATGCCCTCAAAACCACCTTGACAGCCGATGATACTCAAACCCTCCGTCAGTTTATGGAAACATTATCTGAGGAAGACGATGATACCAGTGAACTGGCATAAGGCCCAAATGGACTGATAACCCGCTGATCGTTCACCGGCAGTCTTGAGGGTATCCGGCTCAACCCAGTCAGAAGACGGGGTTTGCCATACAAGTGTATTGATTAAGGAGACGCCGTATGAGCGATCCAGAACGTAAAAAGGTTGAACTTCCCGCGAATATCTCAATTCGGGATTTTGCACAAATTATTGAAGTAAGCCCGATCCAGATCATTAAGAAGTTAATGACCAACGGTGTGATGGCGAGTATCAATCAAACAATCGATTATGATACTGCAGCTATTCTTGCAGATGAGATGGGTTTTGAAGCTGCCTTGGAAAAACAAGAAGCGCCGGTCGAAAAAGAGACTGGCGATGTGCCTTTATGGCGGCAAACGATTGCGGGTGAAAACGAAGCCTCCTTGGCACCGCGTCCTCCTGTAGTGACTATCCTCGGCCATGTGGACCATGGTAAAACCTCCTTGCTGGACGCCATTCGACATGCAGATGTTGCTGGAGGCGAAGCTGGTGGTATTACCCAGCATATTGGTGCTTATCAAGTGGAGTTGAAAGGCAGGCAAATTACTTTCCTGGATACCCCTGGTCACGCTGCTTTTACTGCCATGCGTTCTCGTGGAGCACAGGGTGCGGACATTGTAATTCTGGTAATCGCTGCCGATGATGGTGTCATGCCACAGACGAAGGAGGCAATAGCTCATGCAAAAGCGGCACGAGTACCCATTATCGTAGCCCTCAACAAGGTGGACAAACCTAATTCCAATCCCGATCGAGTTAAAAAGCAGCTTGGTGAGAACGATCTTATGCCAGATGACTGGGGTGGCAACACCATGGTTATCCCCGTGTCAGCAAAACAGAAACAGGGTATCGAAGACTTACTAGAAGCGATTCTGCTTGTGGCTGATAATACAGATATCCGGGCGAACCCCAAAGGTGCTGTAATTGGGACGATCATTGAAGCGGAATTGGATAAATCCAAAGGACCAGTTGCCACGCTCTTAGTCCAGAATGGGACGCTTAATACGGGCGATATCGTAGTAGCCGGAAACACTTATGGCCGCTTGCGCGCCCTGTTCGATTTCCGTGGGCGCAAGGTCCAAAAAGCTGGACCATCCGTTCCGGTCTCGGTGATGGGATTGAGTGAACTGCCATCCGCCGGGGATGTGTTCAAGGTCGTCGGATCCGAGAAAGAAGCCCGGCAAGTTATTCTGGAACGACAAGAAGGTAATAAAAAGCAAGTTTCAGTGGCAAAGAAGATTACCCTAGAAGAATTATTCTCCAAGATTAAAGCCGGTGAAGCAAAAGAACTAAACCTCATCCTGAAAGCTGATGTGCAGGGTTCTCTAGAACCAATTATTAATGAAATCACCAGCCTTGGAAAAGGTGAAATCAGGATTAATATTCTGTACGCCGAGACAGGTAATATCAGCGAGAACGATGTACTCTTGGCATCCTCCTCTCAGGCCATCATTTTTGGCTTCAGTGTCCAGGCGGATGTAGCTGCCCGTCGCTTGGCTGATACAGAAGGCGTTTCCATCAGGTTGTATGACATCATCTATCGCCTAATCGAGGATGTGGAAAAAGCTCTTAAAGGTATGCTGGCTCCTGAATTTACCGAGAAAACCATCGGCAAGGCGGTCGTGTTGCAGGTCTTCAGCCTGTCAAAAGGCACAAATATTGCTGGATGCCGGGTTACTGAAGGTGAAATTCGCCGCAATGGCAAGATCCGCGTCACCCGCGGCAAGGATATCGTCTATGAAGGTGAAGTGGGTTCGCTAAAGCACGAGAAGGAAGATGTGCGTGAGATGCGCACCGGTTTTGAATGTGGCATCGGCCTCAAGAACTACAGCGATATCCAGGTTGGCGACGTGATCGATTGCTATCTTCTTGAAAAAGCAGAAAACGAATAGTTTGATTACAGGTTAACTGCGACTTATATCGAAAGATTCCAATCGAGAATCATATGAACTGCGAACATTACTTTAATGCCATGTTCACAGCATTGTGCGAGAATTAATATAACTATGCCAACCAGTGTTCGTCTACAGCGTATTGCAGACCGTATCAGCCAGGAAATCTCGGAAATGCTTATCCGGGACATCAGTGACCCCCGCCTGCATCAGATTTTTATCACAGATGCAAAAGTGGACCGTGAATTGGCCTTTGCCGATATTTATGTCTCGGCAGTGGAAGGCTCTGTGCGTAGCGCTGAAATACTTGAAGGCTTGGAACATGCCTGCGGTTTCCTGCGCCACGAGCTTGCAGCCCGCATTGAACTGCGCCAATTCCCGCGCTTGCGCTTTCACTGGGACCCCACGCCTGAAAATGCAGACCACATTGAACGATTGCTGGCTGATTTGCGAAAGAATGAACGACCTTCAGAAAAAAATTAAGAGCCGCCTCCAAGCGGCGCAGCACGTTCTTATAACTTCCCACGTACGCCCGGATGGGGATGCCATTGGCTCCAGCCTGGCGCTCGCTTTGGCATTGCTTGATGCTGGGAAACAGGTCCAGGTTGTCCTCTCTGATGGCATCCCTGCCAGTTTCAAGTATCTGCCCGGAACGGAGATTATCCGTACTAAAGCCGATGGCGAATTTGACCTGATCATAAGTGTAGACTGTTCCGACTTGAAACGCGTTGGCGACGCCTTGAACGCTTATCATGCCCCCGATATTGTTATCGATCATCATGTAACGACTGAAGCATTCGGGATTTTGAATCTTATCGAGCCGGAAGCGGTTGCCACCGCCTCGGTACTGACTCGCCATATGAAGGAATGGGGATTGGCGATCACAGCCCCAATGGCTGCTAACCTGATCACCGGTCTGGTCACCGATACGCTTGGCTTCCGCACTTCGAACACTACGCCTGAGGTATTACGCCAGGCTGCCGACCTTATGGAGCTTGGAGCAGATCTAAGCACTTTCTATTACCGCAGCCTAGTGCAACGGACATTTGTGGAGGCCAAATACTGGGGTGCGGGCCTTTCCAGCCTGGAGTGTGCGGATGGGGTCATCTGGGCCACTTTGACCCTGGCTGACCGCAAAGCCTCCGGATATAACGGAAAAGATGATGCTGACCTGATCAACATTGTTTCGTCCATTGATGGTGCAGAAATTGCGATCATGTTTGTGGAACAAAGTGTTGAAAAAACTAAGGTCTCCTGGCGCGCGCTGAAACCGAATATTGACGTTTCGCAGGTCGCCCTGCGGTTTGGTGGGGGTGGCCACAAGGCCGCCTCTGGTGCAGAATTATCAGGCAATCTGGTCGAAGTTCGGGAACGTGTCCTGGCGGCCACCCGGGAAATATTGAATTAATCCCAGTTATAATTAATAGGATTTCTTGGAGGAATAAAAAATGGAAAGTCAAGAGATTAAGAACGCCATTTCTGGCATTCTCGTTGTGGATAAACCCGTCGGGCTGACTTCTCACGACGTGGTGGATCACATCCGCCGTGGCACCGGGATCCGTCGTGCTGGCCACACCGGCACACTCGACCCACGTGCCTCTGGTGTGCTGGTCGTACTGGTCGGTCCAGCAGTACGCTTGAGCGAGTTCGTCTCGGCTTCGGATAAACGTTACCAGGCCATCCTGCGCCTGGGCAATGCCACCGACACATACGATGCCGAAGGACACTTCACCCGCCAGCCCTTGAACGCTCCTGTGGATGTGACAGAGGAGCAGTTCAACGAAGTGCTCCAACGCTACATTGGCGAGATCGAGCAGACACCCCCGGCCTTTTCGGCAGTGAAGGTGCATGGACGCAAGGCGTACGAGATGGCGCGCCAGGGTGAGGAAGTGGAGCTCGCCCCACGCAAGATCACTGTTTACCATCTTGAGATCCTCGAATGGGCACCTCCGGAAGTTGTCATTGATGTGCATTGTTCTTCCGGCACTTATGTCCGTTCCCTGGCTAATGATGTTGGCATTGCCCTCGGTTGTGGAGCTTATCTGGTGGGGCTTCGCCGCACCAAGTCGGGTCGTTTCAGTTTACGGGATGCCACGCCTTTGCGCAAATTGGAGGAAGCTTTCACTGCAGGGAACTGGTATCAATACCTGATCCCCGCCGCTGAGGCTCTAGCAGAATGGTCTGCTGTGGAACTTAACCCCGACGAGGTGGAGGAAGTCAAACACGGCCACCGGGTCAAAGCTGCCGTGGATACGAAGCCGGGTCTGGTACGAGGGGTCAGCATGGCTGGTGAATTGATTGCCATCCTGGACCTCGATGAAGTCACCATGGAATGGCAACCGAAGAAAGTCTTCTACTCGTAATTTCAGGGAGTGTTTGAAAAGGGTTACTGAACTTGGCCCTCCTTAATGTCCCTCTACCGGGATGAAAAGCACTTGGGGTTCCATTTGATTTTGCTTAAATGATTCTCTGCTTTCCCCGGTGAAGGTTCCTAACCTTTTACCTACGATTATCAACGTTCTTATTTTTATACTGTGATCCATACCCATTCTCTCGACGAACTCACACTCAAAAATGCCTGGTTGACCATCGGCATTTTTGATGGCGTCCATCGCGGCCACCAGGAGATCCTGCGTCCGTTGGTGAGCGGAGCGCATCAGGCGGGAGAACCAGCGGTGGTCATAACCTTTACCCCGCACCCGGCGGTCGTTTTGGGTGGTATTGCGGATTTCAAAAGCCTGACCACCCCCGAAGAACGCCTCTCGCTCCTGGAATCTCTTGGTGTGGATATCGTCATCACCCATACCTTCAGCTGTGAATTCGCAGAGCAAACCGCTGAGGAATTTATGCGCCGGGTTGTGCGTTCTTTGGGTTTGGGTCACCTGATCATCGGTTACGATACCGCGCTTGGGCGCGGACGGGAGGGCAATGCTGTCCGCTTGGCTGAGATTGGAAAAATGATGGGCTATACCGTCCAGACGGTCCCGCCATTATCGGATAAAAGGGGTGTGCTTTCATCTACGCGTATCCGCCATTCCATTGCCACAGGACATGTTTCCGCTGCTGCAGGCGATTTGGGTCGATATTACGATATTACCGGTCCGGTCGTCCATGGCGATGGGCGCGGCCATAAAATAAATGTTCCTACCGCAAACATCCAGGCGCCCCGTGGAAAGATTATCCCCGCCAACGGCATCTATGCATGCTGGGCCTGGCTTGAAGGCTCAGGGAGTGTGTCTGCCAAGAGGAATAGAGTCCAGGCTGCCACCAATGTCGGTGTCCGCCCCACCTTCACCCCAGACCTTCCAGCTCCGGCGATCGAAGCCCATCTCTTGGATTTCAACCGTGACCTGTATGGCCAGCAAATCAGACTGGAATTTGTAGAGTATCTCCGCCCCGAGGAGAAATTTGCTTCCGTGGAGGCGTTGGTGAAACAAATCCAAGAAGATGTTGACCTCACCAGGGAGATTTTGGATTGAGGTGATTGGAGTGCAAGAAATTCGTAGCTCTCGATCACCGGCCTCTTGCCGATGCTTTATGAGTGCGCTATAATGACCCGCCGTAACCGGAGTAGTAGAAGGAAGAATTCAGAATGCCAGTTTATTTGTATCGCTGCAGTAACTGCGGTGTGCAGTTTGAAAAACAACAGTCGTTCAGTGACCAGTCGCTCATCCGCTGTCCGGAGTGCGGCAAGCGGGCTTTAAAGAAAGTCTACCAGCCGGTGGGAATTGTCTTCAAGGGATCAGGCTTCTATGCCACTGACCACCATTCTCCTTCGGGTCAGTCATCAAAGAAGGCTGATGAAAAGGCGGAAGAGAAAGCGGGAGACAAAAAAGAAGAAAAGAAAGAAACCAAAAGCAGTGGTGAAGGTAAGGAACTTTCAGCGAAGCCTGGGAAAACAACTGAACTAAGCTCCGAAAAGAAAGAGTGAGTTCTATCAAACAAAACAGCGCACCAATTTGGTGCGCTGTTTAATATTATTAGCAAATGGAAAGGTCCCAAATTTCAAGACCAGGAAAATAAAAAACGCTTTTCCAAGCGTTTTTAGCTCCTCGCCGAGGATTTGAACCTCGAACCTAGCGGCCTGAGGTTCAAATCCTGTAGCAGTACATTTAAAGTAAGCGATTCACAATAAAGCGTACTTACCGAAATCTCAATTTACACTGTCCGTCTGTAACCACTTCCAAGAAGGAATTGAGCCTATTGGGAGAACTCTGGGATAGCGACAACCTCCAGAGCTTCAAGTACCCACATCTGATCCACTTCTTTTTATGAGTTTCCCCTCGGTTTTGAGTGATTGATTGCCAGTTATCACTCTATAAAAAATGAAGCCCGGTTGAGGTGATCTGTTTCACCAATATAAACCTGTGTGAGGTTAGTTGTATCAACATGGTCAATTGCGATATGCGGAACAATCTGTTTCTCTAGGAAAAAACTTATACCTGCATTGTCTATCGTGTAGTCCGGGACGCTCAGACAAACTGTATCTGCGCCAAAATCGCTGAGCGTAGCGCGGACATCACGCAATAAGGAAGAATGACGTTTGGAGACGAACAGATCATCAGGCAAACCTTTTGCACAAGCCGTTATGGTTAGATCAGGGAACCTACTTTTGAGATTTTGTAAGGTCTCGATGTTAGACCATTCGGTTGGATAATCTCTATCGATACCTGCGCTGAAATGGTACCTGAGTTCTGAGATAAAAGAACATACAAGACATTTAGACGGACCAATGTGTGAGACTACATCGGCTATAACTGGCCAAGCGTTGAAATGCTTGCAATCCAGATTGACGACAATACCAGATGTGGCAACAGCATTTACTGCATCCCATAGCGGCATCGTCTTGAACCAGCGCTCACCGCTCAGCTCGTGGTACTCTTTGGAATGGCCCAAATAGGGGTGACCAAGATCATCGACCGCAATATCCAGGTCTATGCTGCGTTGTTGCGAGATGGCTTGAGCTAGAAGCTCTTCTGTTACTTCCCAAGTGTGGAATAAGTAGAAAGGCTTGCCCGAATTAATAATTTTTTGGGATAGCGTCATAGATGTCCTTTCGAAGGGTCTCATGCCCTCATTATCAAATAAGGACCATCAATCCGGTCTTTGATTTTTAAGAATTCAGTAGGTTCAATTCCAGTTAGGCTACATTTTAACTATCTCGAGAAGGACAGTTGTAAAGCTAGCTGTTCGAGGTTTTACTTCTATGGGTGTACATTTTTTTATCCGGTACGTGCGGGATTGGCTTTTATCTAAAAACGCCCACAAAAATGAGAGATCTATTACTTTTGTTGCGTTTCCGCAGTTAATGGCCATGTTGCCAGATGTTTGATAGGGAGAAACTCAATTACGCCAATTTCCTGGAATTTACCAAGTAAAGATTTAAAGGCATTTTTACAAATATCAATAGCCTTTGGTAATTGCTCATCAGGAATGTTTATTTCCACGATGCAATGCGGCACCCAATTTCCAGTAGCATAATAAGAAGATGGCACAAGTTTTGACTTGGCAAGCCGATGATGGAATTCTTGATGATAATTCAACAGGAGGGATGTGGGGACAGGAGATATAAAGAGAACATTTTCGCTTGTCGGGAAGGTTCCGATTGCACTCAATTGGACTGTAAATGGCTCTATGCTTTTTGCATATTCTTGAACGAGCGAACAAAGAATATCACAATCAACATTTAAAAACCCAGCCAAACTAATATGAGGCCTATCTCCCAAACTACTCGCGATAGATGAAATGCCTTGCTCTATCAAAGCATGACGTAAATTCCAAATGCTCTGCTCTGTCTGGTAGTCAAAGTATGCTTCAACAGCGTATCCCATAGTCTTTTTTTTACCTTGTCATAAGCGCAATTATCAACACTTAGTATATAACAAAAAAGGCCTCCAGTATGAAAGCTGAAGGCAAATTAATTTTAGTAAAAGCTCCTCGCCGAGGATTTGAACCTCGAACCTAGCGGTTAACAGCCGCCCGCTCTGCCGTTGAGCTAGCGAGGAAGGCAGGCGAGATTATATTAGGAACAAGGTACTCTGTCAAGTCGCTTGTGGAATCGGGCCGCTGGTTGTATAGTTTGAGAAACTCTACGAGAAGGAATCCCATGAACGAAACATCCAGACCTGTTTATCGCATTACCGACCTGGCCGCGGACGAACGGCCGCGTGAACGATTGGCACAATTGGGTCCGCAGGCGCTTTCCAGCGCGGAACTGCTCGCCATCCTTTTACGTGTAGGTGTGACTGGTGAGAATGCTGTCCAGGTGGGACAGCGTCTGTTGCTGGAATTCAAGGGGCTGACGGGATTGCAGCGCGCCCCCTTTGAAGACTTATGCAATCAGCATGGGATCGGCGCTGCCAAGGCGGCTCAGATCAAGGCGGCCATCGAACTGGGCCGACGGCTGGCGCTTGAATCCCCCGAGGAACGCGCTACCGTCAACAGCCCGGCGGATGCGGCCGCACTGGTGGCATACGAGATGGCTGCCTTGGAGCAGGAACACCTGCGCGTCATCCTGCTCGACACCCGCAACCGGGTGATTGACATTGTCGAAGTTTACAAAGGTTCGGTCAATTCTTCCCAGGTACATGTAGGTGAATTATTCAAACCTGCAATCCGGCGCAATGCCTCCGCATTGATCGTCGTGCACAACCACCCAAGCGGGGACCCGACGCCCAGCCCCGACGATGTGGCGGTGACGCGCGCCATTGTCCAGGCCGGGAAACTACTGGACGTGGATGTACTGGATCACATGGTGATCGGGCAGGGGAAGTGGGTGTCATTAAAAGAAAGAGGATTAGGATTTGGATAAAAATGTGACCGGCACTTAAAATGCCGGTCGCATTTTTGTTTTACTTGTAATTTGCTACCAGGTAATCAATCAGTGTTTGCTGTTCCGTGGAGTTAAGCTGCGCTCCATGGGTGATCATGCGATCCACAGTGGTTGTCCATTGGTCGAGAGTCTTGTGCGCTGAAGTAATGCGGTCCACCGAGTGGCAAACGGAGCAGCGATCCTGCATCAGCGACTGACCATCGGTACCCCCGGAAGATGCTGGGGTGGAATTGCCTGACCCACAGGAGGATAGAAGTGTTCCAACGATCAGGACCAGAAGAAGAGCGCTAATAACGGAAATTGTGTGCTTTTTCATATTTATTTATACTCCTAGTAGGGAATTGTATCCTGTTTTATGTCACAGGTCATACTTTACACCAAAATCGCGAAATTCTCCACTGGCTGGTTCCCATTCGATCTGCGATGCATCCACCCGGCCGGCAGGCGGACCAGTTTTCACCGCTTCAGAAAACTTCTCCAGCGTAATGCGCGGACCTTCGGCAACCGCCTCCACCGTATCATATCCAATATTACGGACCCAGCCGGTGAGGTTGAAAAGCATCCCAGCTTGCTGGACAAAGGAGCGGAAGCCAACGCCCTGGACGTGTCCTTGCACCCGGATGTGGATGCGTTCTGTGTCACTTGAACCTTGTTCCGTCATGGTGCCATATTTCCCGTTTGCAAGAAAACCGAGCGATATGCCCAGTATGATACTAAACGTGAGGATAACGAGCAGGTCACCTGCCAAGGAAGGAATTCAGCGAGGTCAGGGTAAGCGGGCTCAGAGTGATATTGAGGAAGAAGAGGATCGGTCACGGGCGAAGCAAGCAACTTGCCAAGTACGAATGCGATCCCGGAAACGATCAACAAAAGCGAGGCGGCGCAGCCCAGCAGCAGGATAATGCCGAGCCTATTCTTTTTCCTCGTCCGGATCTTCCTCGATGAAATCCACTTCAGGGTCAACATCGAACAATGAGAAGCCTCCCATATCCTCGGTGAAGGAAAGGGTATCGAGCGACTCTTCGATGAAGTCGGCTAATTCATCATCCTCTTCCAGCTCAAAGAGTTCCTCCAGCTTGGGGCGGACCCCTTCACCACCAATCCTGGAAAGAGCCCAGATCAGTTCATGACGCACTTCCAGGTCTTCCTCGTCTTCGAGAAGATCAAGAAGAACGGAGCGGGCAGATTCCAGTTCCAGTTCTCCGGCGGCGTGGATGGCCTCGGAGCGGACGTCTTCGCTGGGGGCGTGCAATTGCGAAAGCACCTGTTTTTTCCAACGCTCGTCACTGGAGCGGCCCATGGCGAACAGGGCGCTCACTTTCCAATCAGGGTCTTTTTCGCGATAAGCGGCTTCGATGAGGGGAATAACCTCTTCCCGGCCGGAATACCCTAGAGACTCAAGGGCGCGCCGGCGGAGCAAGGGCTCTTTAGCGGAAGTGGCCGCGGCGAGGAGTTGGTCTTCAATTTTGAGGTGAAGTTCTGCAGGGATCTTTTCCAATTCGCCCAGGTAGACAAATTGACCAAGGGCATTGGCGGCGGCCGCCCGCACTTCAACAGCCTCGTCATTGTCCAGGATATCGAGATAGACCGGAGCGAGTTTTACGTCCTCGCTTTCCCAGAGCAGGCGGATGGCCCGAGCGCGAACCTGCGGGTCGGCATCCGCGAGAAGGGAGCGCGCCATATCATCGAAAGAGGTGAGCGTGTCGGTTTCGGCCAGGTCTTCGAGGTCTTCCAGCAGGGTATGTTTGCGGCGCGGCGAGACTTGCGACCAAGCTTTTGTCAGTTTTTTCAATTCATCAGGCTCCAGGTCCGAAAAACGGTGCAGGAAACGCGCCGGGAAGGGTTGGCTCTCATCGAGCAGGGCGTCCACAACAGTCAGAAAAAGTGCATTCTGAGGCATACTTTATTCTCTCTTTATCAGGGCAAGACGAAGCTCACCGGACTTATGATGTCTTTTATGTAAAAGAAACCGAGCAGGGAGATCAAGAGGATAAAACCTATCCCGTTAATCATAGCCAGGTATTTGGCCGGAATGCGGCGGCGGAAGAAAATTTCAGGCAAGGTCATAAAAATATGCCCGCCGTCCAAGCCAGGGATGGGCAGCAGGTTAGCCACGGCGACGGTAACGGTCAATGAGATGATGGTCAGCAGGGTGTAGTTGGTGGGTTTGGTGGATGTCCCGCTGGTGGAAGGTGCCTGGCGGCTTGAAACATCGCGAGCCACAGCCTGCTGGAACAAGTTCCAAACGCTGCGCGGACCGCCGATCTGGGCAGCCTGCGGAGAGATCGTACCGGCGATGAGGCGACCGGGCAGGGACAGGAGGCTGTTGACATCCTGACCGGTGGCGGAAAAGGCTGAGGGGAGGGTGCCAAACCAGGATTTAACCGGAAGAAGCGGTTCGCCGATACCAACACCCATCGGCCCCTGAGTAGACGGATAGACGGTGCGGGGCGTGATGGATAGTTCCACCACCTGGCCGGTGCGCAAAACAACCAGCGGGAGAGGCTGACCCAGATAAGTGTGAGTGATCTCAGTCAGGCGGGTGTAACTGTTGATCGGCGATCCCCCGGCTGCCAGGACCACATCACCCACCTGCAGCCCGCCCTGTTCAGCCGGTGAAGGGGAGTCAATACTGGCAATGACAACCGTGTGAGTATCGGGAATGCCAACCTGGCTGAAGAAAAAAGTATAGGCCAGCACACCTGCCAACAGGTTCATACTTGCCCCGGCCAAGAGTACAGCGATGCGCTTCCAGGGGTTGGCAGCAGCCATCCCACCCGGCGCATCCGGGTCTTCCTCGCCCCTGACCTTGTTATAACCACCCAGAGGGATCCAATTTAGGGTGAATTCAGTCCCAGGCCGGACTTCATTGAGAATACCGTTGACCTGGATCTCGCCAGGCTGCGGCAGGCGGGCCTTTGATCCGGCGCCTTTCCCGCTCCCAGAAGCAGGAGAGGAAACAGGTGCGGGTGCATTTTTGGAGACCTGAGCAGGCAGGGTTTGTCCCTCTGCAGAGGCAGCAACTTCGATGGAGCGCAGAACGAGTTTCCCACGGATGGATGCAGCCCGGGCGTTCACCGGCAGGTGGAGGGACTGCTTGTAGTCGAATGGCAGGTCGAAATTAATCGGGACGACCAAGCGTTCCTTCCCGATGAGGAGCGAGCCTTTGCCGCGCCAGAGACGCACCAAGCGAGGGGGAAAGCCGACCGCAAATTCTTCCACATCGATATCGAATAACCGGGCAACGATAAAGTGACCCAGTTCGTGAATCAGGATGATCCCGGCGAAGACCGCCACGAAGATGATCCCACCAAGCAGACCTGTATTCATAAGCAAACCTCGTCAAAAAAATGCGCCTCCTGGGAGGCGGCCCGGATGATTATATCCTTTTTAGGCCCTGCCTGCACATCCCGGGGGAAATTATTAGTCAAATTTAATGAAGAGGACGGGGTGGATCTTCCACCAACCTGGCGGGCCCGCCGACTTTCGCCAGGCGCACTTGACGAACCCCGGGGATGTTTTCGACCAGCGCGACCGCCTCCTGTGAAGCGGCTGCCGGGCAAATCACATGGACATTCGGCCCGGCGTCGACCGTGGAGCAAACAGGAAGGCCTGCAGCGCGCGCAGCCCGGACTGCCTGCATGACAGCCAGAGTGGCAGGCTGCCAGTAGAACAGAGGCGGGCGGGAGGTCATCATGACGGCATGCATCAGGTTGGAATCTTCTTCCACGATCCCAGCAAAGAGGGCGAAGTCGCGCTCCAGGATGGCACGACGGCAGAACTCGAGGCGGCGAGGGGCATCGGCCAGGCGGGCAGATTGGAGGGGGGAGGTGGCGGCCAGAGCGTGGCCCTCGGTGGAGCCCGTGGTCTTATGTTCGGCGCTGATCAATGCAATACAGTCGACCAGGTCCCAGTGGCCGGGAGGGGCGATGGAGACGGCATAGGAATCGGCGTCCGCCGTGCCGGCAAACCACTCGACGAAGCCAGCGGGGATGGAGCGGCAAGCGGAGCCGGAGCCGTGGCGCGCCAAGCGGGAAAGGGAGGCCTGCTCCAGGTACAGACCGGCGGATCTTGAGGCTGCCAGGGCCAGGGCGGCAAAAGCGGAGGCCGAGGAGGCGATGCCGGTGCCGGTGGGGAAGTCGTTCAGGCTTTCCACCCGGGCGCAGTGGCGGAAGGAGGCTAAGGCACGCAGCTCATCCAACATGCGGACAACGCGCAGGCGGGAAGCGCTTCCGGCAAGCCTGCCATTTATTTTTACAACATCCGCGGGGAGAAGCGGGTCAAATTGGACCGTGGTGCGCGTTTCCAGCCCATCCAGGTTCATGGAAATGGAGCCATTGGCCGGGAGACGGAGGGCATCGCTGCGGTTGCCCCAGTATTTAATAAAGGCAATGTTCGGGTGGGCCAGGGCGGTAAAAGGGAGCATAAGTAGAGTTTATCACAATGCAGAAAGACGACCAAAGAAAGAACGGAGGAGGGAATTGTTCCTGAGGAACAAGAGAGGAACGAACCACTCTTGATGTCTTTCTTTTATAAAGTACCAGGCTGCGGAAATTGTTCCTCAAAACAAGGTCAAAACGACTAGGATTTTCATGGAAAGCAGACGTTCCTAGCGTACATCATGGGGCATGATATCCCCTCCGAGTACTCCGGGGACGATGTATCATGCCCCTACAAACTACAAACCATTCACCCGCCAATTCCTATTTGTTTGTTCCTCTAAAAAAGAGAAACAAACAAATGCCATTTGGCGAGATTCCAAGAGAGGGGTTCTAAATATATAATCATGTCCACAGGGACAGATTATTTGAACTACTCGCTCCAGAGCAAATCAAACAAATTACCCCCCTTAAACGACGAGGGTGCGGAGAGGAAAACGCCTGGCACAACCCGAGCGATCCCATCACCCAAGAGCGGAGACAAAGAAGGCCGCCCCTAAAACCCGGCCCTCCGAAGGGACAAGGCATTTGAGGATGGCTGGAGGATTCAGTTGTTAAGGTTCTAAAGAAAACGGCAAGAAAGACCGAGACCTCTCCCTTGCCGTATGTTTATTATAGCACAGAAATTCTAGTTAACAACATGCTTATATGATTTTATACAACCCATGCGGAACCCCGCATGTCCATCGAGCAGGCGGGATAAAGGAGATTGTCACATGCAGAGGATAAAAAAAGAGGGAGCAATAAATCCCTCTCCCCTCTTCATACCCTCTGGGTATTTCGGAGGCCTTCGGCGGGTATTTCAGGCAGCTTAGGCGGGGAGGATGTCCCCTATGGGGATGATATCCCCTTCGGGGACCATGTCCCCATAAACTTACGGAGACCGCCAAACTTGGCGGTCTCCGTTTTGAATTCTTGCAATGTGCAGCGGCAAACAGCGATCTTGCCCTGCTATTTGATGGAATCTGCACTGGCGAAGAAATACTTCCTGACAAAGTGAACGACCAAGAGGGTCAGGGCGACGGGAGCCAGGAAGGCAACCACAGCGGTGAATGCACCGGTGAGGTAAGGGCCAACGGCAGGAATGCTGTCCAGCGCAGCAGCGACGGCAGCGAGGACTAGGAAGCGGATTCCAAAGTTGACCACGTCATCCGAGTCAAGGAAGAGGACGGCGGCCAGGATACCCATCAGCACGAGGACCAAGGACAACCAGGTGAATGAGAGGCTGAAGAGCCCTGCGACGACCGCGATAAGCAGACCGATGAGGTAAAGCCACTTGCCAATCGTTTTCATGATGATCTATTTCTCCTTTGGTGAGTGTGAAAGAATTGGATGGAGCTCCAAAGAGTAGAACAACCATCGGCAGGTGAGGTTACGGGAAAATTGTCACCTTTTTTGAGTTTATAAGAATGAGTTTTAGGACTGTTTTCCCCCCAGCTTGACCGACTAAACCTGTTCCTGACGGCGGAGACGGCAGCGCGGAGAGCGCCTAGAGCGAAGCTGAAGGGAGACCCCCCGGTAGTCCCATGAAGATGGCAAAAAGCGAACTCAAGCGGGCGTTATTTCGATGACCGCGGCGCCGACCAGCTGGCCAGCCTGCAGGCGCTGGATGGCTTCAGCGGTCTTTTCAAGCGGAAAACCCGTGACGTCCGTCTTTACAGGCACCTGCGGGGCAAGAGCAAGGAATTCATCGCCATCGCGGCGGGTGAGGTTGGCAACGGAACGGATGACACGTTCCTCCCAGAGCAGGTTGTAGGGGAAGGCTGGGATGTCGCTCATGTGGATCCCGCCGCAAACCACGGAACCACCCCTGCGGGTGATTTTCAGGGCGGCAACCACCAGTTGACCGACCGGGGCGAAAATGAGGGCGGCATCCAGAAGGTCGGGCGGAGCCTGATCGGAATCCCCGGCCCAATCCACGCCCTGGCGGAGGGCGAATTCCCGGGCGGCCGAGTCGCCGGGACGGGTGAAGGCGTAAACCTTTTTGCCTTCATACTTGGCGATCTGGGCGACGATATGGGCGGCGGCGCCAAAGCCGTAAATACCAAGCGTTTCCACGTGCTCGCCAGCCATACGGTAGGCGCGATACCCGATCAGCCCGGCGCAGAGCAGGGGCGCGGCTTCCACATCAGAATAGGAGGGGGGAAGAGGAAAGCAGAAACGCTCATCGGCGACAGCATACTCGGCGAAACCACCGTCCACGTTGTAGCCGGTAAAACGGGGGTTTTCGCACAGGTTTTCCTGCCCACGTTGGCAATAGAGGCAGGTGCCATCGGTGGCGCCCAGCCAGGGGACACCGACCCGCTGCCCGGACTCAAAACGATGCACAGCCAGCCCGGTTTCGACAACCGTCCCGACAATTTGATGGCCTAGCACAAGCGGAAATTTCGGAGAACCCAGTTCTCCAGCCAGGATATGCAGGTCGGTATGGCAGACGCCGCAGGCGTGGACTTTGAGCAGAACCTGCCCCGGACCCGGCTGAGGAATGGGCAGATCGACCAGTTTCAGCGGCTGACCGGGTGCTTCGAAGAGGATGGCGCGCATGGTTTGCATTCCGGCTCCTTTCAGGGCACAGGCAGAGGTGGGGTGAGATTCTGACCGAGACGCCAGGCGACCAGAAATGGGAACGGGTCCACTTCGCCGCGGCGGGCTTTCCAATCTTCCGGGTAGGTCGGGTGAGAAATCCCGAAATGGAGATGGGACTCGGTGTTGCGGGCGTCGCCGGTGTGACCGACATAGCCGAGCACCTGGCCTACCGTCACCCTCTGGCCGGGACGGATACCCGGTTCGATGGCCGACAGGTGCGACCCATAGTAACGGAGCCCATCGTCCCCGAGGATGGCAACAGATAGGCCGCCACGCATGGCCGGATCATCCGTCAATGGGTCCCAAAGGTCTGCGTACGAGACGAAATCGACCAACCCACTCGTTACAGCCACAACCCTGGCCCCTTCCGGGGCAAAGATATCCGTAGCCGGGAACCCGTGACTGGTGACGCCCTCGGAGAAATCGGCGCCGTTCGAAGGCTGGATAGGAAAAGTATAAATAAATGAAACCAAGGTTGCAGTGGAAGTGCCGGTGGGTGTTCCAGTGGGAGTTACGGAGAGTGTAAGTGTGGGAGTGGGGGTACGAGGCAGGGATCGGAATGGGGTGCGAGTGGCGGGCTGAAGCGTGGCGAGAACTGCAACCGTGGGAAGAGAGGCAGAGGTGGGAGAAGACGAGGGTAAAGGGATGCCCAGAAGGGGGGAGCAACCCGCCAGGAGAAATCCGAGAAATAGAAGAAAGCCCGATTTCTTATTCAATCCATTTATCTGCCTTCTTCCGGTTTAAATCCTCCGGGTC
>Ga0209777_10000916_pt1 | contig 45236 bp, 44 predicted proteins | sample FrelakmetHBP12HB_FD_187147 | JGI IMG/M metagenome (GOLD analysis project Ga0209777, IMG submission 187147) | Freshwater lake sediment microbial communities from the University of Notre Dame, USA, for methane emissions studies -HBP12 HB (SPAdes)... | ecosystem: Environmental > Aquatic >...
TAAAACTTCTCACTAATAATACAGAAGATAATAATACTAATAATAAGAATAGTGATGATAAAGAACGACAAGACAGAATAATGGACAAAATACGGAGCTCAAATCCAAAGCTTTGGCCGGATTATAAGTCAAAGTATAAATGACCATAAATGTACTATGTGGGTACCCAAAAGTTGTGGATTATTTAAAACAAATTGTGAATAATATAATTAGCCGATAATATGGATATTAAAATAAATAATTTAATTTACATTAGGTATTCAAGGAAGTCATCAGAAGCCAAAGAGAGACAGGCTTTATCAATACCAGACCAAAACAAAGAGTGCGATGAGCTTGAGCAGAGATATGTATTAAATGTCAAATATAAACTCCAAGAAGAGAAGAGTGCATACAAACCAAACAATAGGCCAAAATATAAAGAGATGGTTGAGTTGATTACATCCGGCAAGGCTAACGCCATTTTGACTTGGAAGCCCGACAGGATTTGCCGTAACCCGCTTGAGGGCGGACAGATACTTCAACTGCTCCAAGACGGCATTTTAAAAGAGATTAGGACGCCACTTGGTGATGTTTATACCCCGGAGAGTGACCACCTTATATTACAAATACACTTTGGTATGGCAAATCAATACTCACGCAATTTAAGTCAAAATGTTAGGCGTGGCTTAAAGCGTAAGATTGAAGACCGCCACGAATACCCAAGGCCCGCACCATTAGGATATGAGGGCTATGGTGAACGAGGTCAAAGGAATATAAGGCCTAACCCGGTGACTTCCGCGTTTATTCAAAAAGCGTTTAGACTGGCTTCCACTGGTGTTTACTCTTTAAATGACACTACAGAGACCTTATTTAAAGAAGGTTTGAGAACTAGGAGAGGCAAAAAGGTTTCAAAGAGCCACATGGACACCATTTTGCATAACCCTTTATATTACGGCTTCTTTTACCATAACGGGGAGCTTTTTGAGGGCAATTACCAACCCATTGTTGAAAAGGGCTTATATGACTTGGTGCAGGACAAGCTGAATGATAGGTCAAAACCAAAAGTTGAAAAGTGGCAGCGTGAGTTTGTCAGGTTGTTTAGGTGTGGTAACTGCGGTTGCGCTATTACAACTAGCAATAAAAAGAAGTTTATAAAAAAGACTAGAGAGTGGAAGCAGTTTATTTACCACCACTGCACACACCGACGAGGTAATTGCCATGAGATGCCGGTCACCGATGCAGACTTAAAGGACATACTTTATAAGGAATTGGAGAAGATTGAGATTGATAAGGAAGTTTGGCAACTTGGGGTGGATTTAGTAAAGGCAAAATACAAAAAAGAGCTTGAGGCCAACAAAAACCAACATTATTACTTTTCCGTTGAGCAAAACCACATAAGAGACAAAGTCCAACGACTTACAGAGATGCGGGCCGATGAAGAGCTTACCCACGAGGAATACCTTGAACAAAAAAATAAACTAATATCTCAACTTGAGAGTTTAGAGGCAAAAACACAAGATAATAACGACACTCTTAAGACATGGTTGGAACTAGCCGAGGACTTCTTTAATACAGCTTTTCAAGTACGGGACATTATGTTAGATGGAACACCGGAGCAAAAACAAAAGGTGTTAGCAAAAGTCGGTGAGAACTTTATTTTAAAGAGTAAAATGCTCACTTTTAGCTTCAAACAACCCTATGATGTGCTGCTCAAGCCGGAGTACCGTACTGATGTGCTGCGGGACTAGGATTCGAACCTAGATAAACAGCTCCAAAGGCTGTTGTCCTGCCGTTAGACGATCCCGCAATATATGAGCGGTGGATGGGACTTGAACCCACGACCTTCTCCTTGGCAAGGAGACGTTCTACCACTGAACTACCACCGCGTGGTAGGACTCAGAGTCGAACTGAGATCTCGCGTTTTTCAGACGCGCGCCGTGACCACCTTGGCTATCCTACCTCAAAGTGAATTTTACCCGAATTATGGGCAAAAATTCAAATTATTTATTCGGAACAATCAAAAGTGCAACTAAATAAAAAATAATTCCCGGAAAAACTCCTGTACCAATAGTCAGAGCCAAAAAGGCAAGCCTAATTATTACCGGATCAACATCCATATACTCTGCGATCCCACCTAAAAGTCCTACAATAATTCTATTAGTCTTTGATCGATAAAGTCTTTTATATTGTTTCGCTGCCATCCTAAAACACCCCCTTTTTATCTGTGGGCGCTGAAGGGATCGAACCCTCGACCTTCGCAGTGTAAATGCGACGCTCTAACCAGCTGAGCTAAGCGCCCTTCTTACAAAATTAAAGAGACATTCTTTCGACACAAAACTAGGTTATTCTAACAAAAATGAATCTAAAATTAAAGAAAACAAAACTAATCAGAAATTGCCCTGTAAGATTTCAAGAAGCTTTTTAATTTCGATAGAAGCGACTCCAACAACCCGGTCTCCCCCTCCATAATAGACAAAAACTTTTTCACCTACCAAAACATTCCCGCAGGGGAAAACTACATTATGAACATCTCCCTCTTTTTCATAGCTTTCCTCAGGTTCAAAAAGAGGATTAAATGTCCGTCCAATAATTCTTATCGGATCAGCCAAATCCAACAACACCGCACCAACCCTATATGTATGATCCTCTTTTGATACTCCATGATAAAACATAACCCAACCTTTATCAGTTTTAATTGGCGGAGCAGCCACTCCCAATTTTCTTGAGTCCCAAAAGCCTTCTCTCAATTTTATCCATCTTTTATCACCCAAAAAGACAGATCCATCAAAATCCAACTCTTTAACAAACGAATAATCAATATCATCACCAATCCGATGAAAAAACAAATACCAACCGTTTATTATTTCCGGAAATAAAACCGCATCTTTGTCGTCAAAACAAGGTGGAGAAATTAATTTTGGGTAAGACCAATCCCAATTTTTGTTTAAAAAATCCTCAACTGGAATTGAAGTTAATGCTACCCTTGGCGAACTCTCACCGTCATAGGCAGTGTAGCACATATAAATAGTACTGCCAATTTTAGTTACCCTTGGATCTTCACAACCAAAACCAACTTGACCCTTTTTCCTCTTCTCAAAATCCGCTCTCGGTAAATATATCGGCTTAGGCTCCCGATAATCAATATTTAACCCGTCCTTGCTTGCCGCATAACCAAAAACAGAAGCCTTATCATCTCCAATCGCCCGATAAATTAAATGAACCTGGCGATCTTCATAGATTGCCGCTGGATTGAACGTTTGCAATGATTCCCAAGAATGATTTTTTATTGGAGCAATAATCGGATTTTTATCACTTCTTTTTAACGAAACTCTTTGCTCTAGATTTGAGTTAATCATTAAATCCAAAAGATCAGAGAGTTTAGTAGTCATAAGGCAGACAACGGTATCAGCCCCACTATAATATATCCAAAGTTCATCATCTTTTACCATTGCTCCAGATGGGAAAATCACCTTAGGGACAACACCGTAAAGCTCATAGGTTTCTTCCGGGGTTATAAGCGGAGCTGAAGTTCTGGCAATAACTTTCAGTGGGTCATTAAGATCAAGCAAAGCCGCTTCAATACCGAAAACTTTTGATTGGGTAAAATAATTTCTAATGTAGGAATAAATTATTAACCAGCCCTTATCAGTTTTTATTGGTGCTGCGCCCAATTCAACATGGTCCTCAGTTCTTCTTCGCAGGGAAATGGTATATCTATCAATTTCTCCATACCATTTATTCCAAAAACTAGTTGACCATATTTGTTTGATATCGTCAAAAAAGGCAATTGCCAGTTTTGAGGGAGGAAGATCGGTATTGGCGGTTAAAATTGCACAAATTTTGCCATTTACTCGATCTGGAAATAATGCCATCGCTTTTGCATTAAACGGCGTAACAAGCTGTTTTTGATCTACTTTCCCTAAGTCTTTGGAAATTGCCAGCCCAACTTTAATTCCTTGGGGGGTAAAAGGGAAATCAGAAAGGGCAGTATAAAAAATATAGTATTTACCTTCAAATTTGGTTACTCTTGGATCTTCAGTACCATATATTTCCCAAGATTCCTCGCCTGTTATAAACCGCATACGGCCAGAAAAATGAATACCATCAATACTTTGGGCTTTACCGATGTCAGAAATAGACATCTTTTGTTTAGTTTTAGTGTGGTAATGAGGCAAAGATATTGCCCGATACAAAAGATAAATCTGATCATCCTTCTTGACAGGACAACCATTAAACACTGCCCCCGCTTCCCAAGAATTTCCTGGCTCAGGAGCCAATATCGGATTTTCCGGGTACCGCTTAATAATAAACATAATTCAGTTTTCTTTGAATCTAAGGCGAGAAAGTTTCGGTTTTTCGGTCTTCATTAAAGAAAATAAAAATTGTTTCAAATTAGCGGTAGCCACACATACCACTGTATCAGCCCCACCATAATAAACAAAAATGTTACCTTTAATAACAACCGCCCCACAAGGATAAATCACCCCCGCTTTGTTGCCTTCATTTTCATACCATTCAATTGGCTCTAGGATTGGTTGATCAGACCGATATAAAACCTTTTCCGGTCTTTCCAAATCCAGAAGCATGGCTCCAATTTTATATTGAGAGTCATTCTTATCATCAACGCCATAATAAATTAACAACCAGCCATACTCTGTTCTTATAGGCGGAGCACCAGCACCAATTTTTCTCGAGTCCCAATGACCCTTTCGAACTTTAATCGAATACTGACCTTTAAGATATTGCCCACCTTTAAAATCTAAACTATCGACATAATCAATTAAAATGTTGGGAAATATTCGATGCATTATCACGTACTTACCACTAATTTTTTCAGGGAACATACAACCGCTTTTGTCAATTACTCCAGGCGGAGAAATCACTTTAACACCACCCCATTTCCAACGCTTAGCAAGAAAATCAGCAAGTTTAATTGAAGTCATAGCCAACCGCGGAAAGTTCCAACCATCAAAAGCAACAAAAAGCATATAGACCGTATCTCCAAGTTTAGTCACTCTTGGATCCTCGGAACCATTCCAACTTCCACCTGAAGTATATTGCAAATAAGAATAAGGGTAGACTCCTTCTGAATCGTTAAATTTTGAATAGAAAGTAAAAACTGGCTCAGAAGACCGCTCATGGATATCAATGCCGTTTTCGCTCATTGCATATCCAATTCGAGAGATACCATCATTACCAATTGCCCGATATAAGATGTGGACTTTCTGATTTTCAAGCAAAACCGCTGGATTAAATGTTTGCAATGATTCCCAACTGCTTTCACTTTTAGGACCAACGATCGGATTTTCTTCAGCTTTGCCAAATTGAAATCCCTTCCTTACGATCGGTTTTTTTGAAACCGTTTTTTTTTCTAAAGCTGATGGGAATTTTTGAGCAGGCAAAAAATTAAATTTATTTACAATTGAAGTCAGTCTACCTTTAGAAAACCATTTCATTTTTAGTCAGGAATAAAAAAATTTAAACACATAAAAAACCTGTTAAAGTCCATATTATAAAAGCTAAAAGAAGCTCTAACTCTAGCGTAGCACTCGTTAGAAAAAAAGTAAATCAAAAACCCAATTCAAAAGACCTTGAATGTTTCCAAATAATCTAATAGTTTGTTTAATTTACAAGTCGCAAGGCCAATTAGAGTATCAGCACAACCGTAGTAGACGTAAAGCTTTTCTCCGACAACAACCGCCGCCGAAGGAAAAGTAACGTTCGGTACCAGTCCCTCCCGTTCGTAATTAGTCACGGGTTGCAAAAGATACCCCGGAACTTTGGCAATCAATTTATGCGGCTCTTTAAGATCGATCAAGGCCGCGCTGATAGTCCAAGTATCAGACATTGATTCAGCCGAATAAATAAGCAGCCAACCATGTTTGGTTTTTATTGGTGGTGCCCCCAGTTCAGGCCCACGATGGAGCCACCAATAAGTTTTAAGCACAGTAGCATCTTTAGAATTACATAGAAATTCCTGCCAGTCATTCACAGATGGACGTATTAGTAACTGAAGATTTTCAAAATATCTTACTGCCACATAAGAAGCCGTTGAGTCAGAAGAAATAGTCAGAATCAATCCAATCTTTCCGTTATTAACCTTTTCCGGAAACAGTGCCGACGCTTTAGACGTTTTTTCGGGACCAATGATTCCGTGTTTGGTGACAGTTATAAAATCTTTGGTTGTCGCAAGAGCAATTCGGACACTTGCTTTTTTATTCCGATCCTCAAGTGGGGCATCAATGGCCGTGTAGGTGATATAAAAAGTGTCGTTAAGTTTTGTGATTCGTGGATCTTCACAACCATAACGGTCATAATCAGCATCTGGGACAATAAAAGGTTTTTCTCTTCTTATAAAGTTAATCCCATCTTTACTCTCAGCATAGCCAACATACGAAACTTGGTTTTTAAAATGAAATCCGGGTCGTTTGAGCCTTGGGGTTGTCTCCTGTAAGTTGTTAGGATAGGTCCTGTAGAGCATTCTAAAAATACTATTGTCATAAACTACCCCAGGATTAAACACCGCTTTCGCTTCCCAGAAAATATTACTCCGAGGCATAAGAATCGGTTTGGGAGATTCGTTATTAGGGTAACGAGTTAAGTAAACTCCAGAGTTGCTTTTGAAAACTTTTTTCATCTGCTAAAATTTGGGCTTACCTGATTCGATTGTTAGTAAAAAAGAGTGCGGACGAGAGGATTTGAACCTCCACAACCGATTTTACGGTCACAGCCTCCTCAAGGCTGCGTGTCTGCCAGTTTCACCACGTCCGCTTGTGTGGGCAAGAGAGGATTTGAACCTCCACAAGCTTTTTAAGCTTACAGCGCCCTGAACGCTGCGCGTCTGCCAATTCCGCCACTTGCCCAAGCCTCAATTAGCTTTGATATTTTAACATAGGAACTGCTTGCGTTCAATTAACCAACAACTTGACTTTTAAAGCTCAAAGCAGGCTATACTTAATTTGTAATGAAGAGTTTGTCACTGCCAATTTTATGGCTTCTCGCAACTGTCGCAACAATTTTTGCCAGCCTTTTTTTAGTCCTTCAAATTTCACAAAACAGAGCTATTAAAATTTTAAAACCTCAATCCCTGAACCAATCACTTGCTGCCGTTCCCAAAACCCAAATCGCTTTTTCCCAATCGATCCAAGCCAAGGACGGTCGAGCTCAAATTGTTGACAACTTTTTAAAAAACAAAAATTCTCCCCTTGAGCCCTACAGCGCTTATATGGTCAAGGTTGCCGATGAATATGGCTTGGATTTCCGTCTTTTGGCAGCAATTGCCGTTAAAGAATCAGGCGGCGGCCGGGCTGTCCCCAAAAATTCCTATAATGCTTGGGGGTGGGGGATTTACGGCAACAATGTTTTAGGATTTAATACCTGGCAGGATGGTATCTTAAAAGTTGCTCAAGGGTTAAAAAAAGACTATATAGATAAAGGCTACAGGTCGCCTCAAGAGATAATGTCCAAATACACTCCTCCTTCCTTAGAAATAGGCGGTTCGTGGGCTCAGGATGTCAAACAATTTTTTGCGGAAATGGAGTAATATCTAAGGGACTTGACAAACCTATAAAGATATACTATAATGTCGCGCAGATCCTGAGGTGTGATCCCTAAGCATACTTCGGGATTTTTTATTGGAGAAGGCTAAGTGTTAAAATACCCTTATGGATCCGCTTCTATTTATAGCAATTTTTTCTGCCAAATTTTTAAAAATCGTGATCAAACTTAGCAAAAGGGGTGGAGGAACAGCTGCTCCGGGATTACTTGCTTTAAAGATCTACCCAAGACTTATTGAAAATTTAAGCTTAAAACTCGAAGATGGATCAGTGGTTATTTCCGGCACCAACGGCAAAACAACCACATCAAGAATAATTTCTTCCATATTAAATGAGGCAAAAATTGCAGTAATCCATAACCGCTCCGGTTCAAATCTCGAGCGGGGTATTGCTTCGACATTAATTGACCACACCGGCCTTACAGGAAAAATAAAATCGAAAATCGGACTTTTCGAAGTGGATGAAGCAGTTTTACCTTCAGCAATTGCAAAAATTAAACCTAAAATAGTCATTTTGACAAACCTTTTCCGCGACCAATTAGACCGCTATGGTGAAGTTGACAAAACCAGACGGCTTTGGAAAGAGGCATTGGAAAAACTGCCTCCCACAACAACGGTTATTTTAAACACTGACGATCCGGGAATTGCTCATTTAGGACACTATTTGAAAACAAAAGTAGTTTATTTTGGCATTGAAGATGAGACTTTTGGTCAAAAAGAGCTTTTCCGATCAGCCGACACCAAATATTGCGCAACTTGTTCAACTCCTTTAACTTATGAGCTAGTTTTTGCATCCCACTTAGGAAAGTACACCTGTAAAACCTGCCAAAGCGAGCGTCCGAAACCTCAAGTTTGGGCTGCAAAAATTAAACTTTTAGGAATAGAAAAATCAGAAGTTATTGTCCGTGCTCAAAAAGAGCGATTTAACTTAAACTTTTCCGCCGGCGGACTTTATAACATCTACAATATTTTGGCCGCTGTAGCGGCCGCCAAAGCCTTGGAAATAGACAAAAGAGTAATAACGGGTGGTGTTGAAAAATTCAAAACAGTCTTTGGCCGGATTGAAAAATTCCAAATTCAAGGGAGAAAAATCCTAATGTTTCTAGTTAAAAATCCGACCGGTTTCAATGAAGTAATAAGGACAATATTTGAAACTACTGATAAAAAAAATGTTTTAATTTCAATAAACGACCTTTTAGCCGACGGTAGGGATGTTTCCTGGCTTTGGGATGTTGATTTTGAGAAACTTGACGGCAAAGTCAAAAACATGGTTACTTGCGGAATACGCGCCAAAGATATGAGCTTGAGGTTAAAATATGCCGAAATTGATGGTGTCACCGTTACCGAAAAAATCAAAGAAGCGATCGAAAAGATTTTCGACCAAACTAAAAAAGCTGAAGAAATTTACTTTTTGCCAACCTACACTGCAATGCTTGAAACAAGAAAAATTTTAACCAAAATGAGCAATGCAAAAAGGTTCTGGGAAGACTAAAAAAGTAAAAGATTATAAAAATTTGAAATTAAAAATTGTAAATTTAATATTTGAAATTTAATCTTTGACATGAAACTTAACATTTGCCATTTATACGGTGACCGGATGAGCATATACGGGGATGACGGGAATATAACAACCCTCATCAAGCGCTGCCAGTGGCGGGGGATTGAAACGAAAGTTTCTCTCGTTTCGGTCGGTGAAAGAATTGACCCAAAGAAGTTTGACTTCTATTTTTTTGGCGGAGGGCAGGACCAGCAGCAAGTTACGGTTTCAAATGATCTTAAAAATCAAAACTCAAAACTTTTAGCAGCTGCCGTTGAAAATGGTGCGGTAATTTTGGCGATTTGCGGCGGCTACCAGCTTATAGGCCATTATTATTTATCCCAAGAAAGCAAAAAGCTTCAAGGTGCCGGGATTTTAAACGTCCACACTGTTGCTTCAAAAAAGCGGATGATAGGAAATATTTTACTTCAAATAAATAAGCAATTGGTAATCAGCTGTCATCAGTCAGCCAAACTAGTCGGCTTCGAAAACCACTCGGGCCAAACCTTTCTTGGATCAGGAGTTCAACCTCTTGGTAAAGTCGAAGTTGGATTTGGAAATAACGGCGAGGACAAAACTGAAGGTGCCTGGCAAAATAATGTTTTCGGCTGCTACCTCCATGGACCAGTCTTGCCCAAAAACCCCCACTTTGCAGACTTTCTAATCCGCAAATCCCTTGAAAAAAATTATGGCAAAGTTGAACTTAAACCCCTTGATGACCAAATTGAATGGGCCGCTCACTTTTCGAGCCTCTCTCGTGCTCGACAGACAAAGTAAATTCTGCTAAAATTAGCCTCATGCGGCAAGTCAATCTTGCCTGCAGTGTTTAACTCTGCGGATGTGGTGAAATGGCAGACACGTACGCTTTAGGAGCGTATGGCCGCAAGGCCGTGGGGGTTCAAGTCCCTCCATCCGCACTGATGAAAATTGAATTTTTGGGAACATCGGCAGGGTGGCCACTACCAAGACTGGGCTGCAAATGCAAAATTTGCACTTCTTCCGATCCGAAAGACAAACGAGGTAGAACCCAGCTTTTAGTTAATGAAAAAATTTTACTTGACGCTGGTCCAGAAACTTATTCCCACTTAATCAACCATAAGCCTTCAGATATTACCCATTTATTAATCTCCCATACTCATATTGACCATATCGCCGGCCTTGCAGATCTTGCAAAAATATATAATCGCCGGGAAAAACTTAACCTTACTATTACCCAAGAGGTTTTAAATGGAATTCGAAAAGTTGATTTTTTTCTTTTTCAATTTAAGATAAAAATAGTTAAGCCATTTGAATCATTTGAAATAGACTCAAATACCAAAGGCGAATACTTTCCGGTTGAACATACAAGACAACCCTGTTTTGGGATAAAAATAAAATCTGGGAAAATTCTTTCCTACATTCCGGACTTTTGTAAAATTCCAAAGTCAAGCGAGATAATTATCAAAGACAGTCATATTTTAGTGATAGATGGCTCAAGACTTTTTGAACAGTCAAGAGGTCACCAGTCAATCGAGGCCGGTATCAGGTTAGCAAAAGAATTAAAAGCCAAACAAGCCTATTTTGTCCACCTCGGCCACAAAACCGGAACTCATCAGGAACTTGAAAAATTTGTTCAAGAAACCGGCGGCAAAAACTTCCATATCGCCTATGACGAGCAAATACTTGATTTGTGAAACGCTTTTAGATTAGAATGCCCACGGTTTATTGACCCCAAGGAATAAACAAAATACAATATTAAAAGATGCGCAAAAAAATAATTATCACTGTAGTTTTGCTTCTAGCCGTTGGCTTTATTTTCTTCAAATTAACCCACCGAGGTAATGTAACTATCGCTACCCAGAAGGTATCTCGCCAAAACATCGAAGAAAAAGTTTATGCCTCTGGGGATTTATCATCGGAAAACCGGGCAGACTTGACTTTTAAGGTTTCTGGCAAAATTGAAAAAATATATCAAAACCCTGGTGATAAAGTTGTTAAAGGCCAAATCATCGCTTCTTTGGATAAAACTGATTTCGTTTCAGCAGTTAGTCAAAGAGAAAATACCTACCAGGCTGCCCAGTCAAACGTTCAAAAAGTCTTAGATGATATCCACCTTTACCAATACGGAAACGGTGGTTTTCCCGGAATCGGCGGTGGAGAAACTGAAACCCAAAAGAATCTAAGACAGACAGCAGAAGCTACCAGAGATACCGCTTATGACCAGCTTAAGGATGCTAAAAATAGCTTAAAGGAAACCGACCTTTTATCACCTGTCAACGGAACTGTCACTTCAGTTTCAAAAAGCGAGGGCGAAAATGTCACTGCTTATGCCACCGCAATAGCCACTGTCGCCGACCTTTCAAAACCAATTTTTGAGATCCAGTTGGACGAAAACGATATTGGCAAAGTTAAAACAGGCCAGGAAGCAAAGATAACAATCGACGCTTATTCAGGAAAAGAAATTACCGGCAAAATTTACGAGATAGAACCACAAATAACCAAAACTGCCGAGGGCTCAACAGTCGTTAATGCAAAAATAAAATTGGACCCTTTTGACAGCCAGGTCATAATCGGCCTCGAGGGAGATTCCGAAATAAAAACCGCTCAAAGCGATAATGTAATTACCGTTTTGCAATCGGCGGTTTTTGAAAAAGACAATCAAAAATTTGTCTGGGTAGTCGAAAACGGCAAAGCAAAAAAAGTTGAGGTTCAAACCGGGATTGAATCGCAGGACCAGGTTGAAATAACCTCTGGCCTTTCTGAAAATCAAACCGTAATTACTGAACAAGTAGATACTATAAAAGAGGGTCAAAAAATTACAACCTCAAATGGCGGATGAAATTATCGTTCAAACCAAGAATCTTGCAAAGACCTACGAACTTGAAGGCATCTCCGTTGAGGCAGTCAAAAACATTAATCTGACAATCAAAAAGGGTGAATTTGTTTCGATTGTTGGCCCCTCTGGCTGCGGCAAATCCACTCTAATGCATCTTTTGGGACTCCTTGATAAACCGTCTTCAGGCCAGCTCTTAATTGAACAAAGGCCCGTTGAAGACCTTTCAGAAGATGAACTTGCTCGACTCAGAAACCAAAAAATTGGTTTTGTTTTCCAAAGTTTTAATCTTTTGGATCGAACTTCTTCTTTAGAAAATGTTATGCTCCCTTTGCAATACAATAACTTTTTCAAGTCTTCCGATAGAGTTAGTCGGGCACAAAAGATTCTCACCGACGTTGGACTTTCAGATCGAATTGGAAGCTTTCCATCCCAACTTTCCGGCGGTCAGCAGCAAAAAGTGGCAATAGCCAGAGCCTTAATCTGTGATCCGGCGCTTGTTTTGGCTGACGAGCCAACCGGTAACTTGGACTCAAAATCAGGCGAGCAAATAATGTCAATTTTAGAAAATTTAAATAAACTAGGGAAAACCGTAATTGTCGTATCTCATGATATAAATATCGCTCAAAGAACAAAAAGGATTGTCTCAATGAAAGACGGAGAGATCGTCTCAGATACCAAAAGGGGTAAAAAATAAACATTCGGGAAAGTTTTAAAATATCAATCCGAGCCTTAGCACGTAACCGTGTTAGGTCTTTTTTGACAATGCTTGGAATAATAATCGGTGTTGCTTCCGTTGTTCTTTTTATGTCACTAGGTGCAGGATTACAAGAATCAATTATGGCCCAATTTGAAAAGCTAGGCACAAATACCATCTATGTAATGCCAGGAAACATGGAAGGGGGTATTGGTGGAGCAAGAGGTATGGCTACAAACAAACTTAAATTCTCAGATGCCCAGGATATTAAGAAGGAAGTCAAAAATGTATCAGCCGTATCTTCTGGAATTGAAAGTGCAATAACTGTTGATTATCAGGGGCAACAAAGAAAAAATGTTTTGTTTATGGCTGTAGACCCTGGCTTTTCAGAAATAAGTACATATAAAATCGGCCAGGGAAGAGGTTTTACAAAAACTGAAAATGATGCTGCAAAACGAGTTGTTATAGTTGGTCAAACAATAGTCGACAAGTTAATGAAAGGTGCTGAACCTTTGGGCAGAGAAATCACTATCAAAGGTAAAAAATACAAAGTTATAGGAGTTATGGAAAAACAGGGGTCAACTTTGGGACAGGATGCTGATAACATTGTTGTTTTACCCATAGGTACAGCCCAACGCCAATTGAGTTTTGACCACCCGACTTGGATCCTTGTCAAAGTTGATGATTCCTCAAATATTACAAAAGTAAAAACTGGAATAAAAAATCTTCTGATCAAACGGCTAACAACTGATGATTTTTCAACAATGACTCAAGAAGAAGCTTTAAAAACAGCCAATTCGATTTTGGGCATAGTAACAACAGTTTTAGCTGGTATCGCCGCCATTTCTTTACTTGTTGGGGGAATTGGCATTTCAAATATTATGTTAGTATCGGTAACAGAAAGAACCAGGGAAATTGGTTTAAGAAAAGCGGTTGGCGCCAGACCCCGTGATATTCTAACTCAATTTTTAATTGAAGCGATTGTCCTTTCACTAGTAGGCGGGGGAATTGGACTACTACTTGCAGGCTTAGGAACACTGGCAATCAGCTTCATCATGAAAGCTACAATAACTTTACCAGCGGTAATTCTAGCCTTTGGATTCTCAGCCATAGTTGGAATTATTTTCGGCGTTGCCCCGGCAGTCCGTGCTTCCCGCTTAAACCCCATCGAAGCATTACGCTATGAATAAATCCCACAGCCTTGAGTATAGCCTCAAAAAAGAGTAGAATTGGCTTCCAATGACAAAGTTTTCATCAGAAAGTAATTTAGATTTTAAACCTCTTGCTGACCGGGTTAGACCTAAAAGCTTTAATCATTTCGTCGGGCAGGAAAATATCGTTGGAAAAGACAAAATACTTCGACAAGCAATTGAAAAAGATCAGCTTTTCTCGATGATATTCTGGGGTCCGCCAGGTTCGGGAAAGACGACTTTAGCCCAAATCATTGCCCAAATAACAAACTCCTATTTTGTCCAGTTCTCCGCAGTCACATCAGGGGTCTCAGACATAAAGAAAGTTGTAGAGGAAGCAAGGGAACGCCTTAGGGCCTATGTACAAAAAACCATTTTATTTGTTGACGAAATCCACCGATTTAACAAAGCCCAGCAAGATGCTTTTTTGCCCCATGTTGAATCAGGAACAATTATTTTAATCGGTGCAACGACTGAAAATCCGTCTTTTGAAGTAATCGGGCCGCTCCTTTCACGCTGCCGTGTTTTCGTTCTTGAGGGTCTTAATACAAGGGATATTACTAGAATCCTAACGAGAGCCATTCGCGATAAAAACGGTTTGAAAGATAAAAAAGTAAAAATTTCTCCAAAGATGCTTCAATTTATTGCTGAAAGTTCAAATGGTGATGCCAGAATTGGTTTGAATGTTTTGGAAATTGCAGCCAATTTAGCTAACGGAAAAATAATCAATCAAAAAATGATTGAGGAAGCTCTTCAACAACGGCCTCTGCTTTATGACAAAAAAGCCGATGAACACTACAACACAATCTCTGCATATATTAAAAGCATGAGGGCTTCAGATGTTAATGCCGCACTATATTATTTAGCGAGAATGGTCGAAGCAGGAGAAGATCCTCTCTTTATTGCCCGTAGAATGGTCGTCTTTGCTTCAGAAGACATTGGAATGGCTCTTCCAACCGCTTTAGTTGTCGCCAATGAAGTCTTTAGGGCTTGTGAGACAATAGGATTCCCGGAATGCCAGGAAAATCTAGCTGTTGGCACCGTTTATCTTGCACTTGCTCCAAAAGATCGGTCTGCCTACGACGCTTATATGACGGCTTTGTCAGATGTTAAAACATACCAAAACTTACCAATTCCATTAGAAGTCCGCAATGCACCAACAAAACTAATGAAAGAACTGGGCTACGGCCAAAGCTACGAGAAATACCCCCAAAACAGATCTTTCCTGCCGGATAAACTAAAAGGTAAAAAATACTTTACCAAAAAAGTAAAGTAATATTTGATTTTTAAACCTATTTCTGGTATAAATGCACCCTATTATGAACCAAACTGGATCAAAACCAAACCAGCCAAATAAAATCGACCCTTCTCAATCCTTTGAGAGCTTCGATTCCTTAATAAATGACTTAAAACAGTCGTTAAAAGACGACTTGGGAAAAGGCATATTTGAAGATGCTGCTGTTCAGACGAAACTTAAAACTCCAATTGAAAAAATTGAACAAAGTCAGGAAAAATCTCAATCAATTGCCCAAAAAGTTTTTGGCGAAAAGTTGTTAGTCGACCTTGGACTTGAGAGAAAAAAACAAGAAATAGAAGAAAAAAAAGTTGCTGAAGCCCAACAGATAGAACAGCTTTCTGCAGAAATCAGGCAAGTTGCCCAAATTCAGGAAGCGAAAATCGAAGGCGCTGTCGAACAACTTCGAGAAACCCAAGTCGAAATGGCAAAAGAGGAAAGCTTCTCAATAACAACAACTGTTGAACAACAACCGCAAAAAGTAGGAATTTATCACTTAATCTTAGAAAAATTTAAATTAAAATGGCTTCGTCAAAAAATCGACAGTTCAAAAACTTGGGCACAAACCGGTCAAGGGAAGCGTGAAAGAGCGGCAACCGGTATGGAAGTATTTATTAAAGGTAAACAAATGCAGGGCTTGGAACAACAAGTCTGGCAGCACCAGGGCTAGCCTTGAGATTTATTCTCTTATTTAGTAAAATTCAACTTGGAAAAGGGCGGTTAGCTCAGTTGGTTAGAGCGTCACGTTGACATCGTGGAGGTCAGAGGTTCGAGCCCTCTATCGCCCACATTTGATTGAATTCCAAAAAGCCTGTTAAAATAAAATTATGAGTGAGCAAGGAGAACTGCCTGGTTTCGAAAAACCAAAAAAATCTAAAAAAAACCAAGAACCGTCTTTTGAGGACGTCCAAACAAAAATTGTCCGAGATCTTGGGATTAAGCTTCAAGGAGAACCCCAAAAGCCTGATAAGGAGTTTTCTGTCATAGACTATAGAACCGAAAATAATGTCCCAGTCCCAGGGAAAGTCGCATTAGACCAAAATGGAAATATTATTTGGTGCTATGAGGATGGAAAAATAATTTGGAATCTTGATACCATCTCCAAAATTTACGGCCAACTTCACCCATATCAGAATGAAATTCCCTTTGTAAGACAACAAATGGTTGAGGAAATAGCCCGCTGGCGATTGCTCAATACAATGGAGGAAGTTAAAAAAATTAAAGAGCGACATAATATTCCCCCGTCAAGAGAAGAAATAAGATATAATAGAAAAAGGATTAGAGGAAGAGAAGCCCTCTTAATAAATGCTGGAGTCAGAAAAGCCAGAGGAAGAAAAAGTTAAAGCAGGGGATAATTTCCTAAAAATTTACAGAAGTCGGAAGGAAATGATGTTTAACAATTTCCTAGGTGGTATAGCTTGGTCAATAGGGGTAATTTTTGGCGCCGGAATACTAATTGCGGCCATAGGATTTTTTGTATCCAAAGTTGATTTCATTCCAATTATCGGCAACTGGGTGGTACAAATTTCAGAATTCGTAAAGCAAAATCAAACAAACCATTTACGTTGAAAATTAAATATAACCAATTTCTTTTTGAAGACTTTTTAGGTATAATTTAGGCGTCCCAGACGGGGCGCTTTTTAAAATGAACGATCTTAAAACTCTCAGACATTCCGCAAGTCATGTATTAGCCATGGCCGTATTAAAGCTCTGCCCAGATACAAAATTGGGCATTGGACCAGCAATTGAAAATGGTTTTTACTACGACTTCGGTTTCAAAAATCCAATAAGCGAATCCGATCTTCCCAAAATAGAGAAAGTAATGTGGGAAATAATAAAAAGAGGCGATGATTTTGTAAAACAGGAAGTCTCAATAAAAGAAGCTTTAGAAATAGAAAAAGACCAGCTATACAAAAAGGAACTAATCTTAGACCTTGAAAAGGAAGGGAATAAGAAAGTCAGCTTTTATAAAACTGGAAAATTTATCGACCTTTGTGCTGGACCACATCTTAAAGACGTTTCTAAAATTAATATATTTAAACTTTTAACTGTTGCTGGAGCCTACTGGAAGGGAAGCGAAAATAACCCGATGCTAACCCGAATTTATGGTACGGCTTTTGAAAGCCAGAAAGAACTAGAAAAATATCTTTGGCAACTTGAAGAAACAAAAAAAAGAGACCATAGAAAGATTGGCAAGGAACTAGATTTATTCACATTTTCAGAAGAAGTTGGTCCTGGGCTTCCGCTTTGGACACCAAAAGGCACTATTATAAGAGAAGAACTGGAAAGCTGGGCTAAAGAAACGGAAAATGCTTGGGGTTATGTCAGGGTATCAACTCCTCATATTGGCAAACACAATCTATACGAAATATCAGGGCACATACCGTATTACAAAGATGATATGTACCCTCCAATGAACATCGATGGTGAAGATTATTATTTAAAGGGAATGAATTGCCCGCATCACCATATGATATACCTCTCAAAACCCAGGTCTTACAAAGAACTTCCTTTAAGATTGGCCGAATATGGAACTGTCTATCGTTATGAACAATCAGGTACTCTTTTTGGTTTAATGCGAGCAAGGTCTATAGCCCAAAATGATGCGCATATCTACTGCACTGAAGAACAAGCAGAAGAAGAATTTCTTAATGTTTTAAAGCTACACGAATATTACTACAACGCACTTGGCCTCACTAAAGATGACTATAAAATCGTAATTGGTCTTCCTGATAAAAAGAAAAAAAACAAATATCATGGAGATAAAAAACTCTGGGATAAGGCAGAAAAAATTATGCGATCAGCAATAAAAAAATCTAAAATCAGCCATATAGATGATATCGGCGGTGCCGCTTTTTACGGTCCCAAAATTGATTTCAACGTAACTTCATCCATTGGCAGGGAGTTCGGAATTTCCACCAATCAGCTAGATTTATTCATGCCAAGACGTTTCAATTTAACATATACAGATGCAAAAGGAGATAAACAATTTGCCGTTGTCATTCACCGTGCCCCTCTGGGGTCACACGAAAGATTCATAGGCTTCCTTATAGAGCACTTCGCCGGGGCTTTCCCCGTTTGGCTATCACCGATCCAAGTTACTGTCATTCCTATATCTGATAAAAACCTAAAATACGCACAAAAGATTTCCCAAAATCTTAAAGATAATGAAATAAGAGTTGAAATTGATGATAGGTCTGAAACAATGCAGGCAAAAATCAGAAAAGCTACTTTAGAAAAAATACCATATATGATAATAGTCGGCGGAAAAGAGGAGTCCTTGGGTAAAATAAGTATCCGGACACGAGAAGGGAAAGATCTTGGGAGTAAAAATTTTGATCAATTTCTTAAAGAACTAAAACTGGAGATTGAAAACAAAAAATAAAGTTGTTAAAATCAAAATTTGTAAAAGGAGTTAGGTTATCGTATCTAAATATTATCGAATAAATCGAAACATCAATGCACCGAAAGTTCGGCTGGTTGATTTTGATGCCAAACAAGTAGGAATTGTATCGATTGAAGATGCTTTGCAAAAAGCTCACGACGAAGGGTTAGACCTAGTCGAAATTGGTCCCAATGCCAATCCACCTGTTTGTAAGATCTTAGATTTCGAAAAATTTAAATACGAGAAAACAAGGCAAGAAAAGGAAGCAAAAAAGAAAACTAAGGAAATTGAACTAAAGGAAGTCCGATTCGGGCCATTTGTTTCTGAACACGATTTGAATTTCAGGCTAGAAAAAGCAAAAGAATTCTTAAAGAAAGGAAATAAAGTTAAACTAACGATTAATTTTACTGGTCGGCAAATGAGGCACACTGAATTTGGAGATAAATTACTCGACAGGATAATTGAACAATTAGGAGAAAGCGTCCAAATTGATCAGGAAAGAAGATTCGCCGGCAGGCAGTTATCAATTTTTGTAGGACCAAAAAATAAATGAAAGTTAAAACAAACAAAGCGGCTCAAAAAAGATTTAAAATTAAAAAAAGCGGTAAAATATTACGTGGTCATCAAATGACAAGCCATCTAAAATTGTCTAAATCGAGCTCTCGAAAAAGAAGGCAGAAAGAGCCGGGAAGAGTCGCCAAAGGTGACATTAAAAGAATTAAAAGGTTAATACCATATGGCTAGAGTTAAAAGAGGTAAAAACAAAAACCTAAAACGAAAAAGGCTTCTTACAAAGACCAAAGGCTTTCGTAGTGGAAAATCGAAACTTAAACGACAAGCTAAAGAAGCTACGTTGCATGCTGGTAAATATGCTTTTGCTGGCAGAAAAAATAAGAAGAGAAATATAAGAAAACTTTGGATCCAACGAATTACTGCAGCTAGTAAGGCTGAAGGCTTATCATATAGTCAACTAATCTCATCTTTAAAAAAAGAAGGCGTTATATTAGATAGAAAAATTCTTTCTGACCTCGCCCAAAGTGACCCTCTAACCTTTCAAAAAATCTTAAAACTCGTCAAGTAAAAAATTAAACCTAATTGCATCCTTAATTTGCTTCATGATATCATCTAAAATCAGATGTCTCTAGAATTAGAAAAAATTAAAGAAGAATGTCTTAAAACTCTCCTTGGAATCAAGAACGAAAAAGAACTTGAAAATTGGCGGGTGAAATATTTTGGAAAAAAAGGAGAACTCCAAAAATTAATCATTAATCTGAAAAGTACGCCAAAAAATGAAAGGCCAAAAAAAGGTAAAGAAATCAATCAACTTAAAAACAACCTTTTTGATAACTTTGAAAATAAAAAAAGAGAAATATCGAATAAAGGCAGTCGAACCGAATGGGTTGACCCGACACTGCCATCTATTCTTCCTCCAATTGGACATTTACACCCTGTAACTTTGGCAACTCGGGAAATTGTTTCAATTTTTGAACCATTGGGCTATCAGCGTACAAGTTATCCTGAAATAGAATGGGATTACTTTGCCTTTGAGGCACTAAATATGCCAAAAAACCACCCAGCAAGAGATGAGTGGGAAACGTTCTTTGTGACCGACAGAATTGTTCTCACACCACATACCTCTTCGGGCCACGTTAGGGAAATGCTCAAAAGAAAAAAGCCGCCAATAAAGATGTTAAACATTGCCAAATGCTACAGACGCCAGCAAGACATCTCACATGTTCCTATGTTTTACCAATTTGAAGGATTATCTATTGATAAAGATGTTTCAATCGCAGATCTTAAGGGAACTCTTGAATATTTTACAACTCATTTCTTTGGACCAAAAAGAAAAACAAGAATAAGACCTTATCATTTCCAATTTACCGAACCGAGTTTTGAAATAGACGTAAGTTGCGGAGTTTGCGGCGGCAAAGGTTGCAAACTGTGTAAAGGCGGGTGGTTAGAACTCGGCGGAGCGGGTATGGTCCACCCAAACGTTCTCAAGGCCGGCAATATTGATCATTCGAAATACTCAGGATTCGCCTTTGGTTGGGGACTAGAGAGGGTACTAATGATGAGAACAAATATAAATGATATAAGATTAATTTACCAAAATGATTTAAGATTTTTAGAACAATTTTAATACTCATGAACATTAAATTTACTCAAAGTTGGTTAAAGGAAGTTCTGGTAACACCAGCCAAGGTTGAAGAAATAGCTAAAGGTTTAACGTCTTGCGGGCAAGTAGAAATCGAGTCTTTAGAAAAAAAGGGTAACGACTGGGTTTGGCAAGTTGAAGTAACCAACAATAGACCAGATGCTTTTTCAGTTTTAGGAATTGCAAGAGAATGCCAAGCAATTTTGCCACAAATAGGCTCAAAAGCAAGATGCAGGTTTCCAAAGGGAATTGATTTAAAACTACAACCCGAAGTCGCAAAACTACTATCCTTAAAAGTAAAGATTGCAAAAAAAGGACTTTGTCCTCGTTTTACTGCAATAATTTTAGATAACATAAAAATTAAACCTTCCCCAAAAAAGATTGCCGAAAGATTAGAAACAGCGGGAATTAGAGCAATAAACAATGTTGTTGATGTCTCCAACTACTTAATGCTTGAGCTTGGTCAGCCAATGCACACATTCGACTTTGACAAAATCAAAGATTCAAAAATGCTCTTGAGAGAAAGCACTAAAGGAGAAAAAATTATCACCTTGGACGGAGTCGAAAGAGTTCTACCAAAAGGAGCAATTGTTATTGAGGATGAAAAACGCCTAATTGACCTTTGTGGAATAATGGGGGGGCTTCTTTCTGAGGTTGATAATAATACTAAAAGAGTACTATTGTTCGTCCAAACTTATGATCCGCAAAGAATTAGAAAGACAACACAAGCGATAAACCATAGAACAGAAGCTTCAAGCCGTTTTGAAAAGGGACTTGATGCAGAGAATGTAATGCCAGCGATTCGCAGAGCAACTTTTCTACTTAAAAAACATGCCGATGCCAAAATTGCTTCTGAATTAATCGATATCTACCCTCAAAAATATCAACCATATCCAGTTACTCTGAATCTTAAAACTCTTGATACCTATATGGATACAAAAATACCTACAAGCGAAGTCAAAAGAATACTACAGAAACTGGGACTTAAGGTTCAAAAGGTAACTTCAAAAGTCATCGAAGTGTTAATACCAAGCTGGAGAGCCGGGGACATTCAAATTGAGGAAGATTTAATTGAAGAAGTCGCAAGAATTTTTGGTTATCAGAATATTAAAGATAAGTTACCAAAAGGTCGTCCCCTTGAAATCGATTTGGATGAAAACAAAATATTCTTTTGGGAAAAGATAGTTAAAGACACACTTAAAGACTGGGGATTTTATGAAGTTTACAGCTCGTCATTGGTTTCAAAAGATGAGATTCAAAACTCAGAACTTCTTTGGGCGGTTAAACTTAAAAATCCACTAAATGAAAATTTGGAGTATCTGAGAACTTCACTTTTGCCATCGCTAGAAAAAGTGTTCGAACAAAATTCGAATTTTAAAAAGGTCCAAGGATATTTCGAGTTGTCAAATGTTTATAAAACTAAAGGCCAGGGGTTACCGGAACAAAAGATTAGATTGGCAGCAGTTACAGATGAAAAAGAATTGGCAAAAGCAAAGGGCTATTTAATCGGCCTTTTCCAAACTCTAAAAATAGATAAAATAAAATTAGAGTCAAAAAAACTTGAACATTATAAAGTATCTCTATCTTTTGAAGTTAAAGCAAATAATACAATCCTTGGTACATTTGGACAATTGAAAAAAAAGAATCAGAGAGAATTATTTGCTTTTGATCTAGATTTTGAAGAAATTGCAAAAATTTCAAAATATATAGAAAATTATAAACCTATTCCAAGATTTCCAACCTTAATTGAAGACATAGACATAATTGTTGATGAAAGAATCCATGTTGGAAAAGTAATTGAAACGATATTTTCAGCCGCCAAGAAAAACATCGCAGGTGTTGACTTAATCGATATATATGGAACCGGAAAGATTGGCGAAAACAAAAAATCACTTACCTTAAAGATTACCTTCCAAGCAAAAAACCGGACACTAACCTCTAGGGAGGTTGCGGAAATTAAAAAGGAGATTGAAAAAGAATTAAATTTAAGATTCGGTGGCAGGTTTAGAGGTTTTTCTAAAACTGGCCAACAACTTTAACCTGGGCAGTAGCCGTAACTCCTTTGCTATTATAAGCTTTAACTTCAATAACATAATCCCCATTTGCCCCTTGCGGCAAATTATAGCTAAAATTGTAAGGACTATCGGTTTTCGAAAAGACTAAGTTACCATTAACTCTCATTTCCACCAAAGCAATTTGTTTCTGAGAGGAAACATTAGTTTCAACATCAACTTCTTGACTCGTTTTGGAGGTGTCAAACTTTGTATCGGGACTGGGCTTTGTAATTTCCACCTTAACACTATTGTCATCTGCTTGCGTAGGAACAGGAGTGGCTGAGGAATTTTCATTAAACTTCGCATCCCCAGGAGGGTGATATTTTGGATCGCTCTGTCCAGCAATCCAAGCATTAATCCCATCCTGCCACCTGTTTTTACCATCAGTTGAGACAGGATCTTTCTCATTAAAAACTAAATATTCCTGACCATTATACTTTTTAAAAATCAAACAACTTTGGTTTGGTTCAGTACCTTTAATAAAAAACTCCTGTCTAGTGGCATGACCCGGACAAGGAAGACCGCCGTCAACTGAATCCACCTCCTTTCTAATAATTCCACTTGGAACATCAAAAGGCTGATCCTTCTTGTCTTTCAAGACAAACTGCATTACTTTATTCCATATTGGAGCTGCACCGGTAATACCAGACGCTAAGCTTGGGTTCATTTTTGAATTATCATTATTTCCAACCCATACTCCAACAACATAGTCTTTAGTATAACCAATGGTCCAATTATCTCTTTTGTCATCGGTCGTACCAGTTTTAACAGCCACAGTTTTTCCAGCAATTTTCAAATAACTATTCGAACCAAAAGCTTCTGACCTAGCCCCGTTATCTGAAAGAATGTTAGAAATCAAAAATGAGATTTCAGGGCTCAAAACTTTTTGACCAGAATTTTCTTTAAACTCCTGCAAAACCTTACCATTCGAATCCTCGACTTTCAAAACTTCAACCGGATCATGTTTATATCCTCCAGTGGCAAAAACCCCAAAAGCCGTTGACATATCCAGAAGCCTCACCTCACCGCCACCAAGTGTCAGTGAAAGACCAAACCTCGAAAGATTCTCTTGTGTTGGTTCTAATGTCGTCAAACCCATTTTGTAGGCTAGACTAAGCATATTTTTAATGCCACCTAAAGCAAGGACTTTAACAGCCGGTATATTAAACGAATTTCCCAAAGCATATCGTAATTCCTCAGGTCCATGGTATTTACCATCATAGTTAACTGGCTTGTACGGTGGTTGGTTTTGACCCCCAGGAAATTCCGTTTGGACATCCATAACCATATTTGAAGCAGTGTATCCTTGTTGAAACGCAGAAGCATAATTTATTGGTTTTATAGATGAACCAGGTTGTCGTTTAGCAAGTGTAACGTTTACGTTTCCGTCATAATCTTTAGCAAAATAATCTTTTGAACCAACCATTGCCAAAATCTCTCCTGTCTTCGGATCAACAACTATTACACCACCATTTCCAACTTGTAAACCTTTAAGCTTTGAAATTTCTTCAGCTACGATTTTTTGAGCCTCCTCCTGGATTTTTAAATCAAGGGTCGTCTTTACCTTCAAACCTCCTTGTTCAACCACACTAGCTCCGTATTGGTCCTCTAAAAGCTCTTTTATGTAAATTACAAAATGAGGAGCCTTAATTCCCATCCCAGAAGGTGCAAATTTTACATTCGGCAATTCTTTGACAACCTGCGCTTCCTGCTCCTTGGTTATTTTTTCGTCTTCTCTCATTCTTCTCGCAACTTCAGTAGCCCTAGAAATATAAGCTTTAGGACTACTTCCATAAGGCGAATATGTCGAGGGCTGCTGAGGCATTCCGGCCAAAATTATAGCTTCTGTTAAAGTCAAATCTTTTGCTTTCTTTGAAAAATAAGTCTGCGACGCGGCTTCAATGCCCCAAGCTGTTCCCCCGTAGGGGACTTCATTTAAATACATCTGCAGAATATCGTCTTTTGAATATCTGCGCTCAACCTGGATAGCCAAAATAAATTCTCTTATCTTTCTCGTTACCGTCCTTTCCGGCGTAAGGAGGGTATTCTTGACTACCTGTTGGGTCAATGTAGAACCGCCTTCCAAACGTCGATAAACTATAATGTCGAAAATCGCCCTTAAAATTCCCCGCGAAGAGATGCCTTGATTTTTGTAAAAATCTTTATCTTCAATCGCAATAGTAGCTTCCTTCATATAATCCGGAAGATCACTTAACTTTACTAGAGCCCGATTTTGGTTTCCATAAATGTCGTAAAGCTTTTCGCCATTTCGGTCAAAAATTTGAGTCGAAAGAGACTGGTCCCTTGAAGTCAATTTGGTAGGGGAGGGTAAATCTTTAGTAAAAATTGCAAAAGCAACAATTGTTAGAAGAATAAACAAAACTAAACCAGCTAAAATAAGGGTTGTCAGCAGGCTTACAATCCTTATCATAAATCTTTTTCGGGCAATATCTGATCTTTTGGAGTTATGATAATCAGTTTTTAAGGCCCGCCAATGACTTTTTCCAAGCATTTTAAATATTATATCAAACATGTAAAACTTTTATGCTATACTAGTTTTAGAAAATGGACCTTGAAGATCTACTCAACAGAGGCGTCTCCGAAATCATTAAAAAAGACTCACTTTTAGAAAAACTAAAGTCTGGAAAAAAATTGAGGATAAAGCATGGGGTTGACGCAACTGCAACTGAACTGACTTTAGGACATTCAGTCGTATATTTAAAAATGCGGGAATTCCAAAAATTAGGTCATAAAATAGTATTTTTAATCGGCGAATTCACCAGCAGAATCGGAGATCCCACGGATAGAAAAGAATCTCGCGCTATGCAATCAAAAGAAGAGGTCGAAAAAAATGCTCAAAATTATTTGAAACAAGTTGGCAAAATTTTAGACCTTAATGAAGCAGAAATCAGAAAGAATAGTGAATGGTACGAAAAAATGTCCTTAGATGAATTTACTAAAATCCTCTCCAAATTCAGCCAACAACAACTAATAGAAAGAGACATGTTTCAACAAAGAATAAAAAATGGTAAACCTATTTGGATGCACGAATTGATCTACCCAATTTTACAAGGTTACGACTCGGTGATGCTCAAATCTGATTTAACAATAATTGGAAGCGACCAAATCTTCAATGAAATTCAAGGAAGAGTTCTCCAAGAGATCTATGGTCAAGAACCACAAGATCTTCTTGCTGTTCCTCTTTTAGTGGGAACTGATGGAATTCAAAAAATGAGTAAAAGTCTTGGAAATTACATTGGACTCGAAGAGGACTCAAGTAGCATGTTTGGTAAAATTATGTCTCTTCCAGACAATGTAATAATTGACTACTTTACCTTAACAACTACTCTATCTCTTCCCGAAATCAGACAATTAGACGAACAGCTTTCAAAAAGAACTGTTAATCCAATTGAAATTAAAAAGAAATTAGCAAAAGAAATTGTCTCTTTTTACCACTCTAAAACTGCAGCCGAATCTGCTGAAAGAGAATTTGAAAAAGTAAGTCAAAAAAAGGAAATACCAAGTAAGGTGCGTTTATTCAAACCAAAAACTGATAATCAGTTATTAGCAGAAGCAATCATCGATGCGGGATTTTCTCAATCAAAATCTCAAGCCAAGCGGCTAATACAACAAGGAGCTGTTGAGATAGACGGAAAACAAATTCTCGACCCATCAGCAAAAATCATGCTTAAAACGGGACAAATTTTAAAAGTTGGTAAAAGGGGTTACGTTAAAATAGACTTATGAAAATACTAAAGAAAAAATATTGGAAAATATTTTGGGTTACTTTAACTGTCATAGCCGGCCTAGGATTAATTGTTGGTTCACTTTTACCCTTCTTGCTCTATCTCATTAAATGAATTTAAATGATCCAATTGAAACAGTTAGTTCAGTTGGTCCAATTTATAAAAAAAGGCTTTCAAAGCTTGACATTTTCTCTCTAAAAGACCTTTTTTATCACTTTCCTTTTCGATATGAGGATTACTCAAACATCTCTAACATTAAAGATTTAAAAGTGGGTAGAAAAACCACTATCAGGTCAATCGTTTTTGATATTTCAAATTACTTAAGCCATAAAAGTATAAAAATAACAAATGCAAAACTATATGATCAAACAGGAATTATAAACGCTATCTGGTTTAACCAACCATATTTAAAAAATCAACTCAAAAAAGGAGAAGAGTATTTTTTTTCAGGCGAAGTAAAATTATTTAAAAATGGATTAAATTTAATAACCCCAACTTTCGAAACAATATATTCAAAAGAACAAGTAAATACTGCCAGAATTTTACCAATATATCCTGAAACAAATGGAATAACTTCAAAATGGCTAAGAAAACAAATAAAAAAACTTATGCCATTTTGCATAAATAATTTACCCGAAACTTTGGACGATAAAATCATAAGAAAACAAAAATTACTCAGAATCCAAGATGCAATCGAAAAAATTCACTTTCCAAATGATAATTTTGATGTCGAAAAAGCAAAAAAAAGGCTTTCTTTCGATGAACTTTTCCAAATTCAAATCAACTCAATTATAAAGCGTAAAAACTGGGAAAACAAAACGACTAGTACAAAACTTAAAATTAGCAATAATGAAATTCAAAAATTCACAAAAAGTTTACCATTTGATTTAACTAAATCACAAAAAGAATGTGTTTCCCAAATAATTTGCGATCTTTCAAAAAAAACTCCAATGAACAGAATCCTGCAGGGCGATGTAGGATCTGGAAAAACTATCGTTGCTGCTTCGGCTGCTTTTACAGTTTTTAAAAACAACTTAAAGACATTAATAATGACCCCTACAGAAATTTTAGCTATGCAGCATTACAACACATTGACTAATATTTTAAAACCTTTTGGAGTAAGAATTGGTCTCGTGACCAAAAATAAAAAAAGCCAAAACTGGGATATAGCGGTAGGAACCCATGCATTATTAAATATTGAAAAAAAATCTCTCGAAAATATTGGACTTATTATTATTGATGAAGAGCATAGATTTGGCGTTGAACAACGGTCAAAATTAGCTATAAAAGCAAAACATAAAGATTTTTGCCCTCATTTTTTGACTATTACTGCTACCCCAATTCCAAGAACTGTTGCTTTAACTTTATACGGGAATCTAGATATTTCCACCATAAACGAGTTACCTAGGGGCAGAAAAATAACCAAAACTTACCTTGTGCCACAAACTAAACGCCAAGATGCTTATGGATTCATTAAAAAGCATGTAAATCTCGGTGAGCAAGTATTTATTATTTGCCCTTTTGTTGAACAATCAGAGACACTAAATTCGGTAAAAGCAGCCACTGTAGAATTTGAAAAATTAAAAAATCAAATCTTTTCAAAATATTCGATAGGTTTGCTTCATGGACGTCTAAAATCTTCTCAAAAAGAAAGAGTCATGGATGATTTTCATCACAAGAGAATTAAAATTTTAGTCGCTACCCCTGTCGTCGAAGTAGGAATAGACATTCCAAACGCAACAATTATGCTGATCGAGGGAGCTGAGAGATTTGGGCTTGCTCAATTACACCAACTTAGGGGCAGGATCGGAAGATCGGATAAAGAAGCTTTTTGCTTTTTATTTTGCGACAGTCAATCGGAAATGGCTTTAAAACGACTTGAAGCTCTAAAAAATGAGAGAGATGGAGTAAAACTTGCTGAAATAGATTTAAAACTACGTGGTCCAGGTGAGATTTTTGGAACTAGACAGCATGGCTTTGCAACCCTCAAAATCGCTGATTTTTTTGATCTTAAATTAATTGAGAAAACAAAAATAGAAGCAGAAAGACTCTTAAAAATTGATCCCATGCTTACAAAACACAAAAATTTAAAAGAGGCAATTGATGCACTTTATAATCAAAAATCTTCACTTCAATAAAATAAGTTTGACACTGATTCTCCTATTAAAATATAATTAATCTTTGGTAAATTTAAAAAAGGAGAAAAATGGGCGCTCAACCAAAGAAAAAAATTACAAGAGCACGACAGGGCAAAAAAAGAAATACTATTAACCTAAAATTAATACAATTAACAAAATGTCCAAATTGCGGAGAATTAAAAAGACCCCATCAGGCTTGTCAAAATTGTGGAATTTATAAAAACTTGGCAGTCGGCAAAAAAGAAGAAGTCAAAGTTAAGCGTGTTGAAGAAAAGTGAAGAAAAAGTCAGACCCAAGACACCAAAAAAGAAAAAGAGCAGTCCAAGCACTTTTTGCTTGGACATTAAAAAATCAAAACGAACTACCCCAAAATGAAACTACTAAAAAAATCATCCAAAAAGTTAACAAAATAGATGATTTAATAAAAAAACATGCATCAGCTTGGCCAATTGAACAAATCTCTCCAGTTGATTTATCAATCTTAAGATTTGCAATTTGGGAGGTATGTTTTTTTAAAAAAACTCCTCTTAAAGTATCAATTGATGAAGCAGTAGAACTGGCAAAGGAATTTGGTTCAGAAACTTCAAGTTCCTTTATTAATGGTGTTTTAGGTTCAATAGCAAAAGAGGAGATGAAAACAACTAAAAATAAAACTAAAAAATAATGCGAATCTAAATTTATGAACCACAAAAAAATTGAAAAAATCTTAGGAGTAGGATTTAAAAATAAAAACCTTTTAACTCAAGTTTTTATCCATCGGTCATATTTAAATGAACATCCCGAAGAAAACTTAGAAAATAATGAAAGACTCGAATTTTTAGGAGATGCAATCCTGTCATTTATTGTATCAGAATCTTTTTTTAAGCAAAATAAAAAAGCAAATGAAGGACAATTGACAACCTTAAGATCCCAAGCTGTAAGGACCGAAACCCTGGCAAAAATTTCCGAAAAACTGGGTCTTGGAGATTTCATGCTCCTATCAAAAGGCGAGGATGAAGGAAGCGGGAGAAAAAACCCTTCACTTTTGGCAAATGTTTTTGAAGCTTTCATTGCAGCTATTTACATTGAATATGGAATTGAGAAAGTAAAAGATTTTATTAACGTAAATTTATTTGCTGATCTTGAAGAACTAACCCGCGGGCAAGAGATTATTGACTTTAAAAGTCAACTTCAAAAAGTTGTCCAAGAACAAACTCATCTTTCGCCAAATTACAAACTTATCTCTGAAAGTGGTCCTGAACACAAAAAAACATTTGAAATAGGTGTCTTTAGTAAACAAAAATTATTAGGAAAGGGTAAGGGATTCAGTAAACAACAAGCCCAACAACAGGCAGCTTTCGACGCTTTAAAAAAATTAGGCTTGACCTCCTAGTGGAATTCAAGTTAAAATAACTCTTTTGAGAAAGGAAAAATGCTAAAAATTAAACTTACAAGAATTGGCAAAAAACATCAACCTTTATATAGGATCACTATTTGTGAAGCAAAAACTAACCTTGGTGGGAAAGTAATTGAAACAATTGGGAATTACAACCCACTTGATAAAAGTAAAAAAATCGAAATAAATAAAGATCGTTATGACTACTGGATTGAAAAAGGCGCTCAACCTTCCCAAACCGTAAGAAATCTAGTCAACAAAAAATGAAAGCAATTTTAGAATATCTAGTCCGCGAATTCGTCGATAACCCTAAAGAAGTAAAAGTTGAAGAAGAAAAACAACCTCAAGCATCTCTCTTAAAACTTTCTGTAGCAAAAGAGGATATCGCAAAAGTTATTGGTAAGAACGGTAAAATAATCAAATCATTAAGAACGATCTTAAGGATTAGTGCGATTAAAACAGGGGAGACAGTCTACATTCAAATCTTGGATGAAAAATGATCCTTTCTGCTAAAGCGAATAGCAAAAACCACCAAATTCAATTTGACATAATCACTCTCTTTCCCCAAATATTTTCTTCAATTTTTTCAGAAAGTTTGATAAAAAGAGCATTGAATAGAAACTTAGTAAAAATAAACCTTATTAATTTGCGTGATTTTGCCTCCGACAAGCACAAAACAATTGACGGCAAACCTTATGGAGGCGGCGCAGGAATGATATTGAAGGTAGACACTCTTGTAAAAGCAATAAGAAGTAGAAAGAAAATATCAAAAAAAGCAAAAATCATACTTCTTTCCCCTCAGGGCAAGATTTTCAATCAGAAAAAGGCAAAAGAACTCTCAAAATTTGACCAAATAATTTTAATTTGCGGACACTATGAAGGAGTTGACGAGAGAATTAAAAAATTTATTGATAAAGAAATATCGATCGGAGACTATATTTTAACTGGAGGAGAAATTCCAGCAATGGTTCTAATTGATACCATCACAAGATTAATCCCAAAAGTAGTAGGAAGTAGAATCTCATTAAAAGAAGAGTCACTTGAGAAAAACTTGTTAAAGTATCCGCAGTACACAAAACCAGCTGAATTTGAGGGGCTTAAAGTTCCAATAATTTTACTTTCGGGGAATCACAAAAAGATTGAGAATTGGCGGCAACAAAAAAGTCTCGAAAAAACCAAAAAAAATAGGCCAGATTTACTAAAAACTAAAGCTTAAGAAAAGGATTTACTCTGCTTGACGGCGAAGCGATAAAAGGATTCGAAATATATGCATAATTTTTCACCTCTTCAAGCGTATTTTTCTCTCCAGAATTCAAAATTTCAACCGGGGACGAAATTTCAGGTTGAGCACTTAGGAGAGGCTGATAATAATAAGCTAGGTTAAGGCTAATTTCAAATTCATTTTCCTGATTTTTTAAAGAAAAGCCTTGAAGAGTAAAAAGTCTCCTCGAAGAAAGGATTTTTGTCAAAAAGCTTCTAAAGTTTTCATAACTCCCTTTTAAACCTAATTGAACTTTTAAAGATTTTAAAATTTCAGTATTGGCTTCTGTAGCTGATTCAGTAGAAATTTTGCCCGAATCAATACCTATCGATGACGGTGTCAAACCGTTAGAACGGCTTACCGTTTCAACAGAGGCAATTACTTGAGGGATATCTCTTGTTATTGGCAAACTCTTTACAGCATCATTTAACTGCTGCTGCAATTCACCTTCATCTAATTTTTTAAGCAATTCAGCTTTACTATTCAAAATTGAAAATTGTTTATCAAGTTCTGTTACTTGCTTTGTAAGGTCAATATCTTCTTGTATCTTTGGCTTAACCAAAAATAGTCCAAAAACAACAGTCATTGTAAAAACAAACATTAGAAACAAAGAAGCATTAAATTCCCTCCTTGACTGGCCAACTTTAAATGAAGGCGTAGTTAGATTTTTATTAAAAATTTTCATTCAAATGCTTTCGGTTTAAGCTTAAATTGCAAACTGCAAGAATATGCACCAGATGTGTCGCCTGTTAAAGAGCTCACTGATATGTCGCTGAAATATTCCCCTCCTTTATTTTCGTCCACTAAATTAATTAAAAAAGTCGAGAAAACAGTTGGATCCCTGGATGTAACTTGAGCTCCAATTTCATCCTTTTCAGAAACAGAAAAATTTTCAAGCCTGACACCTTCAGGAGTAAGTTCGGCAATTTTATCTAAAACATTATTCATATTTTGTTTAGTTTCCTCAATCGAAACAATTGACTTTGCCTCCTGTTTTACAACTTGTTGTAATACTTCAATATTCTTATAATCATTTATTGTTTGGGTAACCTTGGCTATTTTGTTGTTTGTATTATTAATTTGGACCTTTTTAGCCGTCCAATAACCGAAAACAGTAACAACTATAACTAAATCTAAAACAAGCAGAACTGTTATCACAAGATATAGCCAACGTAAGGTTTTTTCTTTCCGTTCAGATTCATATTGCTTCTGCGGTAAAAGATTAATTTCTCCTGCCATATAATTAATTATATAATTTTATAGCACCTTTTTCGCAAGACCCGTTGCAACCGTGTAAACCGGTCTTGCCTCAGCAGATTGGGCTTGCTTGTTATTTTCAACCAAATTAAACCAAGGGTCACCGATTTGAACTTCGAGCCCCAAAGCTCTTGTTAAATAAATAGCAACGCCTGGGAGGTTAGCCCCACCACCAGCCACAATCATTTGTTTTACAAGATCATCGGTAAACTTTGATTGATAAAGTGTCATTGATTTTTTAATTTCTCCAATAATTATTTCAAAAACTGGTCTAATTGCCGCAAAAACTTTACCATCAAGCTGATCCTCTAAAAGACCATACGTCTTTTTGTATTCTTCAGCTTGGGCAAGTTCAAAATTTAATTCAGCCGCTATTGCTCTGGTCATCGAACTACCGGCAGTGGCAATCGAACGGGTTGAAACTAAAATTCCGCTTCTAGCAATACAAATATCGGTTGTGAAGGCACCCAGAGAAAGGATTAAGCTTGTCGGCGAATTTCTGTCAACCAAAGCCCTAACTATTGCCAAATTCTCTGTTTCTACTGAAAGTGGTTTTAAATTAGCCTTGGTTAAAATTGCCATATGTTTTTCAACCAAAGAAAGGGGAGCCGCGATTAAAAGTACCTGCATTCGGGAATTGGCTGTAACTTTATCTGGTTTTGCTAACACCTGCCAAGCAAGCGACACCTCATTCGCGGGGATAGGAAGATATTGGTCAGCTTCCCACCTTATTGCAGAAGCTAGCTCATTATCAGTCAACACAGGCATTTCAATCACTCTTGTGAAAATTTGTGACTCTGGAAGAGCAGAAACCACTTTATTAGTAGAAATTTTTGCATCATGTTGGACTTTATTAATCGCTTGAGCTAATGCATCTTGATCTAGAGTAGATTCTGTCAACATTCCCCGGGCAGGGGATGAAATTGAATTAGCGGCCAAAAGTTTAAAAGCTTGGCCAATTTTTTCAAGCCAAACCACTTTAATGGAAGATGTTCCTATATCAAGACCAAAAAAACTTTGTGCAGCCACTTTTTAACACAATGCCAGTTATTTCAAAATAAGCCTATAGAATTATTTAGACAAACCAGTTCCTGAATAAAGAACATAATCAAAAACCGAAGGCAAACTGTTATAAGGTTTAAATACGGTTATTTTTTTAGTCGAATCTTTATAAATTCCAGTACTTTCTACTTTGTAGCCTTGAAGGGGCAAAGAGAATGAGCCACCTGCTTTTACTCCAACGTAAGCAGAACAATTAATTGGCTTTATTCTCAAAAGCCTTGGCTCACAATTTGTAAAACTTACTGTAGCTCCTGTAGAACTTTTACCTATTATAGAGGGGCAGGGTATTGCTCCACCGTAAATGCCTATTGTGGCCAAAGTTGTGTAGGCCGTACCTCCACCCTTAAGAGTAATTGGACTAGCTGGACTGTTATTGCAAGACATTATATCAGTTGGATGACCAGTATAACTAAAACTGTTTGAACCCGACAGGCAATCATTGTTTATAATATATTTTTGAAGATTGTAATAATCATCAGCAGGATCACTCGGTGTCCACTCACTTTTAAGAACACCAAATGAATCTCTAATGTCGTTCTCGTGAAAGATACCGTCTGAATCCTGATGTATATCATAACCATAAATTTGGCTGATCTCAAGAGCAGCATGTTGACCACCACATGATGTTCCTCCGTCTGTCCAATAAATCCCAACGCTCTGGAGACAGCTGGAAGGAGTACAGGTACTACTTGAAGAGCAGCAACCATTCGGTGTTTTATCTAATTCCATTTGGATAGAGTCATCCCTATTAAGGGGACCAAGTGTCTCAAAAGTATTGTCCGAAGAGGAACCTCCAACGTCAGTGACTGTCGTTTGATAGGTCGAACCGGAGGACAAAAGCTGAGGGTTTGTGTTTGAATCAGCGCTTTTAGCGGCATCAGGTGACATATTTAGTATTTGTTCAATCCCTGCCTCCGCTGCCGCATAGGCAACCTGGGCTTCCTCGATGTTAGTAGAACTCCTAATATTTGTTACTGTCCTGGAGGCAACCGAAAGTGCAACAGTAACTGCAATTACCATTACAAGAAGAATAACTATTAATACCTGACCGTTTCTCTTTTTCACTTTTTAACTCTAATTCAAGTTTAGACGAGTTTAAAACTTGCTGTCAAGACACTTATCTTGATAATCCTAAAAACTTCTTAATGAAACAATTCTGTCAAAAGTCACATTTGCCTGGAAATCCTGTCTGCTCTGGGCATTTTTCCCTTGTTGCAAAACGAAATTAATCCCTACGACCGTCGGCTTACTTGGATCTGTCAGTGTAGGCTGAGTGAAGCTGCAGGATGAGACATCAACCCCTGAGACAGGATTGGTATCCGAAATCGGATAAACAGCCGAATTATATACATCTTGGATTTCAATTTTGCCGTTTGCCACCGTTGAACTAACACAATTTATTATCCAATTATTACCATCACTATCTGACAAGCTAAGCCCTGAGTTACCCAAAAAACTTGCGGTTATTGAGTTCCTAATCAAAGAATCTATAATTCCCATTATCTGCTGACCATTTTGGTTAATTTTATTTATGATTCTAACTTTATTAGAACTTTTAACCGAGGCTAGATAAAGATCAAGACTAACAACCGAGATAACCGCAAAAATTGAAATTGCAATCAAAACCTCAATTAGACTGAAACCTTTTTTAATATCCCTCATACCATTTAGTTAAAGTCGTGCTTGAATTAATTGTGTGATCACCAGCACTATCTTTCCAGGCAACTGAAATGTTAATGTTATTCGTGTCACTTCCGGAAGCCGCTGTCAACTCAACTTTCCTGCAAAAGAAATTGTTGCCGGATCCTAAAGGCCAATCAACAAAGTCATTTGCGGGAGCAACACATGAAGAGTAGTTGAAATTGCCATTGGGGCAATTGTGTTTACTCATAAGTATCCAGTTTGAAGGGTCTATTATATAACAACCAGCGTCATAACTGCTAAAAACACCCCATCCCTGCTGGTCCCGAACAGTCCGGACTTCGTTAAATGTCTTTGATAAAAGATTATCAGCGGCTAATTTATTTTCGGCAAACTTTGAATCATTAATGGTACGGGTAGCCAAAACAGCCAAAGCGGAGATAATTAACATTGCCATTGCCAAGGCTACTACCGCCTCAATCAACGTCTGGCCAAAAGTTTGCTTCCCTATCTTTAAAAACATAAAACAATTAGGTACTTTCCCATAGTGAACATGAGCTGCTGCTAGCTGAACAGCTGTTTTTATAAGTCCCGACTTCATAAGTTGTTAAAGACACTCCGCCATCATTTGCCATCAGACTCTTATTCACCTCCAGTTTTGCATCTATTTTATATTTTATTCCATCAACATTGTAATAAAGATAAATATTATTACCGCTGTTTTTCTTGGGATCAATCCCTAGTTGAGAAATATAATCAGATAGCTTTCCGGAGGACCCAAATCCCTCATCCGAGGAGTTACACCCGGAACTGACAGGACAACCAATCCAGCCTTTTCCGTCTGTTTTTTGGATGTCGGAAGCCGTAGTGTTACAATTAGTATAGCCGTTAGGCCATATTCGGCAATCACTTCTATATGCTGTTTTCAATCGTCCCGGCGCAGCATTATGATCCGCAATATAAGCGTTAATCGCAGTTTGCAGAACATTGAGATCATCAACTCTTTGAGCATCCCGCCTTTTAGCCATATATGTCGCCGGATTTAGAATCAGTAATCCAACCACTGAAATAATTGCCAAAATAGCAATCGCAATCAAAAATTCAATAAGTGTAACTCCTTTTCTTTCTCCCATTTTTTTAGAACCCACTAAATTTAGTATACCAATCAATAATCTGTTGTCCAATAACCAAAGCTAAAAAAGTGCCCAAAGAAAGGAACGGCCCAAAAGGGATTGTCTGACCAAATTTTCTCTTCCTTAAAAGAATCAAAAGCAAAGACACTAAAGCTCCTGACAAAAAGCTCAAAAAAAGTGAGACTAAAATCAAAGGCACACCGCAAGCCAAACCAATCAAAAAACCCAACTTAACATCCCCAGCACCCATGCCTCTACCCCGAGTTATGGCTAAAATAATAAAGAAAAAAATAGAAACCAAAAACGCTCCAACCAAAGTGATTCCAAAATCCGTCGCAAAATACTTCAGCCTCTCGGTCAAAAAACCTGTTTCAAGCAAACTTTTAGCTAGACTTTCGGATGAAAACTTCAATTGGAAAAATAGTGAAATGGTAGGAAAGAAGTCAACAAAAACCAGATACAAAAAGGTGATAATCGAGCCAAATAAAACTACCTCATCCAAAATGATGCCGTATTTTAAATCGGTTATAAAAACGGAAAGCAAGCAGGAAAATAAAACCGCCAAAAAAACAAATCTGGCCAAAAATAGGGGAGAAGTATAGAAAAAATCAAAACCGAAAGTCAAATAGGAAGCCAAAACAAATAAAAATCCGGAAACCAACTCAACCAGAGGATATTGCCAGGAAAGTTTCTTATGGCAGTAGCGACATTTTCCCCTCAAAGCCAGAAATGAAAAAATCGGAATCAAGTCTAAAACAGAGAGTTTGTGTTTACAGAAATCGCATTTTGAACGCCCGCGAATCGACTTACTCTTTGGAAGCCTTTCGGAAACTACCTTCAAAAAACTCCCTACCACTGTGCCAAGAACAAAAACAAGAATTAATAAATACCACATAACTTAAATATACTACAAAATCTCTTTTTGGTTAGAAATTAAAGAAGGTAATTGAATACAAATTAAATTGGTTCAGCCAGAAAAGCAATAGCCATACTCAAATTAAATCTTTCACTACTTTTAATCTTGAAACCAGATTCCAAAATTAGACTTTCTAAAACTTTTACATTGAATTTGTGAAGATGGGAATTCCTCCAAACCTTTCCTTTCATGCGAACCCAAAAAAACCAAGCAATACTAAACAGTATATTTCCGCTATCCATAGTTACAATTATTTGACCTTTTTTTGAAAGGCACCTTTGCATTTCTTTTAAAACTTGCTTTGGATTTGTTACGTGCTCGAGAGTCTCAGAACAGACAATTAAATCAAAACTCCCATTAGAAAAAGGCAATTTATGACCATCACCAATAAAAAATCTAATCTTTGGATATTTTTTTCTTGCATACAATATAGCTTTTTTATAAACATCAAGACCATAAACTTGAGCTTCAGGATAATTTTTAGAAATTCCATAAGTTATAAAACCACCTGCGCAACCAAGGTCTAAAATCTTTATTTTTTTATCGATCCCTATTAACGAAATAATTAATTTAAGCTTATTCTTATGCCAAAAACGTTGAAGAAAATTCTTTTTTATCCCATTAGCGTAATAATCTGGAGGAACTTGCTCCCATATTTTCTTTAAATCAAAAAAAATTCTTTTTTTTCTTGGCACAATGTATAAATTAAGTAAAAATCACCTAGGTTTTTTAACCGCCGGAATCGACCTATCAGTTAAAGCTATACTAATAAGTAATAAAGAACAAATAAAATAGTAATAATTCACAAAAGCTAGTTTATTAAAAAAATAGAAAATCAAAAACCAAAAAGACATTCCCAAAAATATATCTGCCAAAGAATCCCTTTTTAAACGGAAAACAATTAAAAACCCAGAAATCCAGAAAAAGATAAAAACAAATGTCGGAACATCATGACCAAAATAATAGAAAAATAAAGAATTAATTGTTAATCCATCGTGTCTAATAGGATAAATAAGATAAAAATGTATTAGATCATTCCAAAAATCAACAGGAGACCATATAAAAAAGACCGTAACTAAAACAATGGGGAAAATAATCAAAGTAAACCATTTCTTAAATGAAAACCTAAGTTGTCTAAGTAAAAAAAGGGGAACTACAATCATTGTCTGTTTAACTGATATCACAAAACTTAAAGCAAAAAATGACCAGTATGTAAATTTTTTAAAATAAAGGTAGACAAAAAGGATAAAGAAAAAAATAATTATTGGATCCAAATATGATTGCTCTAGAATGTATAGTGACATTGGATTAAAAAGAAAGATAATCGGTATTAGCTCTGCGAATAAATTTTGGCTTTTTTTAAAAAAAGTAGTTTTTTTGATTACAAAGTACAAAAGAATAGCGCCTGTGATTTCCGCTAAAATGTGGGTTACGCGTGGATCTCCAAAAATACGTGAAGCGGGAGCAACCAATAAAAGTGCTCCCGGTCCATAACTAAAATAATTAGGAGTAACTCCTGGATACAACTGAGGAAAAATCATTTGATAAGGATTTTTACCAGACAAAAGACCTAAAGAACCAAGTTTTTGAAGATAAAAAGTATCTATGTATGGTACAGGAGAAGAAATTATCATTAAAATCCTCAAAAGTAATGCAATTAAAATTAAACCACTAAACTTCCATTTAGTTAAAAATAAAAAACTTTTATTCTTCGGGAAAATGTATAATATCGTTAAAAAAAGAGCGACAAATAGTAACAAACGGCTAATTTCAAAAACATTTCCTTTTATTTGATACAAACCGCCATACAAAATCAAAGAAAATGCAACTGAAAAAAGCGCTATGAAAGCGAGAAATTGTTCAACAAATAAAATATCAACTGTACTCTTTTTTTTATGACTTCTTAATAAAAGAACAGTAAAAAGAATAGTAGCCAAAAGGATAATCCAAGCTCCACCTACTGTAAAAAAACCCCTTGATAGAATAAAACCAATTAAAATCAAAAAATAAATTAAAACTAACTGACCAACTTTTGTATCAAAAAAAAATTGCCTCGACATTTATCCTAAGTTAGCACAGAAAAAATTGTTTTGCAATTGAAATTATTGTAAATAATATTAACAAAAACTCCACAAACAATGTTTAATTCCATAAAAGAAAATGTTAAGATAACAAAGCTGCTCACTAAACTCTAATAGGCTACATGTTTAAAATTTAAATTTGTAATGTTTAATTTAATAGTTTCCGCAAAAAACAATCCCATTAGTACAATTGTAATTACAATTCTATTTTTACTGCCCTTTATTATCAGACCAACTATTTTTTCAGGCGATGAGCCTCATTACTTAATCGCCATAAATAGCATAATAAAGGACGGAGATCTAAATTTAACAAACAATTATTTTCAAGCCCTCAAAGGAGATAATGAAGCAGGAATTAGTTTTGCCGGGAGACTTATTGATCACCAAACTGTTTTTATTAAGAAAGGTTACCAACCTCTATTCTGGCCTTACATATATAATTTACAAACCTTAACAATCCATCCAGAATATTCAAATATTGACCTTAAAGCTTATAAAGAATTACCGCGTCATTCTATTATTTATATCTCAATTATTGCAACTCCCATTTATTTTCTTTTTTCAAACTGGTTGAGTACTGAAATCGCGGTACTAATTTTAAACACGATCTTAACAATTGGAATTGCTATACTATTTTTCCAACTTAGTTCACAATTTTTAAACTCAACAAACGCCAAAATTTCAACCTTAGCATTGCTTTTTGCAACACCACTTTGGTTCTATTCAAAAACAGCTTATCCTGACATACTTTTAACATTTTTATTGGTTGCATCAACGCTATTATTTTTAAAACAAAAAAACCTTGCTCTTTCTGCAATTCTTTTGGCTTTAGGTGCTGGCATTAAAATAAGTTTCGGCATCGTGCCAATTGTTTTCGGATTTCATTTCTTACTTACAAAAAAATACCACCAGATAGTTATTTTTAGTTTTTCATTTATTCTAATTTTCTCAATTTATTTGCTAATTAATTACCTAATTTACAATGACCCATTATTTTTTCCACCATTTGGGAATCCACTAAAATCCAATGAAGCAACTTCAATTAATACAATCTTTCCAGCCCTAAAAGACCTTTTATTATCTCCTCGGCTTGGCCTTTTTATCTTTTTACCTGTTTCATTATTTTCAATCTTAGGTATCGGGAAAATTGCAAAAAATAAAAGGGTTAAATTTTACCCTTTAATTTTTTTAGTTCTCTCAATAATTGCTGTCCTATCAACTAATAAGCTTTGGTTTGTAGGTTATACTTATGGACCTAGGTATCTTCTGCCAATAATACCTTTCATAATACTTTTTGCTTTTTATTGGTATCAAGAAGAAAAAAGAAGTGATTTAAAATTATTATTTATTATTTCGTTACTAATTTCATTTACGATCCAGTTATACTCAGTGCTCTTACCACCAGTATTCATTCTCTCACAACCACCGTTTATGATTTAAATTAATAATCAAAAAATTGACAACAGTGAAAGTAAAAAGACAAATTAAAATAAAACAACCGATAAAAACTTTACATTCAAACACTGCTATTTTCGCCATTTTACTTGGGCTAACTTTAATTTTCTTCTTTTCAGTAATTTTTCAAGGTGAAATCTTTATTACTCCGGATTTTGGGAGGAGTGATATCCTCCACCTCAATTATCCAATTAAAAACTTCCTTTCTGAGTCATTAAAAAAGTTCGAATTGCCACTTTGGAATCCCTACAACGGCAACGGCTACCCACAACTAGCAGAGGGCCAAATGGGAACCTTTAACCCCGAAAATTTACTAATTTTCGGTATCTTTTCTATGCCGTTTGCTTTTAATTTAGGGCTGGTTTTGATATTTTTTCAGGCAGGAGTTTTTACGTACCTTTTTTGCCGGTCGATAAACCTTTCGAAAATCGCTTCGCTTTTTTCAGCCATAACTTTCTCTTTCTCCGGTGTGTTTGTCACCCATATTGTTCATTTCAACTTAATTCAAACCCTTTCTTTCTTTCCACTCCAAATGTACCTAGTAGAAAAGTTTTTACAACCATACTTCGTTCGCCAAAGGCAGACTACTCGTGGTAAACAAAAATTACATCTTTTGCTCTTGCTCTCAATTGTAACTGCAATCCAATTTTTCTCAGGCTTTCAACAAATAGCCTTATATTCAATAATCACAGTCAGTTTTTATATCCTCTTTAAAGTCTGGATCTTAAAAGCCGCCAAAATCAAAAAAATCCTAATCCTTTTACTCTTCACTCTATCTCTTACTTTTTCTCTTACTCTATCTGCCGTCCAGCTTCTTCCCAGTTGGGAACTTGCCAGAGAAGCCGGCAGAAGCAATGGGGTAGAGTACAGTGAAATGAACCGCTTCCCATATAACCCTAAACATCTTATTTCTTTTCTAAATCCTTATTTTTTTGGCGATCCCCGGGTCGGAAGTTATCCAATTTATTCCGACAGCTGGGGAATCTTTTGGGAAAGTACAGGATATTTAGGAATTCTGCCACTCCTTTTTACCGCATCCGCAATTATTTTTCTAATCAGGAAAAACCGCAATGTCCAATTCTTCATCCTTTTATCCTTGTTTTCGCTCCTGCTAATGACCGGAATATATTCACCGCTTTACCTGGTTTTTGAATTTCCACCCTTAAATCTCTTCCGCGTCCCGGCTCGTTGGATAATATTTTTCACTTTTTCTTTATCTATATTGGCTGGGTTTGGACTTCAATTTATTCTTAAAAGGTTCCGAAAGCTTCGACTTAAATATTTTCTAGCCTTTGCAATAGTTACTGCTGCCACTTTTGACCTTTTCCTTTTTGGTCTAAACTACAACGCGAAAGCCAAAGCCAAAAACCAATTCCAGCCACCTCAAACATACCAATTCCTAAAAAGTGACCAGTCATTTTACCGGACCCTAACTTTAGGAAATTATGAGGCTTGGAATTTCTTTTTCTTAAACCGTGGCTGGCAGGATACAAAACCTTATCAAATACTTGCAAACGGCCTCGATCCTGATTTGAACCTCCTTTATAAAATTCCAAATTTCGGAGTTTACGAGAGTATCCTTCCAAAAAGAACTGACAATTTAAAAAACATGGTTTCTTCAAACATCCAGACTGAAGCCAATAGCATTAAGATAGGGGAGAAAGCAAAAAAAATCCTTGATCTTTACGGGGTCAAATATATTATCTCAACAAGAGAAATTAAAAATCCAAACCTTAACAAAACTTTTGAAAGCCAAACCATCCTAAAATATTTCATCTATAAAAGCGAAAACACGCAAGGATTGGTATATTTCCCAAAAAATTTCTTTTTTGCCCAAACTTATGAAAGTCTCGACAGACTGCTCGCAAGTAAAGAAACTGACTTGAAAGACTTTGTCATTCTAAACAGCAAGTTAACTAACAATATCCCCAATCCTTCAAACGCTAAAGCTCAAATTATAGCTTTCACTAACGAAAAAATCGACATAAAAGTAACTTTAGATAGCGGCCAGCTTCTTGTTTTAACCCAAAGTTATTATCCCGGCTGGAGAGCGTTTGATAATGGTAAAGAAAAAGAGATCCAAATTGTCAACGCGGGCCAACAGGCTATTTTTCTTGATAAAGGAGAACACCAAATCGAATTTCGTTTTGACCCGGACAGTTTTAAAATCGGCAAAATCATCTCACTAATTTCCCTGGCTCTTTTATTCTTCATTCTTATTCTATCTCTTACCAAGTTAAATCGGTTTTTCTTTTTCTCCCAAAAACTTTGAATATTCATTTAAATACCGCGCCGACAGGTTATCATCTTTCAAACAATCCCTTGCTGCCACCGACTTTTCCAAAAAACTGCCCCCAAAAGACTTGTCAAGTGCGTAAGATTTTGAAAATTCGGCTATTGCTTGATTGCATTTTCCTTCCTTTGTTAAAATTTCTCCCAAAACAACATGAGCGGAAACTAATTTGGGATTAATTATTAGTGCTTCCTTGAGATGCTCTTGGGCCTTTGATAAGTTTCCTCTTTCAAAATATTCATCCGCTACGTTAGCATGAGCGGTAGCATATAGGGTAGCAATATGCTCAAAGGTCAAATTACCTAAAGTTTTAGAAACGGTTTGGGGGTCATTTTTATATCGCGACCAGACTGCCTCCTGCATTTTCTCAAATTCCTCGTTATTCGGCTCTGTCCCTTTTGGATAGAAGCGGGAGAGTATACCCACCGGTATCCACCGTCCAGACTCATTAGGCGAATCTCCTTCAATAGTGTATATTTCATAATTTTGGACATTTTCTTTAACAAAACTGTCAAAATAAAAACTAGTAGGGTCGACTTTTTGGGGAAATGCCAAATTTGGTTCATGAGTCTTTAAAACATCCAAATAAACCGAGTCATTCATTTTTGGCCCTAAAATCAAGTGAACATTTGGATTAGTCTTATACACAGATTCCTGAGCCTGAGAATTGAAAAGCAATGTGTCATCTTCCAATGACATAATTGCCGGTCCCCGGGCAGTAACTAGGGCATCATGGGCAAAATTTCCTCCCAAACTTACTTTTGAAAGGTTTACTTTAGGCCAATTAGCAAAGATGGTAAACAGCAAAAAGCAAAAAGCAAAAAGGACAAGTAACAAGTGACTGGTAAAAAGTGACAAATTTTTATCGTGAAGAACCAAACTTAACAACCTATTTAAGATTGATTTTAAAGCCAAAAAGCCAAAGGCTAAAAAAACAGCGAAAAACTGGTAGGAGATGAGAACAAACCTTTGGGATACTTCTAAATAAAAAGGATGGTTTGTTGGAAAATCGGCATAAAAAAGGAAAATTGGGCCACAGATTGTAAAATTTATAAAAAAGAACCAAAAAAGCGACCGGTTCTTTATAAAGAACCAAAAGGCTCCTAAAAGGCCAATTGTTACCCCCAGAATTAGAAAATCGGCCCTTAGGAAATCTAAAAACCAACCAATCTGGACTAACCTTCCAAAACCGATATGCTGAGGTCCAAGAACTGACGAGCGAAAAGTCCCAAACTCGGATCGGGTAACCACCGCCAGGAATCGTCCCAAACTTGTCGGGTTACCCCAATTAGCAGGCGGGTTAAATGAAGCGGCAATCGGCAAATAAAGGTAGGGAAGAAGGCCAATGAAAATTGCTGCTGAAAGCTTAACGACCAAGGCTAAAGACATCTTCTTCTGGAAACCGGATTTGAAAAATAAATACAAGAATCCGGGGAGCAGGAGTACTATAGTTAGATGATGCGCCAAAGAGAGGGCAAAAGTAAAAGAAAAGATTAAGAGCAGTTTTTCTGCCAGTTTATATCTCTTTGCTTCTACAACTTCCCAGAAATAAAGACCAACCAAGATTAAAACTGCGGCAAAAAGGTCATTTAGAGAAAAAGCTTCAACAACTAAAGAATAAGTCCAAAAAAGGTATGAAAAAGCAAGTAAGAAAGAAGAAATAAGAGATAAGAAATAATTTTTTGTTAATTTATAAAGGATTAAGAAAACAACGCCAATAGTTAAAGAATGGAAAATTGAAGAAAGTAGATTCATTTGGAAAATCGGATCCAGTCCGAAAGGAATTCTGGACCAGAGGGCCAAAAGCAGAGTGTAAATCGGGTAGCCGGGAGAATGGCTGGTGCCGAAAAACCAGGCGGCATAAATAAAATCGCCGGAATCAACGCCGTAAACAGCCCGAGAAGTGGTAAGAAAATAAATTAAAAATGGAGGAAGAACAGAGCAAACCAAAAAAAATAATAACTTTGCCTTCGGCATAAATCTCAGTAAAACAAAAAATAAGGAGCAAAAAGGGTCAGGACCTACCTAACCCTTCTTTTCATTCCTAAAAAACTCAAGTCAACTTTATTCCCTAATTAAGGAGTGCAACCTTGATTTGTCATCATTGTAGTAACGTTTCCGGTTCTTGACTGCCAGCAGAAATAACTTGACTGTCCTTTTGCATTACCCACCGCCAAAGCATCCTTGTTTGATTTCAAAGTGGCATAAACCGACGCACCG
>Ga0209777_10000917_pt1 | contig 45228 bp, 46 predicted proteins | sample FrelakmetHBP12HB_FD_187147 | JGI IMG/M metagenome (GOLD analysis project Ga0209777, IMG submission 187147) | Freshwater lake sediment microbial communities from the University of Notre Dame, USA, for methane emissions studies -HBP12 HB (SPAdes)... | ecosystem: Environmental > Aquatic >...
AAAAGAAGCAGCTGTTGATCGATATGAGTTAACGCAAAAAACGGCGAGGGTTCACTTCATCCCCAACCTGAAGGTTGGGGTATTCGTGACCCTCCGCACTCCCGATGTAATAAATTTTATGAAATATATCAAGATTACGTTTGTGGATCAGCTTTGCGTATTGCCAGGGAATTATTTGCTCTACTACCGGTTGATATGATCGTAGTTAATGCTATCGGTTCTCTCCTAAACAAGCAAACCGGCCACCTAGAAGATACGCCAATTCTCTCCGTGGCTGTTCCTAGAAAAACTTTCGATATACTCAATTTTGAAAACCTAGATCCATCCGACTCGTTGAACAACTTCGTTCACAACATGAACTTTAAAAAAGGCAACGGCTTTGGACCAGTTGAGGTCTTAGATGCATCTTTCACGCAAAAAAGTAATGATACCATTCAACCAAGCCAAGATAACTCAGAGTCTAAATCAATAAATCTACTTAAAAAGAGCTTTGCTCTTCTTAACAAAGGCAAATTCGACCAAGCATTCTATGCTTGCGAGGAAGCTATCAGAAGTGATCCACAAAGCTCTCTCGCGTGGTGTACCAAAGGCATGATGCTTCTTAACCAGGGCCAAAATGAGGAAGCCATTAAGGCTCTTGACGAAGCTATCAAACTCAACCCGTCTTATGCAGAAGCTTGGAACAACAAAGGCATAGTACTTCTTAACCAGGGTCTAAATGATAAAGCCCTTAACGCTTTTGACGAAGCTATCAAACTCAACCCGTCTTATGCAGAAGCTTGGTTCTATAAAGGTGGGACGTTTTTTAACCGGGACTTAAATGAGGAAGCCATTAAGGCTTTTGACGAAGCGATCAAACTCAACCCGTCTTATGCAAAAGCCTTGTACTGCAAAGGTGCCGCTCTCAAGTCACTGGGTCGTAATGCAGAAGCAGACGCCTCCGCCACTAAGGCTAAAGAGCTTGGATATGAGGGCTGATTGCACATACAGAGTCAGACTTTTGCCTCTAACTGCCAGATAGACGCCTTGGTCTACGAGCTTTATGGGCTGACAGAAGAGGAAATCAGGATTGTGGAAGGAATTCATGAATGATGAGGAGCCGGAGACAATGAATATTGGCTTCCGTTGCGGCCATGCGGTGCAGCTCACGCAAAGCATCAGCCAATTGGCCTTACCACCAAGCCAGGAAGAGGCCAGGGCTAAGAGTTGGTGGCAGTTCTGGAGGTGGTGATGGCTAATGGCAAAAAACCCTGAGAATGAAGCAGAACTACGTGAAATTCCAGCCAGCGAAATATTGGAAAAAATCCAGAAAGGCGAGCCTGCCAACTATGATCACATTAGGGTATTAGGTAACTTTGACATTGCGCCTACAGATGATAATTTTTATGTGGGAAATTTTTTAATGACCGAATCCGATGGCAAGTACATAAGAAATGAACCCGCCAAATATAGAATTATATCTTCTTCGATAACGATCACTAATTCGAAGTTCGATAGAAATGTCAATTTTATTAAATGCCTGTTCCAAAAAAAAATCGACTTCAGCGGAACTATGTTCCGCAGAAATGCCTTCTTCGATAAAGCCGCGTTCAGCGAGAATGCTGACTTCAACGGAGCTACATTCAGCGGCGATAATGCCTCTTTCAATGGGGTCACATTCAGAGGGGCTGCCTTCTTTGAGAAAGCCATGTTCAACAGTTATGCCTCCTTCAGGGAAGCCATATTCCGCAGTAGTGTTAGCTTCAAAAATGTCAAGTTCAGCGAGAATGCCATCTTCACCAGAGCCACGTTCATGGAGCTTACCATCTTCAGTGGAGCCACATTCAGCCAGGAGGCTTATTTCATGGAAGCCATGTTAAACAGCCATTCTTACTTCGGCCACTTTGGCGGAGTCAGATTTGAAGGAAATCATGTGACATTCCGAAAGGCTGTATTCAACCTTGCGGAATCTCAAGAAGATGCGTGCAGAACGGCAAAGAACGTATTGGCAAAGGCAGGCGATAGAGATGGAGAGGAATATCACTTCTATCGAGAGATGGAGGCTAAGCGGATACAGAAAGGTATCAGAGGGATTAGATGGGATTCCCCACTTAGCTTGGTTGATTGTTTGAAGACTGAAGTATGGCCCATCAAGAGGTCTCTCCCAAGATCCCTATGGAGATATCTCTGGTATGATGGATTTGAATGGTTCTTCATCCAAGGAATCTTCGGATATGGCGTACATCCAAAGCGGCTCATGATCTCCTGGGGTGCAATAGTCCTAGCTTTTGGCCTCTTTTTCTGGCATTGGGAAGGGATAGTCCGAATAATCGGAGCTAACGAATTTGCTGCAGGTTTATTAGACTGTATTAAAGTTAGCTTTGTCACGGCCATTGCTCCCGGATATATTGCCGCCATCATTAATCCAGGAACCACAGGATATAAGACAACATCTGATTTGTACACATATGTGGCAATGGCAGAGACTATAGTAGGAACGTTTTTGTGGGCAGGCTTCATAGCCACGTTTGCTAAGAAGTATATGAGATAATTAAATGATCGATGAAGGCCCGGAGGCCGTGAATATTGGCGTTCTTCGCGGTCATGTGGCACAGCTCACCCAAAGCGTAAGCCAATTGGCCCTACCACCAAGCCAAGAAGAGGCCAAAAAAAAGGGATGGTGGCAGTTTTGGCGCTAAGTAATTGTAACGAAATAAACTAGGTAATTATTTATATTAGAAGGACTCCATTAAGTTGTATGGATCAATTGGGCGAAATAAAAAGTAGGTATAACTTAATCAAACCATTTTTTAATGAAAAGGCAAGACGATTATTTCTTGCTGCGGAGGCCAGCGTTATCGGATGGGGCGGAATAGAAAAAGTATCTAGGGATACAGGTGTTTCCAGTGACACGATCTCCAAAGGATGCAAAGAACTGGAGGAAAAACCAGAAGTAATTGAATCAGGCAAAATTAGAAAGCCAGGTGGTGGAAGAAAAAAGCTAATAGATACTGACTTGACCCTGCTATCTGATCTTGATAGTCTGGTAGAACCTACCACTCGCGGAGATCCTGAGTCCCCTTTGCGCTGGACTTGCAAGAGCACCAGGAAGTTAGCACGCGAACTTAAAATGATGGGTCATAATGTCAGTCATACGAGAGTAGCCGAGTTACTTCGCAGGCAAGGCTACAGTCTACAGTCAAATCAAAAAGTAATTGAAGGAAATAACCACCCGGATAGAAATGCCCAATTTATATTCATAAACAATAAAACTAAATTATTTAAAGAATATGGACAACCTGTAATATCTGTGGATACAAAAAAGAAAGAGCTTGTTGGAAATTTTAAGAATGGGGGACGTGAATTTCACTTGAAAGGCAATCCTGTGAAAGTGTTTGTTCATGATTTTAAAATACTAGCTTTGGGAAAAGTAAATCCCTATGGGGTTTATGACATTTCACGCAATGAAGGTTGGGTCAGTGTAGGAACCGATCACGACACATCAGCTTTTGCAGTAGAAAGTATACGGCAATGGTGGAATACGATGGGAAAGATCGCTTATCCAGATGCCCACAAGCTTCTAATTACGGCAGATTCCGGCGGTTCTAATGGCTATCGAGTTCGATTGTGGAAAGTTGAACTTCAGAAACTTGCAGACGATTCTGGATTGGAGATCTCAGTATCTCATTTTCCACCAGGAACAAGCAAGTGGAATAAGATAGAGCATAAACTATTTTCATTCATCACCCAAAACTGGAGAGGCAAGCCATTAATTAGCCATGAAGTCATAGTAAATCTCATTGCAGCTACTACTACACAAAAAGGGCTTCATGTAGAGTGTGGCATGGATAAAAAAGTCTACCAAAAAGGCATTAAGATATCCAACAATGAATTAAAAGAGATTAACCTAACAATTGAGAAATTTCACGAAGAATGGAATTATACAATTAAGCCAAAATAAAATATATGAATATACCTAGGTTATTTCGTTACGACCGCTAAGGATTATATGCCTAAAGAAAAGTTGGTCACCGTATTGTTCACCCTGAAGACGCTGCCCCCGGCCCAAAAAGAGCTGGATAAGATGGACAAGGACCAGGTGCAAAAAATATATGATCACATTGAGCAGCTCAAGATAGACCCGTTTAGATCACGACCAGGGATGAACATAGACAAAGTGGCTGGCAAACAGAAGCCTCCGGCATATCGCTTGAAAATTGGAAGAATCCGAGTTGAGTATGTCGTTGATGGTCAGATGGTCGTTATTTTCCGGTTTTTCATGAAGAAACGGAAATCAGACTACAGATAAGCGGATATACTCAAAGAGCAGAGGGGACATTAGATGCAACAAATTGAAGCAAAAGACTTGGGCTTAGAAGGCGTGATCTCAGAAGGCGAGGAGACCGAATGCTCTGATGACATTTGGGCTTACTATGAGGCGCACAAAGACGAGCTTGAAGACCTCGATGAGTACGCCCGAGCCCGTGGCCTAGTTAAGCATGTGATCGGTTAAGCACACGTTTTTTATCTGTTTTAGAAAGGATGGGGTGCGGGGGCAGAGAATCCCTGCCTCTTCAGAGGTGGGATGAATCGTGCCCCGCTGTGATTTCTGGGCTATGGACATCGATTTAACCTCAAAACGCATAGTGTCAGATGTCAGGTTTGTTGCCAGCAGTTGAAAAGACTCAAGTGACAAACTAAAACATCTTAAACTAATTGGTATGGGATCACATATCATTGAAGCCCGGAGAAGTGGAGATCAAGAAAAAAGGCTGGTGGCAGTTCTGGAAATAGGCACCCTATTCCAGCCAGAACTCTGCAGGCCACAACCCTTCTTCTTTAGAGACTACACCCTCAAAGCCAGCGGCTTCAAAGCGGTTCCGGATCATCTCATCCACCTCTGAGATCCTGATCTTGAAGACCTCAGCCAGGATCTCCTTGGCCGTCTGGAGCTCCAAAGCCTTTGGATTCATCCGAGATGTGCAATGCACCACGGCCCTCTTTTGTGGCCTGATTAGCTGCTCAAGGACTCCTGCCATAGTATGCTTATCATACGTGTAAGTTTAAGTACTTTCGCAGGAAAACAATATCACTAAATCATTTTTACATAATAGAAAGTATGAATAAGATACAAAAGAGAGAATGATATTGAAGCGGACCCATCATCGATTCTTTCTGAAGTCTCAATTGCCGGAAACATCAAGAAGCTGAAGGATAATAGAAGGTAACAGTTTTATAGTTTTAAGGCACATATATTGATAGGTGAAATAGACTATGCTGTGGAATCTTATAAAGAAGATTATAAAAATACACCTTCTCGTGATTGGCTTGATAGCTCTTCTGTGTTTCGTGAAAAAGAAGCACCACTGCTGCTGTCACAACGAGAAAGAATAAACAACCATTTTTACCGGCTAGGAAGAGGCTTAATCCTCTTCTCATCCGTGGCGTTAAGCTTATGTTATCTCTTTACCTATTACCAAAGAAGGCAGGAGATACAAATGGACGATAATAAGTTGATGAATTATATAGAGCGGTTGCGATTAGAAGACGCGCCCATCGGAAAAGAGGCAGACCGCATTGAACTTTTGCAGGCAGTTGATGAGCTTGATAATCTGATCGAGGCAGAATATAAGAAACCGGAAAGCGAGAGGCAAGATGGAGTGATAAAGTATTTTACTGTTGGTCTTATGACACGGTTTGATCAATATTTTGCAGAGGATCGCTAGCAGGAGAATGATGGATATTTGGCGGTTTTTCCGCAATTTTCTTTTCTGCGCCAAGCATAGCTGGTCAGCTCTCGGAGAATATCACGCCGGCACTACCACCAAGCCAGGAAGAGGCCAAGAAAAAGGCTGGTGGCGGTTCTGGAAATAGCCACCTATGTATCCAAAACCTTTTTCGTTAAGATCATCCAATATTAAAGCAAGTTAAGGAAGGAGTAAAATGATATTGATGAGCTTGGTCGTTAGGGCTATATTGGCAATCGTCGGCGGTTGGCTGATATGGTTACAGTTAGGACAGCTAGTCACGATGATAAATACGCATAGCATCAACGTCCTTAGTGTGATCTTGCTAGTGGTAGGTATACTCTTGTTATTGTATGCGATCAAACCCAATTTCCTGAGGACTAAACGTTGGTGGCAGATCTGGAAATAGGCACCTTATTCCAGCCAGAACTCTGCAGGCCACAACCCTTCTTCTTTAGAGACTACACCCTCAAAGCCAGCGGCTTCAAAGCGGTTCCGGATCATCTCATCAACCTCCGAGATCCTGACCCGAAAGACCTCGGCTAGGATCTCCTTGGCCGTCTGGAGCTCCAAAGCCTTTGGATTCATCCGAGATGTGCAATGCACCACAGCCCTCTTCTGTGGCCTGATTAACTGCTCAAGGACTCCTGCCATAGTATGCCTGTTCTACGTGTAAGGTTAAGTACTTTCGCAGGAAAACAATAACATAAAACCATTTTTACATAATAGAAAGTATGAATAAGATACAAAAGAGCGAATGATATTGAAGCGGACCCATCATCTATTCTTTCTGAAGTCTCGATTGCCGAAAACATCAAGAAGCTGAAGGATAAGGGAGAACTTGGATAGGGGTCGCGATGTTTGCGCTGCAGCTATCACGCACCGCCCAAAAAGCCTTAGATTAACTTCCGCCCAACGCTACAAAGAAGATCTTCATCCATCTGGAAGAAATCAAGAGAGACCCTTACCGACCTCGCCCACTTGCGGATATTGTACCTGTCGGAGGTAGTGACACTCATTATAGGCTGAGAGTCGGAAAGCTCAGAGTAGAATATGAAGTTTATAATTCGAATAATACCATAAAAATATCCAAAATGAGAGAAGGACAAGTATGTAGATTTTGATGAGTTTTGCCGCCTAGAAGGTATTTAGAAGGCAGATTCACTATTTTCATAAATAACATATAATTAATTTATATAATGCCCCAGGATCAACGATCTCCTGCCATTAGGAATCATTGGACCTGGCCCTGGCCACAAATGGCTTGAAGGCAGCTGGATGGTTGAGTGTGAAAGGGGATTTTATGATAGGGGGATTATGGGATTCTGCATTTTTTGTTGTCAGTTAACTGCTCATTTGTATATAGCGCAATGCTGCGATTAATATGAATAAGAATAGGCCTATATATATATAACGTATCCCAATATCCTTATCTTTTTATTGCTGCTATTGATTAGACCCATTTATCTTCTCTCCGTAGATCGCATCCGTGAGCGATTATTAGTTTAATTTGATGGTTGTGGGATCTAAGAGGAGGGAGGAGCGTTTGAATAATGATAGGTGGCCTCCCTTCGCCCAATAATCTATAAGCAACGGACATGAATAATAACTTTATGGCCAGGAGAGATGACACCACACCATCTTGAGGAGAGTAGCATGGGACTCCGGGCCGATTGGATATAGAGCGGCGGTGTTTATGAAGGCCGCAGGATGGCAGGCCAGGGCCAAGGAAATTAAAATTTGAAACTAGGATCTGTATAAAAAATAGAAAGATTTATATCCGTTTTAATCTATGTTATAGAGATATGTCAAAATCCTCAGACGAGATAACGGCGGGAAGAGAAAGTAAGAAGGCCCAAGCAGATCAAAAAGATGCCGACAAAAAAGTGACGATCAGTAAAGAAACGGCGAGTAAATCCGTATAAAATCGTTTCATTTGGCAACGGGTTACCAGGAATATCTATCCAGCTAAAAAAATAATAGTCACCTGCTATTATAATAGAAACGAAACCGCAAATCGAGCAAGCAAGCTCTTCGCGAATTAAATGGAAGCCATTCTAGGCCTCCATCGCGATCCTACTATATTAGCATCACCTTGCTCCTCCGCCACCCCCGCCACCACCTCCACCGCCGCCAAAGCCGCCCCCGCTCCCGCCTGATCCGCTCGATTGGGGACTGCTTGAGGAGTAGGCATGGCTGAAGTAGATATGCATGCTCTGCACAGCTACCGCCTCCGGGATGTGAATGTTCAGGTCGGCCATGGCTTCCATAACTTTATCTCCCACCCCCAGGGCCGTTGCATAGACCAGCCATTCCTTCCAGAGGATCAGGTCCTCGGGTGCATACTTTTTTATCATGGCATAGTCAGACAAAAAATCCCGGAAGGCATCCCACTCCAGCTTCTCCTTGTAGTAGTCCTGCTTCCATCTTCCTAAAAGAGCGGAAGGGGAAAAGGCCACCACGGAAGCCTGGACCAACAGAATAAGTAGAGCCGCAACTAATGGATTGGACAGAATGCTAAATCCTTTAAAAAAGACCAAAAAGAATAAAGCGACATAGGAGAGTGTAAGCAGATTCTTCGGCCGGAAATTAATACCTCCAAGGCACCGCAGGCTTCTTCCCACCACAAATTCGGAGGCTGCATCATGATTTGTATACCTGAGGAGACCATCCATCGCCTCGTGCAACTCTTGTAACCGGGATGTTTCGCTGGATTTCTGCAGGTTTTCTACATTACCTTCAAAGGCTTGCGCATTGAAGACACCATTGGTGGAGTTGCTCTTTAAGAAATTCAGAACCTTCTGCTCGTAGTCGTCCTCGCCTGATTCCTCTGGCTGCAATAGCTTTATCCTTGTGCCGGTCACGGAGTCTATCTCTACGACACCACGTCGATGCAGATCCAGAAGGGTGGCATAAAAACCATCCTTATCAAAGTCAAAGGCGTCGCCTTTAAAGACCAAATTTACCAGCCACGGCTTTCTTTTAGAGGGAACATAGCTCAACGTTTTGGGAACTGTATAGCGCTTCTCTCGCCCGAATCGATAGTAGACCGCCAAAAGAGCAAAGGGAAAGAGAAGGATCAATGCCCGGAGGGGCAAGAGCGGGTCATAGTCAGATCCTTGAGCGGAAAGGGTCTTACCTTTTACATCCGTCACCTGTCTTGGGAAACCATCGAGATGGCTAGAGGCCTCGGACCGAAGAAGCATCTCCAGCTCGATCATCTTATCCTTCGGGCTGCTGCCGGTGATGACCCAGGCATCGCCCTCCCGGCGATAGTCCATCTTGGGATGGGGGAAGAGCGAGACCAGCAGATCGTCGGGATCGTGGATATAGACGGTGATCTGCCGGTAAGGAAGGTGATCATCTGCCAGCCTTAGATTCCAGTGGCAAAATTCCTGGTCGCACTCCAGGAAGGGATGAATGAGGAAACGATAATCAATGCGGTACTTTCCTGCGGAAAACATCTGCGGCTGCAGGCATCCCGCCTCGTTGATCTCGGCCAGATTTGCAATTCGCTCTGTGTAATTTTTCGCCTGAGCGGAAAGAGGCGTCACATTGCCGGCCCAATTTTTCAGGTAGGGCACGCTGCCCTGGGGCGGCGATATATCGAGTAAGGACACATAAGGAGATTTTATACTTTGTTCGGAGAGGGGCATCTTCCAGGAACGGTAGAGCATTTTGTATTTGCCGGAGGCACTTATGTCATAGACGAACTGCTCCGCCAGAGTCCCGTTCAGATAAATATCGGCCCGGTAGCTGTCCACATAAACATCTCCCAGACTGATGCCTGGAGCAAACGATCCCTCCATTCCGGGAACGCCTCCGGTTAAGAAGAGCCCGACGAGACCCACCAGGAAGACCAGCCCTATCAAAGCCGCAGCTTGACGCTCTTCGCCCATTTTTGCATCACCACCTCTTTATCTTTCAGTTCCATCCTGTTTCCGGTCGGCGCGGCTCGATCTCATCGCTGCTCAGATAGCCTGCCCGGCGTAGCTCGTCCTCCTCGAAGCTGAGGTACTCCTGCTTGGACAGCCGGGCGAAGGAGGCGATAAAGCTGGAGGGCAGGGTATCGATCATGGTATTCAGCTCCTGAATGATATTGTTGTAAGTGTACCTGTGCCGGGAGATTTCATCCTCCACCTCGCGAACGGCATTCATAGTATTGATAACGGCATCAGAGGTCTTGAGGGCGGGATAGCTCTCCGCCACAGCCCTGACGTCGGAGAGCAGGCTCAAGCTGTCGCGATTGATCTTGCGGAGATCTCCCGGATCTGCGCTCGATAGATCGGTCCGCATGCTGGTGATCTTTTCCAGCGTCTCCTTTTCGAAATGGGCATAGCTTTTCACCATGTCCACAAGCTGCTCTACCATATCCAGCCGCTTCTTCATAGCTACACGGATCTGAGATAGGGTGGCATAAGCGCCGTTTCTCAAACTTTGCAGACGGTTGTATATAGTAACAAAATAGAATACGATTACTATGAATACAGCCAGAAGAACGAGGAGCAGTATGGATAGATCCATAAGAGATAATGCAAACTACATCTTTAAATATTTAGCTGAAAATCAGCGCGGCTTATTCGCCTCCACTTCCAGGCGCATCATCTGCACGTGATCATGTCCTTGCCAACCAGCTCCGCTCTTCGGGGCAGCAGGCCCGCCTCCGCCAGCCAGGTTCTGTACACCTCTGGCCCGTAGAAGTGGTAGGGAAAGGAAAAGCCGGAGAAGTACTTCTTCCATGACGGACTTGTGGTAAGGTCGCCAGTAAGGTCCAGGATCCGGGCGGCGTTTCCCCTTCCCCCGCACTGCATGAGGAAGCGACCGCCCGGCACCAGGCTCTGCTGGATGGCTTTCAGGACGGACCGATGATCTTTAATCCAGTGCAGGCAAGCAAAGGACACCACCAGATCAAATTCCTCAATAAAGTGCAGCTCTGAGGCATTGCCCACCCGAAAAGAGAGATTAGAATGATCTCTATGCTGGCCGGAAGCAAAGCTGATCATCTCCGGGGAAAGGTCTATTCCCAGAACACGGCCACTGGGCACCAGGCCGGCCAGGTGAGCCGTGATCCTGCCATCTCCGCACCCAATATCCAGTATTCTTTCCTCGCCGTCAAGCTTCAGATCGGCAATTAGAGCCATGGCCCAATTGTACTGGGCCGAGGAGCTCTTCTGATAGTCGGCTGGGTCCCATTTATGCATTTTTGGAGTGCTCATCATCGCCCTTGATCTGCACATGCGTCTCTTTCTTGTGGGTCAAGCCCTCCAAGAGCTTGGGCACGGCCTCGGCCACGTGCTCGATTAACGTGTGTTGGGCCTCCTTCAGCCGCTCTACTCGCACACCATCCTGGTCGATTATTATCACGGCAACCGGCTTCATCCCCAGGCCTCCTCCGCCTCCGCTTCCGCCCGGATTGTCCACTTTTCCCGCGCCGGAACCTGCCCCAAAGCCCATGCCCACGCTCATCAGGGGGATAACGGTCTTGCCCTCCACGGTGACCGGATCGCCTACGCAAGTCCGGGCGGATAAGGCATTTTGCATCTCCTCGGTTATGGTTTTCAGTATTTCGGTCAGTTCTTGCATCTTCTCACTCTCTGCCAATGGTTTCACACTCCTGGTAATAATAGTCAGGGATGGATGAAAAAGCTTTCTTCTTCTCCTTGAACTTTATCAGGGCGGTGAGAAGGTCATTGTAGGGAGTAGAGATACCATAAGCCCTGGCATACAGGGAGATGGCCCCATTCAGAGCATCGATCTCCGTTTGCCGTCCCAACAGAATATCCTGCAGCATGCTGGCCCGGTGGCCCGCTGTGGGGGGAAGCTGCCTTTCCAGCAGATAATGGTAATACTCATCTGCATCCTGATAGGGAACCGCTACCCCTTTGGCCTTCATCACGAGAAAGATCTCCTCAATTATGACCTTGATGATGCCAGTCGTCTCTGCATTTTCCCCCAGCTTTCCATAAGCCACTTCGAGCAATGCGCCGAGCGGGTTCAATGAGCAGTTGTAGAGCACCTTTCCCCAGATGGCCGCCCAAATTTCATCCTTGCTCACAATTCTGCAGGGAATGCCGGAGAGGGAGAGATCCTCCGATAGTGCCTGCAAAAGCCGCTGGTTCACAGGCAGGAAGGGCTCGCCTAGCAAGACATCGTCGGCGTTGACGGTGACCTTAGCGTGGCCCGGATCAAGAATCTCGGCGCCAAAGATGACGCGCCCACCCACCGTGCGATCTTCTCCCACCTGACGGGCGATGACCTCCCAGTTGTTCAGGCCGTTTTGCATGGAGACCATGATGCCGCCCTCTTTGAGCCGAGATGCTGCATCGAGAGCTGCGACATCTGTGTCCTTTGATTTTACACAGAGCAGGATGATGGAAAATTGCTTTTTCAAAAGCAGGGAGGAAAGAATCTCTGTCTCTTGCGCCGGAACAATGTGTTCTCCCCAGATGCCCGTGATCCTCAATCCCTTCTCCGAAAAGATACGAAAATGCTCGCCTCTGCCGGCATAGGTCACACGGCGACCGATTTTATGCAGAAATGCGCCAAGAACGCTGCCTATGGCTCCTGCACCGTAGATGAGATAGTCCGGGCTTATGCCTGGTTTCATAAACAGGAGAAGGATTTGGTCCCATAAGAGGGTTTCGAAAAGCAAAAATTTAAATATTTTCCAGAGGATATTTGTAAGTGTGATACGATGAGCGCAATATTTGGTGAGTTGCTGACCTTCCCGCAAGAGAAGGGACAGGAAGTCAAGTTGGTAGTCAACGGTGATGAGTTTTATGCTCAATACGAGACACAAGAAGGCTACTCCGTAGTTTACGACAAGGAGCTGGGCTTATTCTGTTATGCCCTCCAAAAGGATGGAGCCTTTTTCTCCAGCAAAATCCCACTCAGTAAAAGCCCGCCCCCGGATCTGGAAAAACATCTGCAAGAAGCGGGCAGCGTTCGCCTCGCCAAAGCAGAGCAGAACGCCAAAAGAAAGTGATAAGCAGTATCTATGAATGAGTTGAGGTCAGGTGGTCAGGTTTGTCCCGACCTCAATTTTTCAATATCCTTTTGCATATCGACACTCATTTTGGCGTTATCGAGTTTTGAAACCGCAATCATGGGGAGTATTTGGTTATCATACTTTATTCCCACGAGATTCGCTCTACTCAGATCTACATTCACCAGTGCGGTCCTGTTTAAATCGGCATTCCCCAGATCTGCCCCGGAAAGATTTACATTTTCCAGGAAAACCGCATTAAATTCAGCATTTCGGAGGTCTGCGTCCTGAAGATCAACCTCATTAAGTATCATCCAATTCAAGCTTGCCGATCTCAACACGGCACCCCGCATGATAGTACCTCTTAAGTTCATGGATTCCATTTTACACCCGGATAGGTCAGCCCCGGATAAGTTGGCCCCATCCAGATCTGCTTTAACGATCTGGACACCCCCCAGATCTGCCTCAGACATATCTGCATCGCTAAGATCTGCATTGTCTAATTTTGTGTTTCGGAGGTTAGACTCATGCAGTTTGGCCCTTGGCAAATATGCCCTGGTGAAGTCCGAGTTGCTGAGATCACAGAGGCTCAGGTCGGCTCCAAATAGCTCTGCTCTGGAGAATTGGCAACGCATAAGTGCGCTTCCACCAAGATTCGCCCAATTTAGTCTGGCACCTACCAGGTTTGCTCCACTCAGATCCGCACCTTTCAGGACAGCAAGGCTAAGATCAGCACCCAGAAGCCTGGCACCCGTCAGACGGTCACCTGTCAGATTGGCTCCAATAAGCAAGGCACCGGTAAGATCGGCCTTTTCAAGATAGGAGTTAGATAGATCCGAATCCTCAAAATGCACTCTGGCCAAAATTGCGCCGGTTAGCCTGGCTTCAACAAGCCTAACTCTATGCACTAAGGCATTTTCCAGGTTCGCACCGGTTAGATTCGCCTGGAAAAGATCGGAGCCATCCAGACAGGAAGCCATAAGATATGATCCGGATAGGTCCGCACGACTCAGGTTTGTACCGGTCAGGTTAGAAAAACCCAATTTTGATCTGACCAGCCGGGAATCAAAGAAATTCGCTCCCGAACAGCGCGACTCAGATATATCCGCACCGGAGAGGTCAGCATTGGAGAATGTGGCATTAATCAAGTTCGACCCGACCAGGCTTGCATCGGTCAGATTTGCACGATCCAATTGGGAATTTTGGAGGGTGGCCCGGTTCATGAATGCTTTTACGAGACAGGCTCCGGTCAGATTTGCGTAACTAATTTTCACAGCCGACAAGCTGGCCTCATTCAGCCTGGCACCAACGAGAGTTGAATTATCCAACATGGCCTGATCCATAAAAGAACCTGATAGATCAGCTCCGGTCAGATTTGAGTCTCCCATGTAGCTGCCAGGCAAGTAGGCACCTCTGAGATTGGCGTGGGAGAGATCGGAGCCGTGAAGATCAACGGCCGGCATGAATGCGCCTCTGAGATTGGCTCCGATAAGCCTGGCGTTGGAGATGACGGCCTGTACTAAAAAGGATCGACCGAGGTTTGCTCCGCGAAGATCAGATCCCTGCAACTCAGAATGATTCAAGCTGGTTCCTGACAGGTTCATGCCACTCAGGTTCATGCCCATGAGCAGTGCATGATCTTTGAAAGGATTTTCTTCGATTGCTGACGAAATAATAGATAGAAGAACGAAAAGCAAACACACCCATAAGACTAACCGTATAACAGAAATAGCCATGATAATACTATCTGCACTACTACTATTAATTTTAATCTGAAGTCAAACCAATCCAGAAAAAAGAAAGCGCCTATGATTTTGGCAGCTCGCCCACAACATTGGGCTCGAGATAATACATCTTTTTCAGCTCTTCATCACTCATGCCTGGAAATATTGTCAGTTTTTTCTGCACAATTTCCTTTTGTTTCTCGTCTACAAAAGATCTGACATTGCCGGGAACCATTTTTCCGAAAGGTGCCAGCTTCACTCCACCCTCCGCCAGTCCGTACCCCCATTCCTGCCCGGGTTGAGAATTCCAGGTCCCGTTATGCACAGATTCTACAATATCGGTCATAATGGGTCCCATGTCCCAGGTTGCGCCCGTTAGGCATACACGAGGAGAGAACCTGCCGGTTTCTGAGCCAGAAGATATGAAGTAAGTGCCCATCTCATCAGCGACCTGGCCCGTAGTATCGGAATTGGACGCATGGGTTATGATATCGCACCCCTTATGGATAAGTGATAGGGCTACAGCCCGCTCTTTTCCCGGGTCATACCAGTTTCCGATCCACTCCACATAAACCTTAGCATTGGGGTTGGAAGATGCGACTCCCCTGGCAAAGGCATTGAGGTAATTTATTACCTCTGATGTGGGAAGGGCTGCGGCAAGAGCGATTCTTTCGGTCTTGGTCATATTACCTGCCACGATTCCTGCAAGATACATAGCCTCATACATCCTTTCGTAATAAACTCCTGCATTGGGAGCCAGTTTTTCTGTCCCCCCGCCCCACATGAAGATGACATCCGGATATTCAGGAGCTACTTCCTTGATTGCATTTATGAGGTCGTAGCTGTGACAGAATATAAGTTTAGATCCATTTTCGGCGCATTCTCTCAATATTCGGGGTGCATTCTGGGCGTCAGCATTCTCTATCTCGGAAAGTTTCACGTAAGGAAGTTCCTGGGCCATTTTGGATGCGCCCACGTGGCCCTCGTAAGCCCAGCTGTAGGTTCCAATAGGACCAGTTACGATCAGAGTCACATTTAATGAGTTATCAAATGCCGCGCTGCAATCTCCGGCAAAGCCAGCTAAGAGAATAGCACAAAGTATCACATTCGAATATATTTTATTTTGCATTATCATCATCCCCTGAGCAAAGTTTGGTCAGGTTATTATCCCTGCCCGCAATTTTTCCAGATCCATCTCCAAATCTGAGCTAATCTTGGCCCCATCGAGCTTGGATACGGCGAAAAACCCAAGAGCTATGGAATCGTACTTGATTCCCAGTAGATTTGCACCCGTAAAATCAGCGTTTTCGAAGGCCGATGTGTCAAAGACGGCACCACTCAGATCCGCGCCGGAAAAGTTGGTGTTATTCATGTAGGTCTGGGCAAAACGGACCTTCTTTAGGTCGGCGCCACTGAAATCTGCATCCAAGAAGTTCAGCAATATTATACTGGATGATCTCAATTTCGCCTTGCTCCAAACAGTTTCCTTAAGAGTCATGCCATAAAGATAAGATTCCGTGAGGTCCGCGCCGGATAAGTCGGCATCATTTAGAAATACGTTCACGAGTCGCGCCCTGCTCATTTGGGCTTTTCTCAGATTTGCGCCGGTAAGGTCTGCGTAATCCAAGGTTACGTCCTTCAGAGTGCAACCTGATAGATTAGTTCTCACCAAATATGCTCGGGTAAAGTCCGAACCGGTCAGGTCGCAATTACTGAGGTTGGCTCCAAAGAGTTCCGATCTGGTGAACTGGCAATCTGTGAGACTGCTGTCGCCCATATCCACCCAGCTCATTTTGGCACCCATCATGTTGGTGCGGGCCATATGTGCATCATTCAGGATCGCAAGGCTAAGATCCGCACCCAGAAGCCGGGCTCCATTCAGATTTGAACCGGTCAGATTGCACCCACTTAGCATTGCACTGGTAAGATCGGCGTTTTCCAGATTAGAGTTCGATAGATCGGAATCTTCCAGATGCGCTCCGGGCAAACTGGCGCCGGACAGATCGGCTCCGACAAGTCTTGTCTTGTGTATATTGGCAATTTCTAGATTTGCCATTGATAGGTTAGCTTTGGAGAGATCGGAACCCTCCAAACCCGAAGACGCAAGATTCGATCCAGAGAGGTTCGCCATGCTTAAGTTTGTATAAGTCAGGTTGGCAAACCCAATCTGGGAATTGATTAACAGGGAGCCGACAAACTGTGCGCCATGACAACGGCTCTCCGAGATATCCGCACCGCTAAGATCTGCATTCGACAGATCCGCATCAATCATATTAGCCCCGACCAAGTCTGCTCCGGAAAGATTGGCACCTTTCAGGATCGCATCCTTCAGCATGACCCGCCTCATGTAGGCATTGGCTAGATTTGCCCCCGTCAGGTTTGAGGTGCTGAGGTTAGCCGCCATAAGATCGACAGCGATAAGGTTTGCATCTACTAACCTTGCACCAGACATCCTGGCCTCTTCCAGGTTGGCTCTAAAAAGATTAGCACCTGTCAAGTCCGAAGCGATCAGGCTGGTTCCGACCAGATCTGCTTCAGATAGATTAGCTCCCATTAGTCGCGAATTGCGCAAGCTAGCCCGCCTTAAATATGCTCGGAATAAGGAGGCTCCGGTAAGATCTGCATTTTGAAGATCGACCGCACTCAAGTTTGCCTTATCCAAATTTGCTCCCGGAAAAATAGCATTTGGCAAACGGGTCTGGCCCAGGTCTGCTCCGCGAAGGTTTGCGCCGGTGAAATTCGAGCCGGTCATATCAGCACCAACAAGATAAACATCCCTTAGATCTGCAAAAGATAGGTTGGAATCATCCATGTCTATCTCATCCATAACTGCGCCCTTCAAATTAGCATTAACCAGATTGCTGTCGCTTAATTGGGACCCTTCCAATATAGATCCACTGAGATTCGTCCGCTCAAGGTTTGAGTTTTGCAGCATTGATCGCTTCAGGTTAACTCCGGAAAGATCGAGGCCGCTCAGGTTCTTTTCGCTGAGATCAACGCGTGATTGGAATGGCTGGTTAATTATCATGCTATCTGGAGGCAAGCTGGAGATGGGAATGCCATAACGATTCAGCTCGAAATTATCAAACATGTAACGGTTGAAGTTCTCTCTTGCAACAGGGATATTCTTCGCAGGTTCTCCCCTTAAGATGCGGAAGGCAAGATTCGCCGCCTCGCTTCCCTGAGACGCGCCCATGAGCATCTTTCCCCCTACAACTCCATATCCCAGAAAAAACTCCCATAATGCATAAATTGGAATGGAGCTTGCTCCTTGAATCAGGCTTGTTGCATCTTCATAAGTCAAGATCTTTCCAGTTCTGTCCCGATTGAAGGTCATCTCCAAGATGAGGCTATCATTGGGCAGGGAAGAGACACGCTGCCTGAGTTCCTCTGCCGTGAGGTTGTCAAGGTACTCAAAGGAGACATTGTCCTTGAATTCGGGAATTACGGCATCCATAATCTCTCGATTGGACTGACCGGTTGTTGTATTATCATTTACAATAGCAATAAGCTTAGTATGAGGATGCAATTTGAGCATCAATGAAATGGTATCTTTGATATCGAATACTTCCATTACGCCTGTGAAATTGCGTTTTCCTCGAAGCATACTATCATCGAAGTTGATAACGCCGCAGAAGACGACTGGCGTATCCGGGAAAATCTCCTCGCTGTTATTAAGCAAGAATTTGAAGGCGTCGGTATCGGTAGAGATGATTACATCGAAGTGCCTACCTTTATACTTTTTAAGATACAATGTCTTCAAGTCTGCCAGACGGGTAACATTTGGATCGATTCTCTTTGTGTCCATGAATTCCACATCGATAACAGCAGAAGGCAAATAAATTGCAAATTGATGCTTTATCTCGGAGATAATACTATCATCCCATTTCATCCCAAGATTATAGGAGGCAAGAATAAGAATTTGCTTCGATGTCTTTTCTTCAGCCGCAAAAGAACCCGTAATCAGAAAAGCTATCAGAAGAAATCCGATAATGAATTTTACCAAGGCTTGCATAATTTTTATCTCCTTACCAATTAGTTATTACTTGCATTACTTATTACTTCTCTTCATTTTTTAAACTTGTTCTTTTATAGAGACGCTACGGTTACATTGGCCAGTCCGGGATATTGACCATTGGGCACCAGCTTGTAGACACTACCATCGATATTGACTTCGACGTGGTCTTTTTTAGGAAAGGCATCAAAATCATGTGTGACCAAAAAGAATGCTAGATCCTTCAAGCCTATTCGTGGGTCCTCATTCTGAGTGATCAACTTCATGAGTGCCGAATTATCAGTTGCCGCGCATGACAATTCTGTAAAGGACTGGGATATGAGAATTATTAATATCATAATTATAATATATAAATTTACAGCATTATAAAAGCATGTCTTTTTTGTCATCGTTTTTCTCCCGGCAACTATCCAACATTATTGTATTCCAGGTACATATTTAGTTGTGATGCTCCTGGCACAATTAGCTATTTAAGCCAAAATTTCCATTTAAAAACAATGATCTTCCAGATCCTGGACGCCAACTACACCTATGATTCTGATAGAAATCCACTGGTGCAGCTCTTCGGCACCACCCCACAGGGAAAATGCGTTACCTGTCGAGTAGCAGGCTTTCGCCCCTACTTTTATGCAGGCGTGGAGGAAAACCTTAGAAGGAGCGCCCTAGAGGATCTTTTAGCACAAGGATTGGAGGTAGAAGAGGTGGAGCGCTTTTTGCCCATCGGCTTTCAGACCACCCCCCAAAAGATGCTCAAGATCACCACCCACGATCCCAAAGAGGTGAGAAGTCTCAGGGAAAGGGCCAAAGAGGTGACCGGCATCAAGGCCGTCTACGAGACGGACATTCTCTTCAAGAACAGGTTTCTTATCGACCGCTCTTTAGGTGGCATGGGATGGGTGGAGGCCCCCATTCCGGAGTGGACCGCTGGCGCCGGCGCGGGAGCCGCCTACTCTACCTCGGCCCTACCGCCGATACACGTTGAGGCACTGCATCCTGTTTCGCATGAGACCAATGCACCGCTGCGCTTTATGAGCTTTGATATCGAGTGCCTGCCCGATCAGGGGGAGATGCCCAAGGCGGAAAAGTCGCCCGTCATTTTGATAAGCATGGCCTTTGAGCCAAAATATCAGGGTAATAAGGATCTGGTTCTGGTGGGAAAGAGTATTGACTGTCCTCGCTCTGACACCAGAGCCTGCCAGGATGAGTACGATCTCTTAGCCCAGTTTGTATCAATCGTCCGGGATTACAATCCGGATATCCTGGCCGGCTACAACTCCAATGAGTTCGATTTTCCCTACCTTCAGGAGAGGTGCAGGCAAAATCACGTGGAGGCGCGAGTGGGCCGGGACAACAACTCCTGGTACATAAGAAAGATCGTAAGCAGAACCGATGTCTCCATTACCGGCCGGGTGGTGGTGGACCTCTTGCCCATTATCCGCTCCTCCTACAGCCTCAAGCAGTACACCCTAAGAAACGCGGCAGCCGAGCTTCTTAGAATGGAGAAGTACGATGTGGACCCCAAAGAGATCGAGGGCCTCTGGGGCGAAAGCGGCGAGGGTCTATCCCGCTTCATCAGCTACTCGCGAAGAGATGCCATACTGGCTTTGCACATGCTCCTCGACCTGCGGCTCATGGACAAGTACATCGCTCTCTCCCGAGCCAGCGGATCATTATTACAGGACGTTGTGAACGGCGGGCAGTCGGGCATGGTGGAGAACCTGCTCATGCGCCGCTTTCGCGAGCGCGGCCGGGTGGTTCCGCCCAAGCCCGATGCAGAGGTATCGGATGAACGCTATGTAGAGAACGAGGGCCTGAAAGGGGGAGCCGTCCTGGTGCCGGAGAAAGGACTGGTGGAGGACGTTGTCATTTTGGACTACAAGTCCCTTTATCCCACTATTATGATGGCCCATAACCTTTGCTACACAACCGTATTGACACCGGGTTCACCAGAGGTAGACAGTGGTGTGACAAAGATTATAACTGCCCCCTCGGGCGGCAAGTTCGTCTCCCCCCAGGTCTCGCCGGGCATCATGCCTGCCGTCTTAAGGGAACTGCTCGATGAGAGAACCGCAACTAAAAATCTGATGAAGAAGGCCGGCGAAGACGAGCGCCGCTTTTTGGATGCCAAGCAAAACGCCATGAAGATTCTGCTCAACAGCTTTTACGGCTACTCCGGCTACGCCCGCGCCCGGCTCTACAGCCTGGCTCTGGCCAATGCCGTCACCTCATTTGGCCGGGAGAACATTCTCCGTACCCAGAAGATCATTGATGAGATCGGCTCGGCCTATGTGATAGACGGAGAAGTGGTCTTCAAGGATGCGCTGCCTTTCGGAAAGGCGGCAGAGAAATGCTTTGACCTCTTTGTAGTCTATGGGGACACGGACAGCGTCTTTGTGCGGCTGCGGCCCGCCGGGCCTGCTACTCTCTCACTTGAAGACGCCGGGCTGATCGGCAGAAAGATTGCAGAAACGGTCACCGCCTCCCTTCCCGCGCCCATGGAGCTGGTCTTTGAGGCCTTCGCCCGGCGAGGCATCTTCCTGGCCAAGAAGCGCTACGCTCTCTGGATCTTTGAGCAGGCGGGCGACGGCTGGAAGGATAAAATCAAGGTGAGAGGCATGGAAACGGTGCGCCGCGACTGGTGCGGCCTGACCTCCAAGACGCTCAAGACCTGCCTGGAGCTGGTCCTCAAAGAAGGCAAGGTGGAGGAAGCGGTAGAGCACGTCCGCTCCGTGGTTCTCCGGCTGCAGAATCTGGATCTATCTTTGGACCCGTCCCTTCTGGAGGACCTCACTCTGACGCGCCGCTACACAAAAAGCTCCGACTCCTACAAGAACAAGCAGCCGCATATTCAACTAGTGGAGAAGATCAGAGAGCGGGGCGGAACTGTGCCGGGTGTGGGTGACAGGGTGCCCTTTGTCATCGTCCAGGGAAAGAGGGGCAAAAAGAACAAAGAGCTGTTCGTGAACCGGGCGGAGGACCCTGCCTATGTTTTGGAGAAGAACCTGCCGCTGGACACAGAGTACTACGTGGAAAAGCAGATCTTGCCGCCCGTTCTGCGCATCTTCGAGAGCTTTGGTGTCACCAAAGAGCGGCTGTGCCCGGGAAAGGGGCAGAGCAATCTCTTCAGCTTTTGCGAGGCGCAAAAAACGCAGAAGCAGAAATCGCTGTTTGATTTTTAGCACTTAGAAATTTAGGTCCAGGAATGACATAAATGATACGCCAGCAGAGCGATACAATGGGAATAGCATCTATCGGCTATTACATTCCAGAGAGCACCATCACCAGCAGCGAGATATCGAAACTCTCCGGTATACCACAAGAGGTCTTCAGAGAGAAGATCGGCATGGAAAAAAAGCACATCGCTGCCCCGGATGAGCAGCCCTCGGATATGGGCATTCGCGCCGCCAGGCAGGCTGTCCAAAGGGCGGGGATAGATGCGAGAGAGATTGGAATCATCGCTTATTGCGGTGCCAGCTTTTATGACTACAGTATGTGGTCGCCGGCTGCCAGGATTCAAGCGGCTCTGGGGGCAGATGATTGCTACGCTTTTGAGGTCAAGAACGGCTGCAACGGCGGAAACCTGGGCATCAATTTGTGCAAAAACCTGGCGTTAGGCCATCCGGAAAAGGAGTATGCCCTGGTTGTATGCTCGGAAAAGCTTTCGCCATTCATTGACTATACTGACAAAAGATCACTTTCACTCTTCATGGTTGGGGACGGGGCTGCAGCCGCCCTGCTCAAGAAAGGTGAGGCAAAAAACCAGCTACTTGAATACGCCTCGATAACAGATGGATCAACAGTCGATTGCATTAAAGTTCCACTAGGCGGGACAAAGATGCCCTATGGCCAGACAGCTCACGATAGCCGGAGCAAATACATCTGTGTGGACGACCCCGATTGGCTGGATCGCATTCTATCCCAAACCTACCTGGACAATTATAACAAGGTGATAACAAGAGCCGTACAAACGAGCGGCTACTCGCTAGAGGACATTGATTTTCTCTTCACCAACCAGGTTAAAAGAAGCCTCTCAAGAGATATATTTCAATCCGTGGGCTTGAGTGAGAGAAACACACTGACCTCTATTGAAGATTATGGCCACATGGGCACGGTTGATACCCTCTTCAACCTGGGGCGGGCGATAGAAGAGAGACGGATAAGGCCGGGCGATCTAATAGTTATCGCAAGCAGTGGAGCGGGATTCACCTGGGCGGCCATGGCGGTGAAGTTTTGCGAGGCAAGATGAATGAAGTTCTGGATCAGATCCGCGTTCACGCCATTGGCGGCCAGGAACTCATGGGTTCCTTTTGTGGTGAAGATGTTGCATACCTTCGAGACCAGAGGGACTGTGCGCGATGCCTAGGGATTGGCCTCCAACACAAAAACCGTATCGTCAGCAAGGGCATGGGAGAAGGACAAGACGGAAAACAATCTACAGATTTGATGGGTGAACCTCACTTCAGGAGTTCAACAAATTCATCCTTTGATAGATTCGCCTGCTGTAGTATTGATAATAAAACACCCTTTGGCATGTCTTTCCTTTTTGGAATTATCACGAGCAGTTTTCGTCCTTGCTCGTCAATTTTAAAAAGAGCAGTATGGCTGCCTTTCCCCCTCTTTGGCGCATAATCGAATCCCGCTTTCCTTAAGGTTTTTATGACCTCCTGTGAGGAAAGAAATGGAAGCTTCATTAGGCTGATACCTCGATCAAGGCGGTGAACTTGTGCGCCGAGGTCAAGGCTGCATCCAAATCATCTCGCATCCCTAGCACTTTTGCATTTTCCAGATAAAGCTCCAGGGCTTCCTTTAGATTGCTCAGGGCCTCCTGCGGTGTGTCTCCACAGCTTGCGACCCCTGTTTCAGGAGACTTTGCTACCCAGACACACTCCTCTTCCCACAGCGTAGCAGTTAGATTTAGCTTCTTCATCTTCATCGACCTCGGATTTGCTTGAAAATCCGCACTATATTACTAAAGGTCTAACCTCATTAATCCTTGTATGTCAATTATCTACTCCAATGAACTTGTAGGGGTGCGACTTCCGGTCCACCCAAAGGATAGGAGCTTTATGTTATCATCCACTATCCTATTACTATGAGAATTATTTCTGCAGAAGAGATGACAGCACTCGACACCAATTGCAGATATTTCGGCCTGCTGCCCTTGCAGCTCATGGAGAATGCGGGCGGCGCAGTAGCACGGGTGGTAATGGCTAAAGCCAAGGGAAAGAGGATCGCAATTGTGGCAGGCCGCGGCAATAACGGCGGCGATGCCTTTGTTGCCGCTCGCCACCTGATGGGCTTTGATGTAACCGTTTATCTTTTGGGCCGTTCCAGGGATATCGCTACAGAGGAGGCGAGACGGAATTGGGAAATTCTGGTGCGACTGGGCTATGACCTGCGCATGATTATGGACAGCACGGATCTGGCCCTGGGTGAATGCGACCTGATAATAGACGCAGTCTTCGGCACGGGCGTACATGACCCCGTCTTGGGTCTGGAGGCCCAGGCAATAGAAGCCATCAATTCCTCGGGAAAGCTGGTGATCTCGGTCGATGTTCCTAGTGGCCTCGGAACCAACCAGGTGGTGAGGGCCGATGCCGTGGTGACCTTTCACCGACCAAAGCCCGACATGACCGGCAATGTCGTCGTAGCGGATATAGGCATACCACAGGCGGCAGAGTTCTTCGTGGGAAAAGGCGACCTGTGGCTGATGGGAAGAAGGGCCCAGGAGAGCCACAAGGGCGACTCCGGACGGATACTGGTAATCGGCGGCGGGCCATACACCGGCGCTCCGGCACTCTCCGCCATGGCTGCTCTCCGAGCGGGAGCGGACATTGTCACCGTAGCCGCACCAAAAGCCGCAGCCCGAGCCATATCCTGCTATTCCCCCAACCTGATCGTCCAGGAGCTGTCGGGAGATCACCTCTGCCCTGACGACCTTACAATCTTGCAGGAGCAGATTGCCAGGCACGATGTGGTGGTCATGGGCATGGGACTGGGAAGACATGCAGAGACGATTGCCACATTGGCAAAGATCATGCCTCTCTGCAAGAAGCCGGTGATAGATGCCGACGCCCTGCAACCGCAGCTCCCCTTGAAGGGCATTGTCACGCCTCATGCCGGCGAGTTTCGGAGAATCAGCGGCATTGCTCTGGTCGATCTGGACTACAGAGAGAGGGTAGAGCCGCTAAAAGTTTATGCCAGCGAAAAAGGACTGGTGGTCCTGCTCAAAGGTAAGGTCGATCTGATCTCAGATGGCGAGGTGGTGCGAGCCAATACCACAGGAAATCCTGGCATGACCGTAGGTGGAACGGGAGACGTCCTGGCGGGAATTACGGCTGCATTTTACGCTCGAAGCTCGGCTCTGCGGGCAGCAACGGCAGCAGCCTTTGTTAATGGCAGGGCCGGCGATCTGGTCTATCCCGAGAAGGAATTCGGAATGGTTGCCACAGACGTGATCGAGAAGATTCCAGAGGCTATGAGGCTGTGAGAACTTGGCAGAAGATGAAAAGCTGGCGGGAATGGTGGACATAACGGAAAAGCCAGCCGTTTTCAGAAAGGCCACGGCCACGGGATCGATCCGGCTGCAAGAGGTCAGCATTGAGGCCATAAAAAGGGGCCAGGTGAAGAAGGGGGACGTACTCACCACGGCCAGGCTGGCGGCCATCCTGGCAGTCAAGGACACGCCCCGTTTGATCCCACTCTGTCACTCTATCCCCATCACCGGACTGGATGTGAACTTTGAGATTGAGGAGAGACGAGTCCGGGCAACAGTCACTGTGACATCAGAGGGAAAGACGGGCGTGGAGATGGAGGCATTGACAGGGGTTGCAGTGGCACTGCTCAACGTTTGGGATATGGTCAAGTACCTGGAGAAGGACGAGACGGGAAATTATCCGCAGACGGAGATTCTTGGGATCGCGGTATGCGAGAAAAAGAAAGGAAAATATGAAGCAGATGAAGCTGCCCATTAGAGCCCTTTATTTAGGAGCCGCAGCCTTCATCCGCAAATCATTTTGCATTTTTCTCGGGATTATTTGTCCCCTGTTGGAGTTGTCTCGGGATTAGTTGTCCCTGTTGCAGTTGTCTCGGTATTAGTTGTCCCTGTTGCAGTTGTCTCGGTGTTAGTTGTCCCTGTTGCAGTTTTCTCGGTATTAGTTGTCCCTGTTGCAGTTTTCTCGGTATTAATTGTCTCTCTTGCAGTTGTCCCTGTGGCATTTGTCCCGGTGGACCCATTTCCTCCAAAATAAAAACCGATTATTGCTGTCAAAGCTCCTGTTATAGCCAGAATCACATCTTTAACGAGCTCACCAGATTCATTGGGAGGAAATATCAACAAGAAAAACAGGCATATGCCAATAATCAATATAATGGTCATAGCCATTGTTCCGCGAGCAGTTCCTGGCGCACCACCTGGATCCGCGTTGAGGAATTCTTTTATGATCTGCAAGGCTTTGTCATCATCTATTTTATCTTTGTGGTTTTCAAGGAATTTTCCCAGAGCCTCATCTGTTCTTTGAAGATGTTGGTGAGCTTTGACCATATTATACATTACAGGAATGGCAGCAAACAGAAGTAGAAGAATAATAACTAAAAGCAGCGTTTGTGTGGCATAAGGTGGGGCATCAGTTTTAACTGTGGTCGCATTTTGGACTGTAGTTGCATTTTGGACTGTTGTCGCTTTTAGGACGGTTGTCGCATTTTCGACTGTGGTCGCATTCGTAGCACCCGCTAACACCAAAGCGCTAATCATAAAAGATAGTATAACCATTGTAGCAAACAAGATTTTTCTCATAAGCACCACCTCGTTAAATTTGTGTAATAAATTGCATTGTATCATATTTAAATTTATCCATTACAGATATTATAATATCACAAAAAATTTTTTTGGTTGTTGGAAGAGGTATCGCCTCTTGTTTGAGACAGATAATTTTTAGTTATATATAATAATTGTTAAACATCAAAGGGATGATACTGTTATCCCAAACTCTGGCAGCCTCTCTTTAGCCGCCTCACGCGCCTGCTGGTGCTCACGCAGGAATATTTCGATCCTCTCCGACACATCCTTCTTGCAGTTCCCACACATGCGCCTGCCCGAGCGGCATTGTGCATCCAGCTCCAGCAGTTCTTTGTCGTCCTGGGAGAGATGGAAGACCAAAAACTCGTAGATAGAACACTTTTCCGGCTCGCCCCCCAGCTTCTTTTGCTCGGCTAGGCTCTGCCGGCCACCCGTGATGGCTCGCATGATCTTCTTGCCTGCCTCTTGGGGATCTTCCGTGAGAGCAATGTGACTCTCCGGCTTGGAGGAGGACATCTTACCCCCCGTCAGGCCCGTCATGAACCGGTGGTAGATCGAGGCCGGAGGAATGAAGCCGTAATGCCCGTGTTCATTTTCTAATTTTATTATGAGCCGGTCGACGACTTCCAGGAGGGCACCCGATAGAAGGCCGCTGCGATCTTGTATCTCTGTGACATCGATATGCTCCTCGTAACGCTTCACCCGTCCCAATCCCGTTTCCTTCAAAGCCAATTCCGCAGCCTGCATCAGTTCAAGGCTGGCCGCTTTGCCCCGGATACTGATGTAATCTTTGCGTTGCTCCACCAGAAACTTTCTCATGCGGTAGGCCAGATCGCGAGTGAGCTTGATATGTGGATCTTGGTCAGCCCCTACCGGGATGACCACGGGCTTTGGTCCGCCGAATTCCTCTAATTGAGGATGAAGAATGTCTGCACTCTGAGCCATGACGCTCTCCATGTGAGAGATATGGGTCTCGCCGGAAAATCCATAGATAGCACTGACTTCGGAGAAGTTGGCCTCTCTGCCCAGCTCAAAGGCCAGATTCCTCATCTTGTAGTTCTCTGACTGGAAATAGATATGGCTGCCATCTTTCGGCTCAAAACCGAGAGCAATGAGGCTGAGGATATACTCGTTGATGCCAAGGGTTCTGCATTTCTCCCAGCTTATTCCCCGCACGGCATGAGCTTCCATGTTGGCGATAGCTGCAAAAGCGTCCCCTCCCTGTTGCTGGTGCCAGATGATCTCGTTCATGACCATCATGTGACCGAAATGAGCTCTGCCGGAGGGCATGAAGCCGCTCATGACGGCAAAGGGCTCATGCCTTTGCATGGCACGAAGAACTGAGTCGTAGTTTCTGTGGCCGAAGATGATCTTATGCGCCATGTAGGGATGAGGCTCTTTAAGCTTGGGAAGGATATCATCAAAGCTCGATATGCCAAATACCTCAAAGAGCTTGGTGTAATCGTCTACATGAACTGCGCCCCAGGGATCAAGCTTCAATTCCATGACCCAAGGGAGTGAAAACGATGATATATCTATTTTGTGTGGTTCGCCCCCCCTTATGGATAAGCGGCATAATTCCATTTTCTTGAATCTATGAATTGAAAGTGATATTATCATTACGCGAATGGATTATCTTTACGCAGTTGCATATTTGTAGCATAATCTTAGGTCAAAAACAAAACGTTTTCGAGAAATAAACTATTTATATCATAGAGTATTTCTTATATCTTATTATGAGACAATTCTCGGTAAAAGTTCTGGATGATGCCGACAGGGAGTTTGTAGAGGTTCTGCGAGAACTCAGCATTCCCAGAAATGTGGCCAGTATGATTACTTATCTCGCCAATGTGGAGGAGGCCACCTCTCGGGAGATCGAGATCGGCTCGAACCTGCGTCAACCAGAGGTGAGCATTGCTATGCGCACGCTGCGTAGCAACAACTGGGTAGAAGAAAGAGAGATCAAGAAGGACGGAAAAGGCCGGCCCATGAAGGTCTACAGGCTTACTATATCCTTAGACGAGATCATAAAGCACTTTGAGGATGAGAAGCGAAAAGAGTCGGCTAAGACCCAGGAGAGCATCGAAAAGCTCAAGGAGCTAAGTAGGGGCTTGAGTGTAACGCCGTCATAATGCAAAGCAGAGAAAATTAAGCCGAAAAAAAGGGGCTGCCAGATGAGATAGGCAAAAATGCATCCCAACACAAGAAGGATTTATTTCTCTTCTTCTCCCCTACCCCGGAGGTCATCGAGGTTATCTTCCATGAGCTTCTTGCTTTTGATCTCTTCTTTTTTGCCACCTTTTCTCTCGGTATTTCTTTTCTTAAAATCAGCCAAGAATCTCACCTATATTTCATCCACACCGGGAACTGTAATTAACCTTTCCATTCATCCGTCCATCACTGCCAAATAGGCCCACTGGTCATAAATTCCCCTGGAGTCGCGATTATCGATTACCTTGCCCTTCCAGCCGACGTCCCCAAGCGCCTTCGCGATGAGTTCCGCTTCTTTTTGCGTGTAAACGGTAAATAGGACCATCTTCTTCGCGAGGCGGGAAGCATTAAGAATAATGTCCCTCCAGAGAGGCCAGTTGAAATCATCAATCAGCCCCACCATGAATCCCAGAATGGTATGAAAAGACCGGGCTGGAAAGATGCAGGGCAAAAGCCGGGCATCCAGGACGAAGCATCTTTGGGGGTCCAAAAGTTCGCTCTTTAGGCCCTGGCACAGATCGCAGCGATCGAAGTCCATGGAGAAGGGACGCTGCCCCAGACGAACAAGCGCCTGTGTGGCCATGCCGCCGCCGCAGCAGACCTCCAGGATGCTTTCATCTTTGGGCAGTATCGGCTGTAAGAGTTGCATTAGCCTCTCGATTCTCTCATCTACATAAAGAGGCGCTCCTTTCAGAGAACAGCTCTCGCAGAAAAGTTCTGCCGCCAGAGAATTGGAAAGGTATTCCGTCAGAGCCGAGAAAAATTCTGCCTCATTTGCCTGCACCGTTTTGATGATCATCGAATGCCATTTTTCGGCATGCTCCGACAAAATCTTTTGGGTGGAATATTTATCTGTGAGAAGCAGCCATAGCTCAGCAGGCTCGGATAAGTGCAGGGCAAATCCCAGATCTTTAACCTCGATGCAGGCATCTGTGTCCAGATCCTCCTGCAGTATCTCTCTAGTGACGGGCAGCTCCAGCAGATCTTGCCAGGACTCTTCTGCGAGAAATATACTCTCCTCCTCTCCCAGGTCCAGTAGACGATTTAGTAGCACATGTCCCCTTCTTTTGCCCCCGGAATATCAAGCTTCTCGCTATATTGAAAACACATCACCGACTTTATGCCGCCGCAATGCCGCCGGAACAATTATATTATATTCCTGGTAAAATGTGGCTGTTTGAAACTGGTAGATCTTCCCGGCGTGGGCTCTCGCATAAGAGAGCGCCTCATCGAGCAATATGGGGATGAGGAAAAAGCCCTGCAAGCGGTCTTGAATGCCGATGTGGCCGGACTATGCAGGGCTCTTAGCGAACGCCAGGCCCTCCTCTTAGTCCAGCATGCCAAGGGTTTGAAGTATGCCGTCACGCCCGAGCAGTTTCTGGCCACGGATGAAGCAGCCAGGATTCAACAGACGCTCATCTCCCACCTGGCAGGCTATGCACATACCGAATACGCCCGGCTCAAGATCGGCACCCTGTTTGCCTCTTCCTCGGCACAGCTTCTGGCTGAGAACCGCATGAATGCCCAGGCGGCGGCCCTGGCAGCGCAGAAAGTGCAGGGGCAGGGCTTGGAAGAGCTGCTGAAAAAGATCAGGCCCCTGCGGGAGAAGGCGGCCGCGAGGGTCCGAGAGAGGGCGGTGGCCGCCACCTCGACCGAGGCCTTTCAGAGGCTGAAGGCGCGGGGGCTGGACAGGCTGATCGATCTGCATCTGGCAGAAAGCCCGGCGGAACTGATGGACCTGGCCAAAAGCTACAGCCACGTTTGCCTGGTGGGCGAGGAGATGGACATGCAGGCAGCGGCGGAAATAGAGCCTGCCGAGTCTTTGGAAGAGTGGTATCTGGTGCCAGAGGCGGTCCTGGGATTTTATGTGGATAATTTAGAGTGCCTGCTGGCAGCAGCTCAGGCGGCAGAAAGGCTGCAGGATGCGGGCGTGAGCGGATTTTCGGGATGGGAAGACCTGCATAAACTGCTCACCAGGCTGAACGAGAGTGGGGACTCTGAAGGAGAAAGGCTGGAGAGTCTGGCAGCGCGCCTGGGCGGGTGCGTGAGCGAGGCCGTCTCCTGGGCTAATGAGGAGCTGAAGAGTAAGATCGAGAAGAGCTCGCTAACCCTGGGCGGCCCGGACCTGCTCCTGGTCATGAGCCGGGGAGAAGGCGTGCGAGAGCTTTTAGAGGTGCAGATGAAGAGCGTCTTTGCAAAGGTCCTGAAAGAGGCAAAGGCGCGCGCTGCGAGCAAGCTGGAGCTGCATGGATCTGAAGCGGTGTGGCTGGATGAGATCTTCTCGGCAGAGGTCTGCTATCCTCTGGAGCTGGACCGGCAGGCACTGCGCTCCTTTGAGCAGGAGCTAAGAAGCCGCAGGGAAGGGCGGGGCTTGAAGACCAGAAGGGAGAATGCGCGGGGCCTGCAGGACAAAAGAGACGAGGCTCTTGCCCTGATCCACGCCTTGATGGAGTTTGACTTTTCTCATGCCCTGGGGCAGTTTGCCTTGACAGAGAATCTCACCTTTCCCGAGATCGCCGAGGAGCCGTGCCTCTCCTTTGAAGAAGGCCGCCATCTCTTTTTGGACCGGCCCGAGGCGGTGAGCTACTCCCTGGGAGGCACGGATCATGCAGAAAAGGTGGCGCTGCTCAGCGGCGTCAACTCGGGCGGCAAGACCACGCTCCTGGACCTGATCTCCCAGATCGTCATCCTGGCACACATGGGCCTGCCCGTGCCGGCGCAGGCCTGCCGCCTCTCCATCTTTGAGGAGTTTTACTACTTCAGCAAAAGCCGCGGCACGCTCTCTGCCGGGGCCTTCGAGACGGCCATGAAAAAGTTTGCCGTGGTGGAGAACGAGAAGCGAAAGATCGTCCTGGCGGACGAGCTGGAGGCCATCACCGAGCCTGGCGCATCAGCGCGCATTATTGCCTGCATGCTGGATGAGCTGAACCGGCGCGGCTGCGTGGCGGTCTTCGTGAGCCACCTGGCCGAGGATGTGCGCCGCTATGTCGAGACGCCGGTGCGCGTGGACGGAATTGAGGCGGAGGGGCTGGATGAGAACAACAACCTCTGCGTGTGCCGAAGCCCGCGTTACAATTATCTGGCCAAGAGCACCCCCGAGCTCATACTGGACAGGCTGGTGCGCTCCACCAAGGGACGGGAGCGAGAGTTTTATGCCAGGCTGCTGGCGAAGTTTAAGTGATCCACGGTATCACGCGAAGGCGCGAAGTCCTGATGAGAGAAGGACAATTCTTGCCCGGACCATATTGATTTTTGCGTTACTGATGACGTATGAGGGCTTGAGAATACCGGTACTCAGTCTCAATGTGCTCCTTTTATATTCCAGAAATAGACTTTTATTATGGAAATCTGGCAGATAGTCGTGATCTGTATTCTCATGCTCCCCCTCTTTCTCATCGCTAACTACGTCGTCGTCAAGAAGGCGGCAGCGGAGCGACGCAGTCGCGACGATCGGATCGAGCGGGCCGTCTCCGACAGCGTGGCGGCCAGCTACGCAGACCGGGGGCTGGCCCGACAGAGCTGGCCCAAGTACAAGGTGGCGAGGAAGAGGAAGAAGGAGTGAGAGTGCTATCGCATCCAAGTGATCCTTGCAAATATTGCAGATGTTTGCGCCCCAAAAACTGATATGAGTCCCTCATCGCACGCATCCAATCACATGCCTCGACTAACGCGACAAATTCGTAAATATTTTTATGTAGATTGTCCCCAATACGCCTGCATTATCTTGCAGGTCTATCGGATCGTCTTTTTAGCTAATACTACTAAGAAGGAAGCCATAAGCAACAATCCAGCAATTCGCCCTATAACACCACATAATGCATAATCAGTCATAAGGCATTTAGTAGCGATCTACCAGGACCACATAATCTGAATCCATTTATAAAAATTGGTATAAGAATCAGAATTACGTAAATAGATTGAAAAATCGTAATTCTGATGGAGATCGATACGCAGGGATCAATTACAACTACAACACGCATAATTGATATACTCAAAGCACCAAGTTACTCAACAAGAATCAATATCGAAGGTGACAGGAATGATCAGACAGACAACGTCTCTTTCAATTGAGATTATATTTTGTTTTTTATGCTTGTCCGGTGTAAGCATTTGCATTGCCCAAGATTCCCCCTCAGACAGTGAGTCAGTCGATTGTGCCGGTCTGGTCTCCTCTGGCCGAAATGTTGAGGCATTTGACTGTTTTGGGGATGCAATCGAGGCGGATCCAACCTCGGCCTTCGACTGGGCTGGTCAGGGAGATGTCATGAATAATATGGGATACTATTACCAGGCATTGGTATATTACGAAATGGCATTAAGTCTGAAGCCAGACTCTGCAAATATACTAACGAGCAAAGGCAGAACACTTACCCGTCTGGGCAAATATGATGATGCCATGGATAGCTTCGCCTTGGCATTGGAACAGAATCCTGATAATACATATACCTGGGAGAGTATAGGCGATGTTTACACAAAGCAGCATGATACCGTCAAGGCAGAAGCCGCATACGCAAAAGCGAAGACCGACAAACCGCGCAAATCGGTCGATGACTACCTAACCAGCAGTCAAGAGGGTATCTAGTCAACCGGCAACAAAAGGCAACACGCCATAATTATTCGTTCAATTCAGAAAAAAAAGTTATGCAGGGGTTGGGTTCATAGGAACCTGATCCCCTTAGGCATATTCCCAATGCGTTTTTGGAATTCTTCAGGCCAATTAGCAGTGTCCAGCCCCTTCTGGCTCAGCAATGCCGAGGCCCAGCGCTCGAGACCGACGCCACTGCATCCCGACCAAAGGGCTTCGCCTGACTGGGACTTCACCGTGAAGCCCTTGGGATACTTCTCTCCGTTCACGGACAGATTCTGAAACTCAATCCAGTTGCCGTTGTAGGGCAGCACCGCCTCGTAGTCCACCGTTCCCGCTCCGGACATCTCGGCGAGGCCCGTCTTTCCTTCCTGGGCCATGAACCAGGGCGTGACCCAGGCCGTCCTCCAGTGCAGCTCCAGGATATCCTCGAAGATGTGCTTGTAGCAGGCCTTCAGCTTCTCGGCTTCAGCCAGCACCTGTTCGCGCGTCCCCAACCACACGATCTCGATTCTATGGAACTCATCCACCCGCTCGATGCCGTGAATGCCCCCTGACTCGTAGCGATGAGAGGTGCCGGAGCGGTCGAAGACGGTGATGGGCATCTCTTCGCGAGGCAAGGTCATGCCCTGCAGAAATCCCCAGAAGGTAGGGCATTGGGCATAGCACATGCCTCCAATGGGCAGGTCGATCTTCTCTTTGACCAGTTCCAGGGGTACCTCATGGGTGACCTTGTAGTGGTCCATGACCTCTTCCCAGAAGGCCGGATCGCGAGTCTTGGGCGGGCAGACGAAGTAGACCTCCGGGTAGACGCCTTGGGCGTGGCCGCTCTTCTTCCAGACATCCCAGGTGTCTAGCTTGGGAAAGATCATCTCGCGATAGCCCAAAGGCCCCACGATCTCTTCCAGCACAATTTTCTCGAAGGTGCGAAATACGTGCGTCGCCTCCGGTCCGTAGATCCACTGGCCGCGGCTCGAGCCGTGCTTGATCCAGCCCGCCTTTTGCATCTCTTCGGTAGGATCGCCTGTGAACTTGGGCGGGCGTGGCGCGCTCTCCCAGAGCAGCTCCCAGTGCTCGGTTTTGCCTCCATAGCTGCTCTGCAGCTTCTCTTCCAGAAGGCTGATTATCCTATCAGGTATGCGGTTTTCCATCTCCGACTGGCCTAAAGTTCCGTTCGGGCCCACGTCCAGGGATAGATGCAGTCGGCCATCCTCAAATTTTATCTCTCGAACATAAGGTATCTTGTGCTTTATGGCCCTCTCTGACTCGACCTCTATCTCGAATTTGTTAACATCAAGGCCGCGCACGCCGATACGAAATTCTTTTCCCAAAAGCTCGGACAGCGGCCGGCGCAGCCTGAGCAGCGCATCGTGGGCTCGCACGAACCTGTCACTGATAATGGTTAGATCAATTTTGTTGCCAGCCAGACCCCAGGAAAGAATCCTAGCGCCCTGGCCTTCCGGAGCTCCTTTCTGCAATATCGGTTTGGCATTTGCAAAGAAGTCAAAAAGGGCGGCATTGGCTTTGCTGGCGTCCGCGCTCAGCCGGAAGCTTGCCTCTAAATGGAATTTCATCTCTCCTCCGCACAAGATTGTGTCTCTTCCGCTATTTTAATGTTCATCAGTAGATCGTCAACCGTGGAGAGCAGAGTGCCTATCTTCTCCGTGGAGAATTGCAGGCAGAGACGGTCGGCATCTATCACAAGACTCATATTGGGCAGGTTATCGGGCAGAACCGCCTTCGCCACCGTTTCTGCTTGCTTTCCCCAAAAAGTCAGACGGGCCCATGTCATGCCGTATCCTCGAATGCCGGCTCATCCTTACGCAGTTGCTCCCCCACAATCTCGTCCAGAATGGCCAGGAACCGATCCTCGGCGCCAGGTGGGATAGAAGCGCCACTGGCGATGGTGTGCCCCCCGCCCACTCCCCCCACGGCCCCGGCGGCCTTCCGAAGAGCAATCGATAAGTCAAGGCCCCTGGATATGAGCGGCTTGGTTCCGCGTGCCGATATCTTGACCATATCGTCCTTGTGATTCAGGGTGATGAGCGGCAGGTCGGCGTACAAATACCGGATTCCCAGTCCCGAAACAATAGCTCCCGCTTCCATATTCACCATTTTGAGGTAGCGGATGTTCTGTAGCACCTTATTTTGCTCTCGCAGCATGCCAACCTCCCGCAGGATATGGCCTTTGTATTCCTGGGCCAAGCTTCTGGCAGGCTCAAGTGCGCCAGTATCGCGCAGGCACAGTGTCAAGCCCAGGCCCGGAACGTCTCTATTGCCGCAGGCATTGAGTAGCTCTACCATCTCCAGGGAGTTTTCCACCACTTCGTGCTTGAGGCGGATGGCCTCTCCGATGATTGAATCGGCGGCAAAGCTTCCTTGCATAAGCAATTTTAGAGTTATGGCCGTGCATAATTTTGCCAGGTCATCTCTTGCCAGGCTCTCTACATTGCCCTTTATCTTCAAATCATCTAAAAATTGGCGGGTTTTTTCCGTGTCGCCGGTAAAGTCCAAGAGCGGCTCTATGCTGCTCTGAAAAACTTCTTCGATCGGGCCGTCTTCAGACATCTTCAAGCCGGATTTCAACTCTACGGCTCCGCAAGCGATGGCCTCTTCCAGTATGGTTTTATTCGCGCCGATCATGCCCTGCCGGTCGCCCATGGCACCTACCAGTGCCAGGCCGGATAGATCCGCGTTCTCACCCATGTGACGCACCACAGAATATACGGTGCCCGCGGCAGACAGCTCAAAGGCCCCATCTATGCCAAAGAGATGGGGGTTGAGGTGCATGCAGTCCAGCGTGCCCACGGGCCGATGGTGGTCCAGGACAAAGCAGTCATCTTTGACGCAGGTGATAAGTTCTGGCTTGCCGCTGCCCATATCGCAGAATACCACCGGCCCCTCTAGCCCGGCAAGCACGGACTCGTCCAGCCGATTTAACAGAGAGGCCTGAAAAGGTATCCCTGCGCGATGGAGGGCACTACAGATCAGCCCTGCGGATGTGATCCCGTCCGCGTCGTTATGCGAGATCACGCGCATGCTGTCGCATTGCATTATCGAACTGGCAATAGCCTCTGCAGCTTTGTCCAGCCGCTTCATGAGATGAGAATCTCAGCCGTCTCAGGCGAGTAAGTCCAATCCGGTGCCAATCGCCCGGAGTCGTGATAGTATTTTACCAATCTTCGGACCTTGTTCTCGGTGAGATGCAGGGATCTCTTGTTATGGACGTCCTTCTTGTTGGTCTTGATGTGCTTTCTGACGTGCAGAGCTTTCCTCATCAGATTGGTGAGGTCCTCAGGTATGTCAGGCAGGACTTTGTTCTCCTTCAGGAAGCCGGTTATATTCTTGCCCAAGACCAATTTGGTGCTTGGCACTCCGTACTGATCACGCAGGGTGAGCCCAATGCGACTGGGAGACATTCCACTCTCGTGCAGCTTCATGATTGTCTTTTCCAGCTCCTCGTTGGATACATCGGACCACGCGGGTATTTTGGCAACCACGGGTGGTCTGGATCGGGAGGAACCCTTTTTTCTGCTGTGCATTTTAGCCATTTTGATAGTCCTCATTAAATTTCATAAAGGCGAAGGTGTAACCCTCACTGCCAGGTGGGATAAAAAACTTGCGCCGCCCTGTAGGTAACAAATTTATAGGCGGGAGGTTTTTCAAGACCATTGTCATGTTTCCCGAGTATATAAACCAGCTATTTTATCTGGTGGGCGAAGCGGTAATACTTTTAGCTTTATTGATCTTGATTCTGTCGATAATAGTATCTATGCTCGTTCTTTACTCCTTTAAGACAGGCAATTTCTTCGCGGCCCGGTACATGCTTTTAGGCATCGTTCTTCTCGAGAATGTAATAACGACTCTTTTCTGGATCACCCGTGTTGATGACACCATAGTAGACGATGTGGGTGTGCGGCTACGTAATTACATTAACAACAAGGAGTTTTTGAAGACTCCATGTGCTGAGCGATTAATCTTCATGCCCCAATGCGTTCGCAGCACAGAGTGTCCGGCCAAGCTCACGCCGGAGGGCATAAAGTGCGTGAACTGCGGGCGCTGTCGCGCCGGCGAGGCCCAGAAATATGCAGAGAGCCTTGGTTACCGGTTCTTCCTCGTGCCCGGCTCCAGCTTCATAAAGAGAATGATCAAGAAATACCGGCCGCGAGCGATCGTGGGCGTCGGCTGCCATATGGAGATAAAAGAGGGACTGGATCTTTGCCACCGCCACGGCATACCGGCGCGAGGGGTGCTGCTCTTGAAAGCGGGTTGTGTGGCTACGACACTGGACTGGGAGCAGTTCTACGAGGCCATAAAAGAAAAAGAACCGTTGCAAAAGAGTGCCTAAAAAAATTTTCTGAATGGTACAGTTTATTCCATGCTGATGGCTTCGGATGGGCAAGCCTCAACGCATGTCTTGCACTCGGTGCACTTTTCCTTATTTACAACTGCAATTTCCTCGTCGTCCAAGGTGATGGCTTCTTCCGGGCACTCCTCGACGCAAGTTCCACAGCTTACGCATTCCTCTCTGTTAACAACTGCAGGCATTAGTAACTCCTCCAATTTGCCTCACTAGGGCAAATCCACCTGTAAGTATATCCGATATATACCTTTCGTTGGTCCATGTTAGCCTATGCCAGTTCGTTGTACCTTTTTCGGTCTTTCAGCTCCTGGCGTTTGGCGCTGTTCCATCCGCTCACAGCCTGGAGGTATCCGGTAATTCGGCTAATGTGATCCACGTCGTCCGATCCGCAGCTCGGGCACTTATCTTCCAGTCCACCTGAAACCTTGGAGCATCCCAGACATACTGTCATATCCCTGCTGAAGGTGAAGTAGCCGATCTGGGTCTCTTTGGCCAGGCGCATTCCAAAGTCCATCAGGCCCTGGGGGTCAGGGGTGGCTTCTCCCATGAAGATATGGAAGATGTTGCCGCCATCGACTATGGGGAAAAAGACATGTTCGAGCTTTGCTCTCTCGAAGATGGTCACGTCGGCGCCGGGTGGCAGATGAGTGCCGTTGGTGTAATATACGGGCAGATCGCGCGTCTTCTGCAAATTCTTCTTCACGGCGTCCAGGTCGCCCTTGACAACCTTCTCCGCACAGTCCCGGAACTCCTCGTGGATGAGGTCGGATACCGCGAATCGCTGGGCGGTGGTTTCCGCGGGTGTACGCGCCAGGGCAATGGTCATACCGTGTTGCAAAGAGAGTTTTTTGGCGTAGATCTCCATCTCCGTCATGGCGCGCACGGCCAGCTTCCAGGCCTCTTTGGACTCGTGCATCTGCTTTCCCGTGTGGAACTGCACCATCTCGTTGACGCCCACCACGCCGATGGTATAAACCAGGCCCTCCAGGCCCACGGCGACAGAGCCCTTCTCGCCCGTGCGCGGGTCGCGCGGCCGCTGAGTGGCGAAGGGCATGCGGTGGTTCTTGATGATCTGGTTCATCCACTCACGCTTAACTTTGAAGATCTCCACGGAGGTGTCCATCAGCTCTCGCAGGTACTCGAAGAGCAGCTCATCGTCACCCCTGGCCAGGTAAGCGGCGCGAGGACAGTTGAGGGATACCACCTGCCAGGAGCCCATGGAAAAGTGCTTGCCGTCTTTGAAGTACAGCTTGTCCTCAAACTGGCTGTCGCTGTCATAAGTGGCCGCAAATTGGTAGGCGCAACATTGATAGCATGATATTCCTTCGCCGGCACCGCGGTAAGCGGGAAGCTGGTTGTCAAAGTAAGGTGTGCCGTACTCAGCGGCCAGCTTAAAGGTCAAAAGATATAGCTGCTGATAGGAGGGCAGATCCGGATGGGCGGCATTGAAGGCCTCATCCTCCTTCATGAAGTCCGGCTCAATGCTGATCTCGGGCTTGGGGAAGTTGAAGGGCTTGCCCCAGTAGTCACCGGCCAGCATGACCTCCATGAGGGCTTTGAAGGCTAAACGGACCTCGCGCTCGAACTGGCCGTAGGTCTTCAGGGGTGCATCAGGTGATTGTCCGTTCCAGACCTTTCCCGCGTAAACGGCAGGCTTGTCTCGCCACAGTTTGGGAACTCCCGGCGTGAGCTGCACTGAGGAGAAGACGAGCTGGCCGCCGCGAGCGACCATCATCTGTGTCATCTCGTAGACGAACATCTGCATGAGCTGCACGATCTCGGCGTAGCTCTTGCTCTCAAAGTAGGGGGCGATGAAGGTGAGGAAGTTGTAGAAGCCCTGCCCTCCCGCGAAGTTGGTCTGGGCGCTGCCCAGGGCTTTTACAGCGTGTAGCATGGCCACCTCCGGTTTCTTGGCAGGACCGGCTACGCTGGCTTTGGTGCCCAGACCATCGGGCATCAGGCCGTAGTATAAGAAATAGCGCAGATCCCAATCCTGGCAGAACGGCCTGGTCCCGAAATACTCCAGATCGTGTATGTGCAGGTCTCCGGCCAGGTGGCGGTCGGCGAGATGGGGCGGCAGTAGCAGCAGGTATTGCTCCTTGCTGATCTTGTCTGCCTTCTTCTTGTGGCTGGTCTCGGCATTTTCCTGGAGGTTGGCATTCTCCTTGGACTCAAAACCCGTACCGATGTCGATGAGGTGGGCATCGTAGACCGGAGTTCCCACACGGGTGCAGATGTTACGCCACTCCGTATGGTGCCTCTCTAAGAGGATTACATTCATGATCTCGCGCACCAGGGGGCCGCTCAGGTACTGGACGTTCATCCATCGCACCCGGCGCTCCACCTCTTTGGCGATGTCCTGAGCCTCTTCCTCCGTAATGCCCGGCTCCTTGTAAAATTGTTCAGATAGCTTTGTCTCCTTGAGGAGCTGCTTGGCTATGGCCTCTCTATCCCAGTCCAGCAGATGGCCGTCCGTGGTCCTAACCCTGGGCATGGCAGAAACGGTCAGCCCTTCCAGGGTCTGCTGCACAATTCTGCTGCTCAACGCCATTCCCCTCTACCGTAACGCAACATAACTCATCCTCTTCGCAATCAACTTATTATACCTGTATTTCACCTATGGTTTATTCGCGTTTCGCTCAGAACTCTATGAAAATCTTTCTATAGGTATATCATCTCGGGGTAATAAGCTGATCGGCTAAAATCTGCGAAGGAAATATTAAACACCGTCGTGCACGGGGCGAAAGTAATCTGTCGTGCAATACGAAAACTATTTCTCACTTAAAAAATCATGTCGATCAGATTATCTTGTTTGAGGTGGAAAAATAATGAAACGCAATCTCCTTTTAGGGCTGCTGGTCCTTCTGGCTTTCAGCCTCTCTCTGTCGGGATGCATTGCCCAGTGCTGCGGTGCACCTGCCTCCCAGGAAAGCCCGGCAAAGGCCAATGATTCCCCCAATGAACCGCTGAATACATCCGGCGCCGTCGGCCTGTCCAACGTGAGAGAGATGCAGCTTTACGAAAATGCAGAAAACGACTTCACTGTCGCATATCCCTCTGGCTGGATCGCGGAAGATGCCGATGCCAACGATCTGGGGCTGGTGGCCGGCTTCCTGGCTCCTGGAGTGGACATGAACAACTCTTCTACATACATCACCTTGCAGGTCGAGGCGCTGCCTGAAGGCATGAATTTGACTCTGGCCCAGTATGGCAAGGCGGCATTAGGCAACCTGAAGGAAGCTTTGCCGGACCTGCAGATACTGGCGGAAAGTGACATTCCCATGGGCGGACAGTCGGGACACGCCGTGGTCTACAACCTCACGAGCGATGGCACAGAATACAAAGTTCTAAGAGCCTGGACCGTCCAGGGAGATGTGGCTTACATCTTCACCTACAACGCTCCAGTTGATCGCTACGAGGAGTTCGCAAAAGATGCCAGCAAAATAATCGGATCACTTGCAGTGGTCTGAGTTATTCTATTTTTATATAAAAAAAGAGTTATTTAACTATCGCCTCTAGTCTCTTATTAACTTCATCCCAATTCACTATGTTCCAGAAGGCCTCCACGAACTTGGGCCTCTCGTTCTTGTAGTCCAGATAGTAGGCATGCTCCCAGACATCCAGGACCATAAGAATGCGAAACATGGGGTAAACGTTCACATTATGCTTTTCGATCTGCATAATCAGCGGCCTGCCGGTCATGCCGCACCAGGAAAGAGCCGCCCAGCCCGAGCCTTCCGTGCTGGCAGCCGCCGCAGAAAACTCTTTCTTGAAGCGCTCGAAGGATCCGAACTCCTTATTCAGGGCGTCGGCCAGAGCGCCGCCCGGCTCCTTGCCGACTTTCGCCGCGGGGGCCAGATTTTGCCAGAAGAGGCTGTGCAGAACATGACCTCCTGCCTGGAAGGACAGTTCCTTTAGGGTGGCTTTCATGTCCACGTCGGTCCCCGTCTGACGGGCCTTTTCCAGTCTCTCCAGGATGGCGTTGGCTCCATTCACGTAGGCGGCGTGGTGCTTGTCATGATGCAGACGCAACTGTGCCTCGGAGATAAACGGCTCAAGGGCATTGTAGGCATAGGGCAGATCCGGCAGGGAATATAATTTTTTATCAGACATACGATCTCACCTTTGGTAAAAACGATCTAACGCATTCTATTTAGCTTTTCTTGCGAATAGGCTTGCAGCGACAATTATGACTGCGATTATTTTTCGAGGAAAGATCAGCTCCTCTAAAAGTCTCTTGGCCTAGCCGTGCTGAGATCTGCCCAGAAGGCGGCCTTCTTCGTCAAATAGCTCCTGTACCTTGGGAAAGTGCACTGCTTCAGAGGTGGGGACCCAGGTGAAAGGCCAGGCAGACCTGGCGAAGCTGCTCAACCATGCGCGTCCCACCCCAGGCTCCCGAGGAAACGCCGCAGATGCCCACCGGCTTATGGGCATATTGGGAAAGGAGCATATCCAGCAGCATCTTCAATTCGCCTGGGTAGCCGTGGTTATACTCGGGTGAGACTATGATGAAGCCGTCGGCGTGCCAGGCTTTTTTTGCAAGACGCAGGGCTAGCGGGCTTTTTTCCGTGTTGTCTGTAGCCTCCAGACGATAGTCTCGCACATCAATGATCTCGCCCTCCAGTCCGGCCTCTTGCACTTTTTGCAGCATGAATAGGGCAGCTTTTTCGGAACTAGCGGCCCAGCCGGGCTGTGCCCAGGATTACGAGGACGTACATTTTACCTCTATACTATCACTATTGATGATCATGTCTCACCATAGCACAATAAACACCACGTCTCCTTCTTTCTTGCCCTTGAGAAGCTGGCAGTGGCGGAGGATGGCAAACAGGTTCTCCAGTTCCGGCGACGGAAGCTGGAATCTCTCCATCAGCTCCATCTTGGTGGCCTTTGCCGTTCTCGCGAATGTACTCGTAGATCTCCTTTTGCAGATCCGTGAGGCCGTTCGTCCCTTCCGGGCCGTGACTCTCTCGGAATATCTGCTTCGAGCGGACTCCCCAGGGATCGCAGACGCGAATTCTGTGGCCGACATCTATGTAGCAGTTCTCGCTGAGGGTCTTGCCCTCAGTTGCGAATACTTCGTCCTCGGCGATCTCTTTGCCGCAGCTTTGACACTTTATGCCTTCCAGCATCTTCCATCTACCTCAATATTAATGAAAAAGTTCTAATAGAAAGAAGCTACTACGAGAAAATTATGAGGGCATGCTTAATATTAATACTCATCCCAATTCTGGTCCTGGGGTTTGCCAATGCCTCCAAGATAACCGTGGGGCCGAAGGATGCGGATTATTCGCAGATTCAGCAGGCAATAGACAATTCCAGCCAGGGAGATACCATTGAGGTGCAAAGTGGAGTTTATCGCGAGAACGTTTATGTCTATCCGACTCTTACCTTGCTGGGCATTGACAGTGGCAAAGGGCAACCTGTCGTGGATGCTGGGGGATCGGGAAGCGTCATCAGCATAACGTCCAACGGCACGATTGTTGAGGGCTTTAACATAACGGGCTCGGGCGGTTGCGGATGCGGCAACGCTGGGATAAAGGTTGAATCCAGCAATAATATTGTGCAAGGCAATACAATTTACAAGAATAAGTATGGAATTTATATCCAGTCAGGCAATGAAAATAACACTTTTCTGTCCAACGACCTGCTGGAGAATGAAATAGCTGTAAGCGACAGTGGAATCAATAATCGATGGAATGGGAGCGTGCCGGCAGGAGGATTGCAGGGCCTATTGGAGCTGATAAGCGGCCCGCGGGTTATGGGAAACCATTACAGCGATTACGATGAGGCGTCTGAGGGCTGTAATGATACCAATCAGGATAAAATTTGTGACATGCCAAGGAAAATAGGAAGTGGCCCAGGTATGGATAATTATCCATCCATTTCCTCCGCGAATAGAAATGCTCGATTTAAATGATGGCAGCATAGGCAAGTGGCCGTCCGTTCGTGCTTCTATCGATTTTTCCGGCGTGCCCACTTCCGAAGCTGTGGCCAGAAATAGCAGCTTCTGCCGGGAGCTTTGCCGCCTCTTCGACCGGCTGCAGGAGGGCTTCGATCGCCTGGGGTCAGCAGAGAAGACGAGATGCGGCCTGGATGGGGTGGCATTTGAGGTCTTTCTGCAAATCGATCTGAAAAAGAGGAAAATAGTGCTGGATAAGCTCTTCAAATACGTTGATCTGGATTTTCATCTCTTCACAGAGCTTCTGGAGATACTGCAGCGCCATTTTCCAAAGTGCGATCTGGCGGTTCCCGCTCTGCAGGGATACGAGCTGGCCAGGGAGATCCGGCGATTTCTCGGAGTGCCCGAAGTGGAGTGCGTCTTCCTGAAGGGAGACACTGAAGAGCGGCTGCTCATGGGCGAAGCTTTGCAGGGGCTTAGCTTCGAGGGCATCCTGGAGGATACACAGAGGCACTACGAGGAGCGGGGCGGCGTGGATAAGAAGAGGCAGGAACTGGGGCGGGGCAGGGAGCTTTCCATGTACTGGCGGGGGATTGAGGGCGAGGAGGATGTCTTGTGGATGCAGGTGAGAATTGGATTAGCGAAGATTTTTTGACAAAGGTAAATCCAATGGTGAAATATGGAAACGGATGTCCTGGTGGCCGTGCGCCAAGAGCTGCTGCAAAGTATTGACGAGAAGACCCGAGAGAGCGCTTCGCGCTTCTTCAAAGAGGAGGTTAAGTTCCACGGCGTGAAGAGTGCCCTTGTCAAGAAAATCGCCACCAAATATTTCCGGGAAATAAAGGACCGAGACAAAAAAGAGATCTTCTCTCTCTGCGAAGATCTCTTGCAGGCTAACTTTGGCGAGGAGGCCTTCATCGCCTTCGAATGGTCCTACTCTCTGCGACGCAAGTATGAGCCCGAGGACTTTGCCGTATTCGAGAGATGGGTGGATCTGTATGTGGACAACTGGGCCAAGTGCGATACCCTCTGCAACCACACCCTGGGCACTTTCGTGGAGACCTATCCGCAGTTCATCGAGAACCTGGCAGTCTGGGCCCGCGCTGAAAACCGCTGGCTGCGGCGCGCCTCGGCTGTGACCCTGATTTTGCCGGCCCGGAAGGGGGCATTTTTGCAGGAGGTTTTTGAGATATCGGACATTCTCCTCATGGACAGGGACGACATGGTGCAGAAGGGCTACGGCTGGCTGCTCAAGGAGGCAAGCCGCAAACATCCTTCGGAGGTCTTCGACTATGTGATGAAGTGGAAGGCGAAGATGCCGCGTACAGCGCTACGGTATGCTATCGAGAAGATGCCGGCGGAGATGAAAAAAGAGGCGATGGCGAGGTAGAAAGATCGCTGGGAATTCGCCATCAAACTCAATTTATGAAGTTCAAAGACTGAATTTGAGCTAAGTCATTAGGCCAATATGGGCAGCTTCTCTCACCGGCCGCTTTTCGCAGTTGGGCCTCGGCAAATGCAGATTTCGCCTCTCCCTCTTGGCCCATTTTCTGGAGCAGCCTTCCCTTTTCCTGCCAGGCATCGGCATTGTTGGGACACAGGCGTATGGCTCTGTCCAGGAATTTGAGCGCCTCTGGGTGTCTGCGCAAACCCATCTGGGCCAGGCCCTTGCCCAGACTGAATTCGAAGGATTCCGAGTACCTCTTTGTCAGAAGTTGGAATTCCTTCAAGGCCGGGTGGTATCTCTCCAGGGCGAGAAGGGCAAAGGCTTTCCCCCTTGACGCATCATAGTTAGGACTTACGCAGTTGACACCTTCAAAGATGAATAATTCAGATATTTTATATATGATCTTATCGCCGGGCGAATAATTTTTCGCTTAGATTCGAACCAACTTATTCCCGTCCTAAGTCTTTCTGCC
>Ga0209777_10000918_pt1 | contig 45202 bp, 47 predicted proteins | sample FrelakmetHBP12HB_FD_187147 | JGI IMG/M metagenome (GOLD analysis project Ga0209777, IMG submission 187147) | Freshwater lake sediment microbial communities from the University of Notre Dame, USA, for methane emissions studies -HBP12 HB (SPAdes)... | ecosystem: Environmental > Aquatic >...
CCATCAGGACAGTTTTTATAAATGTTGGACATTGACGTGGTGACCTTATTCATTTTTTCCGGGGTGAGTTCCGTCTGGAGCCTTTTGAGCGCTTCATCGCACCATGATGGGCCTAAATAGGCGTGTAGTTCTGACATGCTGATACCTCCTTCTTTGTTTTTTGTTGGGCGGCATAAACATGCCGTCCAGATAGATTTTATTCTTAAAGCTATCTCTTTTTCGGGATTATCTCAAGCCAGTAATCGTCCGGATCATTGATAAAGTAAATTCCCATGGCTTTGTTTTCGAAACAGATACAATCCATTTTTTCATGCAGGGCATGAGCGGCGGCAAAATCATCCACCTTAAAAGCCAGATGAAATTCGTTGTCGCCCAGATTGTAAGGCTCTTTTCTGTCTTTGAGCCAGGTTAACTCCAACTGATGCGGCGTTTTGCCATCGCCCAGAAAGACGATAATGAAACTTCCGTCCGGAGCCTCGATGCGCCTGACTTCCGTCAATTGCAGGGCGTTCTTGTAAAAGGCAATGCTCTTTCCCAAATTGAGTACATTGATATTATTGTGGGCGAAAGTAAATTCCATATATTTGCTTCCTTATGATATTTGTGTTTCGAGCAAACTGATTAACTCTTTGTTTTCTGGGATATCAGACATCGAATGACCATAATGCACAAAACGAACCTTGCCGGACTTATCAATTAGCATCTGAGCGGGCATTCTTCCCAATTTGAATATCTTGACCTCCTGGCCGTACAATTTCAAAACCTTGTGCTCGGGATCAGGCAAACCGATAAACGGCAGATTTTCCTTTGCCCAGTAGTCCCGGAAAGCGTCGGCTTTTTCTGGTCCGGCAACGATGATTTCTGTATCCAATTTTACGAATTTATCGTAATCATGGCGCAACTGTGCCATGTGCGTGCGGCAGAAGGGGCAAAAAAATCCCCGGTTGAAAACCACCATGACATTTTTTTTGTTGATATAGTCGGAAAGAGATACGCTCTTGCCGTTAAAATCGTTCAGCGTAAAATCCGGCGCCTGAACATTTAATTCAACTCTGGCCATAACGTTTGCCCTCCCTTATTAATAATCATTATTAAGTAAGTATAATTTTTAACATACAGTATATAAAATAAACAACTCCAACTAGGAGAGTAAGTTGTTTGCTTTTGAAACAGAAAATACTAAGCTTATAGTATATATCTTCATCATAATCTTCATCATCAATATTTTCATTTTCGTAATCTTTTTATAAATATTTGAATATGAGAATGTATACTGTAAGAAATCAAACACCAATGTAAGGATTGATAGAATGATAATTAAAATAAAATGTACACGCGAACATTGTAATATATCTTTCGATATATTTATTTGACCAATTAGTAAACTCCATGAAGTTGCCAATAACCCAATAGCGATTATTCGAACTTGCGTGCTGATTCTGTCTGAGACAAAAGCTTTTTCTTTAATATATTCCTTTACATTTGGCATATTACGACCTCTTGTCCCTTCTTGGTGGCGGGTCAGGTCTGCCTTGCATCATTTTACATGCTTTAAACTTTACAACTTTCTTTGCGGGAATCTTAATGGCTTTACCGGTCTGAGGATTCCTACCTTCTCTCGCTTTCCTCTTTACCACTGAGAACGTACCAAATCCAACAAGAACAAGTTTACCGCTTTTCTTGAGTTCTTTGGTGACTGTAGCTTCGTATGTCTCTAATGATTTTGCCGCTTTGTTTTTGTAATACCTGCTGATTTTGCTATAATACCAATTAATTCTGATTTTGTCATATTTCATCCTTTACTTAATAATTAAAGAAAAATTTAAAGCAATAAATATAACTTAAAATACTTTGAGGAATACTTTTTGAAAAATTGATAACTAAATATACTCGCAATTTTTTAAATTTCAATTCGTTTTTTATAAAAAAATGGTGAAAGGGTCATCCTGTTGAAAAAGGAGGATTGAAATCTTTCATTTAGTTTTTTCGATAAGATCACGGAATGTTTCTATCGGCTGAGCTCCGACGATTTTATATTTGTTCTCTATGACGAACAGGGGCACACCCGTCAAGCCAATCAATGACGCTTCTTTTCTGGTTTCGTTCAAGCGTGATGCATAACGGCCATCGCTAACGGCACTGAGCGTCTCCTTTTCATCAAGACCGCTTTTCCCCGCAACATCGGCAATAACATCCGCCTTGCCAATATTCAGGCCTTCCGTAAAATACGCATGAAAGATGTTCTTATGAAACGAATCATATCGGCCCAGATCACGGGCATATTCAGAGGCCATTAGCGCTAATCTGGAATTGGAAAGGACTGTTAGATCACCAAAGACAACGCCCACTTCAAGGCCTCGTGCGCGCAGTTGGTCATAAAATGAAGAGAGATCATAACCCCTGAATCTCTCGGAAAGCAACATTCCTGCGGGCGGCGTCTCCGGATGAAGCTCGAAACTTACCCATTTATCATTAATAGCGTATTCTTTCTTCAACTGATCGACAATGCCCTTGCCGATATAACAGAAGGGGCAGATATAGTCGGAAAATATTTTAAAGTTGATCATTATTTCATTCCTGTATTGAATATACGCTCAAATTTATAAATTTCAATTCGTTTTTGAAATGAAGGGTTGAATTTTTTTATTGAAAAACGTAATAATGTTTTTAAAATAAAAATAGCGCCCGACATTCGCCGGGGTTTCCTTTGATTTAGAATTGGTGAGGAGGAATTATGGATAGAAGTGAACAGGCGGTTGCCAAGTTTGTCGAAGGCTATAACTGCGCGCAGGCGGTTCTTTTCGCTTTTTGTGACGATCTCAATTTGGATAAGGATAAAGCTCTGAAGATAGCTTGCGGGTTCGGCGCGGGCATGGGCAGAAAAGAGGAAGTCTGCGGAGCGGTGAGTGGCGGGATATTGGTGATCGGCGCTAAGTACGGCCGTGGAGAAAAGGAAGACCGAAAAGTAACCGACAATACTTACATAAAGATAAGGGAGCTTATGAATCAATTCTCCCAAAGACATGGCACTTATATCTGCCGCGAATTGTTGAACGGCTGTGAATTGACAACGGAAGAAGGGCAGAAGACGTATTTGGGAAACGATTATTTTAATAAGATATGCAAACCGTGTGTTCAGAGCGTGGTGGAGATAATCGAAATAATGGTATAAAGCAACCGAAAATATGAAATCATTTCTCAATATAGCAGTCAGTCTCATTGCCTTTGGCTTAACCTCCTATTTAGCCGTTACTCAGCAATGGTCGGTTCAGGAATTATGCTGGAGCGTCTGGCTGGTCGGACTTTTTTATTCATGGACGTGCGTCATCACGGCAGCCATTCAAATCCTGCTGACCGCCAGAACACAAAAAGAATATTATGATACAGCCGTGCCCTTCCTCAAAAGAATTTCTCCTGATGTATTTGCTCTTGTGATTATTCCGGTAACTTTACTTGTAGGATGGATCGCGCTTTATCTTTACTGTTATTTATTTTCTTTCTACGGACTATTTCTATCGGTATTCGCCGAGATGGAACCTCATTCGCTTTTCGGCAGAAACGGTTTCATCAATTCCGATTTCTTTACGCCCGTGGCTTATCTGGCACAGAGTTTGTGGCCCATGATACTGGCAACGCTTATTGCGAACGCGGATGATTTTCTGCAAAAAAAATCATGGGAAAGAATTTTGTTTCCGTTTAAATCCAATACAATTCTCCGTATCCACATCATGATCATTGCCTTGCCGTTTTTAATGATGATTGCGTGGGCTCTGTTTAAAGAGGCATATCAGCAGTTGGCAATTGTTCTTCTTATCGGTATTTTCTACCTCCTGCCGAAAAAGCAGCAGAAGGAAAAGGCAGTCGTCAGCATTAATTCCAACCAGACTTCAGGGGAGACGCGGCATGGCCAAGCCAATGAACTTTAAAATTCGATACATGAACAAAAAGATTATCAAACCGACGCCTTTCGGTTCTGTTTGCTTTATCTGGTCTATACTAAATGAATCTCCCCTGATTGTCCATATTCTGCTTTCCCGACCGGGGTTGTCGGCTGAAAATCAGGCGTCTAAGCTATACCCGAATTCCCGAACATCTTCCTGCAAGGAAATTGACGAAATAGCTTCTTCTATTCGGGCTTTTCTTGAAGGAGAGGACATTAAGTTCTCTCTGAATATTGTTGATCTATCTCAGTGTACAAAATTTCAGCAATCTGTTTTGCGCGCGCAGCACGCGATACCGCGCGGCAGCGTAAGCACATATGGGTTCATTGCTGCGCATGTGGGCGCACCCGGTGGAGCGCGAGCGATCGGGAACGCTTTGGCGGCCAATCCGTTTCCCCTCATTGTGCCTTGTCACCGGACAATCCTTTCCAATCTTCATCTCGGCGGCTTTCAGAGCGGAACGGAAATGAAGCGTGCTTTGCTGGAAAGAGAAGGTATAGTTTTTGATGATGCGGGACGGGTGATTTGCAAGCGATTACATTACGCCAAAAACGCATAATCTTTATAAATCATTTGACTTGATAAAATGACTACGGAGTTGTAATACCAAGTTGCTTTCAAATATTAAAATATTAATTTTTGAAAGCTTACTTGGGATTATGCCAATTAGATCAAATTCTTAACATTTGACGCTAATTGGTATAAAAATATCCTCTAACTAAATCTCCGGAGGAGTTCAATGTACTGGGAAAAAAACTTGGAAACTATAAAGCTGGCTAAGCTTGCGGACTTACAGCTTGGCAGGCTTAAAGACACTATAGATAGAACGAAGAAGTCTTATTATTACGGAAGGGTTCTCAAGGAAAAGAAATTAGGCGTCAGTTCGATAAGAAAACTTAAAGATATTCAGAAATTTCCTTTCACAACAAAAGATGATTTGCGCGAACACTGGCCTTACGGTTTTATTGCCGTGCCAAAAGATGAACTGGTGCGGATGCATTCGTCTTCAGGGACTACCGGAAGAGCCACAGTGGTGTTTCATACCATAAATGATATCGCTGTTTGGACGAATCTTCTAGCGCGCTGCATGTATATGGCCGGTATGCGCAAAAGCGATGTCTTTCAAAACATGATGACCTACGGCCTTTTTACGGGCGGCCTTGGCTTCCATTACGGCGCGGAAAAAATCGGTGCACTGATTATTCCCGCCGGCGCGGGAAATTCCAAACGCCAAATTCAGTTGATGCGTGATTTTGCCACCACCGCTGTTCATATTATTCCCAGTTACGCTCTGCATCTGTCCACTGTCTTTGACGAATTGAAGCTTGATCCTAGAGAGGATACCAAAGTAAAAATAGCTTTTCTGGGTGCGGAGCCGCATACGGAAAAGATGCGCAAGAAAATTGAAGAGATTTTTGGTTATAAAGCTTTCAACTCTTACGGGCTTTCCGAGATGAACGGGCCGGGCGTGGCTTTTGAATGTCCCGAACAAAACGGTATGCATACCTGGGAAGATAGTTTCTTGGTGGAAATTATTGATCCCAAAACTCTTCAGCCGGTTCCCGACGGTGAAGAAGGCGAATTGGTAATGACTACGTTGCAAAGAGAAGGTATGCCGTTGCTGCGTTACCGCACCAAGGATTTAACGAGAATTATTCCTGAGCCGTGCTCCTGCGGCCGCACCCACCGACGTATCGAGCGCATCAAGGGCAGAACTGATGACATGCTTATTCTCAAAGGCGTCAATATTTACCCCATGCAGATTGAAAAGAAACTGATGGAGATTTCGGGTGTGGGCACAAACTTCCTGATTGTTTTGGATCGCGAGGGATTTAATGATTTGATGACGGTTAAAGTCGAAGTGGATAAAAAATATTTTTCCGGTGACTTGAAACAGATGGAAACGTTAAGGAAGAAAATTGTTGAGGATTTAAAAAGCGAAATTTTAATTACGCCCAAAATTGATCTGGTAGAGCCGGATAGTATTCCGAAAGGGGAGGGAAAGGCGGTTAGGGTGATAGACAACCGCAAAGATTAAGATGACGCGCTAAAAATTCCATATGCTGCGTTGCGCTTCGTCTCGCGTCGCTGCGGCCTACGCAAAAGTAGGCCTCACTTCACGATACTCGCGCGCCTTGCCTCTGAAATTTTTAGTCATCATCAAATATTTTATTAGTTATCTGTCATTAAGTAAACAAAGGAGAGGAATATGATTGCTTATCAGCTTTCCATTTTCGCGGAAAATAAGTCCGGGAAACTTGCTCAGATAACCGGCGTTCTAGCTAAAGAAAAAATAAATATTCGTGCGACGACGATAGCGACAGCGGATACATTCGGCATTATAAATCTGATTGTTGATGATCCCAAACGTGCTGAAGCGGTTCTTTCCCAGGCGGGAATGACGGTGCATTTGCGCGAGGTGCTGGCTGTTCTTATTCCTGATATCCCCGGCGGGCTGGATAATTTGATGCAGCTGTTTTATCAGGGAGGCATCAACATCAACAACGCCTATGGTTTTATTCTGGAGAGCTCGAAAAAAGCTGTATTTGTGGTTGATGTCGACCAAATGGAAAAAACGGAAAAACTTTTGGAACAAAAAGGTTTTAAGACACTGGATACTCAATCGCTTTCCGCAATGTAATACCCTTTCGTTTGTAATTACCACCTTGCAGGCGGTAATTACCGGTAAGGTAAATTCTTAAATTATTATGCGCTTCCCTGCGGGACGCGCGCCCGGTCATTGACTAACTTTGTTGGCCGCGTTATCCTTTGAAAACGAAAGGGTATAAAATAAGTTCAAGCAGGAGGGAAACATTATGACGCACGCGGATAAAGGAAAATATTTTAAGAAACATCCTCAGGATTATAAAATAGACGAAGATCTGAAAAAAGAAATTATCGAGCAGGTAAAGAATAATAATATCTCCTGCAAGAACGCGGAGGAAATTGCTGGGGAAATGGGATTTACACTTGAAGAAACCGGCAAGGCCATTGATATTTTGAATATTAAAATTATTAAATGCCAATTGGGGCTGTTCGGATATGGCGAGGCTAAAAAAATTGTCCAGCCTGCTAAAGAGATAACGCCGGAGCTGAAAGAAAGCATTACGTCAGCCCTGAAAGACGGAATGCTTTCCTGTGCCGCAGCTTGGGAAATTGCCGAAAAATTAAAAATTTCCCGCATGAAGGTATGTGCCGCTGGCGAAGCGATGGAAATAAAGGTTAAGCCGTGTCAGCTAGGAACATTTTAGTCTTTTCAAGAGAATAATTTCAGATAGTTTTGCAGCAATCGAATCATTAAATCGGCATTTTTACGAGTTCCGGCGATAATTTCTTTCATGCTTAAAGGCTTTTTTAACAATCCATTACCGAAATTATCTATGGAGCAGGCAGAAGCGTAAGGTAAATCCAATTCCAGCGCAATTACCGCTTCATTAGCCATAGTCATGCCGACAATATCGGCAAAATTGGCCATCATTTTAATTTCCGCTTTTGTCTCCAGCCGGGGACCATGCGTTTGCCAGTAAGTTCCTTTCTTTATAACTTTAATTTTGCTGATCAGCGCGGCCTTGATGATCTTTTGCCGCACATTTTCGTTTAGTGAGGAGGTGATATGGACGGCTTTGTTTTGATGAATGGTGGGGGTAGACGTCAACGTAATAAAATCATCGGGAATGACGATCATTCCCGGGCATAAATCTTTTTTTAATGAACCGGTGGAATTGATGCCCACTATTTCGGTTGCGCCCAGGTCTTTCAGGGCTTGCAAATTGGCACGATAATTAATCAAATGCGGTAAAATATGATAGTTAGAGTCATTGCCATGCCGAAGAATCCAGGCGGTTTTATCTGCAATCAGGACTGATGCTTGGCCAAATTCATTTTTCATCAATCTAACCGCGCTATTGTTTAATAAATCGCTTTTTCCCATGACTAATTTGTTGGAAATGACGCCCAAAAGACCCATAAAAATCTCCTTTAATGCCGTTTTATAGCAAATTAATTGAAGACAGTCAAAGAAATGCCCTTCTTTTTGTGTTGCCATATAGCATTTGACTTTCCATGTTCTATTATGACATATAGACCTGCGATAAAAAAGTTAAGGAGGGCGCAAGTAATGACCAGCCAATTCTTAGGTGTTGCCACCGACGATAATTTTGAAGGTGAGGTTCTGAAAAGCGACAAACCGGTACTCATTGATTTTTGGGCGCCTTGGTGCGGGCCATGTAAAGCTATAGGCCCTATAGTTGAAGAACTCGCCGGAGAATTAAAAGACAGTGTTAAATTCATGAAATTAAATGTTGATGAAAATCAGAAAACAGCGGGTGATTACGGTGTGCGCAGTATACCCACACTCATTCTTTTTAAAGGCGGCAAAGTTTTAGATACGCTCATCGGCCTTGTTCCTAAAACAAGGCTGGAAGAATTTGTTAAAAAAAGTTTATAAATAGCGTGTTTGACGCGAGAAGGTTTTGATTGATGGATTTTAAAATATTCAGAAAAATATTTTTATTAGCTTTATTGCTGCTTTTGGTTTTTAGCGGCTGTTCGTATTTTAATATTTTTGGTAAACACGAAGCGGCGAAGACATCTCCCGAAAAGCTTTACTCACAAGCTTCCGCTGAGTTTAAAGATGGCCATTATAAAAAAGCACAAGAATCTTTCCTCAGGCTCAAAGAAGAATATCCATTGCACGAATTGGCCATTTTAGCGGAGGTGGGGATAGCTGATTCCTTATACAGCGATAAAGAATACGCAGGCGCAGAAAACGCTTACAGTGACTTTATCTCTCTCCATCCTGTTAACGAAAATGTTCCTTATGCCCTCTACCAGTTGGGAATGTGCCATTACAACGATATAGGAGATATCGATCGCGATCAGACGGAAACAATTAAAGCTAAAAAGGAATGGGAAAAACTTGTTGCGCGTTATCCGGAAAGTAAATTTTCCTCTATGGCCCAAAAACTGATTCGAGAATGCAAACAAAAACTGGCGGAAAAGGAATTTTATGTGGGGCGGTTTTATTTAAGACAGGAAAAATATCAAGCAGCCCTTTCGCGTTTTGAAACTGTGGCGCGTGATTACGCCAATGTTGGTCTTGATTATAAAATAGAATATTACATTAATGAAACCAAAATAAAAATCGCTGAAGAAGAAAAATTAAAATTAAAAAAGGAAGAGGAGAAGGAGAAAACTAAAAAAAAAGTAATGACAAACAAATCTTTCCATAGTTTCTTTTATTGGAGCGAAGATTCAGATACGGATTAACCGATTTCAACATTCCCCGTCATTCTAGCTTTCTAGTGATAGCGGCATTACGTATATCTGTTACAAACTAATTTATCTATAAAACACTCCAATTTAATGAGACTCGCTGACTATAGGAAGCGTTAGTCGTAGTGAGACTCTCTGTTCATGAGACCCAAGCTTCAGAAATAAAGTGTACTGAAGCTTGCTGGACGAATTATGCCAGGCGCGTAGCGCCGTGATAAAACGAGCATAGCGACGTTTGAATAGTAAGTCGAACTATCCAATAGTCAAATACTATTGGAAATTTTCCCGTATAAGCAGGGATATAATACTCCGCATCTCACTGCGGAAACTTTTCCCAAAACTTGCTTTGGGTTCATACCCGTGATTCTTCCAGTTTAATTTTTCTGATTATTTTTTGCCGGGTAATTTCGGGATTGGCGGAAGTGTCAATTTTAAAATGACTATCATTAGACACTTCATTAATCGCGTCGAAGTCATTTTTTTGTTCTTGAAACAGTTCCCAGCGTCCGTCCGAAGCGTTGTCATTTCCCCGTATTCTTTTTTCCAGACGCTTTTTGGTGATTTCATCAGGACAGATACATTCCAGGATATAGAAGCGATGACCGAGGTTTCGCGCCATTTCCATGGCTTTCTGACGCTCAGCACGCCTCTTGAAAGAAGCGTCAATAATTACAGCTTTGCCCTGTTTTATTTTTTGCGTAGCTAGATCATAAGCTTTGTCGTAAACGAGACGGGAAATATCGTCGGAATAAATACCCTGGCCGAAGTCTTCATAACGCCGGTCGAGAGGTTTAATGTTGAATAAATCTTTGCGCAATAAATCGGTGCGAATGATTTCTGCGCCCAAACGGGTGGCTAATTTTTGCGCCTGATAGCTTTTCCCTGAACCCATAAGTCCCGCGGTTAAAATTAAGACCGGTTTATCCAAACGGGCGGCGTAGGTATAGGCAAGATCAAAGTATCGTGCCGCGTTTTGTGTAATCTGTCCGCGTTCAAATTCCTGCAGCTCCTCCTGATCCAGACGAAAACTGGTTACTTTTCCGCGCACGTAAGCATAGTAGCACCGGTAAAAATTAAGTAAGATAAGCAAATCGTCATCACCGGAATGCTTAATGTAGGATTCTATAAAAGTGTCAGCGTGCTGCGGATATCCATTGAAATCAAGATCCATCGTTAAAAAAGCCACGTCTTCCGCGACATCGCCGCAACGGAAACGTTCGTTAAATTCAATGCAGTCAAAAATAATTATTTCATCGGCAATGCAAATATGTTCCAGATGTAAATCGCCGTGGCCATCCCTGATTTTATGATCGGCGACTCTTTTTTCAAAAAGAGTTTTTTTCTCGGCTAAAAATTTTTCCGTGTAATCCTCGATGAATTTATATTGATGTTCGGAGATGGTAATATTGATATAATTTACTGTTTCAGCGAAATTTTCCTCATTATTGTGACGGATGTTTTTAATGTCACCCATTTCGTCGATATGGCCGCCGGTTTGAGTTTTTTGATGGAATGCGGCAATTTTTCTAGCCACATTATCCATAATTTCTTTATCGACCAGCCCTTTAAAAAGCAGTGTTTTGAGCATTCTATCCCATGGAAGCTTTTTCATTCGTACGGCATAATCAATAACTTCGACTCCATCGTCGAGAGTAATATTTCCTTGAGCATCCCGCGATATGGCCACAACATCCAGATATGTGTCGGGGGCAAGACGTTTATTTAACCTCAGTTCTTCTTCACAATAAAATTTTCTTTTTTCCAGACTGGTAAAATCGAGAAAATCAAATTTAACCGGTTTCTTAACTTTATAAACAATATCTCCGGCAATGAAGACGTAAGAAATATGTGTCTCGATGAGTTCAATTTCTGCTGAATTGTGAGGATAAAAATCAACCCTTTTCATTGTTTCAATTAATTGGGAATGAAACATAAAAGTTCCTCGTAAATGTCTGTTAGGAAAAATTATGCGCGATTATATTATCTAAACAATCATCTACCGATAATCAAGACAAAAATCACAAGTATGAACCCCCAAAGTAAGTGGTTGCGCATCATATATAATCCCACGTCGCTTCGCTTCTGGGATAATTCCACTTGCGCTTCGAACTTCGCTACGCTCGTTCTTAGCGAGTGTCATTAAATTCAAGCTTGCGCTCGAGAGCTATTCGTGATTATTTTAAACATTATACAATATGGAGAAACAAAGATGTTTAAGAAATTGCGCAAAATTGCTAAAACCAGACCTGTCGGAGTTGTTATTCACTGGATTATAAGGCTGTATTGCGCGACGTTTCGTCTGAAAGTAGAAAATGAAACTGAGTGGTTAAATTATTTGGAACAAGGAGGAAGGGTTCTTCTTTGTGGGTGGCACCAGCAGTTTTTTGCCGGGATTCGCCATTTTAAAAAATATAAAAAATACCAACCCAGCCTGATGTCTTCTAAAAGTCTGGATGGGCAAATTGCCGCTGGTGTTGCTAAGCAAGTTGGGTTTTATACCGTATGGGGATCTTCTTCCAACAGCGCCAGCGCCGCCCTGAAAGAAATGATCCACAGGTTAAAGAACTACCGACTAGCATTGCATTTTCTTGATGGGCCGCGTGGCCCGGCGGGAGTGGTTAAGGTCGGCGCCATTGCTATTGCCCACGGCTCGGGAGCCGTGATTGTTCCCGGAGTTGTAATCGCTGATCGAGCCTGGTATTTAAACAGTTGGGATAGATTTATGATTCCCAAACCTTTCGCCCGCGTTACTATAAAATATTTTCCGAAAATTGAATTACCGTCTGTAATGGATAAAGCCGAATATGAAAATCAGAGAAAAAAGCTGGAAGAGATTATGCAGCCGTATCTGAAGCCCTAGAAATGGTGTTACTTGTGTTCCAGCCATTTGGTCAAAAGCTTCGTCTCTTTTCCTTCCCATTGAGGCGAATAACGGATTTGTAAAAAAGATTCGTAAAGGCTGTCAATTATTTTGACCGCGTTTTCAATAAGGTAAATACGCTCCAGAAGGCTTCCCGAAGGGTCTTCCGGGGTTTCCTGCCAATCCATTGTTGGCAGTTTCAGAGATTGAAAATGGAAAGAATCAGCCTTGAGGGTAAATTCCCATTCATTTTGATTATGAATTAGTTTAATTCCCGCTTCTTTAACTTTTTTTCCCTGGCGAATTGCCTCCTTGCCTTCTTTGAGTTCGGCGTGAATCCCATGGCAGACAACACCTTGGGAATATTCGCCCTCTCCAGCCTCCAGAGCAATTCTTTTTAAAAAATGAAGTTCAACTTCTTCCGTGTCAGACATCTTTATTCTGCCGTTGCGTTCCTCTGATTTAAACCAAAGCCAGGTTAAAAATTCGCGGCCAATCAAGGAAACGGCATCCGTAGATTCGGATTTTTTTGTTATCAGATTATTTTCCTGCGGCAAAAAACGCCGGAGATTCAACGAAAAAGTTTTTTTGAACAAATCAACAAAATCGTCAGCCACCTTGTCGGCAAGCGAAGAAAAATAAATCGTTTTTTGTCCCACAGCCCAGGAAACATCGTAAAAGGAAGGTATGGCGTCAAGTTTTGTTAATAGTTCCAATTTTACCTTGTCTTTAATTCCGGCAGCCATCGCTTTGTGGATTCTGTTTTTGCCACTTTCAGCAAGAAAACGTCTTTCCTCTTCCATAAGCTTTATTTTCATAAGTTTTGGCGGGATAAGCTTGCGGTCAATACGCAGAGAAAAAATAAGGTAATCGCCCAGCGCGTAATTAGCCTTTTCAAAATCGGTATCCAATACATCGGTGAGAGAAACCCAGCCCAGCCGTTTTTCTTCCGTTGATTTGAGTACATCCTTGTAGGAATTTGTTTTAATCCTGCTGTTGACGAAATTTAAAAAAGCCTGCGGTAACTGGCCATCTACATGAAAACGCGCGAAAGTAAAACCGCCTTTGAGTAAACCCATAATTAATACCTCACCGGGCTGCACCGTATATTATTAGATCGGAATATGTCAAGACTTTACGTTGAGAAACTGCACTGAGAAATCAAATATTTTATAAATGTATCCGCGAAAGAAGGAAGGATACTTTACGGCAAATAATAGTAGATATACGTAACAAAAAATGATGAGACTTAATTTGATAGTATTTGTAAAATCAATCCTGCGGGTTGGTATCTCTCAGCCTCTATTGGGGGAGGTGGCTCCACTATTGTTCAGGATGCTATTTGTACTGTTCGAGAAATTTGTACAAAGCAGTCTTTAACCAGGCAAAAGATTCCTGCTTTGTTAAAATAAACATATAACCGCTGACGTTTTTTTCGTTAAACTCAAAAACTGTCCTTAAAACAATGGCTAGGCTATCAGGATCAGAGAGGTTGTCGTACACTACACCACGAAGACCGTTTTCAACGACAACGCGGGGTGGTGAATAAGTAGTAACATCTCCTAAAAGTTCAGCTATTTTCCCTATACATGCTCCGATCAGAATGTTGCCGATCTCCAGAAAAGTTTCTTTTTCCAGCTCATGAGAAGGTTCTGACTCAAAAAATTTATTTTCGCTGTTAAACAGAGAAATCATTCTTTTCCCTGTTCCGGAGGGAAAAACCAAAAAAGCGTTTCCCTTAAATTTACCCCAGAAATTTTGTTCCACAACGGATACTTTATCGTAGTCTTTTGTCTCATTGTTAAGGTATGCTGGAAGATCAAAGGATTGCAGCACTTTTATATGAGGAGGACTGAGGATAACAAAAATATCTATGTATTCGGCGAGATCTGAAGCGGCACGGCCAAAAGCGATATTCATGATCTCCTGCAGGGTATCAGTTTCTTCGGTTGTAATCATCTCTTTGATGTTATCATTTTTTAACATAATTTATCCACGCTTATCCAGGGCATCTTCTGCTTCTTTGATGGCAGCTGCTATTGATTCCTTTGCCGGTGGCTTTTTTACTACCGTAAAAGCGCCCAAATCATGTGCTTTGGCAACCGCCTTGATCTGTACATCAGCAGTAAGAATGATAACTAATGCTGCTTGATCAAACTTCAGAATTTCTTCCAAAGACTCAAAACCATTCATGACTGGCATAGTTAAATCCATGAAAGTGAGATCGGGTTTAATTTCCTTATATTTTTCCACAGCGATTTGACCATCAGAAGCATCAAACAATTCGTAGCCTTTATCTGTAGGTATACAACTTTTGATGATTTTTATAGAGATGGGAGAATCGTCAACAATTAATATCTTTTTGATCATATAAACCTCTTCTAAAGAGATATTTTATTTGCTTTACGCTCATATAATAGTTTATCGTAAAAGCGTAAATTTACTTCACCTTTCAAAAGCATTTCTACCGTAGCCGTTTCTTCATTCAAAGTTGATACTCTGAGGTTTATAGTTACGTAAACACTCATGTTCAGACAAAGTTATGCTTGCTGATAAATTTTCTTTCGGAAACGTTCCACAAGCATAGTTGCCCTTTTTATAGAAGTTTCTGGTAATAAGCAACAGAATTATTCTCATTCGTGCCATACATGCTTTCAATTTCTATCATTTATCTTAATCTCTAATGTTAGAAAAATATCTGTAATTTATAATATAGAAATATTTTGGAGTCAATATCTTTATGAAAGTCTAAAATTTTAATACCTCATCTTGCCGAAGGCAGACGGTAATATGTTATGTTTAAAACATGGGACTCAAGAGAACACTCCATGCGTTGTATGATATAATTTGGTATGGACGCCGAAGAATCGGAAGAGGATACTTTGCGGAAATATACGAGAGTGCGTGAAGCAGATATTCGAGGAGATAGCAGATACCCAAAGTTTCGAGATAGGCACGATGATGGAAGTAGTTGACGATCACGTGCACATAAATATTGACAAAACTGATTTAAAATATATAACATAGAACGCATTATGTGTCTGTTTCTAATACTATAGATATTAGGCAATACATTTTTTTACCCTGTAACTTTCGGTAGAATAAATATTTGAAAATATAAAAAAATGAACCTAAATCATTTGGCCATATCGTTGATTGAACTGGATCCTGAAAATCTTTCGGAATTGGAGGGGTTTAAAAAAAATCTGGTTCTTTCCAAAGGGCAGGCAAAGGGACATCTTAAAGATGTTTTAGGACAGGCTTGCGCCGAGGTCGAGGCTTGGTTCGGCCAAGATCTGGCATCGCGTCGGGCAGGGATAGTCCGTCTAGGAGAATTATTGGAACAGGCCATGGAATTTAACGGGGTAAATCCCCCTGTCGTAAAACCGGAAAAACTCCAGGCTGTCCCGCCGGAAACAGCAGGATCACGGAATATTACCCTGTCCAAGGATTTTGACTCAGAACTACTGAATGAGTTCATCATAGAGAACATGGAATTAGCTACCACGGCCGAGTCGGCCATTTTGGACTTGGAGAAGGATCCGAACAACCAAGAATTGCTGAACACCATCTTCCGGGGTTTTCACACCATCAAAGGAACATCTGCCTTTCTCAATCTTGACTGCGTTAAGGATTTGGCCCACCATGTGGAATCAATGCTGGTCCGGGTCAGGGACGGTCAAGACAATTTCACCAGAGGTCATGCCGATCTGTCTCTCAAATCGCTGGATATGATCAAGAGCATTTTGGAGCGGATGAAATCATCCGGTCCAGGAGGGAAAATAGAACTGCCTTTGGGTCATGAAGAGATACATGAAGCATTGAGGACTTTTATCTCCAATAGCCGAAAAGTCAATGTTCAGTCAGGCGAACCGGCTGCGAAGCTGATATTAAAGGAATTGCTGGTCCAGCAAAACGAAGAAGGTTTGGCAGATAAGCCCTTGCCCTCCATACCGGTTCCGGAACCGGCAGCTGAGTCCACCGTCAGGGTCAAGGTCGATCGACTGGACAAGCTGCTGGATACGGTGGGCGAACTGGTGATCGCCCAGACCATGGTGGGGCAGGACGAACTGATTTTGGACGGTAAGAATCACGAACTAAATAAAAAAATATCCCAGGCAGGAAAGATAGTGCGCGAACTTCATGATCTGAGCCTGGTTCTGCGTATGGTCCCCTTGAAGGGCACCTTCCGGAAAATGGTCCGGCTAGCCCGCGATCTTTCCCAGAAGAACGGTAAAATGTTGAAATTAATCACTGAAGGCGACGAGACCGAGATCGATCGCAACATGGTTGACATGGTGGCCGATCCTCTGGTCCATCTAATCCGTAATGCAATTGACCACGGCATTGAAACGCCCGAGGAACGCCACAGAGTTGGGAAATCTAGTGAAAGCCGGGTTTATATAACGGCAGGTCATGCCGAAGGCAGCATAATACTGACGGTATGGGACGACGGCCGGGGGCTCAGCCGCCAGAAAATAGTGGACAAGGCGATGGCACGGGGTTTGATAGATTCGGCCGAACGGATGACCGACCAGGAGGTTTGGCAGTTGATATTCCAGCCAGGTTTTTCAACCGCTGAAAAAGTGACCGAAATATCGGGCCGGGGGGTAGGCTTGGATGTGGTGCGCCGGGCGGTGGAACGTCTGAGGGGTCGGATAGAAGTTCAAAATTCGGAAGGTCGGGGTTGCGCCTTCATTATGAGAATGCCCCTTACCATGGCAATCACCGACGGAATGGTGGTTAAAGTAGGATCCCAGAGATACATCCTGCCCACTGCCAACATCCAAAAAGCGGTCAGACCAGACGAATCCGACATCCACACGGTTAACCAAAGGGCCGAGATGTTTTCTTTCCGGGATGAACAGTTACCGGTTTTCAGGCTACACCGGCTGTTCGATATACCGGATGCCCAGACACAGCTCACCTCAGGTCTGCTTGTGGTGATAAGTGAAGGACAGCAGCGTTGCGCTCTTTTTGTAGATGATCTTTTGACCCAAACCCAAGTGGTTACCAAATCACTGGGTCATGGCGCCGAAAACACTTCATGTGTGGCCGGTGGAGCCATAATGGGTGACGGCACTGTAGGTTTGATCCTGGACACGGCCGGAATAATCGAGTTGGCCCGTCAGCGGTAAATATATCAACCAAATAATTCTGCCGATATATAAGGAGGCATGATCATGGAAAATCTAACAGCAACAAATGACAACCAAACCGCCAGGGCCGACAGCCGGGTCGGTAAATACCTGACCTTTTTCCTGGCCGGCGAGGAATATGGAGTAGAGATCCTCAAGGTTCAGGAGATCATCGGACGGATGCCGATCACACCAGTGCCCCTAACCTCCAATTATATTCTGGGGGTCATCAACCTGCGAGGTAAGATCCATCCAATAATGGATCTCAAGATCAAGTTCGGTATGGACAGTAGCGAGATCACCGACGAGACTTGCATCATCGTCATTAAAACAGCTAGCCTGATGATGGGGGTTTTAGTGGACAAGGTTTCGGAGGTGGTGAACTTGGCTTCAGGGGACATCGAGGACACACCGTCCTTCGGAGCGGACGTCAATACCGAATATCTTTTGGGTGTAGGTAAGACCGGCGGCAGTGTCCGCCTGCTCTTGGATATAGAAAAAGTTATCACGGCTTCCGACATTATCCACTTGAAAAAGGCCGCCGAAACCAGCGGATCGGAGCCGGAGACCGAAACAAACTAAGTACAGACCAACTAGAAAATTGCGAAATAGAGGAGAAAAGCCATGAAGAGAATGAACATATTTAACGACATCAAAATAGGTCTCAAGGTCATCGGGTGTTTTGGGTTGATCTTTGTAGTTGTGACAACGATGATGCTGTCCGGCGCTAAAGTAAGAATGAACGCGGTGCGTGAGATAGATTCGAAGTATCGCCGGTATATAGAGTCCATCAGAGGAATTGAAGAGCTGAAGGCCAACCTCAGAAAAATGCAAGAGGATCTTTATCATTATGTTGCAGTGCCCTCAGCACGTAATAATACCCTGGCAAGCATTAATCAGGAAAAAAATTCAATAGATCAAATTGTTCAGACATATAAAGGCAAAGAGCTGGCTCCCGAAGAAAAGAAGAGTCTCTCCGATTTCAACACCGCCTGGTTAGAGATGCAGCGGGTCTATAAGGAAATAATGAAGGTGGCGGATGACGGCAAAAATGATGAGGTTGCCCGCCTGTTGGCTGATAGAAGCTATTTGATCGAAGCCCAGAATAATACCCTGGCGGCGGTTCGTAAGCTTAATGATTATAACGCGAGCCGGAATGAAGTAACCATCAAAGAAACCTTTAATGGCAAAGGTGGTTGGTCGCTTACACTGTGGTTATTTTCAGCTGCTGGCGCTCTTCTTTTAATAACCATGGGGATAATTATAACCGAATCGATCACTAAACCGCTGGAGAAAGGCGTGCTGATGATGCGGGATCTGGAAAAAGGTCACCTCTCCAACCGGTTGCATTTTAACAGGAAGGATGAAATAGGCGAGCTGGCTCAAGCCATGGATCAGTTTGCAGACAACCTTCAGGAAAAGGTAATATTCTGCATGCAGCAGATATCAGAAGGCAATATCGATATTGCGCCGGCCATAACAGATGATAAGGATGAGATCGGTCCGGCGCTTAATAAAATAATTAAATCCATCGGTTCGATGAGCGATGAGGTTAAGAGATGCTGTCTTGCCGCGCGTGAAGGCAACCTTTTGAATAGAGCCGATGTGACGCCTTACGGCGGGAGATTTAAGATAATAGTCCAAGGATTCAACGATACGATAGACGCGATAATGGATCCGATAAACGAAGCTTCGGAGGTGCTGGAGAAAATCGCCGGTAGGGATATGACCGCCCGGATGGTGGGGGAATACAGGGGCGACCATATCAAGATCAAACAGGTCATCAATTCGGTGGTGGAGAATCTGGACAAGGCGCTGCAACAGGTGGCCATCGGCGCCGAGCAGGTGGCCTCGGCCAGCGTCCAGGTAAGCAACGGCGGACAGTCGTTGTCGCAGGGAGCCAGCGAACAGGCCAGTTCGCTGGAGGAAGTGTCCAGCAGCCTGCAAGAGATGTCCTCCATGACCAAACAGAATTCCATTAATGCCAGGGAGGCCAAGGGAGTGGCGGATCAGGCCCGGGGAAGCTCAGATAAGGGAGTGGAGAGCATGAACCGGATGTCCTCGGCTATCAGCCAGATAAAATCGTCCTCCGCTGCCACAGCTAAGATAGTAAAGACTATAGATGAGATCGCCTTCCAGACCAACCTGCTGGCCCTGAACGCCGCGGTGGAAGCGGCCCGAGCCGGGGAGGCAGGCAGGGGATTTGCGGTGGTGGCCGAGGAGGTAAGGAACTTGGCTATGCGCAGTGCAGAGGCGGCCAAGAATACAGCCAACCTGATCGAAGAAGCGGTAAAAAATTCGGAGAACGGTGTGGCTATCAACGCCGAGGTTTTGAATAACTTCCAGGAGATTACCGAAAAAATCAATAAAGTCAGCCAGGTGGTGGCCGAGATAGCAGCGGCCTCAGATCAGCAGGACCAGGGGATTAGCCAGCTGAACAGGGCGGTAGAACAACTGAACCAGCTGACCCAGCAGAATGCGGCCAACGCAGAAGAATCGGCTAGCGCGGCCGAGGAGATGTCCTCGCAGTCCGAAGAGATGCGCAGCATGGTGGCTGGCTTCAAGCTTACCGAATCTGGCGATTTCAACCATGCTCTGTTGGGCGAAAGCCAATCGGGGCATCTATTGCATAACCCCGGCCTGCAGAGAAAAGGGGCCAAGGCTATTTCTGGCCTTCAGTCCAATCCCCGCAAGGTGATACCCTTAGACGACAAGGACCACAGTATTTTAAATAATTTCTAATCTTCCAAACGGATAAATATTGGAAAGACCCTTTCTCTCCTTTCCAAGGGGGAGAGAAAGGGACGATGAAAAGGTGACAACAAACAAATATGATGGATTCAGAATCAAAAAATCTTTCGACAGATTATTATTCCTTAAAACTTTCTTCTCGGCAATTTGCTACAATCAGTCGGCTTGTCTATCAAGTTTCGGGGATAGATCTGCATGAGGACAAGGAAGACCTGGTCAAAGCCCGGCTTATAAAGCGGCTCAGGCATTTGAAGATTTTTGGTTTTGATTGTTACCTTAAATATCTGGCCAACGACAAAAGCGGAAGCGAAGTCCGGGCCATGGTGGACGTTCTGACCACCAACAAGACTAATTTTTTCAGGGAGCCCGAGCATCTGGCTTATTTAAGAGATGAAATAATCACCGGATTAGGGAATGACCAGATCAGACTTTGGAGCGCCGGCTGTTCTTCGGGCGAAGAGCCCTATTCCATGGCAATCACTTTAAGTGAAGCCATTCACGATATTGGGAAATGGGATATCAAGATTCTGGCTACCGACATTTCGGATCGGATGATTGAACAAGCCCGCCAAGGCTTATATGATGAGGAAACTCTTAAGGGTATGCCGCCTCAATTGAAGCGTAAGTATTTTCAGAAGGCAGAGGCCGGCATCGGACACAGATACCGGGTGGTTCCCCAACTGCAGTCCATGGTCTGTTTTGCCAAGCTTAACCTTATGGATGAGTGGCCCATGAGAGGGCTGTTTGATGTCATCTTTTGTCGTAATGTGATGATATACTTTGACAAGCAGACCCAGGAAAAGCTGGTCGGGAGGTTTTGGTCTCTGTTGCGGACAGGTGGGTATTTAATGGTGGGGCATTCGGAGAGCCTGACGTTTATGGCCCACGATTACCGCTACATAAAGCCGGCCGTGTACCAAAAGGTTAAAGTACCAGTAACGGCACATAAAAAGACGACCAGGTCAGATGGGAAGTAACAGTTTATGGTTTACACAATAGGCGTGGCCGACATGAAAATATCCGGCGACAATCCGGATATGCTAATTACCTACGCTTTGGGTAGCTGCCTAGGGGTAACTGTTTACGACTTCAAGCTGAAAAGAGCGGGCTTGTTGCACTGCATGTTGCCGGATTCCAGCATTGACCGGAACAAGGCGACCGGAAACCCCTGCTTGTATGTGGACAGCGGGATGAAAGCTCTGTTAGGCGATTTTTATCAAAACGGTTCCAGTAAAAATAACCTTATTATAAGGGTGGCCGGGGGATCCGGCTCAAAAGTGAATGAAGAAGAAGATTTTTTTAAGATCGGCCACCGCAATTTTGTAAGCTTGCGCAAATATTTATGGAACGAGGGTCTGATGCTTAAGGCTTATGATGTAGGGGGGTACGGTTCACGCACCGTGACCTTGGAAGTAGAAAACGGAAAGATGCTGATCAAATCGAGAGGTTTCCTTAAACAGTTGTAAGTAGCGGCTGATTTTTTCAGCAAACAGACATAAGCTTAAGATATAAAAACAGGGGACGATAAAATGGCATTAAATACTCTGGTAGTCGACGACAGCTCAGTGATGCGTTCGATCGTCATAAAAACCCTAAAACTGTCCGGTCTGCCTTTGGGCGATATCTGGGAAGCAAGCAACGGTGAGGAAGGTTTGCGCATTTTGCAAGACAAATGGATAGATCTGGCCCTAGTTGATATACACATGCCGGTCATGGATGGAGAGGAAATGTTGACTAGACTGAGGGAGAACGACCAGTATGAAAATCTGCCGGTGATCGTAGTCAGTTCGGAGAGCGCCCCCGGCAAGATAGAGAAGATGCTTAAACTGGGCGCCACCTTCATCCATAAACCATTTACACCGGAAATCTTGAAAGAAGTAATAGTAGCAATTACGGGGGTGAGTAATGAAGAAACAGATTGAGAAGATTCTCATAGAGTCTACGGTTAGAACTTTAGAGGATCTCTGTTTTATTTATCAGGAGCCGGAGCTCAAAGATGCCCAAGAAAATTTGCCACTGGAGGCCGCAGCCGAGGTGAAATACCGGAACGACGATTTTACCGGTAAACTGCTGATCGAGAGCAGGGGCGGTTTGTTTTTGGCCATCGCCACCAATATGTTAAGCAATGACAATCCTAGCGACGAGCAGAAAAAAGACGCTCTAGGGGAGATCGCTAATATAATTTGCGGAAATGTTGTGCCCTCCCTGGCCGGGGGTGGGCGGGAGTATAAAATTGAAAGTCCCAGGTCTTTTAAAAAAGATGAACTGCTAAAAGGAAAAAAACAGGAGAAACCACTGTCTGAGATTACTTTGAATTTTAACCAGGGGCGGGCCGACATCAAATTCTTTGTGGACGGCTACTCTGATACTAAGGAGAAAAAAGGGTGATCAAGGTTTTGGTGGTTGACGATTCTGCTCTGGTCCGCAAGTTGCTGACCGATGAGCTTTCCCGCTATCGCGACATCGAGGTGGTGGGAGGGGCTATGGATCCCTACGTGGCTCGCGACAAGATAGTTCGGCTTAAGCCCGATGTGATTACCTTGGACTTGGAGATGCCTCGGATGGATGGGCTTTCCTTTTTATCCAAGCTGATGAAATTCCACCCGCTGCCGGTGGTAGTAGTAAGTTCTTTAACCCCCCCCAATAGCCAAATTGCCATCAGGGCACTGGAACTGGGGGCGGTGGAAGTGATTTGCAAGCCCGGATCCAGCCTTTCGGTACCGGACATCTCCCAAAGCCTGGTTAAAGCCATTCGGGCAGCATTCCTGGCCAAAGTGGTCAAGATAACGGAGGACGTTTCCGGGAAGGAACAAAGCAATCCGGGATATCAGATTCCGCTTAAAACCACCCATAAGGTGATAGCCATAGGAGCTTCCACCGGTGGCACGATAGCCATTGAAAAACTTTTGATCGAAATGCCCTTGAATATTCCGGGGATCTTGGTGGTGCAGCATATGCCGGAATATTTCACTGCCAGTTTCGCCAACCGACTGGATACCATCTGCAAAATCGAGGTGCGGGAAGCCCAGGATGGAGACACTATGGCTCCGGGACTGGCCCTAGTAGCTCCCGGTGGACGCCACATGCTGTTAGAGCGCAACGGAGCCTTTTACCAGGTCAGGATCAAAGGCGGTCCCATGGTCCATCACCAGAGACCCAGCGTTGACGTTCTGTTCCATTCGGTGGCCAAACAAGCCGGGGCCAACGCCATGGGTGTGCTGCTGACCGGAATGGGAACCGACGGAGCCGACGGGCTTTTGGCCATGAGGCAAAGCAAAGCTTATACCATAGCCCAGGATGAAGCCAGCTCAGTGGTCTACGGAATGCCCGGGGAGGCAGTAAAGCTGGGGGCCGCCTGCGAGGTCTTACCGCTGACCAAGATTTCCGGTCGTATAATAAGGCGGTTGTCTGGAGAAGAAAAAAACAAAGAATCACGGAAATGAACCCCAAAGCAAGCGGTTGCGTATCATATAGTCCTACTTAGCTTCGCAAGTGGGATAACCATATCTGCTTTGCACACGGGATAATTTCCAATAGTCTTTGACCATTGGATAGTTCGATTTACTCTTCAAACCTCGCTATGCTCGTTTTCATAGAGTCTCACTACGACTAAAGCTTCAAACATCACTTCGTTCGTTTTACCACGGCGCTACGCACCTGGCATAATTCGTCCAGCAAGCTTCAGTTCACTTTGTTTCTGAAGCTTGGGTCTAATTATCAGCGAGTTTCATTAAATTGGAGTTTCACAATAAAAATGACGGATTCATGACAAAAATTCTTTTATATAAGTAAGGCCTAATCTAAGTGGCCCTTGCTTGATGAAATCCTGCCCTTTTCGAATTACGAACTCAAATCCGTTCTTATGAGAAATCTGCTCATCTTTGCGGATGTACAATATGTCAATAATTTGTGTTGAGAAATTGCCCTAAAAAATCAATTATTTTATAAATGTATCCTAGAAATATTTATCCATAGACAGAGGTTTTTTTTTATGTTAGTGAGCTTGATATTTTAGGGTTAAGTGGATGAAAATTAAAAAACTCGGCATTGTTGCCAATATTGAAAAAGAAAAAATTGCCGACCACGTCAAGTCATTAAAAAAGTGGTTGGAAGAAAAGGGTGTGGAAGTTTTTCTGGAAACTGAAATTTCCGAAAAGATTGGTTTTCGTAAGGGACTTAAATGGAATGACCTGACGCGAAAATCAGAACTGATAGTTGCCTTAGGTGGTGACGGCACAATGCTCCGTACGGCGCGTTGTGTGGCCAAACATAATGTTCCTATTCTGGGAATCAATATGGGTAATCTTGGTTATCTTACCGAAGTGAATTTGAATGAAATACACTCCACTCTGGAATTAGTTATCCGCGGCGAATTTGTGGCTGAAAAGAGGATGATGCTTAATGTAAGTATCAAACATGGCAGAACCGTTACCAATGTCGGTGATGTTTTAAACGATGCAGTTATCAATCGCGGCAATCTGTCGCGCATGAATGAACTGGAACTGGCGGTTGACGGTGAGTATCTGACGACATATAAAGGCGATGGTCTGATTGTTTCCACGCCCACGGGTTCAACCGCCTATTCACTTTCCGCGGGCGGACCTATTGTCTTTCCTGGAAAAGATTTAATTATTATTAATCCTATTTGTCCCCATACTCTTACTAACCGTCCTATCATTTTTTCAGAAAATTCGAATCTGAAAATAACTCTTTGGTCCAAGGATAAAGGCGCCATGCTGACGCTGGATGGACAGAAAGCTTACAAAATCATATCCGGCGATGTCGTGACTATAAAAAAATCAAAACATGTAATAAAGCTGGTTCTTTCACCATACCGGAGCTATGGGAAAATTTTACGCTCCAAGCTTGGTTGGGGCGATTTACCTCCAGGGGCTAGAAAAAAGAAAAATGCTTAATGAATTGAGCATTAAAAATTTTGCCATCATTGATGAACTCCAGGTTTCCTTTGGTGAAGGCTTGAATGTTATTTCCGGCGAAACCGGCGCTGGCAAGTCGATAATTATCGGCGCGGTGAGCCTGCTTCTGGGCGATAGAGCGACTTCAGAGATGATACGAACACAGGCTGAGACGGCGACTGTGGAAGCGTTCTTTGACATTGCCGCCAATAAACCGCTGCAAGAGAAAGTTACAGAGATGGGCTTTGCCGCCGGAAACGAACTGGTTATCCGCCGGGTGATTTCGCACGCAGGTAAGAACAAGGCGATCATCAACGGGCAAATGGCGACCTTGGCCAATCTGGCTGCCGTCAGCGAATTGCTGATTAATATTTGCGGCCAGCATGAACATCAGGTGATTCTCAATAACGAAAACCATATAGATATTATGGATGAATTTGGCGGCTGTCTGCCTGCCAGAGCCGCTTACGCGGAAATTTATAATCAATATCAGCAGATCAGAACTCAAATAGAAAAATTGAAAAATTTGCGTAGCAGCCGGGAAGAAAAAACAGATTTGTTTAAATTTCAATTAAAAGAAATTCAGGATATTAATCCGCAGCCGGCGGAAGACACGGCACTGACGGATGAGAAAAAGGTTCTCGTTAATTTTCAAAAGTTATCCGGTTGGGCTAGTCATGCTTACGATTTGCTTTATGGTGAAAAAGATTCCGTCATCGTTAAATTGAAGGAAGTTCAAAATCAGGTAAAAGAAATTAAAAAAATAGACGCGAATTTGAAACTGGCCGATACGGATATCGAAGGCAGTTTTATCACTCTGCAGGAAGCGGCCTTGACTCTGCGTGATTACAGCCAGAAACTTTTCTTTGACTCCGAACGGCTGGCAGCCATTGATGAACGTCTGGAAATATTAAACCGGCTCAAGCGTAAGCATGGCGGTTCTCTCGAAGGTGTTCTGCGCAGGAAGCAGGAAATAGAAGAAGATCTGAAAAGGGTATTTTCTGTGGAAGAAGATTTGGAAAAGCTGAGTAAAGAAGAAAAAAAAATCAAGGATGATTTACGGCAAAACGCGCTCAAGCTTTCTCAAATTAGAAAACGGGCGGCGAAAAAATTGCAGGAGGCTGTGGATAAGGAAATACACGCGTTGAATATGCCGCACGCTTCCTTCCATGTTAATTTTAATAGATGCGCCGCTGATAAAACCGTTGAATCATTTGATCAGACGGGAGGCGACGAGATTGAATTTTATCTGGTGGCTAATAAAGGTGAAGAGTGCAAACCTTTAAACAAGATTGCGTCGGGCGGTGAATTGTCGCGAATAATTCTGGCTTTGAAAAATGTTTTATCGCGTACCGGTTCCGTGGCGTCAATTATTTTTGACGAGGTGGACAACGGCATTGGAGGAGCCGTGGCGGAAATTGTCGGTCGGAAATTAAAAGATGTGTCCGCGAACCATCAGGTTATCTGTATCACCCATTTGCCCCAAATCGCCTGCTTTGGAGATAAACACATGTATGTTTCCAAAAAAGTTGTTAAAGGCAGGACGATCACGTTTGTGGAAGAACTTGATGATGACCAGAAAATTGAAGAAATCAGCCGCATGCTTGGCGGAGTGAATGTGACAAAAGCGACAAGAGAACATGCCCGTGAGATGATCAATGGTTCGAAAGCGTACAAATTCGGTAATTAAGGAGAAAGAGAATGCTGAGAAAAGCGCGCATTGATGATGTGAAAACTATTCACCGCATGATAAATTCATCGGCGGGAAAGGGCGAAATGTTGCCGCGTTCTCTAATGGATATTTATAATTCTTTGCGAGATTTCTTTGTTTATTATGATGAAGACAAATCTCAGGTTACCGGTATATGCGCGATGAATATAATCTGGGAAAATCTCGCGGAAATACGTTCACTTTATGTGGATGAAAATTATCGAAAAGGTGGCATCGGCCGAAACCTTGTGGAGGCTTGTGTTTCCGAAGCCATTACTTTGGGCCTTTTTAAAGTGTTCACCCTTACTTACAAAAAGGATTTTTTCATTAAATTAGGGTTTAAGGAAATTGACAGGAGTTTGCTTCCTGAAAAAGTATGGTCGGATTGCTTCCATTGTTCCAAGTATCCCGATTACTGCGATGAAGTAGCGATGATTGTAGAACTATGAAATACTGGTCTAAATTACTTCTTTTGATAATAATCACTATTTTTTTCAGCGGGTGCATGCGGGCTGTTCCTAAAGCTTCTGTAAATTCCCCTCAATCCTTTTCTCCAGTTGTTGCAGCGGATATGAATTTTATGGACGATCTTGATCCAGCTTCGCTGGAATTGGCGATCGAACACAGCATTAATTATTATGAAAATGCGGGACGGGATAAGGTTTACCGTATTGCGGACAGATTGATCAGCGCAAAACAATTAAAAGAAACACTCATAGCGTTTCGCGCGATTCTGCGTAAAACTGACAATAACGCCGATTTAGGCAAAAAAATTGCCGCGGAATTTAATGTTTACAATATCGCCAGTAAAGGTAACTCCAATAACGCACTTTTTACCGGCTATTACGAACCTCTGCTTGAAGGTTCCCTTAAACGCACCGAAAAATACAAGTATCCACTATATCGAGTGCCGCCTGATTTGATTAAAAAGGAAAACAATATAGGACGGATGAAGGACGATAAATTCATTCCATATTATAGCCGCCATGAGATTGACGTCGATGGAGTTTTACAGGGGAAAAATCTGGAGCTTTTATGGGTGGCTGATCCTGTGGAGTTGTTTTCCCTGCATATACAGGGTTCCGGCAAAATTAAACTGGAAGACGGGACTCTTTTAACTGTTGGTTTCGCGCAGACTAATGGCCGGCCTTTCCGCAGCATAACCAAGTTCATGCTGGATAGTGGCAAAATAACCAACAGTGAAGCTTCTTATCGTCATCTTTTTTTAAAGGGAAAGAGCGAACAAGAAATTTATGATACTTTAAGCCATAACGAAAGATACACGTTCTTTCGCTTTTTGGATAAAGAACCGGTAGGCTCTTTAGGCGAACCGGTGACTCCAGGCAGATCGATCGCTACCGATACGGACTTTTTCCCGGAAGGAGCACTGGCGTTTATCCGCCTGCGTAAACCAGTTTTTGATACTGAGGGTAATGTTAAAGAAAGAGTCAATTTTTCCCGCTTCGTGCTTAATCAGGATAAGGGTTCCGCCATTGAAGGCCCCGGCAGGGTAGACCTTTTCTGCGGGTTTGGCGAAAAAGCGGAATACACCGCTGGTACTCTTAAGGAAAAGGGCGAACTGTATTTGTTACTGAAAAAATAACAAGTGAATGGTTTTGCTTTAGAAGCTATCGGGGTCTGGCCGGACGACCATAAGTTACTCCCGCAATGGGTTCTTCCATGATAGCCTTTTGCAGCTTGTTCAGTGTGTCCTGACATAGAAACATTACCTTGCGCTTCTGGCTGAGAGAAATTGAGAGCGATTTTATGTTAGTGTTTTCACGCGAAAGCGCCAGAATCTGGGTTTTAATTTTGCTGAACTGTGCGTAGCTCGATACAGCCGTTGCAAGAATGGTTTTCTGTTTTAAATTCCGAAGCGCAGTCAGTTCATCCAGATTCTTAAGGATTTGTTTATCTTCCTTGGAAATCAGGGCTTCCAATTCATCCATCTTCTGATCGCTTTCCTCCGCAATATGCGGTGGTATCAATGTCTGAAGGCTCAAGCCGCTGATCTCGGTGCCGTAAGCAAGAAGCATCACCTGTTTTTCTTTTGGAGAGCCAGCATTTAATACAACCAGACGTGATAGCGCGGCGTTCATTTCATTGAGTGTAGCGGCGGCTGGGCCAAACGCCAGACTATACGCCTTGATGTTGGTGTTCTTGACTGCCAGATCCAGTAAATTATTATCGATGCTCTGGAACTTGGCGAAAAGTTCAGAAAATTGGTTAAATAACTCCTTCTCGACTTGGGTACCGCCGGTTTTTAGAAGATCGCTCAACTCCCGACGCGCCTGTTCGACCTCCGCTGTAGCTGTTCGGGCTTGGCCAGCATATGTTTGTGAGTTCTGGTCTGTGATGGCAAGGACTGCGCTTTTTTCCGCTTCCGAGGCCGAGGCCAAGGTTGATTGCATGCGGCTTACTAAGTCAACTCGAGTAGCCTTAAAGGCCAGTTGTTCAGCAGGATTTTGTTTTTGATAGAAATGAAATACAACCAGGAATAACAAGATCAGTATTACTGCCCCAGCAGCCATCCAAAGCGCGTTCTCTCTATTGGGCTTGATCATTATAAATTCCTATTGGAACTAAATTAACTCATGGTAACTTTCTTTACCACTTGAGAATTATACTAAGACCGGTCTTGTGTGTCAATGGATATAAGAAAGAACACTTCCATCATAATCTTTTTATCGTGAAACTCTAATTCCGGAAGCGTAGCGCGCAGGAATTGGTAAGTTGGACAATCCCGCGAAGCGGATGGTATAATCCCCCCCCAACTTGCTTTGGAGTTTATACCTGTGATTGCAAAGATTTTAGAGCGGTATCGATCAAACCAAACAAAAGTATTGTAAAGTTCAGGAATGATAAAGGAATGACACAAAAATGTACGGCAAATATCACTTGACAGTCATCTAAAAAGAGCATAGCTAGCTCGACAATATTTTAATGATGCCCAAATCCATATAGTGTGGATACGGGGGACCAGAGTTACTTAGGAGCGTATTTCTTGTTTGTTGTAAAACTCCAATTCCGAAAGCTAAGCGTATAACCTGAAGGTCACACGTTGGAATTGGTAAGTTGAACAATCCCGCGAAGCGGAGGGTAAAAGACCCCGCAGCTTGCTGCGAAATGTTTCGAAGGCTTGCTTCGGGATTCATACCCGTGATAAAGAATAGGACACTTCCTTGTCCGAGCCCGTCAGCTAACCTCGTCGGCATAAGGGGGAATCAAGAAGATATGTCTAATATTCTTCTTTTATCAATTTCCCGGCATTTGCTGTGTCAGGAAAGTGGCAAGCAAACATATCTTAACCACCCATCTATTAGATCAACAAAATTATTTTATGATTTATCTCGAATTGAGAAAATAATTCTAAATGCTTGAGGAGGTTTCCATGATTACCGGCAACTGGTTGGGCCTTATATTATTTCCATTGATTTTGACTGTGCTGGCTTATCCCCTTGGAGAATATATGGCAAAGGTTTTTAGCGGCGGCAGAACATTTCTCACACCGGTTTTGGCTCCGGTGGAAAGATTCCTGTACAGGTTATTTGTCGTAGACCCAAACGAAGAAATGTCCTGGAAAACGTACGCCATCTCTCTGGTTCTTTTTAATGTCGTAGGTATAGTGACGTTATTTTGTTTGCAACTGATTCAGGGCTTGCTTCCTTTTAACCCGCAGAAATTCGGCGCTGTACGCTGGGATACGGCGCTCAACACCGCCATTTCCTTCGGCACCAATACAAACTGGCAGGCCTACAGCGGCGAGCAGACTATGAGTTACCTGACTCAGATGCTGGGTTTGACCGTGCAGAATTTTACTTCCGCAGCGATCGGCATTGCTGCTGTCGTTGCCGTCGTCCGCGGCTTTATCCGTAAATCAACGGCGGCTATCGGGAACTTCTGGGTGGATTTGAACCGTTGTGTCTTGTATGTTTTGCTGCCGTTAGTCGTGATCTTATCTTTTATATTAGTTTCGCAAGGTGTTGTGCAAACCTTGAGTCCTTCCATTACGGCCAAGACTTTGGAGAGCGGCAAACAAATTATCGCTGTTGGCCCCGTTGCCTCACAGGAAGCTATCAAGCAGATCGGCACTAATGGCGGAGGATTCTTTAATGTCAATTCCGCTCATCCCTTGGAAAATCCAACGCCGCTGACTGATTTCTTGGAAGTGCTGGGGCTTCTTTTAATTGCGGCGGCTCTGCCTTTCACGTTGGGAGCGATGTTGAAAAACCGCCGGCAGGGCTTTGCAGTTTTTGCTGCCATGATGATTCTCTATCTTGCCGGATTGGGAATCTTTGCCTGGACGGAAATGCAGGCCAATCCGCTTTTGGAAAAAGCAGGCGTGACAAGCGGCATAAATATGGAAGGGAAGGAAGTAAGATTTGGAGTTATTAATTCTGTTTTATTCGCCCAGTCCACAACTGTTACTTCCTGTGGGGCTGTCAACAGCATGCATGATAGCATGATGCCACTGAGCGGATTGGTTCTCCTGTTTAATATGGCCATTGGTGAAGTCATCTTCGGCGGTGTCGGCACCGGCCTTATCGGAATGATTGCTTATGCCATCCTCACAATGTTTCTGGCGGGATTGATGATCGGCCGGACTCCGGAATTCATGGGCAAGAAACTGGAGCTTCTGGAAATGGTTATGGCGGTGGTGATTATTATAACTCCCGCCATTTTGCTCCTTATCTTATCGAGCGCAGCTATTTCCACTCAGGCGGGAATCAGCAGTTTGGGCAATACCGGGCCGCATGGGTTATCCGAAATTATTTATGCTTTTGCCTCGGCCGCAGGCAATAACGGCTCCGCTTTTGCGGGCCTTAACGCCAATACAATCTTCTATAATGTGACAACCTCTCTGGCAATGCTGGTCGGGCGGTTTTCCACCATCGTTCCGGCTTTGGCGATTGCGGGATCTCTGGCGGCGAAGAAAATTGTTCCGACGAGTATAGCGACTTTTCCCACGACAAGCGTTCTTTTTATTATGATGCTGGTCAGTGTAATCATTGTTGTCGGCGCGCTGACATTTTTTCCGGTCTTCACATTGGGGCCACTTCTCGAACACCTGCTCCTGGCTATCGGCAAAACGTTTTGAGGTGAATGAAAATGAAATCGAAAAAAATCAATATCTGGCAAATGAAATTTATAATACCTGCGCTGAAAGATTCGCTGGCGAAACTAAATCCGCTGGTCATGATAAAAAGCCCGGTGATGTTTATTGTGGAGATGGTAACAATCGTAACAACATTTATTGTTATGTACGATATTGTTACCAGTAGAAGTATTGCTTTTGATTTGCAGATTACTTTATGGTTGTGGTTTACTGTCATATTCGCCAATTTTGCCGAAGCCCTTGCCGAAGGTCAGGGACGGGCGCAAGCCGATTCTCTCAAGAAAAACCGATCAGAGGCCAAAGCTAAACGATTGCTCAATGATGGCAGTATAGAAATAATATCCGCTTTGCAGTTGAAAAAAGAAGACATGATTATTCTGGAAGACGGCGACACAATCCCCGGAGACGGAGAAGTCGCCGTGGGGACAGCACTCATCGATGAATCGGCCATAACCGGAGAATCCGCGCCCGTCATCAGAGAGTGTGGCGGCGATCGCAGCGGCGTGACCGGAGGCACATGTGTGCTCTCGGGGAAAATCAGAGTTCGCATTACCGCCAATCCCGGAGAGAGCTTTCTCGATCAGATGATTGGCATGGTCGAAGGCGCCAAAAGACAAAAGACTCCCAATGAGCGAGCGCTCAATCTGCTTTTAATAGCTCTGACTGCCGTATTTATCGTTGTTGTCGTCACTTTAAAATATTTTGCCGCTTACATGGGAGTCCATGTAACCGTCGCCATTCTCATTGCCCTTTTAGTGTGTCTGATGCCCACAACAATCGGAGGATTATTGCCAGCCATAGGAATAGCGGGTATGGATAGATTATTACAGTATAATTTTATAGCGATGAGCGGCCGGGCCGTGGAAGCTTCCGGCGATGTCGATGTGGTGCTCATGGACAAGACCGGCACGATCACTCTGGGCAATAGAATGGCGACAGAGTTTATTTCTCTGGAGGAGGGGCAAGAAATGGAATTAGCCCATGCGGCGTTATTATCTTCTCTTGCTGATGATACGCCGGAGGGAAGAAGTATTGTTGTTCTGGCGAAAGAAAAACTGGGGATGCGCGGCAGTGATATTCGGGCTCCCGAAAGAGCAGTCTTTTTACCCTTCAGCGCCGAGGCGCGGATGAGCGGTATCGACTGGAATGGTCACCGGATAAGAAAAGGATCGTTTGACGCTGTGAAGGATTTTGTTTCAGCAAAAGGCAAACCATTGCCGGAAAAAGCTCAACAGATAGTAGCGGCTATCGCCTCCGAGGGTTCAACGCCCCTTTTGATTGCCCAGGATGAACAAATTCTAGGTGCTGTTCGGCTAAAAGATGTTCTTAAAGAAGGTATCAGCGGCCGGATTGCCAAGCTACGGCAAATGGGGATTAAGTCCATCATGATTACCGGCGATAATCCTTTGACCGCGGCTACAATCGCGGCGGAAGCGGGTGTTGATGATTTTGTTGCCGAGGCCAAACCGGCGACGAAATTGGAACTGATTCGTAATTATCAGGAGAGAGGACATCTGGTGGCAATGATCGGCGACGGGACAAATGACGCGCCGGCGCTGGCTCAGGCCGATGTTGCTGTAGCCATGAATGCGGGCACCCAAGCCGCAAGGGAAGCAGCCAATATTGTCGATCTGGATTCCAACCCGACAAAGCTTCTCGATCTTGTTGAAATCGGCAAACAAATTCTCATTACCCGCGGCGCGCTGACAACCTTCAGTGTAGCCAATGACGTGGCCAAATATTTTGCCATCATTCCGGCAATCTTTATTGTTGACTATCCTCAACTGCGGATACTTGATATCATGTATTTGGCCAATCCTCAAAGCGCTGTTCTGTCGGCGGTGATTTTTAACGCCATCATCATTCCCATGCTGATTCCACTGGCGCTGCGCGGTGTGCGTTATCATCCAGCAAGCGCGTCCGCTTTACTGCGCCGCAATCTCATGATCTACGGCGTAGGAGGATTAATGCTGCCTTTCGCCGGCATAAAAATAATCGATGTTATAATATCGATATTGAATTTATTATAAAGGAGATACCAATGCTGCAACTGAAACGTTCTATTTTAGCTTTTGCGGGATTATCAATCATTTGCGGATTAATTTATCCTCTGGGGATTACTGCGTTATCACAAGCTATATTCCCCCGGCAATCCAATGCCGGAATAATTAAAAAGGGAGATATCATTATCGGATCAGAGCTTATAGGGCAACAATTCACCCGCCCGGAATATTTTCACGGCCGGCCATCAGCCACGGATCCTTCCTATGATGCCAGTAATTCTTCGGGGAGCAATTTGGCACCGTCTTCCGCAAAATTATTGGAACAAGTCAAAGCCCGTCTTGAACAAGTTCGCAAGGAAAATGGTTTGCCTGCCAATATGCCGGTTCCTGCCGATCTGGTGCTAGCTTCCGCCAGCGGGCTTGATCCGCACATAAGCGTGGAGGCCGCACTGCTTCAGGTGCCGCGCATTGCCAGAGAAAGAAAAATTCCTCAATCTGTAATTGAAAAAATTGTTTATAAAAACATTGAAAATCCTTTTCTGGATATTTGGGGGATGCGGCGAGTCAACGTTTTGCGATTGAATATTGATCTTGATAGTAGAAGGGTTTAGAAGTACATTGAGTCCAAGGTAACTTTATGAAAGAAAAAAAATTAAGACCCGATCCCGATGCCCTTTTGAAAGAAGTAGAAAAGGATGATGTCAAGAAGGGAAGATTAAAGATATTTCTTGGCTACGCTCCGGGTGTAGGTAAAACTTTTGCCATGCTCAATGACGCCCATGTGTTGAAGAAACGAGGCCTTGATGTCGTCGCGGGCATTGTTGAAACTCATAAACGCGCCGAAACAGAAGCGCTTCTTGCCGACCTAGAAATCATACCCCGGAAGTCAATTGAATATAATGGTCTCTTTGTCAGCGAAATGGATTTGGATGCGATTCTCGCACGGCATCCCGCGGTTGTTCTGGTGGATGAACTTGCCCATACCAATATCGAGGGCAGCCGTCATCCCAAGCGGTATCAAGACATTGAAGAGTTGCTGGAACAGGGGATTGATGTGCACACAACAGTCAATATCCAGCACTTTGAAAGCATGAATGACGCTGTGGCCAAAATCACCGGTGTTCGCATGCAGGAAACATTGCCGGACACATTTTTCGACCGCACCGATGAAGTTCAGGTAGTCGATATTCCCTGGGAAGAGCTTATCCAAAGATTAAAGGAAGGGAAGGTATATTTCCCAAAACAAGCCGAGCGGGCTATTGATAATTTTTTTCAGCGGGGCAATCTGTTTGCGTTGCGTGAGCTCATGTTGACTCTGGTTGCCCGCAAAATGGACAGCGAGCTCATTAATTATATGAGGGCGAAAGCGATTCGAGGACCATGGCCGACCACGGAAAAGCTGGTTGTTTGTATTGCGGCCAGTCCCTACGCCAAACAGTTGATCCGCAAGGCTTACGCAATTGCTAAAGATACTCATGCCGAATGGTATGCAGTCTATGTTTTGTCCACCGGACTTACAGAGCCTTCGGGCAAAGAGAAAATCTATTTAACAAATGCCCTCAATCTTGCCGAAGAGCTGGGCGCAAAAATCGTGACGCTTTCCGGCAATGATATCGCCGATGAAATTATTCGTTTTGCCCGGGAGAATAATATTACCCGAATAGTGATCGGTAAACCACTGCGTTCGGTGATTGCTGAATTATTTAAAAGGTCACCAGCATCCCGTCTTCTTCGCGCTTCCGGTGATTTTGAAATCCATCTCATAACTCCGACTATGGGGAAAAAAGAAGAAGATCCTTATTCCCCACCAAAACAAGCGGCGTTTAAATTATCACACTTCTTGATGGCGCTGGGCATGGTTGCGTTTATCACTCTGGTTAACATTTTGCTCCAGCGCGTTGTTGATCCGTTTTCGTTAGTTTATGTCTATTTGATTGCTGTAAGCGTCAGCGCTTTATTGTTCGGTGTGTGGCCGTCAATATTTACGTCGATTATGAGCCTTTTAACTTTTGATTTTTTCTTCACTATACCAAAATACAGTTTTATAATAAGAGAGCCCAAAGAAATAATTAATGTATTGGTTTTCCTTTTTACGGCGATTATTATCGGGCAGTTGGTAAAGATTGTAAAAAAACAGAATATCACGTTGCAACTTAGGCTGGAGAGGGTCGTTCTAATCGAAGAGATGAGCAAGGAATTCCTGGCCCTTCCTCCGCTGGAGCAGCTGGTGGACGGACTAGCCGCTTTTTCTCAGGAAACTATGAGCACCCTGGCCTTCCTGCGGACTACAATTATCAATGACATCGGTAATATTACTATCAAGAATGTCCGGAAGGTAATTAATGTTCCCTGTTTTGTTCTTTTCAAAGAGAAGAAGGGTGATTTGCAGTTGTGGTCCAAGAGCAGCCCGGATTTGGAAATTAATCAAAATGATCTGGCCGTTGCCAATTGGACATTTTCTCACGGGGAGATTGCCGGCGCCGGAACGGAGACTCTGCCAAGTATACCCTATTGTTTCCTGCCGATCAAATCCCAAGATGAAATAATTGGTATTGTCGGCATTAAATATGAGTATAAGAATCTTCTGCCTGAACAGAGGATGATTTTGGGTACTATATCCAACCTAACGTCAATGGTGGCGGCCAGATGGGTGAGAATATAATTATATCGTTTTTAGCGAGTTTCTAGTCACTTCTTTTTAGAAATTTGAGTCTCAAATCCCCATTCGCTTCGCTCAGGGGATCAATTCAACTAACGCTTCAAACTTCGCTACGCTCGTTTTCCGCGAGTTTCATTGATAAAGCAGCGGGGGTCTTCAGCCAGATAGTCTCCGCTGTAAGCCAGTGCCCGCCCACGGCAGCCGCCGCAAACAGTTTTGTAATTGCATTCGCCGCAGATGCCTTTTAAATTTTTCCCGGTTACGTAAATTTCGGAAAACGGAGGATTCATAGTAAATCTTATTAAAATCCATCTTTCTAACGTTACCGGCGCTGATTTCCACAAAGGGGCAGGGCCAGACGTCACCATTGGCTTTGACGTAAACAAAGCCACGCCCTGCAGCGCATCCGTGGAAAACTTTGCCGGATATTTTTAGCATGAGGCCGTCACGGATGCCGTTTTTTTCCAGCATATAAGGCCAATATTGAGGGCCGGCGACAGGTTCGATCATCGTATGAGCGGACTTTTGTTTGAGCGCGATAAGTTCACTTAAGTATTTATTAGCGGTTTTCTTTAAAGTTGCTTTTTCAATTTTTTCTCCACGGCCAACAGCGACCAGCTGATACATGAGCATTATGCCGGCGCCGCAGCCATCCGCAAAATCAATGAGCTCAGGCAAATGCGGCATATTGTATTCCATTGCCGTTGTATTAATTTGTAAGAGGATGCCCGCCTTTTTTGTGGCTTCTATGGAGCGTTGCATAAGATCAAAAGAACCGGGCTTATTTCTCACAAAGTCATGAGTTTTGGCATCGGAGGAATCAATGCTGATGGCATGACAGACAACGCCGTGGTCTTTGAGTTTAAAGGCCATTTCTTGATCGATTAATGTGCCGTTTGTAGCGATGATATTGGCGAGCCCCGCCTGCTGCGAATATTTGAGCAATTCAAAAATATCCGGCCTTACCAGCGGTTCGCCGCCTGTATAAACAAGCGTCCGGAATTCGCTATTGGCGGCAATCATATCAATTAGTCTTTTGCCTTCGTCGGTGGTTAGTTCATCGGCAGCGGCCTTGCCGCTTACTGCGTGACAATGGATGCATCTTAGATTGCAGGCGCCGGTGACTTCCCAGACCGGGTGTCCCGGATAACCGATACAACCCATACCCCAGGCGCCGTTGGCCACGGGTATGGATCTGAAACCATATTTTAAAAGCCATCCGGGGAAATAACGCCAGCGATTTAGATATCCCATAAGTAAAGAGCTGCCCAACTGTTTGAACAAAAGAGAAGGGGGATTATAAAAAGCTTTTACTTTATTTTTTGTGTTCATTAAAAATACGCCAGAATGTAAGACAAGGAAGTCCCCAGATTGACGGCAATATTAAGGCCGCATAAGATTTCCAGTATTTTCCCATCCTCATGCTTTTTCTGCATTATCATGGCAATGATATATAGGGATATAATGAAAAAGGGCAGATAGAAATAGACTACCTTGAAAGGAATCCCCCATAATGGGGATATAAGCATAGTCAGTGATGTCAATAAGGAAAAGGCCACATAAAGCATCAACCCTTTTTGTTTCCCAATGCGGTAAAGTAAATTCCTTTTATCAGTGGCCTTGTCGGCCTCATAATCCGGAAACTCATTGAGTAAAATAACGTTAAAAATGGTAAGTCCTATGGGTATAGCCAGCCAGTGAATGATCGGGTGAATCGTGCCGGTTTGTATATAATAGGAAGAAGCGACAGGAAGCCAGCCATAGCAAAAGCCGATGAATATTTCACCGATACCTCTTTTTACCAGCCTGATCGGTTCAGTGGAATAAAAGAAACCGGAGAAAGCACCCACAAAGCCGAGGAGAAGTGTGTAAGGGCCAGTTTTCAAAATAAATTGCAGAAAAAGTCCAATAGCAGCGGCAATGATTATAGTAACAATGCTTGTCCAAAGAGGCACGAGAGGCGACATTTTACCGGCAAGAAGCACGCGTGTGCCGCCGGCAAATTGATTATCATGCAGGCTATTCGATATCATGTCTCCCTTGTAATCGAAATATTCGCCGGAATGGTAGGTGGAAAGCATGATCAGGATAACACCTAAGACACCAAGAATAAATATTTCAATGCTGATAGTAGAATTGGTCTTGTATGCCAGAACGGTTCCTAATATGAAAGGAAGGATGCCGACTGTATGAAATGGTGGACGGGAGAGGCCAATCCATCCCTTTATTTTTTCTATATTTGAATTTTGCATAAGTTACCTGCCTAAGTTCATTGCCGTGGTTTCCTAACACAAAGGCTCTTATTTGTAAAGAAGGGTGCTCGTTACCTTATAAATATTTGTCCTGATTAGGACCTTATTGATGGAGATCTAAGGTTTTGTGCCGGGAAGTTTGATGTACTCTCATTTGAGAGAATCTTGCCGGGAGAAAAATTTTAGAAAATATAAAAATATTATTGAGAAAATAATCATTTTTTTCTTGATTGTTAATTTTAATTGTGCTAGTCGTAGCGCTAATTTAAGGGAAAAGGCACTCATCCAAACGAGCAAACAAGCAGGATTGAGTAGGATAGATCAAATTTATTTTAGAGAGGCGCTCAAGAAACTTGTGTTTTTCTGATAATATTGATAGAAATAACTTGTCAGGTTGAATGTTAGAAACTTTGGAGATGGCCGCAAAAACGGTTGATAATAAAAATAATAAATTGATTTTACGAAAGGGGGATTTTAGAAAATGACAAAGGCAGATTTAGTCGGGGTTATAGCAAAAGCAGTAGGTATTACCAAAGATAAAGCGGCAAAAGCATTAGACGCATACGAAGCCACAGTAACCAAAGAACTCAAGAAAACTGGTAAACTTGTTCTTGTTGGATTTGGTACGTTCTCAGTGGTAAAAAGAAAGGCGAGAGAAGGCAGGAATCCTCAAACTGGCAAGGCCATTAAGATTCCCGCGAAGAAAGTCGTAAAATTCAAGGCTGGCAAAACTCTGGCCGATAAAGTAAGATAATAAATCATTTTGTTATAGTACAACTAAGGCCTCCGCATTTTTATCATAATAACCGGAGGCCTTAGTGCATTAGTGAGACTCAAATTTCAAAAATGAAGTGCATTGAAATTTGTAAGTCGAACTATCCCGCTAGCGAAGCTCAGCGGGTCTGTACCGCAAAGCAGGCATCGAATACCTGTGATGGCGAGTAATAATCATAAGGAGTTTTTGTTTTGGCACTCAAAAGAATTCTCAGCGGAATGAGACCAACCGGTAAACTGCATCTGGGTCATTTACACGGCGCTTTGAAAAACTGGGTGGATTTGCAGGAAAGCGGTAAATACGATTGTTTTTATTTTGTGGCCGATTGGCATGCCGTTACCAGTGAATACAGTTCCACGGAAGGCATTAAAGATAACGCCGTCAATATGGTAATAGACTGGCTCAGCGTCGGTCTCGACCCGGAAAAGAGCACTCTCTTTGTGCAGTCAGCGGTCAAAGAACATGCTGAACTCTTTCTGCTTCTTTCGATGATTACTCCCCTGGCGTGGCTTGAGCGCAATCCCACTTATAAGGAAATGAAAACCGAGCTGGCCACTAAGGATTTATCCACCTTCGGTTTTTTAGGATATCCGGTGCTGCAGGCCGCCGATATCATCATGTACAAGGCTTACGGCGTGCCTATAGGTGTTGATCAGCTTCCTCATGTTGAACTAACCCGCGAAATAGCCCGTCGTTTTAATTTTCTTTATAAAGAAATATTCCCTGTTCCGGAGCCGCTTTTAACCAGCGTTCCCAAGTTGCTGGGAATTGACGGAAGAAAGATGAGCAAATCCTACGATAACTCTATTTGCATCGGTGACCGCGGAAAAATATTGCAGCATAAAGTTTCATCCATGTTTACCGATCCGCAGCGGATGAGAAAAAAAGATCCGGGAAATCCGGAAATATGCAATGTCTTCACTTTTCATGGTTTATATTCTGGGCCGGAGAAAGTGAAGGAGATAGATGCGGCTTGCCGCAAAGCGGAGATTGGGTGTACTGATTGCAAAAAAATGCTGGCTTTGCGCATTGCCGAGGAGATGAGTCCTGTTCACGAGCGCATTGATTACTATGTAAACCATATAACTGAAATTAACGAAATCATCGAAGAAGGAAACAGCAAAGCAACAAAGATAGCGCGTCAAACAATGGATGAAGTTCGTACGGCGGTTAAAATCTAATCGGCTAATGGTTAAATTTTCAGCCCCTTGGGCAGAACTTTTGAATGCAGCGATTTTTCATTTGGATTAAGTAAATGATTAAAACGGCGTTACCATTCCTATGAAGTGATATGTGTTCTCAATAAATTATGGATAACGAACAAACAATAAATTATGCCATTAAGCTGGACATTTTTGAAGGTCCGCTTGATCTGCTTTTGTACCTCATAAAAAAAAACGAAATTGATATCTATAATATTCCCATAGCCTTGGTTACCGAGCAGTATCTTCAGTACCTCAAAATGATCAAAGCGCTCAATCTCGATTTGGCCGGCGAGTATTTGGTCATGGCGTCAACCCTTATTCACATCAAATCCAGGATGCTTTTGCCTGTTCCCGAGGAGCCGGAAGAAGAAGAGGAAGACCCCCGGGCAGAACTGGTCAGGCAGCTTATAGAACACAAGACTTTTAAAGAAGCCGCGTTAAATCTGGGAGAAAGGCCGCTTTTGGAAAGAGATGTGTTTACCCGGGCGGCGCTTTTGCCGGAAGAGGTTGAAAATACAACCACGGATGAGGAAGAGCTTATGGAAGTAAGTGTTTTTGAGCTTATTGAGGCTTTCCACCGCATTGTTTCCCAGATCGATAAGAAAGAACTTATGGAAATTGATTTGGAAAAATTATCCCTTACTGATATAATTAATGAAATTATGGAGCAGTTGTCCTTGACAAAAAGTTTGACTTTTGAGGATTTGCTTAGGGAAAGAAAAGATCGTCGCCGCATCATCTACACATTTTTAGCCTTGCTGGAATTAATTAAACTCAGGATGATTAAGGCTTATCAAACCTCGGTTTTTGGAGTGATCCGGATATTTCCGGCTGTGGAGTCATAAATGGAAAACGTTAAGGCAGTTATTGAAGCTCTGATTTTTGCTTCCGATGCGCCGTTGGCGCTCGAAAAAATTTGCATTATCCTTTCAGGAGTTGAAAAATCGGAAATTAAAGAAGCCCTCGAAAAACTTGTATTAGAATATAATGAACGGCAAGGTGGAATTTCCCTGCAGGAAGTTGCCGGCGGTTTTCAATTTCGAACCCGGCCTGAACTTAGTCCTTGGGTTAAAAAGCTAAAGAGTACAAAGCCTCATTCTTTATCTCCGGCAGCAATGGAAACTCTGGCAATTGTTGCTTATAAGCAGCCTATTGTTAAATCTGAAATTGAAAGTATTCGTGGGGTGGATGTAGGTGCTCCGCTCAAGGGACTTTTGGACAAAAAACTTATTCGCATTGTAGGGCGCAAGGATGTGCCCGGAAAGCCCATTATTTATGGAACTACCAGAAAATTTCTGGAAGTTTTTAACTTGAAAGATCTTCTGGATTTGCCGAATTTACGCGAATTGAAAGAACTTAACCAGCAGCAGGAACTCGTGGAACAAGAAATAGCAGAAGAAGATATCACCGAAGATATTCCCAATTTATGAAAGAACGTTTGCAAAAAGTTATTGCTGCTGCCGGTGTCGACTCGCGGCGCCACGCAGAAAAACTAATAACCAGTGGGCGCGTTAGCGTCAATAATGTTGTGGTAACCCGGTTGGGAGTAAAAGCTGATGCCGAAAAAGATATTATCCGGATTGACGGTAAAACTATTTCTGTAGAAAAAACAAAACATTATATTGCTTTAAATAAACCGGCCGGATTTGTTACCACCCTTCATGATCCCCAAAACCGACCGACAGTTGTGGATTTGCTGCGTGATGTGCCGGAAAGGGTTTATCCGGTGGGAAGGCTTGATTATGATTCCAAGGGACTGTTGATTTTGACTAATGACGGCGATTTCGCCCAAAAAGTGCAACATCCCCGCTTTGAGAAACCCAAAATATATAGAGTCAAAGTTCAAGGGCGTTTGTCCAAAGAGGAATTAAAGCAGTTGGGTAAGGGAATTAAATTGCCCGATGGTGTTTTTAAACCGGAAAATGTAAAAATAGAAAAGATCAATGATCTAAGTTGCTGGTTACAGCTTACTCTGAAAGAGGGGAAAAATAGAATTATCAGAAGAGGTTTTGAAGCTATTGGTCATAGAGTAGCCGGACTTGTGCGGGAAGCAATCGGTGATCTGAACCTGGGCAATTTGAAGGAAGGTATGTGGCGGCATTTGACCAAAAAAGAAATAGGCCAACTGCTGGATAATATGGCAGGTCAAAAAAGGTAAAATTTTCTTGACATTCGCTAAAAAATAAATAATAAACTCTAAGGTAGAGAAAACAGACATAAATTATCATCTGGCGATTTATGGTTGCAATTCGTATTAAGGAGGGTCTATGAACAAATCCGGTCTTATTGAAACTTTAAGCAGTAAGTTAAACTTAACGGAAAAAAAGGCAATTGATGTTGTTAATCTTATTTTCAAGGGGTTTACCGATGAGTTGAAAAAAAACGGGCGTATTGAAATCAGAGGCTTTGGCAGCTTTGTAGTGAAGAAATATGGCGCCTACACGGGAAGAAATCCTAAAACCGGCACTAAAATCAAAGTTGAACCAAAGAAATTACCTTTCTTTAAAGTAGGAAAAGAATTGAAGAATAGAGTTGATAAGAAGAAATAACATTACCATTGCCTGTTCTTATAAATATAAAAAAGGAGGCTTGATCCAAGCCCCCTTTTTTTATTAATTGCGATTGTTAAGTCAGATTAACCTAAATTGGCATTAACGAAATCCCAGTTAATTAGATTTTGAATGACCGCAGTGAGATAATCCGGCCTTCTGTTTTGATAATCCAGATAATAAGCATGTTCCCAGACATCTATAGTTAAAAGCGGCTTTTGACCATGGGCCAGAGGCGTATCGGCATTAGCTGTTTTTGTTATTTTTAACTGGCCATCCTCCAAGACCAACCATGCCCAGCCGCTACCAAACTGAGTAACGCCGGCGTTTTTCAATTCTTCTGCAAACTTATCATAGCTTCCCCAAACCGCATTTATTTTTGTCGCAATAGCGCCTGTGGGTGAACCTCCTCCTGATTTTTTCAGGCATTGCCAATAAAAGGAATGATTCCAAATTTGGGCGGCATTGTTGAAAATGCCGGCTTTGGCAGGATCTTTAACAGCAATTTTAATAATTTCTTCTAATGATTTTTCCGCAAGGTCGGTGCCGGTAATCAGCTTGTTTAAGTTATCCACATAAGCCTTGTGATGTTTACCATGGTGGAAATCTAAAGTATTAGCGCTGATGTGCGGCGCCAGCGCATCTCTCCCGTAAGGTAGTTCCGGTAATGATATAGCCATATTTCCTCTCCTTTCTTTTAATGAGAATTAATTTTTACTATCCCGCTGGATTGCGGGAGAAGTAAAAAATTTTAGTCGAATTAATCCCGATAGCGAAGCGTGTCGGGATAAAATCAACACTCTTTAGGATGTAGCTCTTAAAATAGGTCGCATTTTCAGTTTGTCAATCCTGCGATTTGGAATTCCTCGGCTCCTGCAGGAGGTGGCTCCACATTAAATTACGTATTTTCCCCCTTATTATTTGTACCGTTAATGATATGCCTCATTTTATATTTAAGCCAATTCATATAGATGAAAGTGGAAATAGCGAAAATCAATGATGGAAGAGCAGCCTCCTGGTTAAAGAGGATAAGCGCTATGCCGCCGGCCAGTCCACAATCTTTCATAGTACCCAAAAGAAGAAAAGAGGTGTTTTTATTTTCGGGATCATGAAAATAATTTCCGATTTTTCCAATCGCAAAAGCGAAGAAAAAAATGCTTACAAAAGCAATTAAGGCGATGATAAAAAGATCGGAAGACCAATCCGGAAGAATATTTCTACTGCTTGCCGTAATGGTATAAAATACGATAAATGAACAGCAATCGATTATTGTTTCTTCGTATGGTTCAATGATTTTGTCCCATGCTTTGTCCACGGCGAGCCGGGAGAGGGCGAGCGGCAGTAAAATTAATTCTAATACCAGCAGGATAAGATTCCAATAGCTCAGGTGGATGTATTTAAGAAAACCTAAACCTATTAATGGTATGATTAATAAGGCGCCCAAATAAGCTCCCGCCATGCCGGTAAAAACAGAAGTTTTATCGGCGCGCAATGAATTGCCTAAAGGTATTATGGCTACTGACGGCGGCATGGCGGCGATCAGCACCATGCCGATCCAAAGCTCTTGTTTGTGGATCAGAAAAATACTCGCCAAAATGATGAAATTTCCCAAGACAAGATAATTCATGACATTGCTTCGGATGGATGCGAATAAAAGCGGACCGGGGCTGAGTACGAAACCTCTGGGAAATCTCAATAAAGTAATGGTTAGCATTACCATCAATGCCGACAGAATCAGGGCGTTGCCTATTTGGAATCCCTGCGGCAAAATTATACCGCAAATCAACGCCAGCAGAAAAATCACGTTGGAGCGGTAAAGATAAGTGGAGAGAGCCATTTTGTTTTACCTCGGGAAAGGCAATATTTTTTTAGCTCCGAAAACTAATAAGAGGAACGCAATATTAAAAATTACTATAGTTCCTCCTGCCGGCAAATTCAACAAGAAAGCTGTGATAATGCCGCAAATTACCGACAGGATTGAAAAAAGTACGGCGGCAACGATGGTCATTTTAAAGTTTAAAGATAACTGCAGCGCGATTAAAGGAGGCAGAA
>Ga0209777_10000919_pt1 | contig 45190 bp, 45 predicted proteins | sample FrelakmetHBP12HB_FD_187147 | JGI IMG/M metagenome (GOLD analysis project Ga0209777, IMG submission 187147) | Freshwater lake sediment microbial communities from the University of Notre Dame, USA, for methane emissions studies -HBP12 HB (SPAdes)... | ecosystem: Environmental > Aquatic >...
TGAGCAAGGCAGGCTGCACGTTTCTTCACCCCACGAGCGGCTCGAAGAGTTACGGGTGATGATCGAAGGGTTGAATGTGACTTCCAGAGTATGCTTTGACCATAACATGAATTCATGGACGAACAGTGCAGAACTATATTCCAGGGCGATGGCCTATTGAATATAGAAGCGATCTGCCAATGGACTGAAAATCTTTTTCTAGCTTATTGATAATTTCTTGGGCCGAACCAACATCTTTCCTGCCCGGATAAATATCATAGCGGGTTTTATAAATTCCGGGCGTGAAATCTGGCATGACAACGTTTGCTCCAGCCTGTAGCGCTTGAAGTCGTCCCTGTGGATGAAGAGTAGCCAAAGCGGTAGTCGCGGGAATATTGGTGTTGCGGGTGATTAGACGCGCCAAGGCGATGACTCGCAATACTTGTTCAAGATCATCATTATTAATTCCGGCAAGAGGTGTATCAGGGTGGGGGATAAATGGACCGATTCCCAGCATATCCGCATCCAGATATTTCATCACCAACAGGTCATCGGCTAATATTCCCGTTGTCTGACCAGGCAATCCCACCATGTTTCCAGTTCCGGTTTCAAAACCAAGATCCTTGAGCCGTCTCAGACATTGCAGGCGGTCTTCCCATTTACAGCCGGGGCGCAGGTATTTGTAAAGCTCTTCAGATGCAGTTTCATGTTTAAGCAAGTAGCGATTAGCCCCCGCTTGCCGAAATGCTTTATAATCGCTTAAAGAACGCTCGCCGATGGATAATGTGATGATTAAATCTGTTTCTTTTCTAATTCGTTCGATCAGGCTGCAGATCACATCTGCCGAGTAAAAGGAATCTTCACCGGATTGCAGCACAACTGTAGGCACGCGCATTATTTTTATCTGATGCGCTGTCGCAATGATTTCACCTTCTGACATGCGGTAGCGGCTGAGTTTGGAATTGCTTTTGCGCAAACCGCAGTAAAGGCAGTTGCGTTCACAGTGGTTGGAAAACTCGATAATGCCGCGCAAGAATATTTCATCACCCATTTGCTCTTTTCTGACTCTGTCAGCAGCGGCAAAAAGCTCAGGTGAGTATTTGCCGGGAAGAGACAGCAATTGAATGATTTCTTCGCGGCTAAAATCCTTGCCCTCTTGAGCTTTGCCGATCAGATTTTCCGCGGATTTAGATATAGACATCTCTTTGTCCATCTTCAATCATCTGGAGTTTATGGATGATTGATTTTTTCATTTTAGGTTTGAATTTATTTTCCAGCATTTGCGTGATTAGTTTGTTGCCGGCTTGGCGAGTGGCGGTACTTCCATAATCTTTGAGATATTCCTTGAAACTAAAAAGAGCGTTGGTCTGGCAGAAATTTTGAATCAGGCCTGGCTTGGCCAGAGCCATAAAATCCTTACCGGTGCGCCCCAGACGATAACATGCTGTGCAGAAGCTGGGTATATGTCCTTTTTCCGTGATATCTAAAATGACTTCATCTAGTGTCCGTGTATCGCCGAGATTAAACTGTGCGGCGCGGAAAGCTTCGCTGGAATCTTCTTGATAGCCGCCGGGGTTGGTGCGCGAACCGGCGCTGATCTGGGAGATACCCAGCGCAAAAACTTCAGAGCGCAAGGCTGGTGTCTCTCTGGTGGAGAGAATCATCCCCGTGTAGGGAACGGCCATGCGGATAATGGCGACCAGTATTTTGAAATCATGATCGCTGACCGGATGAGGAGGTTTGATGGCCGCCGGTGCGTTGAAAGCGGGTTCCAGACGCGGAATGGAAATGGTATGAGGTCCCACGCCGCAGTCCTGCTCCAGTTGCAGAGCATGAAAAAGCAGCCCTAAAACTTCAAATTTATAATCGTAAAGACCAAACAACGCGCCGATGCCGACATCGTTAATACCGCCTTCCTGCGCGCGATGCATCGCAGTGAGCCGTTTAGCGTAATCTTTCTTGGGACCGGACGGGTGCATGATCTTGTATGTTTCATGATGATAAGTTTCCTGAAATAAAACAGCAGTGCCGATGCCTGTTTTCTTTAACTGCTTGTATTCATCCACCTCCAGCGGTGCGATTTCCACGTTGATCCGCCTTATTTCTCCTCCGTGTTCCGTTTTTACGGAATATGCCGTTTCAATGGCTTCCATGAAATATTCCAGACTGGAACGGCTGGGATGTTCGCCGCAGAGCATCAGCAAGCGCTTGTGACCTTCCCGTTCCAGAACCTGTACTTCCTTAGCGATTTGATCCATCGTCAGCGCAACACGGTTGAGCTCCTTATTGTCGCTCCTAAACCCGCAATACAGACAATTGTTGGCGCAGAGATTGGCGACATAAAGTGGCGCAAACAAAACAAGTCGGTTGCCGTAAATAGCTTCTTTGATCTCATGCGCCGCCTGAAAAATCAGGGCAATCAGTTCATCATCTTCTGTCTGCAACAACAAAGCAACTTCTTCGGGCGTGAGACCTTTGAGTTCTCTGGCTGTGGTTATAATTTCCAGGACTCTTTCTTTAGGGGGGCTTTTTGCTTTGTCGAGTATATTTTTAATTTTATTATCATCAATAAAATCTTTAATCACTAATTTTTCCTCTCTTCTTTATATCAAGTTCCTCTTCAAAGGCATTAAGTGCGGCAGGGAAGGGCGCGAGGCTTCTCTTGATAACGCCCTGCAAGAAAGATATCGCCACGCCATAGTTAGTTATGGGAACGCCTGCTTCCTGCGCTTTACGCAAACGGTTGAGCATTTCCCGGCGATTCATCATGCAGGCGCCGCAATGTAAAATCAGCTTATACTTTTTTAAATCATCGGGATAATCACGTCCCGAAGATATGTCTATCTGAAGGTCGCCCCCTGCATATTGCCTGAGCCAGCGGGGAATTTTCACCCGGCCAATGTCATCTTCCAGCGCATGATGCGAACAGGCTTCCGCGATCAATATCCTGTCACCCGATTGCAAGTTGTCAATGGCCGCTGCGCCCCGCGCCATGATAATCAGGTCGGACTTTTGTCGCGCCAAAAGAATGGAAAAGGTGGTAACCGGGATATCTTTTGGAACATCGGCCGTGACTTTGAGTATGGCCTGAGAATCCGTCACGACGATGGCGGGCGGATTTTTTAGGTTGGTGAGTGCTGTTGCAAGTTCTCTTTCCTTGACCACAAGCGTCATGGCATCGTTATCCAGAGCGTCACGGATGGTCTGCACCTGGGGTAGAATCAGCCGGCCTTTGGGCGCCTGCAAATCAATTGGTACCACCAAAACAGCAAGACATCCTGGCGGCAGCAAATCACCGATCAAGGAAGGTATTCCAATAAAATCCACAGGGGCAACTTCCAGCAATTGCTGCTTTAAGGCCTCCAGATAGTTATGACGCTTGGTTTGATCGTTGCAGGAAACCGTTAGAATCCGTCCTAATTTTTGTTGCAGAAATTTCAGATGATCTGGGGAAGGCTTACGCAAATCAATTTTGTTGATGACCACCAATATCGGTATCTTACGGTTTTGCGCTTCGGTCAGAACTGCTTCCTCGTAATCTGTCCAGGTATCCGCCTCGGTAATAAGAATAATTACATCAGCGCGGTCGAATACTTTAGCCGTTTTCTTCAGTCGGGCACCTGATAATTCCGATATATCATCCAGACCTGCCGTATCGAGAAACAGAACAGGCCCGAGCGGCAGTAACTCCATGGCCTTTTCCACAACGTCAGTCGTAGTTCCGGCGACAGGTGATGTGATGGAAATATCCTGATTGAGCATTAAATTCAGCAGGCTGGATTTGCCGACATTGGTTCGCCCTATCAGCGCAATATGCAGACGATTGCCTTTCGGTGTGTTATCCATTATCTTTTATCCTTATAGCCGAGGGCCGTTAATTGATAAGGAGATAATGCTTTATCGATCAATTCTTTTCCCAGTTTTTCTTCCAAAAAATGCCGCATATTATTTTTGCTGCCGAAAGAAAATTCCGTGATGAATTGTGTAGCCTTTTCGTAACCTATTACCGGCAGTAAAGCCGTGATGATCATGGGACTGGCATCGAAATATCCTTCACATTTTTCTTTGTTAGCCTCAATGCCACGCGCATGTTCAGTCAGCAGTCCACTTACATTGATAAGCAGCTCCAGAGATTCCAAAAGTGAATGGGCAAGCAGAGGCAGAAATTCATTGATTTGCAAAGTGCCTCTAGCCGCTGTTTCAGTCACGATGCCATCGTTGGCAATAACCTTGATGCCGGTCTGAATGGACGCTTCCGCCAACACGGGGTTGACTTTACCGGGCATGATGGAAGATCCGGCCTGCAATTGTGGCAGACGGATTTCCCCGAGAAAATTCATTAAACGCAGATCATTCGATATTTTAATCAGATTGACGGCATGAGCTTTGAGTATTGCGGATACTTCGACAAAAGAATCGGCATTTGCTGTTTCTCCAAGGATGTTTTCGCCACGGGAAAGACCAAGTCCCGTTACTTCTCTTAATTTTTCAATGACCAGAAAAATATAATCGCGCGGTGCAGCCAATCCCGTTCCGACAGCTGTTCCGCCCAGGTTCACTACGCGCAGACGTTCTTCGCATTTAAAAGTACGCCAGCGGTCCCGCGAAAAAGCTTCGGCAAAAGCAGAGAATTCTGCGCCGAGAGTGATGGGAACAGCTTCCTGCAATTCCGTTCGTCCCAGCTTGACAATAGCAGCAAACTCTTTTTCTTTTTCCTGAAAAGCACCTTGCAGGTTGGCTATGGCTTTGGACAAATCCCGGAGACGAAAAATCGCGGCAACTTTTAGCGCCGTGGGATAAACATCGTTAGTGGATTGATGTAGATTCACGTCTTCGAGAGGATGAACAATACTGTAGTCACCCCTCTGACCACCGAGCAGTTCAATGGCGCGATTGGCAATGACTTCATTGATATTCATGTTGGTCGATGTTCCGGCGCCGCCCTGCAGAGCATCAACAGGAAATTGATCAGAGAGTTTGCCGGCAGCAATTTCATCGCAGGCGGTGATCATTGTTTTTGCTTTTTCCGTGGCGAGATGGCCGGTTTCCACATTAGCCAGACAACAGGCTTTCTTAGTCTGAGCAAGACTCCTGATCAGGATGGCATTTACTTTTATGCCGCTAATGTGGAAATTATTAATGGCTCTCTGGGTGTGAATTCCCCAATAAGCATCTGCGGGTACTTCTAAAGATCCCAGAAAGTCGTGTTCGATTCTTTTTGCATTCATAAATAACCAGTGCTTTTGGTTGGAAAAACAAAGAGGTTTGTCCCCGTAAGAACAAACCTCTTTGGATGTCAGTCTATCTCAGCGGAGCATTTTAACCATCTTTTCTTTGAGGCAATTCGGTGCCTCTCTTTACATACTTGGTATGCAGAAGCTTATGCGACTTGTGTCCTAAGGGTTCCTTCAGGAAATTGTCATAAAGCTTTTTAACCGATTCATTTTCATGAGATTGACGTTTCTTCTGCACCTTTCCATCATCTTTATAAAGAGCCGCTGAACGCAAAACTCTAATTTCGTTGTTGGTAGGAATGGGTTCACCACCGCCCGATATACAACCACCAGGACAACACATAATTTCGATGAAGGCGTAATCGGCTTTTCCCTCACGGATCTTGTCCATGAGTTTGCGGGCATTGCCCAGACCATGCGCTACAGCTATTTTGACATCACCCAGAGGTCCCACCTTAACGGTGGCCTCTTTAACACCTTCCAGACCGCGGACAGGGGTGATATCCATGCTGGGCAGGTTTTCTCCGGTTACTACTGCATAGACAGTACGCAAGGCGGCTTCCATAACGCCGCCGGTAGCGCCGAAAATGGTGGCGGCGCCTGAGTACTCGCCCATTGGTGCATCGTAATCTTCATCCGGCAGATTGACAAAATCAACTCCGCCTTCTTTAATCATACGGCCTAATTCTCGAGTAGTGAGAACATAATCAACATCACGGAAACCGCTGCTGTTCATTTCCGGCCGCTGGGCTTCAAATTTTTTGGCAGTGCAGGGCATAATGGATACGGAGACAATATTTTTCGGATCAATTCCTGACAGTTCCGCGTAATATGTTTTGGCCAACGCGCCGAACATCTGCTGTGGTGATTTACAGGTGGAAAGATGATCCAGCAGGTCGGGATAAAAATGTTCACAAAACTTGATCCAGCCCGGGCTGCAGGATGTAATCATCGGTAGCTTTCCGCCTTCTTTGACTCTTTTGAGCAATTCATTGCCTTCTTCAATAATGGTTAGATCGGCTGTAAAATTTGTGTCAAATACTTTATCAAAGCCCAGTCTGCGGAGAGCGGAGATCATTTTTCCGGTGACAAGACTTCCCGGAGGCATGCCGAATTCTTCTCCCAGAGCTGCTCGAATGGCCGGTGCTTCCTGGACGATTACATGCTTTGTCGGGTCTTGTAGAGCTTTCCAGACCAAATCAACATCATCCTTTTCATAAAGAGCGCCGACCGGACAAACAAGGATGCACTGGCCGCAGGCGATACAATTGGATTCAATTAATGGAAGATCAAAGGCCGGAACGACTTTAACTTTGCTGCCGCGATGCGCGGGAGTCAAAACGCTGACCGTCTGGATAGACTCACAAACGGCTACACAGCGGTGACATTCGATACATTTACGGCTGTCACGAACAATGGAGGGGCTGGAATGGTCGATCATGCCTTCCTTCGGGAATTGAGTGTAATCGAAACGGACTTCTTTCAGACCGGCAAACTCAGCTACTTTCTGCAATTCGCAGCTGCCATTTCTTACGCAATAGTTGCACTCCTGCGGATGATTGGCCAGTAACAGCTCCACAACCATTTTTCTGGCCTGACGGACTTTTTCCGTGTTGGTACGCACAATCATGCCTTCACTAACAGGGAAAACGCAGGCGGCAATTAAGCCGCGCTGACCTTCTACTTCGGTCATGCAAACCCGGCAGGCACCCGGTGTATGATTCATTTCTGTCCAGGCGCAAAGAGTAGGGATTTTGATTCCAACGCTGCGGGCAGCTTCCAGAATGGTTGAGCCCGCTTTTACTTCTACTTGACTATTATCAATAGTCAATTTAACAGTTGACATAAAATTATTTCTCCTTATGGCTCTGTGATAATATCTTAAACGGCCGCATCGCAGCGCAGACAGCGGCATGCTTCTTTAATGGCATCTTCGCGACCAAAGCCTAGTTCCACTTCCGCAAAACTCAACTTGCGAGTATCGTGATTCATTTCCGGCATGTGCATTTGAGGAGCTTCGATACTCTCTTCGTCGATGATTAAAGGCACATTGATTTTTTCCATCGCCGGTTTTTCGTAAGCAGGTTCACCGTTTTGCTTGCGGATTGCCGCATCGATGTCATCGGCAGCCTGATGTCCTGCGCCGATAGCCGCAATGACTGTATCAGGGCCGGTAACTGCATCGCCCCCCGCAAAATACCGGGGGTTGGCTGTGCGTGATTTATAACCTTTGCCGACGTTGTAACAATCCCATTTATTGATCTCCAAGCCAGTTTTCTTATCGACAAAACTCATATCAGGTACTTGGCCGATAGCCGCGACAATTGCATCAACGTTTAAAGTAAACTCAGAACCGGCAACAGCGACAGGCTTCTTACGACCGCTATTATCAAAGTCACCCAGCGTCATTCGTTGGCAGGTAATCGAACGGACTTTTCCTTTTGTACCTTCAATCTTCAGGGGAGCGACAAGGTATTCAATCTTGATTCCTTCTTCTTCGGCGGCCTTAATCTCCTCTTGAGCCGCAGGCATATCCTGTCTTAAACGGCGGTAGAGAATCGTTACATCGGCTCCTAAACGAAGAGCAACACGGGCAGCATCAATAGCGGAGTTACCACCGCCGATGACAGCCACTTTTTTACCAAGAGTTTTTTCGCCTTTTAGCCATTTATCTTCATTGGCATTAAATTCACGCAGGAATTCAACACCACCGAAAACATTGCCCATATCTTCACCTGGTACTCCCATTTTCTGGCTCTTATGAGCGCCGGTGGCCAGATAGATAAAATCAAAATCTTTTTCCAACTGATTGAATGATATTTCACGGCCAATGCGCGTATTCAGGCGTATATCTACACCCAGAGTGCGAATGTCGTCAATTTCATGATCCAAAATGTTACGTGGCAGACGGTAAGAGGGGATACCCCAATAAAGCATACCGCCGGCTTTGGACAATTCTTCAAACACTGTTACTTTATAACCGCGTAACGCCAGATCGCGCGCAGCGGTTAAACCGGAGGGGCCTCCGCCCACAACAGCTATTTTTTCTTTACGGGTGACAGGTACAGCTTCGATTTTTGGACGTGGTGCGTTATCCGTAATAAAGCGTTTCAGGAATTTGATGGCAATGGACTCGTCCATATTGTCGCGGCGGCATTTGCTTTGGCATTTATGATCACAGACTCTTCCGCATACCGAGGGGAAGGGATTGGTCTGAAGAAGTATCTTATAGGCGTCTTCAAATCTTTCCGCTCTCACCAGAGCAATATAAGAAGGGATATCCATTCCAATCGGGCAGGTATGTTGACAGGGTGATTTAAACATAGCCGAACAAACAGCAGCACGGCAGCGATGTTCGCGTATATGTTCCTCGTATTCTTTGCGGAAATAGCGAATGGTGCTCAGTACTGGATTAGGCGCGGTTTGTCCCAGACCGCACAGCGCGGCGTTTTTAATAACTCCCGCCATTTCTTCCAGAAGTTCGATGTCACCTTCTTTACCTTTTCCCTGAGTGATTTTGGTTAAAAGATCAAGCATGCGTTTTGTGCCTTCACGGCATGGTGTACACTTGCCGCAGGATTCATCCTGACAGAAATCCATGAAGAACCTGGCCATGTCGACGGCGCACTTGTCTTCATTCATGACGATCAATCCGCCGGAACCCATGATGGCGCCAAGTTCAACGACCTTTTCGTAGTCAACAGGAGCATTGAGATGCTGGATTGGTATGCAACCGCCAGATGGGCCGCCTAATTGCGCGGCTTTAAATTTCTTGCCTCTGGGAATCCCTCCACCAATATCGTAAACGATAGTGCCTAATTTTGTTCCCATGGGAACTTCGACCAGTCCCACGTTGGCAACATCTCCGGTTAAAGCAAAAACCTTTGTTCCTTTGCTTTTTTCAGTGCCGATCGAAGCATACCAGGCTGCACCGCGCAGCATGATCTGTCCGACGTTAGCCAGAGTTTCCACGTTATTCAGGATACTGGGTTTTTGCCACAGGCCGGCCACGGCGGGGAAGGGTGGTCTCGGACGAGGCATACCTCTTTTTCCTTCAATAGAGGTCATAAGGGCTGTTTCTTCGCCACAGACGAAAGCGCCTGCACCCTGATAAATTTCCAGATCAAAATTAAAACCAGTGCCTAAAATGTCTTTTCCCAGCAAACCTGCTTCTTTAGCCTGGGCAATTGCGACATTTAAACGATGAATAGCTAATGGGTATTCTGCGCGGCAGTAGATATAACCCTGAGTGGAGCCGATGGCTTTAGCCGCAATGACCATTCCTTCCAGAACGGCGTGTGGGTCAGCTTCCAGAACACTTCGATCCATGAAGGCACCGGGGTCGCCTTCATCGGCGTTACATAGAACATATTTTACATCGCTTTTAGACCCAGCGGCAAACTTCCATTTCAACCCAGTGGGGAATCCGGCTCCACCACGGCCACGCAGGCCGGAATCAAGCATCTCCTTAACAATCTGATCAGGTGTCATTTCCGTAAGCGCTTTAGCCATGCCGGCATAACCGTCACGAGCGATATATTCTTCAATTTTTTCGGGGTCGATAAGTCCGCGGTTTCTTAAGACTCTCAATTCCTGAAGAGCAAAAAAAGGAATTTCCTGCATGGTTGGAATTATGTTATCGGTGCCGGGTTCCCGATATAATAGCCGCTCTAGAATTCTTCCCTTGATCAGGTGCTCTTCAACCAGTTCTGGAATGTCCGCAGGTTTTAGATTAACATAAATTACACCCTCAGGGTATACCACCATGATCGGGCCTAAGGCACAAAAGCCATTACATCCTGTTTCTACAACTTTTATTTCTTCAGTTAATTTTCTTTTATCAATATCTTCTAATAAAGCTTTCTTGACGGCAAGACTGCCGGAAGATTGACAACCAGTGCCTCCGCAAATTAATAAGTGTGAACGAAAAACCTTCATTTAGCCAACATCCTCCTTAAGAAATGATCATGCTTTCTATTATAAGCGCATGATGGGCGACAAATTTATTTGGTTACTTCAGAGCCTTTCGCCAGAACAAAAGGCGTCTGAATTTCTCCCGCTAAAATATGCTTTTTAAAAACCTGCCTCATTTTATTGGGGTTCATGTATTCATATTTAATTGGTTCATGATTCAAAACTTCAACAGTGACCAGAGGTTCGCGGCTGCAAAGCCCCATGCATCCGGATGTGGTAACGATAACATCATTTGCGCCAGCGGTTTCAATTTCCTGAAGCAGTGTATCCATTACTTCTTTGGCACCGGAGGCAATACCGCAAGTTCCCATATGAACGGTGACTTTGACGCGACGGTCGCCGTCACGCAGAGACATTTCTTTGTGTACTTTTTCTTTAATCTTTTTTAAATCAGCAATAGTTAGTTTCGCCATCGGCGGTTCCTCCATTTTTATCAGCTGGAAATTTTATTAATTGTATTGGCTTAAAACTTCTTTAACTTTACCAGGCTTAAGTCGGCCATGGATATCTTCATCCACCACTACAACAGGGCCCAATCCACAGGCACCCAGACAACGGACAGATTCCAGTGTAAACATGCGGTCAGCGGTGGTTTCACCTTGCTTGATACCGAATTGTTTTTCCAAAGCTTCGGTAAGTGCCTTGCCGCCACGGACATAGCAGGCAGTTCCCAGGCAAACACGAACAGTGTGTTTACCTCGCGGGGTCATTGTGAAAAATGAGTAAAATGTAACAACTCCATAAACGCGGCTCAGTGGCAGATTTAAACCGGAGGCAATTCTTTTCTGCACGGATATGGGAATATATTCCAAAGCAACTTGTGCTTCTTCCAATACCGGAATTAATCCGCCCGGCTTACCTTTAAATTTCTCAATAATGCTGTTTAGCTTTGCTACTTGTTCTTTAGTAAATTCTTTCAATAGCTCAGTATCTTCCGCTTTCATCAAATTCCTCCTCGATCTTTGGGGCAAGCTAAGCCTCAGGCTTTATTTCGCTAAAACCTTCTTCTAAAACGCCCCGGATATATTTTAATATTTCAGGATGATTAATTGGTACATCATCGATTTCTTTGCGTATTTCTCGTGTATCCAGCTCAAACCGCCGAATGTTATGCCTGTATTTACAATAAAAATCAACATCTAAATTACCGGCAATAAGAATAATTAATGTACTGATAATATTTCCCATGGGTTGTCTGTCTACATGACTGAGGCAGAAGGTCGCTTTGATGCTGGTTCCTTTGCCTTCTTTAGATTCCAGATTAAGGTGACCACCGGATCTTTGGGCGGCATCAGCCAGAAGCGGAATGCCCAAGCCAACGCGCCTTACAGTTTTTGTTGTATAGAATGGATCTAAAGCCTTTTTTATTTCTTCTTGTTTCATCCCATGACCATCATCTATAATTTCTATGGAAAGAGAATCATTTGCCGTATCTTCATCGATATTGATTTCAATTAGTCTGGCGCCTGCCCGAACGGAGTTTTCGGCAATGTCCAGAATGTGCGCGGCAAGTTCAAGCATTATTGGTGAAACTCCAATTCTAATGAAACTCAGATATTACAAACGCAGTGCAGTAATATCTGCAAGTTGAATTATCCCACGTGCGAAGCTAAGTGGGACTACTTGCTGCTGAATATGTTTCCTAAGCTTATTTTGGGGTTCATACCCGTGGTTGCTCCATAACGTAACGGCCATTTTGTTTTTTTAAAGCCATTTTTAATTCGGAAAATGTTGGTTCCTGAAGAATGATTCGCGTAATAGCCGATCCGATATCTTTTATAAAATGAGAGTCTGAGGAAACAACAAATGAATATTTACAAAGTTCCTGATATTTAATTCTGGCCTGGTCAAAACCCATGAGAGGCGTTATTTCGAGAGCGTCAAAAGCAGCATTATCATCAATAAATCCAAGCTGACTCAGGACACTAAAGCTTTCCCTGTCTATGTGCGCGGCAATAGCCAGCCCGTCAAATTGATGAATATAGCCAATCAGAGTATCCAGGGATAAATCAGTCGCGCCGATCAGTAATTGATTATTTATCCCTTCCACTTCGCCATTTTCATTGACGATAGCCTGGACACCAAAACGTTTTTCGTCATTAACTCCTGCAAGATGTTGATCGATTATATTTTGCAGTAATATAAGATTTGATAGGGAATCGAATATTGCTAAAAGGTGCACTTCTTCACTTGTTGTGATCTCCATGCCGGGCAATATCTTCAAATTGCTTGTTTGGGCGGCTTTGATTACGTAAGGAACGTTTGCTGAAGAATTATGATCGCAGATGGCAATCATATCGAGCTTAGCTTCTATGGCTCTTTGCACTAAAGCCATAGGGTGCATATCAAGCTCGGCGCAGGGTGAGAGGCAAGTGTGGATATGCAGATCGCAGTTGAAAACTTTCAGCATTGTTTTTTCCGGAATCAAAAAAAATGACCATAAAACACATGGTCATTGAAGCGGCTGCCGGGGATTAATCTTTTTTCCCCAATAGATTATAGATTTTGCCAGTTAACTCAAAGGCAGGCAAATTGGAAACCATTATTGGTATTTTTTCCTGACTTGCTTTTTCCAAAGTTTCCTGGGTTGGTTCGCAGGAATTAATCAGAATGATGCCTGCGTGTTCTTTCAGGCTTGCTACGGCGACAATATTCTGGTGCACCTGCCTTGTTATCCATATATAACCTTCGCGGGAATTTGCTATAACATCGCTTAAAAGATCTCCCGTGTAACCTCCTGTGACATTATTTTTAAGATTCTCTGGTGCGCATCTTACTTCTAAACCAAATTCTTTGACTATTGTTTCTAAATTCATTTTTTATACCTGGAATAAGTTATTTACCATCTGTATTGTTTTTATTTACCGTCATTAAAAGATATGTGCCTTTACCGACTTCCGATGAAATATGGAAAATATCGGAATAGCTTTTGATATTATGTAGTCCCATTCCCGCGCCAAAACCCATTTCCCTGATTTTTTGATCGGCGGTAGAGTAACCTTGCTGCATAGCCAGATCAATATTGGGAATGCCCGGACCTTCATCAACAACTTCAATCAGGACAGTTTCAGGGTTGACAGTTAAATTAACAACGCCTTTCTTGGCGTAAGAAACAACATTTATTTCTGATTCGTACGAAACAATGGCACATTTTCTTACCACGTCCGCGGGCAGTCCCATTTGTTTTAATATCGATTTGATGCGTGTGGAAACAATACCCGCTTTGTTAAAATTTCCACCTTCAATATCAAAGCTATCCTGATATAAAGAATTTTCAGTCGAGGACACTTGTATTTTCAACTTTTTCCAGGCAACCTACAATGCCTTTAGCGTAAAGACGACCAGCTGTTTCAAACAAGATATATTTTGTTGTTAACAGAGGAATTTTAAGTTCTTTGGCCAGATTAATAGTTTCAGTTGAAGGCTTTTTGCCTCTAACCAATACGATAGCAGCGATATCAAGGATATTGGCAGTTCTAATTACTTGGCTGTTGGTTAAACCAGTCAGCAAAAGGCTTCCTGCCTTTGCAAAAGCTAAAACATCGCTCATTAAATCGGCCCCAAACGCTGTTTTTACTTCTAAGTCGAGATGTTCTTCGCCAACAATTACCTCAGCATTGAGGATATTTTTTACTTCACTTAGTTTCAATTAAATCTCCTTAAAATATACAGAAAGCAGACTGTTCTGTTAATTGCTTAAATAGCTGAAGAAATAATAAAAATTATTTCTTTCATTTATAATTTTTTAACATGGTTTTGGCTTCCAAGTCAATAAGAATGTCCACGAAATTTAAGTAATATTGTCGAGGAAGCTGACGACCCAGACATGCGAGACTGTGTCATAGTATCAGAAAGCGCCATCAACAACGTCATGCCGGTGAAAGCCGGCATCCAGAAACAACTGAAAATACTGGATTCCCCCGTGTCAAGCACGGGGCAGGCTCAAAGTCGCGCCTCGCTTGCACGGAATGACAAGAACGGTAATTACGACACAGTCTCATGCTCTGGGCAGGTTCTGCCAACAAAGATAGCACTTTGATTTAGATTGGCATCAATCGAATAAATACTTCCCGGCCTTAAAAAGCTGGTTGATGAGTAATAGAAAAATAATTGCCAGAATCACCCCAGAGATGATCACAAAACCAAATTCATCAGTTCCGTTTATGCCTCTCGTCAATATGTAAATGCCGAGGGGAGCATTGAGCAGTATTCCCGTTATCGTTCCTGGTGCATATTTTTTAAGCACCACCGTTGCGATTAAATGGGGGAAAATAACATTGGCAACCATTATCAGGATAAAGCCAAGATAAACATACTTGGAAAAAGAAGAAGATGACGCGAAAATAAAGTATTGGAAGGTTAGCAGGTATCCAATGGCCGTTACAATGATGACGGCAAAAGTAAATTCATTTTGAGTGACTTCTTTGTGGTATTTGCGGGCGTGCTTTGACCACTGCGGCAGCCACAAAGCTTCTTCAAGATTATGTAAAGTAAAGCCTAATAAAAAAAGTAGCTCAATCATTCTATTTCTTTCATAATTCTATCAGTTTCCGTCAATGCTACAATTATTTTCTGATAGTGCTCGATGTCCTCATTCGTTAAAGTACGTCCTTTGCGGTCTTTCAGCCACTTCTGTGCTGGTTGATAACCACCGATATAAAAATTCCATGCTATTGCAGGAACATTACCGAAGTATTGCTCGGCGTTAATAATTACTTTTTCGTTTTTATAAGATAGATTTTCAACGGCATCAGAACCAGCGAGAGGATAGGTGGTTATAAATTTATTTATCTTCGGTGATTCAAGAAGATGGAGTGCGCGTAATTCCGTACCAAATGAAACTAGTTTTTTAAAGGATTTTGCATCTTTCGGATACGGCACGCGCGGGAAATCGATCTTGAGAAACGCTTTGTATTTCTCTCGATAGTTAGGTGAGTGAAGAACTGCGTAGATGTAGTCAAAAATATCTTCAGGAGTAACCTTGCCTGTGATCTTTTCTATCTCAGCAACTATTTCTTTTTTGAGGTTTAATATTTTTGACTCGTCTCGGCTATAGATATAAAGTGGAAAAATAGCAGATTGCGTGCTTGATTCACCAAGTTTTGCTTCTGTAATGTTTCTCGAAACAAAAAAATGGTCGGTTTCTGGATTCTTGTTCGAACGCGCAGTTACAAGTGCTATGTTGTTGCCATTTAGAAGATGTCGCATTGTATCGCCGCGAGGCATACAATGGAAACCCTTAGAATTTCCTGTATAGAAAGTCCATTGAGTATCAAAAGGACGATATGAAATCGGAACGAACTTTTCATCGCTATAATTCTTAATTACATCCTCCTTAGCTAAGTACACTTTCCAATCTCTTGTATCTTTTCTTAGATTGTACTTTAATCGCAGAGTTTCAGCATCCAACATCTGAAAATCATTTACAACGGTTTCGATGTCTGCCTTAGTGTGTTGAATAGACATTCCATCACGGGCAGTTACAATACCAACGCTTGATATCGGAAATAGATCGTTTACTGAAAATCCTTTTATATATGCTTCCCTTATTTTTTCATCTCGAGAAACCCATTCATAATTTGGCGCTGATGGCACGACTTCGTTCCATTTCACAGAATCAAGCGAGTTTGTATCAAGAAATTCAAATTTTGATGGGCGGGTTCCAAAACAATCTGCGCGAAATATTTTAATTTCATTATTCTTTTGATCGGACCTTTTGACGCCTATAAAGATGGCAACACCCTGCTTGATATCAAAAACATTCTTATCATCACTCCCATCGGGAGATTTCTCTTTCTTATTGGCGTTACCGTGCAGATCGATTACATATATTTCATTAAATGTTTTCATAAGATGAAAACGCATACCGCGGAATGTGGGGTTATCTAAATAGCCATGCGCAGTAATCATCGCCACAATACCTTCTCCCGTTTTTTCAATCATGCTTTCAGCAAAACGGATAAATTTAACGTAATCATCATTAAGCCATTTTGAATTACGTTCCTGTAATTTACCTCCGCTGGGTTCTACTTTATAAACATCATTGCCTTTATATGAAGCATTACTTGATTCACCTGCATAGGGTGGATTACCAATAACAACCATAATCGGCGTTTCGTTCTTTATCACTGCTGCTTCTTCTGATTCTTTGGCAATACTTTCAGCAAGGCCAAATCCTATGAATATATCTGTCTGTTTGGAACCTTGTTCGAGAGAATTAGTAAGATAAATACCCAACCTTCGATTGAAGTATTTAAATCCCGTTTCTTTAAACGCCATACTCAGTTTTAAATGAGCTATTGTATAGGGCGCCATCATAAGTTCAAAACCGTGCAGACGAGGAAGCAAATCGCGATGCACATATGTTGGCCAACGCCCCTCTTGGCCGCGATCAAGTAAGCGTTTGTAGATGATTCGGATAGCCGCGCTGATGAATGTTCCTGTACCAACTGCCGGATCAAGAATCTGTACTCTATGGATACCGTTTGCTGATTTTGCAGTGTCGGCCAAACCAAAAGCAAGACCAAAATCTTTTTCAAGGAGATAGTCAACGGACCGCACAATGAACCGCACTACAGGCAATGGCGTGTAGAACGCGCCAAGTTTTTTCCGAAGTTCCGGGTCGTATTCTTTCAAAAAGTCTTCATAAAAATGAATTACCGGATCGGGGCCTTCATAAGTTTTACCCCATAAATCCTTTTGATAATACTGTTTCATTAAGTCATGAACGTTGGCATGTGAAAAAACCTCACATAACTCATTTACGATATACTCCAGCCGTTTATCAAAATCGGGGCCAATAATGTGATCAAAGAAATGCCGGAGAAGAGGATTTGATGCGGGAATAAGATCACGAGCCTCACGCCGGGTAAAGGTTTCAAGAGTGGGATCATGATAACGAGCAACAAATAGCCCATACACGAGAGTTTGTGCGTACATATCCGCGAAAGATTCTTGTGAAAGATCGTGAACCAAGAGTTTCTTAATAGTTTCATAAATACGAGTTATCTCAACATTGCTTTCTGCCTGAGTAGAAAGAAACTGCTTTATGTTATCGCGGATTCTTTGCGCTTTACCTCCCATAATTTTTGAAAGGTGTTCTCCAGAACGTATTGGCTCTTTATGTTCTTGTGTAAAATCAAGAAGGGTTTTAGCAACGTGGTTGTAATTTTCCGGCAGTGGCGTAATGGTTCGATGTTTTAAATCATAACTGGCAATTTTGATTGGTTCTTCATAACGAACACCATTTCTATAAAACCGAAACTCAACGTAATCAGTCAGAACTAAATTTGCATATCCATAATACCGTCCCATCTGCTCCGACTTTTCGACCTTATCCAAAGGCACACCAATATCTTTAGCCTCGATATAGAGGATTGGCACATCGTAATTGAGCACAACAAAATCCGGCTTATTTCCTTGCTTGGCTCGCGCATCGTGATCGATACGTTTAACCTTGATAGTCTCAAAAATTCCTTTGAGTAAAATCTCAAAGTCAGTGCGGTATCCCATTTCACTGGTTTCTTTGTGAGAGAATTTAGAAGAAATTGATGAGATGTAATTTTCAAATATTTTTTGCATAGTTTATTTCAAGTTTAAAATTTTGTATCATCTTTCTTCATAACCGCGCGTTAAATAAAAAGTGGCCAGATCGAAGAAGATAGTCATTTGCCTTTGCAGTTCAAAAGTCATGTAAAGCCCAAGATTTTTCTGCAGAGCATCCTGCGCGAGGGCGAACGTCCAGATGTGTTTGCGGATAAGGCTCAGCGCGCTGAGCACCTCACTGATTTTAAAGTCTCCTTTTTTTCTTTCACGGCCAAGTTTGGTATAAAAACTCTTAAGCCGATTTACATCATACAGGCCGCCCAGCCAGAGAGTGATTTGGGAAAGAATCTTATCGCAGATATTATACAGTACCCGGCTTTCAATCTTATGGTATTCGGCAGTGGAAGGATTTACCGCGACATCTTCCAGCCATTGCTCGATAATTATTTCTTTATTTTTAATGATTACATTAACCAGACGGCGCGTTAAAGAATTTTTTGCGACTCCAGGCTGAGGCGTATTTTTGTCGGCGTGTTCAATGGAATCAAATATCGCCCAGTAATCCCTTTTGCTTTTTATATAGGCATCCAGCGCGCGTCTATTGGGAGGGAAAGCTAGAGGCGGTAGTTTACTTACAGGCCAGAACATCGCCTGCGCGCTATCGTCGCCGGCTGCAAGTTTGCCGCCGGTTTGTTCCACAATAAAAGTTAGAAAAAGCAGGTCGCCGTAAAAACGGCTCTTGTAGGAATCAACATCCAGCAATCTGGATATTCTTCCCTTGATGCCGGTTTCTTCGCGTAACTCGCGCAAGGCCGCATCCTCAATGCTTTCTCCCGCTTCGGCAAAACCTGTTGGCAGGCACCATTGTCCTTTAAACGGGGCCCGGTCGCGTTTGACCAAAAGTATCTGTCTTGACAAATCGAGAATAGAAGAAACAACCGGCAGCGGATTATTATAAAAGAAAGAATTACAAAAGGGGCAGAAATCCCTCAAGACACCGTCTTCGTTTTTTTTTGTAATTTCCCCTCCACAGTAAAGGCAATGCCGGCGTTGCTTTTTCATAATGCTTCCTTGAGTGTCAGTGGTTCGGAACAAATGAAAATCCTGTCGTCTTTACACATTTTGATAATTTTTGAGTTCATGGTCATCTTTTGCAGCTCAAGTCTCAGTTGATTAAAAATGTCTTTTTTGAGTGTGTTTGTACCGGTCAGGAAAAAAGGTCTTTTGAACTGGTAGTATTCCAGAAAGAATTCTGTTTCCTGCGCCTGGAAAATGAGAGAATTATTAAAATCAATTTGCTGAATACGGCGAAAATGAGGGGATAGAAGAGCTGCGCCATTTTCGGATGAAAATTGACGAAGGATAATTTCTATAGGCAGCGATTCATTGCCGGAAAGCAGTTTATTTTTCTCCAGAATGGTTTTGGTGAGGGCAATTAATTCCTGCATGTTGCGGCGGCTGTGGGTGATGGTTATAAAGATGCCGTTGGGTTTCAATACACGGGCAATCTCCGGGATAATCTCAATAAAAAAATATAAAGCAAAACTGCAAATGATCAGGTCGAAAGTTCCGGCAGGGTATTTTTTAACCGGAGTAACACCAGTTGAGGAAAAGTTTCCATTGTACCCGGCACGTTTACATGCCTCCAGAAAAAAAGGTTCATATTCGGGAACAATATCCAGACCGGTGATTTTTGCATCCAGATGAAGCCGGTTTTTTAAGGCTTCCGTAAAAGAGCCGAAAGCGCAGCCCAGTTCCAGAACGTTTTGGCAATGGGTAAGATCGGTTTGATTGAGTGCGGTAATGCGGATATCATCTTTATTGGAGGAGAATTGGCGAATGAGTTGCTCAGTGCGCCGGTGTTTCTGCACGTTTCGGAATACCTGGCGAATCTTTTTTTTATCGAGAACTTCAGCCATAGTCATTACCAAATTTCCCTTTTTACTATCAGCTTTTTTCTTCAATAGCCATAATTTTAGCGATTCTTCTTTCGTGGCGGGCGCCCAAAAAATCTGTTTTCATAAATTTATCAATCATTGCATTAACCGGCACGCAATATTTAACTCTTCCACCGAAAGCAATGAAGTTGGCATTATTATGGGCTTTGGCCATTTCGGCGGTGAATAAATCGTAAACCTGCGCGCAGCGGATTGATCTTACTTTATTAGCAGCAATTGACATTCCAATACCTGTGCCGCAAAGTAAGATACCGAAATCATATCCGCCTTTATTGAATTCATTGCAGGCCGAAAGAGCTATATCAGGATAGTCAACTGAATCTTCTGTATTCACACCCAGATCTTTTACTTCGCAGTTATTTGATTTTAAAAAAGAGATGATATCTTGTTTCAGAGATACGGCGCCGTGATCTGATGCAATTATAATTTTTTCCATCATACATACCTCTTTTGGATAATTTTTATAAGATTGTTACTTATCTTTTTTCCGAGATTGCAAAATAAGTCAATAAAAAAGCTTTGATTTGTAATCATATTTGGGATAAAAACTAACATGCAGGAAATATTGACAAGATACCTTAATCATCTTTTAATTGAACGTGGTATGGCTCAAAATACGCTGGAAGCCTATAGACGTGATTTACGCCGGTATTTTCAATTTCTGCAGCAAAAAGATTTAACTAAACTGCAAGAAGCTAAACCTGAAGTAATCATTGAGTATTTAGTGCAGATCAAGAGTGATGGGTTATCAGCAAATTCGATGAACCGAGCTCTGGCCGCGCTTCGGGGATTTTATAAGTATTTGATACAGGAAAAAATAATTGGGCAATCACCACTGGCAAACATTGAGCTGGCTAAAGTTTGGATGCGTTTGCCCGATACACTCAGCAAAGAAGAAATGAATGTTATTTTAATTCAACCCGGCAATCAAACAGCGGCAGCACTGCGAGATACTGCGATGCTTGAGCTTTTATACGCGACAGGTATCCGAGTTTCGGAATTAATTAACTTGACGATGAATAGTATAAACTGGCAAGTAGGTTTTTTAGTTGTAATGGGAAAGGGCAGTAAAGAAAGAATTGTTCCGATTGGCAAGACTGCCTATGATTGCACCAGGCTTTATGTGGATAAGGCCAGAGGGCAGTTAATGCAAAAAAAGAATACGGATATTTTATTTTTAAACAGGTTCGGCACAAAATTTACAAGGCAGGGTCTCTGGAAAATAGTTATCCGGTATGCGCAAAAGGCGGGATTAAAAAAGAAGGTTCATCCGCATACATTCCGCCATTCTTTTGCCTCCCACTTGCTGGAAGGCGGAGCTGATTTACGAACTGTGCAGGTTATGCTTGGACATGCTGATATTTCCACAACTCAAATTTATACCCATATTACAAGGGAGAGATTGAAGGAAATTCACGCAAAATACCACCCCCGCGGTTAATCACGGGTATAATACCCTCCGCTTCGTGGGATAATTCAACTGGCAGATATTTCTGTACTGCGTTTGTGGAGCACCCTTGAAAAAAGCCGCAGGTATCTTTTAAAGATGCGACATCCCGTGTTGGGATAATATCTGAGTTTCATTGGAATTGGAGTTTCAGCAATAATTAGTTTTTCTCCGGGTAAATCGGGGCAGGAGATATAAGAGGCGTAGAGGAATTAATGTTTAAAAAATATGAAAAAAATGATGGGCAAACAATGAAGAATGTTACGAGAGTATTGATTACTTTTGTTGTTATTGTAATTGTCGTCTTTGCAATATGGCTTTTCCGGCCTCAGGTTATCAGCGCATTTACTTTTCAGATTGTAAGAATCAACAATATTTTCTGCTATTATGTATTGCAAGCTAAACCACATTTTTATTTCATAGAAATGGAAAAAAACGGTAAGGATATTCAAATCAATGCCAATGAAAGTTTTGAAGTCACTTATCGTGACGAATTTGTAGTAAAATCAGTCGCCAGCGACGATCTTACGGGTAAAAATATAACGGTTGACGTTGAAGTTTTGGGAAAAGGGAAAAATGATATCGGCCTAATGTTGAGGGGCATTGATCTGGTTAATAAGTTAATGCAAAATGACGAGTTTAGCCAGAGCACAGATAGTATTTCCAGTTACAAGATTCATATAAATTATAAAAATGAACCAATGGCAACCGTTCCAATGAAAATACTAATTACACCTCAGGATTGGCTCAGGTTTGCAAAAGATTCTACAAACGTCGAGATGCGGATTGAATATTTAAAAAAAGCAATAACCGCAAACAAGGAAGATATCAGCGTACGCAAAATACTCGCAGGTACTTATTTTCGGCTTGAAAGGTTCGATGATGCCGTCAAACAGTATAAAGATATTTTGTTGCTTAAATCCGATGATACAACAGCCATGGTGGAATTGACCAAATGTTATATCAAGAAGAAAAATTATGACGATGCAATAGCAATATGCCGGAAGCTCATCAAAATAAATTCGCGTGATGCCCAGGCATATGCCAGCCTAGGTTTTGCTCTTTCCCAAAAAGAATTATGGGATCAAGCGATAGAAAGTTACCAGCAATCCGTCAAACTTGAGCCGGATAATTATCCTGTCAGGTTAAAACTGGGAGAGGCATACGAGAAAATAAAAAAGATTAATCTGGCGATTGAAGAGTATAATTATATCGTTGAGCATTCTAAAGATACGGATTTAGCATTGAGCGCTTTGGGAGATGTTTATCGTAAAACTAATAAATATGAAGATGCCATTAAATATTACAAGGAATTGATAAAAAAACAACCGCGGCTGGCTGCCGCTTACGCCAATCTGGCATCAGCTTATGCCGGCATGGACAACTGGCAGGAAGAAATTGATAATTTAAAGAAGGCGGTCTCATTGAATCCGGACGAACCGGTGATCCGCTTTAATCTTGCTGCCGCTTATGAAAAAAAAGAACAAAGCGCTGAAGCGATACAGGAATACCAGCATGTATTAAAAATTAATCCTGAAGATACCGATGCCATTGAGCGTCTGGCTGATCTTAATTTCAAAAACAAGAAATTTGATCAGGCAGCAACGTATTATGATAAATTGGCTGAAAAATTTCCGAATAATTCATCGATGTATGCTAATTTAGGATTTGCCTATGGCGAGCTGAAAAAATATAAAGCATCAGCCGAAAATTATGAAAAGGCGATTAAACTGGAATCAAAAAATTCCACCTTGCATTATAATTTGGCCTATACATACGGCAAACTGGGGCGGGAAAAAGATGCAATTGCCGAGTATGAAAAAACATCACCACAGACCAAAGAAGTATTAAGTATTATCGCGCAATATTATCTGAAAGAAAAAAATTATGAAACAGCAATAAAGTATTATAAAAAAATAGTTACCCTTGAACCTAAAAAAGCAGCTTCGTATGCAAGTTTAGGGTATGCCTATGCCGATCAGAAAAAATGGGATAAAGCTATTGAAAATTATCTGATTGCGTTGAAATATGATCCTGAAGACGATGAGCTTTACGCAAACTTAGGTGAGGCCTATGAAAATAAAAAGCTTTATCAGGAAGCTCTGAGGGCTTATACAAGTGCTTACGAGCTTAATCCGGAATCAGCAAAAGCGATAAAGCGAATACCCACACTAAAAATTAAATTATTGCAGAATAAATCTCAGAAATACAATAAGGAGTAAAGAATGAATCAGATTAAACTGAACGACTTTTTCATAGGAAATAATACGGGATTTGTTTTGATTGCCGGTCCGTGCGTACTGGAAGATGAAGCGGCGGCTATGGATGTTGCTCAGTATCTGCAGAAGCTAACGGCAAAGCTAAAAATCCCTTTCATTTTTAAGGCCTCTTACGATAAAGCCAACCGTACTTCAATCAGTTCTTATCGCGGTCCGGGATTGAAAGAAGGTTTGGCTATACTAAAACGCATCAAGGAAAAACTGGGTGTGCCGTTACTCTCCGACGTCCATCGCTTTGAAGAAATTGATGAAGCGGCAAAAATATTAGATGTTTTGCAAGTACCTGCTTTTCTTTGCCGCCAGACTGATTTTGTGATGGAAGTCGCCAAAAAAGCAAAAATTATAAATATAAAAAAAGGGCAATTTCTGGCGCCGTGGGATGTTGCCAATATCATAACTAAAGTAAAAGCCGCTGGTAACGAAAATATTCTTCTCACCGAGCGGGGTACTTCATTCGGTTATAATAACCTTGTTTTTGATATCCGTTCCTTACCGATCATGAGAGAGACCGGTTATCCGGTGATCTTTGATGCCACTCATGCTGTACAATTACCCGGAGGAACTGGAACGGCATCAGGCGGCCAGCGCAGTATGGTTCCATATCTGGCCAGGGCAGCCGTGGCCGCAGGGGTTGATGGAATATTTTTGGAAGTTCATCGTAATCCGGAGAAAGCGCTTTGTGATGGCAGCAATTCTTTGTATCTCGATTCACTCGAAGAGTTACTTACAATGTTAAAGCAAATTGACCGGTTGGTAAAGAGTAAATAAAAAGCAGAATTAATAAAGGATAATTTGTCAATGAAGAAAAATATAAAAGAAAAACTAAAAAAAATAAAAATGCTGATACTGGATGTTGATGGAGTCATGACGGACGGCAGAATCATTATGGATGATGAGGGACGTCAGTTGAAAAATTTTGATGTCCGTGATGGGCATGGCCTGAAGATTATTCAGCGCTATGGAATTAAGATAGCAATATTAACCGGACGAAAATCCGAAGTTGTCAATCATCGCGCGCACGATTTGGAAATTAAAGATGTTTATCAGGGCGCATTAAATAAAAAAGAAGTGTTCCAAAAAATATTACTCAAACATAATTTAGCGGCAAGCGCAGTGGCTTTTATGGGTGATGACATCGTCGATATACCAGTTTTAAGACAGGTAGGTTTTTCTGCCGCTGTGGCTGACGCTGTGGATGTGGTGAAAAAATGTGTTGATTATGTGACAAAACATAAAGGTGGCCATGGGGCTGTCAGAGAACTATGTGAGATGATTTTGCAGGCACAGGGAAAATGGCCGGAAATAGCCGAAAAATATGAATTTACTAAATGTCTTTGAACATTATGAAAAATAAGTAAATTTCAATTATCTGTATCCTTGGTCGTCAAAAATATCAAATATTCTTAAAATATTTACTCCTCATTACTGATATTATTACCCTTAGGAATATGCACACTGCATGTCAAAGGAGAATACAACTGCATCATTTTCGGCCACATTCTCTAAAGACATTTTTATAGTTATGCTTATATCTTTACATGTGAGATGCTGAGTGATATAAATGAACCAACGATATATCAAATATGCTCTTGCGGGGATTGAAAAACATGAAATCATCTAAAAAAACCAAAATTATATCGATATTACTAATTATCTTTGTTGTGATCACTGTGGCTGTTTTGGTGATTATAAATAATATATATAATAAGCCTAAGAATATAGTAAAGATATTGCCTGATTATGTTGATTTACAAATTAAGGATTTTATCTATACGGAAGTTGGTGAAGCTAATTCTAAATGGGAAGTAAAAGCCGAAAGTGCCAAATACATCAAAAAAGAAAATATTGCTTTATTTGATCGTGTGAAAATAAAATTAACCACATCCGAAGGAAAAATATTCATAATGACTGGTGATAAAGGACAAATGCTAACTGATAAAAAGGATATTCAAATTAAAGGTAATGTGATTATTGTTTCAGATGCTGGAGATAGGTTTTCTACTGCTTATTTAAATTTTAATGATGCCGAAAAGAAGTTTTATACAGATGCACCTGTGACCATGGAAAAAAAGAGGATGAAAATACAAGGCACAGGGCTCACTCTATATATCAAGACAGGGGAATTAAAACTTTCTTCCCTGGTGAAAGCAAAAATAAATTAATTAGGAAAATATAATGATAGGGGAAAAAATATATCTACTGGTTTTGTTTTATTTGTTAATGGCTAATAATTTCTTATATGCGCAGAATAGTTCTGATAAGAAAAATATAATTAGGAAAAACGAACCGATAGAAATTACCTCTGACCGTATGGAGGCTTTCAATAAAAAAAACATGGTGGTATTCTCCGGCAATGCCACAGCCATACAGGGCGATATCGTATTAATGTCAGACCAATTGTTTTTTTATTATAAAAATAAACCAGGTAAAAAAGATAAAATCGGGACAAAAGAAATTAAAACGTCAGGGGATCTGGATAAAATCGAAGCCAAGGGAAATGTTGTCATAACCCAAAAGGAAAGATTGGCATCAAGTGAAGAAGCTTCTTTCAATCAGGAAAGCGGCCAGATTGTAATGACAGGAAATGCGTTCTTACGCGAAGGTAAAAACACAATAACCGGATGTAAAGTAATAGTATATACAAATGAAGATCGTGGAGTAGCCTTACCATGTACACCAGGAAAAAATGAGAGAGTAAAGGCGGTAATCTATCCGCAACAAAATAAAGAAGGGAAGAAATAAACGCGATCAACTGGCGTTATGTAACGAATATGAGTAATCTGTTGGCAAAAGGTTTAACTAAAATTTACAATAAAAGAAAAGTCGTTAATCGGATTGATTTAGCGATTTCACCGGGAGAAGTGGTAGGTTTGCTCGGTCCCAATGGCGCCGGCAAAACAACTACTTTTTATATGATTGTCGGATTGATCAAACCCGATGGTGGAGAAATATTTTTGGACGGCGAAGATATCAGCAAAGATCCAATGTACAAAAGAGCGAGAAAAGGATTAAATTATCTGCCCCAGGAGCCGTCAATATTTCGGAAGCTTACCGTAGAGGAAAATATATTGGCCATTCTGGAAACTCTTGATTTGCGTGAAGAAGAAAGGCAAGAAAGGCTCAAAGAACTTTTAGCTGAACTTGATCTTACGGGATTGGCAAAAAATTATGCCTACTCACTCTCCGGAGGAGAAAGAAGACGAGTGGAAATAACTAGAGCATTGGTTACTTCTCCAAAATACATACTTTTAGATGAACCTTTCGCAGGGATAGATCCTCTAGCCGTTGCCGATATTCAAAAGATAATTGAAAAACTAAAAAATAAGGGGATAGGCATCATTATTTCGGATCACAATGTGCGTGAAACTCTTTCCTGTTGCGATCGGGCTTACATTGTCAATGAAGGTACAATACTGGTAGAGGGAAAACCGGAAATAATTGCCCAAAGTGAATTGGCTAGGAAATTTTATTTTGGTGAAGATTTTAATTTATAAGTATCTTGTGATTCGAGATTATAAATATGGCTTTTGAGTTAAAACAAAATTTAAAACTCTCTCAACAGTTGATTATGACACCGCAATTGCAGCAGGCGATAAAGCTGTTGCAGTTGTCACGCTTGGAACTTGTCGATACGATCAATCAGGAGATGGAAGAAAATCCTCTGCTAGAAGAAGCCTCGCCAGACGAAGGTGATGAAGAAGAAGTTCACACACAAGCCGAAGAAGATATTCAATCGATTGAACGAGAAGATACAAAAGCTGTTGAACGTACGGTAGAACTCACCGGCGAAGGAGATGGCCGCGAAGAGTTTGACTGGAACAACTATCTGGAAGATTACGGTCCAGTGGGAGTTTCCTATGATCGTAAAGACTCTGATACGCTGACCTTGGATAATATCTTTACTGAAAGCCCGTCACTCACAGAGCATCTTATGTGGCAAATGAAACTCTCGCCCTTTAGTGCTGAAGAAGTACGTATCGGTAGTCAGATTGTTGGCAATCTTGATAATAATGGCTATCTATGCGCGTCTTTATCAGAAATTGCGCAGTTGGAAAACGTGAGTGATCAATATGTCGAAGCAGTTCTAAAAAAAGTTCAAGAATTTGATCCGCCTGGTATTGCTGCTCGTAATTTACAGGAATGTCTTTTAATTCAAGCTCGGATGCTGGGCGTAAAAAATCCGATTGTTGAAATCATTATTAAAGATCATCTTAAAGATTTAGAACTGAAAAGTTATATTCACATCGCCCGCAAATTAAAAGTCCCCATTCGTGAAGTGGAAATAGCAGTTTTGTTAATCAGTAACATGGATCCAAAACCAGGCAGTATGTATTCAGAAGAAAAAGTTCAATCAATAATTCCCGATGTCTATGTAGTTAAATCTGGCGATGAATATAAAATAATTCTTAATGATGATGGCTTGCCTCGTCTGCGCATAAGCAATTTTTACCGGGAAATAATGGCCGGACTCGGTAGTCATGATCCAAGTGAAGAAAAAAACGGAAAGAAATACATTCGTGATAAAGTACAATCAGCAACATGGCTGATTAAAAGCATCCAGCAGAGACAAAAAACAATCTATAAAGTTGCAGAAAGTATTGTTAAACACCAGAGAGAATTTTTTGATAAAGGGATTAACTATCTTAAACCATTAGTATTGCGAAATATAGCCGATGATGTAGAAATGCACGAATCCACAATAAGCCGCGTGGTAACAAATAAGTATATGCACAGTCACAGGGGAATTTTTGAAATGAAATACTTTTTCGGCAGTTCCGTGCAAAGAACGTCCGGAGAAACTATTGCATCAAAAAGTGTGAAAGAAGAAATAAAGCAACTAATAGCTAAAGAAGATCCCAAAAAACCGTATAGTGATTGCGAAATAGTTGATTTACTCAAGAGTAGGGGAATCGATATTGCGAGGCGTACAGTTGCTAAATATAGAGAAATGATTGGTATTTTACCATCTTCCAAAAGGAAAAAATATTTTTAAAGACTTAATTTGAAATGGCGATTTTATATATGTAAAATTATATTGACTTTAAATATTGTCATAAATATATGACGGAGCTTAATTTTTATAGGTTATTAAAAAGGATAGAATTTCAGAAAATAAAGCAGATTAATCTAACGAGGGAGGCAAAATAATGAAAATATCTGTAACTTTCAGAAACGGTGAAGGTGAAAACTGGCAAAAACTTTATGCAGAAGAAAGAATTCAAAAACTTAAGAAATATTTGGATATGCCTGCCGAAACCCATATTATCCTTTCTACGGGGAAATTTAGAAACTTTGCGGAAATAAATCTGAGCGCCAATGGCTGGAATGTAAATGCTAAAGAAGAAGCTAAAGACATGCATCTTGCCGTGGACGGCTGTATAGATAAAATAGAAAAACAGCTCAAAAAACAGAGAGAAAAAACCAGAGAACATAAACCAAAAAGTATTCGACATAGCGAAGCAAAAGTTGCTGAAGGTGAAGAAGAAGAATTAACATCAAATAAAATTGTGAAAACACGGAAAATTGTATTAAAACCGATGTCTCATGATGAGGCAGTGATGGAAATGGAGGGCAACAAAGCCCGTTTTATAATTTACCGTGATTCATCTTCCGAAAATGTAAGTCTTGTTTATCGTCTCGATGATGGTAATTATGCTCTCATCAAAACAAATAGTTAGTTTTGTAAACGCGTACCTCATATTTTGTCCTATGGGAAAAAATGAGAAGCGGAATCTAAACAATTTATTTCTTAAAATAAGTTGTCAATATGGCGAAAGACAAAAAGACGGGGTGCGCTAAATGCAGATGGATCAGATTTTTAAAATTGGATTTCTCAATGAAAACATGCTTGCTAAAACAAAAACTGAAGCCCTCGACGAGTTAGTTAATGTTCTGATTAAAGGCGGGCTGAAGCTTGATTCTGCAAAGGTTATTGAAGTATTACAACAAAGAGAAAAACTTGGTTCAACAGGTATTGGTGATGGCTTAGCCATACCCCACGGTAAAATATCTTCTCTCGATGAAATAGTTGTTGCTTTTGGCCGGAGTAAGAAGGGTGTTGATTTCGATTCTTTAGATGGCAAGCCCGTGCATATATTTTTCCTGCTTCTGGCTCCGGAAAATTCAGTTGGTCAACATTTGAAAACATTGGCCAGGATTTCAAAAATGTTAAAAACAGCTAATTTTCGTCAAAAGCTCATCGAAACTGACTCAAAAAGGGACTTATATAAACTGATTATCGAACAAAATGAAACCTGTCCTCTCTAGAAACAAACATATATTGTAAAAAGGGGATTGATGCCATATATGGCACTGAAAAAGAACTGGTGTCCATGAACAAGAAATTATCACTGGAAAATATTCTTCAGGGAAGTTCAGATAAACTGGGTTTGAATGAGATATTCGCTACTGCCGGATTAATGAAGGAAGTATCTGCGCTGAATGTCAGGTGTTATCGTCGGTTGTCTTTTTCACTAAAAAAAAATTTACTTCCAACAGTTGCTATTATAACTCCGCAAGCCGTGAATCAACTTCGTTCGAAGGGAATCAATTCATATGGATCTTTATTTAAAAATATTGCTTTTATGGTCATTGCCAAATCTCCACACGTTCCAGATTTATTGAAGACCATTGCAGAGATTAAACACATTCCAATAGCCGCATCCGATTTTGATGAATACTACCTGGAGAGCTCAGTAAAGGGGATGATTCGGGAAAAAGTTGACGGAAAAACGGCCATTCATGGTGTAGTGATTGAGACTTGCGGAATGGGAGTAATAATTGTTGGTGCAAGTGGTATCGGGAAAACAACTTCAGCTTTAGAGTATGTTCAGAAAGGGAGTTATTGGATTGCCGACGATCTGGTTGTTATCAGGAAAAACATCAAGGGAGAATTAATTGCTCACGGTCACGCTAAAATAAAAAAGTATTTACGCTATGGAAAAGAAGGAATTATTCCAGTTAGAAAAATATTAGATGCTGGCAAAATTAAAAAAGAAACTAAACTGGCAGCTATCATAGATATAGAGAGAACCAATATTAAGGGAAGCACTTTTAGTGAAACAAAAAGGGAAATTCTCGGTACTACATTGCCTTGTCATAAGATAAGTATCTCAGCTTCTGGCTATTTTAATGAAAATTTGCTAGAAATAATGGCAAAGAAATTGAAAAAGGATTGCCAATGAAAAATCTGCGGGTAGTAATCATTACAGGCTTGTCTGGTTCCGGTAAAAGTACGGCATTGCGTGCACTGGAAGACATCGGCTTTTTTTGCGTTGATAACTTACCTGTTGTTTTACTGCCGAAATTTCTAGCTATAACCGTTCTTTCCTCTCCAGAGATAAAACAAGTAGCAATGGTTATGGATTTGCGAGAGAGAAGTTTTCTTGAAAAGTATCGGCGCATATTCGCTCGCCTGAAGGAAAAAGGTTATAAAATAGAAATATTATTTCTTGAATGCAGTGACGATTCTCTTTTACATAGATTCAGCGAAACAAGACGTATCCATCCACTCTCGGAAAAGGGTTCAGTCATAGAAGGTATCGGCCTGGAAAGAGAGAAATTGGATTCTTTGAAACAGATGGCTGACAAAATTATTGACACCACTTCAGCAAATGTTCATCAGCTCAAAGATATAGTACAGCGGCATTATTTGCCATCTTCAGAACATAAAAAAATGGTTGTCAATGTGACATCTTTCGGTTATCGCTATGGCCTGCCTGCAGATGCTGATCTTGTTTTCGATGTAAGATTTTTACCCAATCCATATTACATTGAAGATTTGAAAAATTATGATGGACATAACAGAGCAGTTGAAAAATATGTTTTGGAAAATAATGAAAGCAAGGAATTCTTGAAGAAAATATTGGATATAATGAATTTTCTTATTCCTCTTTATGAAAAAGAAGGAAAGGCAATGCTCAACATTGCCTTGGGTTGTACCGGCGGGAAGCATCGTTCCGTGGTTATGGCCAATCAATTAAGCGCGCACTTCCTGGCCATGAAATATATTGTTAATACAAGTCACCGTGATATCAACAAAAGTTAATTTAATAATGAAAAAATAATCTTCTTTAGTGACGAAGTGTTTCTTGCAATAGAGGTGTTTGTCAATCAGAGGCGCCTTTTCTTGTTGATATTATCTTCAATCCAATGCGCATCCCACCATTCTTGAGGATTGACAAATTGTCCACCAACGATAATGCTGAAATGCAAATGATCTCCACCGGCTAGGCCGGAAGTCCCGGAATGTCCAATTACTTCCTCCTTCTTTACAGTTTTACCTACAGCAGTATTTATGGAAGATAAATGTCCATATAAGCTGAATATTCCCAGACCGTGATCAATGATGATTGTGTTACCATAAATACCCAAAGGACCGGCAAAGGCTACAATTCCATTATTGGCAGCCTCAATAGGGGCATGGGCGACAGAGGCAAGATCAACACCGGTATGAAGAGAATTAGCGAAATTTTTACCGGCAACCACATAAGTTCTTTGATCACCGAAAAGAGCCATTGGAGAAGCGCTGCGCATGCGTAGAAAAGTACCTTCCCAAAGTATTTTTGGTGTTGATTTTTGACAGATAGATTGAATAGATCGGAAGTTGTCATTACGCATTTCCGAATTCACATAGCTAAATATTTCCAGTGGCGTTTTGCCTTGCAAGGCAGGAACGATTGCCTGAAATTCAAGCATTTTCTGTTGCAGGAACGTCTCGTTAAGATTCATCTTGTCTGAGCGGAAATTCTTTTCTCTAATCATACAAGGAAGAGGAATCCTGGTTTCATTACCGGCATAATCACGGGCTAACACAGCAATTTTTGTTTTTGATTTAAATGCGTTATATGGAAGCGCAAAATAAGTAACTGAAGTAGGTTTGTTATTAATCATCAATGTGTAACCGGCAGTAAAATAATCATTTACGTAAACACCGGTTAAATCAGTCGGCTTTGACGTCCGGTAAGTGATAAAGCAAGTGCCGCCTTGATTTGCATTATTGATCTTACTGAGCAGCGTTATTTGAGGTGGGATGGTATCAATCGTTACTGTTAAGGATTGAATAGTTTGATTTCTAAAAATAGAATAATCGGTAGCCGTAATGTTAATAGTTGCCGGACCATCATGGAGGTTAAGCGAAGTGGTGTCAATAGGCACAAATAAAATTTTTTGTTTAGTCCCTCTGGAGGAAATTTTTTCATTCACCAGGATATGGCCTTTATTATCCTGTATAATTTCGACTATCATATTAGAAAGGCCGCTTTTTTGATCCCAGAAAGTTATTCCTACATTTTTCAATTTTCCGATAGCAATAATTTCCTGATTTAATTTAATGGCTGGCTTTTCTCTTTCCAAATAATCAAAGAAATAAAGAAAACAAACCGTCACAACTATTAATATTGCCAGTGAAATAGTTATATAAGAACGAAACTTTTTCATAATTACCTCGGATAGATTTGAATTCAAAATTAAGAAATGCTACTTAATGGCTTTTAGTGCCTTTTGCAAGATAAATTTCCAGTGATACATTACGCAGAGGTAAATATGATCGGGAGCAAATTAATAATTATTTTAAATCACTTACCAGCCAATTATAAGCATTAAATCTATGGCAGTTTGTGGCAGTTATGCCTTGATCTTGTGTTTAAACACTGTTATATTCTAAAAAAAATCAGAGTGAAGAGACATGCTTAAGGGAAAGAAAATTGTTTTGGGGATTACTGGCGGGATTGCCGCCTATAAAGCGGCTGAATTAACCCGTGCGCTTGTCAAAGAAGGCGCGCAGGTGAAAGTTATCATGACGAAGAATGCTACAGAATTTATTTCACCCTTAACACTGCAGACGCTTTCCAATAATATTGTTTATACTGAAATGTATTTACCTACCGAGCAATATGATATGTCTCATATAGCGCTTGCTGAATTTGCTGATGCCTTTGTTATTGCCCCGGCAACTGGAAATATAATAGGAAAGCTTGCTTCCGGAATCGCCGATGATTTACTTTCCACAACGATAATGGCGGCTGATAAGCCGACGTTGATTTGTCCGGCAATGAACGACAAGATGCTGGCCAACCCTATTGTGCAGGAAAATATAAATAAGCTGAAAAAAAATAATTACGTTATTATGAAAAGTGGTGTAGGCGAACTTGCCTGCAAAACTCAAGGCGCAGGACGCCTGCCGGAAATACCAGAAATAGTAGAAGAAATTGAAAAACTTTTGACTCCACAGAATCTGGCCGGTGAAAAGATATTAATCACCGCCGGTCCTACAGAAGAGCCGCTTGATCCAGTTCGTTTTATTACCAACCTTTCATCTGGGAAAATGGGTTATGCATTGGCAAAAGTTGCTCAAAGACACGGTGCAAAAGTTACTTTAATTACCGGACCGACAAATTTATCTTTGCCTTTAGTGGAAAATATTATCAAGGTTCGCACAGCCCAAGAGATGTACAAAGCCGTAATTGATAATTACAAAAACTCGACAGTGATAATCAAAGCAGCAGCAGTTGCCGATTACAGACCGAAAGTATTTGTTAAGGAAAAAATTAAAAAAGACGATAAAACCCGTTCAATTGAACTGGAAAGAAATCCGGATATTATCGCTGAAATTGGGCAGAACAAAAAAAATATTGTACTCGTCGGTTTTGCGATGGAAACAAAAGATCTTTTGGCTAATGCCCGGGAAAAATTAAAAAAGAAAAATATGGATTTAATCGTGGCTAATAGCTTGCGTGAAGAAGGAGCAGGCTTTCAAACAGATACCAATAAAATAACTATAATTGACCGGGAAGGGGATTTACAATCTTTACCGGTAATGACCAAGATAGAAGCCGCTGAAAAAATTCTGGAAAGGGTTGAGGAATTGCTAAAAAAGATAGGTGGTTCTAAAAAGTAATGGAAGAATCTTTTTTTCAATCAACACGACAACAATTGCAGAAAGAATTGCTATTTACTGTTCAGGGGCTCAAAGGTCAGGTCCTGAATCAAAGCAGTTTAGCTGTTGGATTGGAATGGAAGAGACCATTGTCCTCAGAAAATGAAATAAACGTTATTAACGCAAACAATAAAGAACAATTAAATAAAGTGTGTCAGGAAATGGCAAATTGTCAGCTTTGTCAATTGTCAAAAACAAGACACAATCTTGTTTTTGGCGATGGCAATCCCAGTGCGCAAATTGTTTTTGTCGGGGAGGCGCCCGGCGCTGATGAAGATGAGCAGGGTTTGCCATTTGTGGGCAGAGCCGGACAATTATTGACAAAAATAATTGAAGCAATGGGCATCAAACGAATAGACGTTTACATTTGTAATATACTTAAATGCCGTCCACCAGGCAATCGTAATCCGTTACCCGATGAGATCAGCTTATGCGAACCATTTTTAAAGAAACAATTACAAGCTATTTCACCAAAAGTTATTTGTGCTCTGGGGACATTCGCCGCGCAGACACTTTTAAAGTCAGATGTTCCGATAACGTTGTTACGCGGCCATTTTCATACCTATAATGGTATAAAATTAATGCCGACATATCATCCGGCATATCTTTTAAGAAATCCTTCTGCCAAGAAGCCAGTCTGGGAAGATATCCAGATGATTATGAAGGAAATTCAGCTTTAATTACTTAATTATTCAAGACCAAAAGCTTACGAGGTGAAACAATGTTCAAGAAAATACTTTATGCATTGATTACCATTTCAATATTTATGAGTGTTGTGGTTTGGGCGCAGGGAAAGAACCCTGTTTTTAATGTAATTACAGTTGATGGTGTTATTACATCGCCTACGGCTAAATATATCGCTGGTAGCATCGAAGATGCTCAAAAAGATAAGGCCGAGGCTCTGATAATTTTACTTGATACGCCGGGAGGAATGGATACAGCGATGCGCGATATAGCCAAAAGCATTCTCAACGCGCCTCTGCCGGTAATAGTATTTGTTTCTCCCTCTGGTGCTCGTGCCGCCTCTGCAGGAGTCATTATCACTCAAGCCGCACACATCGCCGCGATGGCACCCGGCACGAATATCGGCGCTGCTCATCCTGTGGCGATTGGCCTTGGCAGTGGCGAAATGGATAAAACCATGTCTACAAAGGTGGAAAACGATGCTGCCGCTTATGCCCGCAGCATTGCCAAAACAAGGGGACGCTCTGAAGAATGGGTAGAAAAAGCTGTCCGCAAAAGTGAATCAATAACCGCTGAAGAAGCTCTCCAACTAAATGTCATCGATTTTGTCGCGCCGGATGTAGACAAGCTTTTGGCAGCAATTGATCAGGAAGAAGTAACTCTGGCCAAGGGCAAAAAGAAAATTTCAACAAAAGGTGCTATAATTAACAGTAAGAAGATGGGAACGCGGCAAGGAATCCTCGTGGCTATTTCCGATCCCAATATTTCTTATATTCTCTTATTAATAGGTCTGGCAGGCTTGTATTTTGAACTCTCTACACCAGGAGCCATATTGCCAGGTGTAATTGGTGGGATATCGCTATTGATGGCGTTTTTCGGTTTATCTACATTGCCGGTAAATTACACAGGAATTTTGCTGATAATTTTCGGCGTTATTTTATTTTTTGCGGAGATAAAAGTTATGAGTCACGGTATACTCAGTGTTGGTGGTGTCATTTCTTTAGTATTAGGGTCGTTGTTTTTATTCGATACAGCGGAGCCAACGTTGCGTATTTCTTTACAGGTTTTGATTCCTTCCATTTTGATGGTTTCCGGTTTTTTTATGGCTGTTATTTGGATAGCAATAAAAGCGCAATTACGGAAACATTTGACCGGCGCCGAAGCTATTATTGGAACTGAAACTGAAGCACTGACCGACATTGCCAAAGAAGGGAAAGTGTTCTTACAAGGACAATACTGGAGGGCGACAAGTGAAAGGTCAATAAAAAAAGGAGCAAAAGTAAAAATTATCAAAGTTGATGGACTGAGCCTGATAGTGGAAGAAATAAAGAAAGAATAATAATCTTAGAAATAAAATTAGAGGAGGTAAATTAAAATGTTTGGAGCAATATCTGTACCGATGATAGTTGTAATTGTGCTGGTATTTATGTTTTTGGCCTCGGCGATTCGTATATTAAATGAGTATGAAAGAGGCGTCATCTTTCGTCTGGGGAGGGTGATTGATACAAAGGGACCGGGCCTTATTATTTTGATACCAGTTGTGGATAAAATGGTCAAGGTGGATATGCGGACAATTACCATGGAGGTTCCTCCGCAGGATGTCATTACCCGGGACAATGTGTCCATTAAAGTCAACGCCGTGGTATTCTACACGGTTTTAAATGCGACCTCGGCCATTATCAAAGTGGAGAATTATCTCTATGCGACATCTCAACAGGCTCAGACCAGCCTGAGAAGCGTCTGCGGTCAGGTGGAACTGGATGAGATTTTATCAGAAAGGGAGAAGATTAATTTAACCTTACAGGAAATTCTGGATCGCAGTACCGAGCCATGGGGGATTAAAGTCGACAGGGTAGAAGTGAAACAGATAGATCTGCCAGAGGAGATGAAAAGAGCTATTGCCAAACAGGCAGAAGCGGAGAGAGAACGGCGCGCCAAGGTCATCAATGCTGAAGGCGAATTCCAGGCCGCACAAAAGCTTGTCGATGCAGCAACTTTAATGGAAACACAGCCGATGTCGCTCCAACTGCGTTACCTGCAGACATTGAATCAGATTGCGGCAGAAAATAATTCGACAACGGTTTTCCCTATACCGATTGATTTATTTAAGCCATTTTTAAAATTAGCGGAGAAATTATAAATCAAAGCGGCAGGAGTTAATCTTCTGTCGCACTAACTATAAGGAGGATATATTTATGGTTGGTTCTAAACGTCACGTGTTGATTGGTGGTCTGATTTTAATTACTTTGGGAGTCTTGATTTATTTATCTAAGGCGGGCATTTATTCATTCGGACAGACTTGGCCCATATTGATAATTGTCATTGGAATAGGCACAATAATTCAGAGAGTAAAAGATATTGGTGGCTGGTTCATAACTGTTGCGGGAGTAATATTTCTAATTAACGAATTTTATGGTTTTGAATTTTCAAAATACTCCCAATATATATTGCCGGCAATACTGATTTTGCTGGGTATCTTTGTTATATTAAGACGAAGAAAACATGATTGATTATAAAATAACCGTTAAATAACTTCAAATTTGGGGATGACAAAGCAATATTGAATATTGAAAGAAGCTGAATTGTGTAAATATGACTATTGCTAAAAAAATTAAATCATCAATTTCTCAATCATCGATGATCCGGAAGATGTTTGAAGAAGGCATTCTTCTCAAAAAGAAATACGGCGCGGATAAAGTCTATGACTTCAGCCTGGGCAATCCCAATGTGGAGCAGCCGGAAGAATTTAAGCGAGAGTTGATTAAACTTGCAGCGGAGATTATTCCCATGAAGCATGGCTATACGCCCAATGCCGGTTACCTCGAAACAAGAGAGGCTATTGCGCAAAAAATCAGCAGGACGTCCGGGTTGAAAATGGATGCTGACCATGTAATCATGTCCTGCGGCGCTGGTGGCGCGTTAAATGTAATCTTGAAAGCGCTGCTTGATCCCGGCGATGAAGTGATTGTTCTTAAACCTTTCTTCGTGGAGTACCCCTTTTACATAGAGAACTTCAGCGGAATTGTAAAATATGCCCAGACAAAAAAAGATTTTTCTCTCGACATTGATTCAATTGCCGGGGCAATCAGCGATAAGACTAAAGCGATTATTATCAACTCTCCCAATAATCCGACAGGCAAAGTTTACAGTGAAAAAGAAATAAAAGAGTTGTCCGACGTGCTTCTTTCGAAGGGCAGGGCTCTGGGGAAAACAATTTATCTTATTTCTGATGAGCCTTATGCGGAAATAGTATTTGATGGCGTTATCGTGCCTAGTGTACTTACGGCATACCCGAACAGTATTGTAGCCTATTCTTATTCCAAGACCCTGTCTTTGCCGGGGGAAAGAATAGGCTACATTGCCGTCAATCCGCAGATTCATGAAGTGGGCGATTTAATCAGCGCGCTGATTTTATGCACGCGTATCCTGGGATTTGTTCACGCGCCGGCAATGATGCAGCGTATAGTTACCAAGCTTCAGGATGTTGCTGTTGATGTAAATATTTATCAGAAAAAACGTGATCTGCTCTGTGCTGGACTTTCCAAAGCTGGCTACAAATTTGAAAAACCGCAGGGGGCGTTTTATTTATTTGTCCAAAGTCCGATTGCCGATGATGTAGAATTTGTCAAAATGCTTTTAAAGAAAAATATTCTGGTTGTGCCCGGCAGCGGCTTTGGCGGCCCCGGCTACTTCCGTATTGCTTACTGCGTCGATGATGCGACGATAATCAATTCCATGAATGGGTTTACCGAAGCAATCAAAGAATGCCAATAGATACCAAGACGGCCTTCATTCGGCGTAAGCTGGCAATGGTGATAAGATATTTACAAATGCTTTATGTTGAAATCCTGAAAGCCGCCGGTGTAGTGTTCTTCTGAGATGGTTACTTTTTCCACTCTGGCTGATGGCGGGCCTACATGACACCAGGCAAGCATTTTATCTACGTCAGTATCTTCGCCTTCAATGACAGCTTCCACACGGCCATCATCCATATTGCGCACCCAGCCGGTAAGGTTAAAATCGGCCGCGGCGCGTCTTGTTGCCGCGCGGAAAAATACTCCCTGCACTATGCCGGAAATATTAACACGAATCCTTTTCATCAGTTTCTCACTTTCTGTAATTCTGTAAGAAGAATTATTATCAAACAGTTTCAATACCTGTTTTCAAGGCTTGCTCTAGCTGCTCCTTTAGCTTTTTCTCTTTTCTTTGTGCTACTTCTATTTCTTTTCTAAGAATATTGTAAGAAGATATTATTTCTGTGTATTTGCTTTTTTTGACCGCTTCATGGATTTGCGCAAGTATTTCATGGTCGGCCTTGTCAAAAAGAAGTGAAGAGTCGCCATCAAGAAGTCCAGTCTTGTGTTTGCAGAGTTTCCCATAAATCCCTGCTGGGCAGTAACAAAAAACTGTGAAATTATTGTCTGAAAATTTAAAGTGAACATCGTATGGTTCACCAGAGCTGCTATTAACCTTTATAATCGTTTCTGTTTCCATTAATTATCTTCTTTTTTATCTTCAGCAAGAAATGACATAAATTTTTCTTCATCTAAGACCTCAATGCCCAAATGCATTGCATCTTTCAGCTTGCTTCCAGCGTCTGTTCCTGCAACCACGAAATCAGTATTTTTTGATACACTACCTGAAACTCGGCCGCCCAGTTCCTCAATTTTACTCTTAGCTTCATCCCTTTTTAATTTTGCTAATGTCCCGGTCAGAACAAAAACCTTGCCACTTACCAGTGAAGAAGAAACTTGTTTTTCGTGCACTTTATCATTCCAATATACACCGCATTCTTGAAGTTGCTTGATGACTTTGAGATTTTCTGATTCCTTAAAAAATAGAACAATATTTCTTGCCAATACTTTATTGATACCTTCTACATTTAATAGGACATGCTCATCTGCTTCGATTAATTTTTCTATACTACTAAAACGTGCCGCTATAAGTTCAGCCTTTTTTTGACCCATCTTGTCGATACCAGACCAGTTGATTTCTTTAACAGGGTCTTTGATTGGTTTGCGTAACCAGTTTAAAAAATCGGATAAGGTTGTATTTCTAATTGTTTTACTCTCCTTCAAATCATCCCATCTCACACCTGATGTTCTTAATTGGGAAATCACTTCTTGGTTATGTTGTTCTCTGAAAAAATAGTAAATTGATTTCGCAACTTCAGGTCCAATATCCGGGATGTATTGTAGTGTTTTTGGATATGCCTGCATCAATCTGTCAAGATTACCAAAAAATTTTGCAAGAGCTTTTGCTGTCGCTTCGCCTACATCAGGAATACCTAGGGCATAAATAAAACGTCCCAAAGTAGTATATTTACTGTTCTCTATGGCAGTAATAAGATTTGATGCAGATAAGTCGGCCATTCTATCCAAATTGACCAGTGAGTATATGTTAAGCTTATATAAATCGGCGGGTGTTTTAACGATATTGTTTGTTACTAAACGATCTACCAACTCTTCACCCAATCCATCAATGTCAAGAGCTTTACGGCTTCCAAAATGGGATATTGCTCTTTTCCGCTGTGCAGGGCATGAAAGATTAATGCAACGATAAGCAACTTCTCCTTCCAAACGCACTATTTGAGAATTGCATTCTGGGCATTGTGTTGGCATTTTAAATTCTTTTTCAGCGCCGGTTCTTTTCTCAGTTATAACTTTAACCACTTCGGGAATGACATCTCCGGCACGTTGAATAACTATGGTATCGCCAATATGAATATCTTTTTTTGTAATTTCATCTTCATTGTGAAGCGTAGCCCGGCTCACGGTGACGCCGTCTACGTTGACTGGCTCCATAATGGCAACAGGTGTTAAAACGCCTGTACGTCCTACTTGAACTTCAATTTTTATAATCCTTGTTTCTTCTTGCACAGGCGGATATTTACATGCCAATGCCCAGCGAGGTCTACGAAAATCATTTCCTAACGTTTCTTGTATTTTCAAGAAATTAACTTTCAAAACTAAACCATCTATCTTGTACGGTAGATCTTTTCTAATGGTGCCAATGTACTCAAAATAGTTAATACAGTCGTTAATATCTTGTGATTGCTTATATAGATCATTAACTGGGAAGCCCCATTCAGAAAGGATTTGCAGAATCTCCAATTGCGTTGAAAAGTTAATGCCGCGAACACTGCCAACGGCATATAAAAAAATCTTTAACGGGCGCTGTCTAGTGATTTCTGGATCAAGTTGGCGTAATGAACCGGCAGCGAAATTGCGAGGATTGGCAAATGGTTCTTCTCCGTTTTGAATTCTCTGTTTATTTAATTTCTGTAATGATTCAATTTCCATGTAAACTTCGCCGCGCACTTCGATAAAAGACGGGATTGATTTACCTTTGCCTTCCCGCATTTTCAAAGGCAGGGAAGAAATGGTTTTAAGATTTTGAGTAACGTCTTCTCCGGTTTCGCCATCGCCTCTGGTCGCGCCGCGAACAAATAAACCATTTTCGTAAATAAGATTTACAGCTAGACCATCAATTTTTGGTTCAGCGACATAGGAAATAGTATCAACTCCAGCCGTACGTTTAATCCGTATATCGAAATCAATTATTTCCTTAGTAGAAAACGCATCTTCAATACTTAACATTGTCGAAGGGTGAGTAACAGAAGCAAATTTGGCCAGCGGCGCGGCACCAACTCGCTGAGTAGGGGAGGTAGCGAGATCATCATCGGGATATTGATGTTCTAGTTCTTGCAGTTCCCGCATTAAACGGTCATATTCGATATCGGATATTTCTGGATCATCTTGCTGGTAGTAGCGTTTATTGTGATATCCAATGATGTTTCTTAGATCAGTGATTCTTTTGAAGGCGGCATTTTTGTCCATTATTTAACCAGTTTTAAATAAGGTTTGCCTTGCTTTTTTTTAGAGGGTGTCGCTTCATTTGAAGCCTTGTTTAAAAGTTGTTCGTTAAAAATAGCATTTTTAACGCGTATGGAGTTAATTATTGAAAAAATGATGACAGATTTTTCCCATTCCGGTGAATATGAAAATTGCTCCATCTTAGATTTATACTTCTCCCAGAGACTTGTGAGGGAAGCTTCATCAAGATACAATATATTTTCAGCAATTTTATCAAGGGAGGTTTCTACACTATTCATATTTAAAATATTAACTTTAGTTGACGACAAAGTCAAATCAAAAGCTTTTTTATGTTAATGGAATATAGTGGTTTATTATCCCGTTTCGCTACGCTCACGGGATAATTCGATCAACCAATTTCAATGCGCTAAGCTTTTGGAATTGGGATCTTATTAAATAACACTTGTTTTTTTTAATTCTTGCCGCTAATAATTCAAAGTTAATGATGGAAAAAGAGAAAGTAACAATTGGCGTAATTTCCGATACTCACCTTTCCGGCTATGATGCCAGATTGGCGAAAATTGTCGCCCAACACTTTAAAGATGTCGATCTTATCTTGCATGCGGGTGATTTAGTTGATTTACGCGTTTTAGATATTTTTGCAAGTATTGAGGTTAAAGCAGTTAGCGGCAATATGGACAATATGCCGGTTAAAGATAAATTACCGGAACAATTGATTTTTGAGATTAAAGGATTTAAGATCGGCCTTATTCACGGTTGGGGATCACCACTGGGAATTGAAAAAAAATTATTGGCAAAACTTGGTGATGTTAATTGTATTGTTTATGGACATACGCATAAACCGGCAAATTATAAAGAAAACGGCATTCTTTTTTTCAATCCCGGTTCTGCTATGGATAAGCGTTTTGCAGATACAAGAACTATCGGCATATTAGAAATTGACAAAGAAATAAAAGGTAGGTTAATTAGTATTTAAATTATTGATCGCATTTATTATTGGTATATATAAGCATTCAATTTGATAAACAGTAGGTGAGTTTTAAAAAATGGACACAATTTTTGCACCCTGGCGGATGAAATATATCAAAGGTGAAAAACCTGACGGTTGCGTTTTTTGCAAGTGTTCAATCAGAAGTGATGATTATGTCATATTCGAAGGAAAAACTTGCGTTGTAATGATGAATAAATACCCATATATAAGCGGACATTTAATGATTATTCCGAAACGTCATATCGGCAAGATTGAAGATCTGACGCTGGATGAAAAAAATGAAATATTTTCCTTATTGGATACTTCAGTCAGAGTACTGAAGGAAGCCATGAATCCAGGAGGATTTAACATTGGAATGAATCTTGGCAAAGCGGCCGGAGCCGGAATAGAAGAACATATTCATGTTCATGTAATTCCACGTTGGGAAGGTGATACAAATTTCATGAGTGTTGTTGGTGAGGTGCGTGTGATTCCCGAGGATGTGGCAATTACAGCGGCTAAACTTGCACCTCTTTTTAAAAAAAATCATCAGGAGGTCTGATTAGATGAAAATATTTTATTTAATTCTTGTTATTTTATTTGCGTTTTTTATTGTTACCTTTTCGAACTTAAATGACGATTTTGTAAAAATTAATTTATACTATAAACAAATTGATAATGTACCGATATATATGCTCATCTTTGTCGCCTTACTTGCGGGTGTCATTATCACATGGTTTTTGGGAGTTGTGGAGAGGTTTCGTCTTAACCGGACAATTAGCCGTTTGAACAAAACGATCAGAGATTTGCGCAAGGAAATGCGGATAAACCAGCCGCCTCCTATTATTGATGAAAGCAGAAATCTATGATTATTCCAATTCTAACTCAAAGCGCTATTTTTGTTAGTCCCGCTTTTAGCGGGATCGGCTTCCTCAATCACGCCATGGCGTGACCTGCGGTGCCTCCTTCTTGCCGCCTCGACATCATCTTTGATTTAGAAATGGTATTAGTGAGGATATGGTTGACGACTTTAAGTTTATTACCGATGCAGCTTTGGGAAAACTGGCCAAGTGGTTGCGGCTTCTGGGTTACGATACTATTGTATTTCCGAAGCAAGCCGGACGTGAAATGTTGCGTTTAGCGGATGTGGAAAGAAGAATCGTTCTTACAAGAAGAAAAGATATGCTGGAGCGACAATTTTCCGGGCGCTTGTATTTCGTTCACGGAATTGAAATTGCCCATCAGCTCAAAGAAGTAATTAGAAAATATACCTTAAAAATCAATAATCAAGCGATGTTCAGCCGCTGCATCAAGTGCAACGAAAAGCTTATCTCTATTACACGCGAGGAAGTGTGCAATTTAGTGCCGTCTTTTGTTTTTGAAAATTCTTCCGCTTACAATAAGTGTCTCAACTGCTGTAAAATTTATTGGTCAGGAACGCATCAGCGAAATGCTCTGCAATATTTAAAGCAGAATGTTTTCACTAAGTAAAATAATCAAAATCTTCAATTGTGTCAATTTGGGACTAACTGATTTAAGTTGATCTTAAAATGATCAATAAAAAGGGAATCAGAGCATTGTTCATATTATAAAGCTCTGATTCCCCTGTTAAACAATAATTATTCTTCTTTTTTCGAGGCCGCTATAATCTTCTCCGCAATATATGATGGAGCTTCCTCATAATGGGAATCGGTGTAAGTGAAATTTCCCCGGCCACTGGTCATGGAGCGCAAATCCGGCGCATACTTCAATATTTCCGACAGAGGAACCTGCCCTTTGATAATCTGATTGGAGCCATTGGTGTCCATACCTAGAACACGGCCGCGTCTGCTATTTAGATCGCCGATAACATCGCCCATATATTCTTCAGGAATCTCGATATTGATGTTCACTATAGGTTCCAGAATAATTGGCTGACAGTCCATCACACCTTTTTGAAAAGCCATAGAGCCGGCGATTTTAAAAGCCATTTCCGATGAGTCCACTGTGTGGTAGGAGCCGTCCGTCAGCGATATTTTGAAATCAACCACCGGATAACCGGCCAAGACACCTTTTGCAGCAGCTTCCACTATTCCTTTTTCTACTGCTGGCCTGTAGTTATTAGGAATAACGCCGCCGACAATTTTATCGGCAAACACAAAACCGCCGCCACGCGGCATTGGCTCGATATCAATCCAGCAATCGCCGAACTGTCCGCGTCCACCGGATTGTTTCTTGTATTTGCCCTGGACGTTTGTTTTTCCCTTGATGGTTTCTTTGTAGGGAACCTTAGGCGTATTCAAATTAACTTCGACGCCGAATTTTCTTTTCATCTTATCGATATTCACTTCAATATGCACCTGGCCCAT
>Ga0209777_10000920_pt1 | contig 45168 bp, 35 predicted proteins | sample FrelakmetHBP12HB_FD_187147 | JGI IMG/M metagenome (GOLD analysis project Ga0209777, IMG submission 187147) | Freshwater lake sediment microbial communities from the University of Notre Dame, USA, for methane emissions studies -HBP12 HB (SPAdes)... | ecosystem: Environmental > Aquatic >...
TGCTGTTTTCGGTGGAGTTGATTGGGGGCGGGGCCGCCGGGGTCGGTCAGACCCGGGTCTCGCCGTTGGCCAGCCGGTACACAGGCCCTGTGACGCTGTCGGGCAGTACCCAGGTGAGGGCCCGGGTGTTGACCACGCAGTGGAGCGCCCTGAGCGAGGCGGTGTACGCGGTCGGGCCGGTGGCTGAGGACCTGCGGATCAGCGAGTTGATGTACCACCCGGCGGACTCCGGTGACGCGAAGGTCCAGGGCGATCCGAATCGGGAGTTCATCGAGCTGACCAATATCGGCACGGACACGATCAACCTGGGGTTGGTGGAATTCACCAAGGGGATCCACTTCCAGTTCCCGGCCATGGACCTGGCGCCCGGGCGGTACGTCCTGGTGGTGGCGGACGTCAATGCCTTTGAGTCGGCCTACGGGGAGGGTCTGCCCATTGCGGGCCGGTATACGGGCAGTCTGAGCAATGCGGGCGAACGGCTCCAGTTGTGCGATGCCCTGGGCGGGATCATCGAGGATTTCACCTATGCAGACAACTGGTACAAGGTGACCGACGGCAAGGGTTATTCGCTGACGGTGGTGGACGTCAAGGCCGATCCGAGCGGCCTGTCGTCAGCGAACCTCTGGCGGCCGAGTGCCCATCCGGGCGGCTCACCGGGCCGAGCCGGCTTCTGAAGGAGGTTGCCGCCACCGCAGAGGGGGGCCGTGCGCACCGGTCAGACCTTTATTGTGCTTGCAAACCAGCGTCGGTCTGGATACACTTTGACCAGCCCTTGGAGAGGTGGCCGAGTGGCTGAAGGCAACGGTTTGCTAAACCGTCGTAGGGGCGAATACCTCTACCGCGGGTTCGAATCCCGCCCTCTCCGATTGTGCGAGGTATGTGCAGCACGGGACCCCAGATGCCCAAGGGGCAGTGTCCTGCCCGAGTCTGCATGGGCTGAAATCGCGTGCGGAGGGGACTTCCTTCGGTTAGTATGCGGCACTTGGGCAGTGGTGTGTTCACCGCCTGCGTGCACGATTGGGTTGCCGGGTGACTGCACATCCGTGCCACAGACCAGGCCCGCAGCCGCATGGGCAGGCGGGGCATGAGGCGGCTATGGGGCAGCGCCAAGGCATGGCAAGCAAGAGGAGACCGACGAGGCCTGGGGCAGGGCGAGATCCGGAGAGCGGGGCAGTCCACGCTGTGTCCGGGCACTTCCGTACGTGGGTTGGCGTGGCGATCGTGCTGGTGGCCACGGCAATTCTGTATGTTCCAGCACTGAATAATGGGTTCACCAACTGGGACGACGACCGGCAGGTCACCGCCAATCCGGACGTCCGCGATCTGTCTGTAGGGGGCGTCAGGAGGATGTTCTCGAGCTTCACCGTCTCCCTCTACCAGCCGCTCACATCCCTGGCATTCGCCCTGGAGTATCGGCTGTTTGGGCTCGACGCCAGGGCTTACCATGCGGTCAACGTCCTGGTGCACCTGGCCAATATCCTATTGGTATATGGTTTTGTCCGGTCGCTGTCGCAGAGGACCTCGCTGGCCGTTGTCGCGGCAGCGCTCTTCGCGGTTCATCCCTTGCAGGTCGAGGCCGTGGCATGGGTTTCGTCGCTGAGTATCCTGCTTTCCTCCCTGTTCTACCTGGGCGCCATGATGGCCTACCTGGCGTATGCAAGGTCCGGCCAGGCGCGTCACTTCGCAGCGGTGTGCGGGCTCTTCGTGCTGGCGCTCCTGGCCAAGACCAGCGCAGCGACCCTTCCGCTGGTGCTTTGGGTTATCGACATCTATCTGCAGAGGAGGCCCCTCCGACGGGTCCTCTGCGAGAAGGTGCCTTTGTTGGTGCTATCCCTTGTCTTCGGCTACGTCGCCCTGTGTGCTCGCAGCGGTGCAAGCCATGTCCAGGACTTCGCGATGCGGTATTCCCTGTTCCAGAGGGCCTCCATCGTATCCTATTCGTGCCTGTGGTACCTTGGCAAGCTGGTGTTCCCCGTGGGGCTTTCAGCGTTCTACCCGTTTCCGGGCAAGATAGACGGGTGGCTGCCTGTCCTGTTCTACGCGGCTCCTGTCCTGCTGATTGGCCTGGCTGTCGGCGTGTGGCACAGCGGCCCCAGCAGGCGGCTCTTGGCGTTCACCGCACTGTTCATGTTGGCCTCGCTGGCGTTGGTGGTCCAGGTTGTGCCTATCAGCGAACTGATGGTCTGTGATCGCTACGCCTACCTCCCGTGCATAGGGCTTTTTTTCCTGGTGGGGACCCTGAGCCTGAGGATCTGGTCACGGGGCCTTCTCTGGAAGGCAGTGACGCTCGTCGGCCTGGGGCTGGTCCTGACCGGCCTGGCTGGCGCGACGTTCGGGCGGATCGAGGTGTGGCACGACAGTCTGACGCTCTGGAACGACGTGATCGGCAGGCACGCGGACATCTGGTCCGCCTATCTGAATCGCGGACTGGCAGAGTCCCAGACAGGCGACTACAAGGCGGCCATCGAGGACTTCGACGCCGCCCTGCGACTCAATCCCCATTCAGAGATGGCACTGAACAACCGCGCCGGCTGTCACACCTACCTTGGGAACTGGCCTGCGGCCCTCCGCGATTTCGACAGCGCGATCCAACTCAAGCCCGACAGCGACTACCTCATCAACCGGGGCATACTCAGGCAGAAGATGGGAGACTCGGCGGGGGCCCTGAAGGACTTCGACGCGGTCATACAGGTCCACCCGCGGAATATCCGGGCCCTGTGTGAGAGGGCGGATTCGTACCGCCTCTCAGGGAATTGGACGAAGGCCATCGAGGACTACAACGCCCTTCTGGGGCTGTATCCGGGCCACTCCCATGCGGCCTTCTGGCTGGGCGTAGGGCTGTTGGAGACGGGTGACCCCGAACGGGCCGCTGCCCTGTTGAACAGGGCGATCGCCCTCGGATGCAAGGAGCCAGGCGCTGCGTACTTCCTTCTTGGAAAGGCCTACCAGAGGCTGGGGCGAAAGGACCTTGCCATCGAGGCCCTGCGGCGATCTCACGAGACGGGCGACGCCAGGGCCCTGGTGGAACTGCACCGGATCGAGGGGAAATGATCATCAGCCCGACGTCGGATACCGTTGAAACAGCTCGCCCCACTTGGTGGCCAGGGCCTTGTCCCTCTGGATACGCTTGCCCTTGAGGGGCCACCAGAGATAGTCGTGGTACAGGAACGACCCAAACACGAACAGATAGACGAGCGGTGTATGGAAGATCACCCTCTGTATCCGCTTGAGCGGGCCAAACCACATCAGATGCCCCACCTTGCTGGCGGCGTTGTCCCCAACCTGGAAGTGGAAGTTGACGCCCGAGACATCCTCGCCGATCACGTCGATCTCCTCCACTCGCCCCGTTCCGAGGCCGTCCTCATGGGCAAGCCTGATGTAGGGTATGGACATGGGGTCGAAGCCCATCATCTTCGCCGCCACCGCATCGATGGCCACTGAGTCGCTGCTGGCCAGGATGTAGTCCTTCTCAACCGGGGTCATGGTCCGGGGGCCGGGGCCGGACCCGCAGATCGTTCCGTCCATGACCGCAAAGACGCCGGAGTGGATCTCCTTCTGGATGGCCAACAGGTCCACCAGCGTTTCATGGATCCAACTGTGTGCATAGTGCCGTTTGGTGTTGAGCAGCCCGCCGAAGGCGTTCTTCATGGCCCCCGTGGTAGTCGTATAGATGTGGGTCTTCATCGTCGGCAGGTGTACGATATTCCTGCCGTGGAAGTACTCCGGGATCAGGATCCCCTTCGGAAACATCCGATCCAGGACTCGCATCCTGGCCCTCGGGTGGTATACCTTCCAGGACATTTCCTCGGGCAGGAAATTGTACAGCTCCCTGATCCCATACCGGCGATACACGCCCGTCAGTCTGTTGAGCCGCCCGCCCTTGAAGGGATCGGTCACGACCGTGTTGTTGTGAACCGCTACAACGTCGTTGAACCCCGCCTGTCTCAGGGCCAGGATCGTCCCTTCGAGCTGCCAGGGCGTCGTGTTGGCACTGAGATAGGGAAGGTGCCAGGAGAGGTTGTCTTTCAGGATCGTGGTCCTGTCGCTCGACAACGCCTCACGCACACCCGCCCTGTCCATGAGCCGGGAGATATCCCCGAGGACGGTGGCAGGATGCGTCTTCAAGACGGCAACGATGGATCTCTTGTTCATGGCTAACGGGTGTCGAGCGGGCGGTAATGGACGCCCAGACGATCCAGACGCTTGACGTGCACGGCCAGGCGTCCGACAAATTCGGCGTAGTCTTTGTCGGCGGACGGGCTCCAGGCCACCTCTGCCAGGGCACACGCCCTGGGATAGGCCATGTACTCGGCATTGTTCGGATAAGGGATATATTCGGTCCAAATCTGTCCCTGTACGCCCAGGATGTGTCGCGACTGCTCAGCAGTGAGCTCGGCGGGCGTGGGGTTGTAGGAGTAGACCTTCTTCAGGGGCAGGAAGCCGCCGATGGCCAAGGGCTCGGTATTGGGGTCGGCCTGGTAGTGGTCGAAGTACGTGTGGTTGTCCGGGGCCATGACCACGTCGTGCCCGGCCTTGGCCGCTGCAATGCCTCCTTGCTCTCCCCGCCAGGACATGACGGTCGCCTCGGGCGCAAGGCCGCCCTCGAGGATCTCGTCCCACCCGAGGAGCCGCTTGTTCTTCGAGATGAGGAACTTCTCGACCCGCTTGATGAAGTAGCTCTGGAGCTCGGCTTCATCCTTCAGGCCCTCGGCCCGGATCCGGGCCTGGCACTTCGCGCACTTCTTCCAGTTGTCCTTGGCGGCCTCGTCACCGCCGATGTGCACGTAGGCGCCGGGGAACAGGTCGGTCACCTCGGTCAGCACGTTCTCGATGAACGTGAACGTCGAATCGTTGCCCGCGCAGTAGATGTCGGTGATCGGCCAGTATCCGCCGGGCGCTACGGAGAAGGGTCCGCCGGTGCAGGACAGCTCGGGATACGAGGCGAGGGCAGCCAGGGCGTGGGCCGGCATCTCAATCTCCGGGACCACGGTCACGAACCGTGACGCCGCGTAGTCCACGATCTCGCGAACGTCCTGTTGGGTGTAGAAGCCGCCGTAGGTCGCCTTCTCCCCCGGCCGTGGGGGCGTCCGCCTGTTCCAGTGCTGCTCTTCACGGTCCACGCGCCAGGCGCCGACCTCGGTGAGCTTGGGATACCGCTTGATCTGGATCCGCCAGCCCTGGTCCTCGGTCAGGTGCCAGTGGAACACGTTCATCTTGTGCAAGGCCAGGAGGTCGATATACCGTTTGATGAACTCCTTGGGGAAGAAGTGCCGGCACACGTCCAGGTGCATGCCCCTCCATCCGAACCGGGGCTGGTCTTCGATTCGGACACAGGGAATCCGCCAAGCTGCACCCTGGGCCTTGGTCGGACCAAAGACCTCGACAGGCAATAGCTGGCGCAAGGTCTGGACGCCGTAGAACACGCCGGCTGGTGTCGAGGACTCGATCAGGACCCGCCTGGGCGTGACTTCCAGCCGATAGCCTTCCTTGCCCAGCCCTGCCACCTCCGGCTGGATGGCCAGGACCACCCCCTCTGGCGAGGTAGGGCCGCCTTGGACGGTCAGGCGAAATCCCGTGGCAGGGCGGAGCCACTCGGCCAGCAGCTCGCCCACGGCCTTGGTCTGGGGCTGCGTCACGATCCGCGTCTCAGGCCGGATCTCGAAGAATCCCTCTGCGCCCTTGACGGAGGTCGGCTTTGGAATGACCGCCACAGGCGATGGCTGTGAATAGGCCATGGCTGCGTGCATGAGCAGTCCCATCAGTACGATCCTTCGGGTCATGGTTCACTCCTTGTGTCTTGCGAGGTGTGTCAGGGTTTGTTCAGTGCCGGTCCCTCGATCCATCCCATGGTCCTCATCCACTGTTCGCAGAGCTTGGGCCACACGGATACCTCGCCGTCGTTGGCCCCCAGGCCGAATCCGTGTTTGCCCTGCCTGAACAGGTGCAGCTCAGCCGGTACTCCGGCCTTGCGCAGGGCGGTGTAGAAGTACAGGCTGTTCTCTACCGGGACCGCGGGGTCGGTTTCGCCGTGGATGAGGAACGCAGGCGGCGTCTCGGAGGTGACCTGCTTCTCATTCGACATCGCCTCGATCAGTTTCGGATCGGGGTTGTCTCCCAGCAGGTTCTTGCGAGAGCCCTGGTGGGTGAATGGATCGGTCATGGTGATGACGGGATACACCAGGATCATGAAGTCCGGTCTGCAACTGACCCGGTCAATGGGGTCCGAGGCGTCCGGCTGTCCCTTGTGGAAGTGGGTCCCCAGGGTTGAGGCCAGATGCCCTCCGGCGGAGAACCCCAATATGCCGATGCGGTCCGGATGGACGTGGAAAGGCTCGGCCTTGCTCCTGACCATTGAGAGGGCCCTCTGGGCATCCTGCAGGGGGATGGGGTGTTGGTAGCCATCTGCGTTGTGCCGGTACCTCAGGACCACACCGGTCACACCGAAGGAGTTGAGCCACCGGGCGATCTGGTCGCCTTCGTGATCCGTGGCCAGATGGCCATAGCCCCCTCCTGGACAGATCACCACTGCCGCGCCCAGGGTCTTGTGCTCGGCCGGGAGGTAGTAGGTCAGGCTGGGGCGATCCCCAGGACCAGTTCCCTTGGCCCCGGGCGCACCAGCGGGCCACAACAGTTCAGAGGTCGGCTCGCCAGCCAGACAGCAACTGCATAGGAGGACGGGTGCCAACCATCCCACAGAGCTCAGCCCCCTCCGGGTCACGGCGTCGAATCGTGTCATATGCACACTCCAAGTGCCAACACAGCCGACGGTGGGATTTGAACCCACAACCCCGGCTTTACGAAAGCCGTGCTCTACCGTTGAGCTACGTCGGCAAGAGCGCGATATGATAGCGGGTGGGGCCCCTCCTGTAAAGGCCAAACCCACCATCACTGGTCCTGGCCCGTACGGCGGCTTGGTTGACCCAGACCCTGCAGACATGCTACAATGGCCACCGTGCCACGTAGCGTGGGGTCCGCACAGGTTGACTCCTGAGAACGGACGGAGCCGTGTCAGTCAGGTCGTGCAGCAGGATGGGTTAGCCATGGCAGGAAGTATGCAGCGTCGTGTCTTCTGGACCTTCATTGTCATGTTGGCGTGCCGCCAAGGGCTGGCCGAGGCCCCCAAGGCGGTCATGATCAACGAGTTCATGGCCTCTAACACCTACACCCTCGCGGATGCCGGCAAGTTCGACGATTGGATCGAGCTGTACAATGGGTCGAGTCAACCGGTGGACGTGGCAGGGATGTACCTGACCGACAAGCTGGCCGACCCGGCCAAGTGGCAGTTCCCAGAGGGCCAGCCGTCCGTGACCACGATCCCGGCCCTGAGCTATCTGGTGATCTGGGCCGATGGTGACACGCAGGCATCAGGGCTTCACGCGGGCTTCAGCCTCTCCGCCGATGGGGAGGAGTTGGGCCTGTTCGACGTCGATGGGACCCTGATCGACCGTATCGTATTTGGAGGCCAGTTCGCGGATGTGTCGTACGGGCGCTGGCCTGACGGCAACGACGCCTGGCAGTATATGGGGACGCCCACACCCGGGAAGGCCAACAAGCAGGGGTATCTGTGCGTGGTGGCGGACGTGGAGGTCAGCCCGCATCGCGGTTTCTACGACGCCCCGTTCTCCGTGACCATCACCACCGAGACCCCCGATGCAACCATCTTCTATACGCTCGACGGCGGTTCCCCTCTCGACCCGCAGGGAAACACTCAGATCTACTACGGTCCGATCCTTATCACAACGACTACCTGTCTACGAGCCGTCGCACTCCAGGAGGGCTGGAAGCCGAGCAACGTGGAGACGCAGACCTACCTCTTCCTCAAGGACGTCATCGGGCAGCCGAAGAAGCCGGCGGGTTTCCCCACCTCGTGGGCCGACTATGAGATGGCCCAGGACATCACTGCCAGCCCCGCTTATGGCCCGCTGATGGAAGAGGCCTTGCTGTCGCTTCCCAGCCTATCTGTTGTGATGAACAAAGCGGACCTGTTTGGAGCCAACGGCATCAACGCCAACCCGAACAGCAGAGGACCTGCATGGGAACGGCCCACATCGGTCGAACTCATCTATCCTGACGGTCGCCAGGGCTTCCAGATCAACTGTGGGATCCAGATTCAAGGCGGGGCCTTCCGCACTATGACACCCAAGCACTCGTTCCGCCTGTCGTTCAAGGGCATCTATGGCGCCACCAAGCTTCGATATCCGCTCTTCGGAGATGACGCGGTGGATGAATTCGACACGATCACACTCCGCGCCGGGGCCAACGACGGGTACTCGTGGAACGCCGCGCGGTACACCGAGCAATACACCCGCGACGAGTTCGGCCGCGACTTGCAGAGAGCCACCGGCAACGTCGGTTCCCATGGGACATTCGTGCACCTCTACGTGGACGGCCTGTATTGGGGACTCTACAACCCCGTGGAACGTCCCGATGCCTCCTTCTCCGCCAGCTACCTGGGAGGGGACAAGGGAGACTGGGATGCCCTGCACAACGGCGGCAGTACAGAAGCCGTTCAGGGCGATCTGAACGCCTGGAACCAGATGATCACCCTGTGCGGAGGTGGTTTGACCTCGAACGAGGCATACCAACGACTGCAGGGCAACAATCCCGACGGTACTCCCAACCCCGCCTTTCCTAACCTGCTGGATGTCACGAACTACATCGACTACCTGATCCTGAACGTCTGGGGAGGCAATTGGGACTGGCCCGGCAAGAACTGGTATGCAGCCCGTGACCGGTCGGCCCAGAGTACGGGGTTCAAGTTCTACTGCTGGGACTTCGAGAACACCATGGGCAATAACCTCAGCCGATCGCCGCTCAACATGGTTACTCCGGACCAGGGGCTTTACGGTACCTGGAACGCCGGTTTGGGGGTACCGCATTACTACCTCAGACAGAATGCCGAGTACAGGCTGCTCTTTGCCGACCGTGTGCATCGATTCCTGTTCAACGGAGGCGTCCTCACGCCGGAGTCGCTGATCCCTCGCTATCAAGCCTTGGCGGCCAGCGTGGAGCTGGCCATCATCGGTGAGTCCGCTCGCTGGGGAGACCTCTTCTACCATCCACCCTTGACCCTGGAGGACTGGTACGACCGGGACTCGAACTACAACGACGGACGCGCAGGGCGGGATTGGATTCTGAAATACTACCTCCCGCAGCGGACCGCCATCGTGCTGCAGCAATTCAAGGACGCCGGGCTCTATCCCAGTATAGAGGCGCCGGCCTTTCAGATAGACGGCACAGATCAGTTTGGAGGCGAGGCCCGGTCCGGGGCGGTCCTGACGATGGTCAACTCGAATGCCTCTGGGGTCATCTATTATACCCTGGATGGCTCCGATCCCAGGCTTCCTGACAACAGTCCGCAACAGGTCCCTACCGTGACACTGGTGGCGGAGAACGCCCCTAAGAGGGTCTGGGCGCCGACCCAGGACATCGGCACGGCCTGGCGGGGCGGCAGCGAGCCGTTTGACGACTCGGGCTGGACCGATGGCACGCCTATGGTATCAGGCAAGACCGGGGGCGTGGGCTATGACCGGGAGACGACCTATCTACCCTTCATTACGTACGACGTGCTCTCAGCGATGTACAACAAGATGGCCAGTTGCTACATCCGTATCCCCTTTACCGTCAAGGCCCAAGACCTGGCCATCGCCAAGACCCTGACCTTGAGGGCCCGCTGCGACGACGGGTTCGTGGCCTTCCTGAATGGCGTGGAGGTGGCCTCCGTCAACCGGCCTGCGACCTTGACGTGGAACAGCACCTGTGCGAACCGGCCTGACTCCACGGACTTCGTGGACATAGATATATCGGCCTCCGTTTCGGCCTTGCGGTCCGGAGACAACGTCCTGGCCGTGCAGGCCATCAATACGAGCACCGCCAGTTCGGACTTCCTGTTCTCAACAGAGCTGATCGGAGGCGGGGCAAGCGGCAGTGGGCAGGCCAAGATATCCCCATCGGCCATGCGGTACACAGGGCCGGTGACACTCCAGGCCAGCGCCTCCGTCAAGGCCCGGGCATGGACCAATCAGTGGAGCGCCCTGAGCGAGGCCGTGTATGCCATAGGTCCTGTGGGCGGCTCACCAGGGTATTGACGCGGGTTCTGTCAGCGGTGTCTATTCCAGGCAATGGCCAAGGGGCCCAGGGCCAAGGGGACCAGCGGCAACGCGGCGAGACCCAGGCTGAGAACGATCGGGTTCGGCTTGCCCTCAACAAGGGACTTGTCGGAGTAGGGAAAGACCACCTGGCACAACACCAATACCAGGTACACGCCGAAGGCAGCATAGGGGAGCCAACGGCTAATCCGGCCCTTGTACACAGCCACTCCATACACCAGGACCGTCCCGGCCAGGCACAGGATTCCAATCGCCCATGGGGTAATCGCCTGTACTTGGGCGACCAGTGGAGCCGCGAGGTGATAGTTTCTGCTGAGGATGTTCCAGGCCACGGGTACCACGATGGGTGTCAACCAGAGTGCGGCCACGAGCTTGCGACCAGTCACGTGAAGGGATCCCACGATGCCCAAGGCGGTCCACATCGCAAGCGCCGCCAGACCGGCATAGAAGAAGAAATAGCGAAGTCGGCTCAAGTTGGGCGTTACGATATTCATTACATCGTACCGCTGGCCCGTGACCCAGAGCAATCCCCATATCACGAGGGCCCCGGCCAGCCACACGCCCCAACTGGCCAGGAGGCTGGCGATCGCCACCCTCAGACGGACCCAGAGCAGCATGTTGTCACTCGCCGGTCGGGTGGCCCAAAAGAGGTCCTTGGACCCGCCTCGCTCTTGTGTATTGACCACCATGGCGACCAGGATCGGGTAGAAGACGATGTTGATGAAGGCCAGGCTCTGAAGGAAGATGGGGCCGTCGACCTCAAGGGACACCTTCCTGGTCCCCATTGCCAGTGCCGCATACATGGACAAGGCGAGGAGGTTCAAGAGGGGCAGCAGCAGTCCCCAGTGCTGGCGCCACTCGCACCAGAACTGGGCCGCCCGCGCGGATCCGAAGGGTCGGTCTGTCCGCCGTATGGCATAGATTCGATCGCTGATCCACGCACCGACACGGGCCAGGCTGATCCGGTCCCCTCGCCGGTCGAATCGGACACCCACCACGGCTACGGCATAGGCCAGGCCCGTCAATGCGACCATTCCCATCCCGTACAGGCCCCTGGCCATGCGGGTTGGGGGCCCTGAGAGATCGCCCCCGAGTTCGACAAGACTCGCCACATGACGACCGTAGTATGAAACACAGAGGAATATGGCCAAGAACGCGGCGATCACCTGGGGCAGGATACAGCCCGGCAGAGACCAGATCAGGGCGTGGGTCCAGGCCGCAGTCATCGCCAGGGCGACAAGGGGACCCCACCACAAAGGCAGGGCAACACCCGATGCAGCCCAGATCAACAAGGCCTGACCGAGATACATACCCGCCGCCGCGCTGATGCCCAGGGCCATACGCAGGGCCACGAGGGTGACGGTGGAGACCGGCTTGGTGTAGAGCTCCTGGGGAAACTCCGGGCGGTCCTTGTGGGTGGTGCTCAAGGCAACCACCACCTGTCCGATCATTGCAGTCAACAGGGGTATGACGTGGAGAACGCGTACACCTGTGAGGATGGGATTCTCCAGCAGCTCACGGCCAAAGGGTATGATCAGGAGGGCTGCTCCTGTGGTGATGACACCGACGATCAGCCGGACATTCCTATGCCAATACTCCCAGGTCATGGCCAGTGCTATCGATCGCATAGGGAACCCTCCGGGCTGGTATGGCCCTTGGCTCTGGACACGAAGATCTCATCCAGTGTGGGTACGGCGCTGTCCACAACCAGGCCGTGGACTGCGTCCACTTCCTGCTGGAGGTCCTTCAATCCGTTGTGGCATACATAGGTCCACTCCTGCGGTCCACCCGTACACGACAAGACCCCAGGCAGGCTTGGTGGGCTGGTCAGGGGTTGGGGGAACCGGACCGTCAGGCGGATGTGCGTGGCCTTGATCGCGTCCAGGGAGTCCTTAAGCACGGTCCGGCCCTCGTGGATCATCACCACCACGTCCGCCACACGCTCGACCTCGTCGAGCAGGTGTGAGGAGAAGACCACGGTCCGGCCTTCGTCTGCCACGGTCCTGATGATGGCAGAGAGGATGTCCCGCCGCACCACCGGGTCCAGGCCTGAGGACGGCTCATCCAAGAGCAGCAGGTCCGGTCGGTAGGCCAGGGCGATCAAGAGGGCGGTCTGTGCCCGCTGGCCCCTGGACAGGGTCTTGATCTTCTGCCCGCGGTTCAGCTCAAAGAGGGTCAGCAGGTCCTGGGCGTAGTGGGTGTCCCAGGCTGGATAGAAGGCCTGGGTGTACCGGAGCAATTCCCCGACCCGCATCCATTCGGGCAGTTCCCGGTTCTCTGACAGATACCCGATCCGTCCCAGGACCTCAGCAGGGTGTCTGACCGGGTCCAGGCCAAAGACACGGACCGTCCCTGTCTGGGCCTTGAGCAGGCCCAAAATGTGCTTGATGAGCGTGGTCTTGCCTGCGCCGTTGGCTCCGACCAGGCCCAAGACCACCCCTTTGTGCACGGCCAGGTCGATGCCCTCCAGGGCGGTCCTCTTGCCGAACCTCCGGTCAAGTCCTTGGATCTCTACAACGTTGGCACTCATGGTCTTCTCCTGCACACTACTTGATGAGCTCACCCCTCTGTCTGAGGAGGTCGATCAGGTCTTCCACGGATACATCCATGTGTCTGGCTTCTGCCAGGAGCAGGTCGATGCGGTCCTTGAGGATCCGGGTCTGCTCTCGCCTGGCCAGAGGCGAGGCGGTATCCGCCACGTATACGCCGGCGCCTTGCCGGGTAGACAGGACCTTGGCCGCCTCCAACTCCCGATAGGCCCGGGCCACGGTATTGGGATTGATCAGGAGGTCCTCAGCCAGCCTCCTGACCGGCGGCAGTTGCTCGCCGGACCTGAGCCGGCCGGAGGCCACCATGTACTTGACCTGGTTGACGATCTGCAGGTAGATCGGCACGCCGTCTTTCGTGGAGATGTGGATCTGCACGGCCTAGCCCTTCACAACGAGTCCCGATGAGGGGACGGTCAATTGTCTAACTGTACTAATACAATAGTACAATTAGAGGGGCGGAGTCAATACCCGGCGTGCAGATTTTCTGAAAAAAAAACTCCTTGTTGCATCACACCGCCGATGGTCGCGGAATGTGTCTATTGCCCTCGCCTCAGCACGACGGCCAGGCTACCCCTGATTTGGGGCCGATCCGCCACGTCGAACCCATGCGTCTGGACCATGGATACCATGCCCCTGAAGTCCTCGGCCGATACGTGGCCATTGGGTTCAGCCACCAGGCAGGAGGCCCCGGGCTTGAGGACCTGGTGGATCTGTGAGAACAGGCCCTTGGGGTCAGGCACCTCATGCACAACGGCAAAGGCCAAGGCGAAGTCGATTCTGCCGGCCAGGTCATCGATACTCAGGGAGTCCTCGGTGCAGAGCCGAGTCTCAATCCTGTCCGCCAGTCCTGCCTTCTGAGCACGCCCTCTGAGCCCTTCGAGCATCCTGGGCTGGAGGTCTACGCAGACGACCTTGCCGCCAGGACCGACCATCTTCGCCATCGGGAGGCTGAAGAAGCCCATGCCCGGCCCGATCTCCAGGATCGTCTGATCGGGCCGGACATGGGGACTCAGGATCTTCTTAGGGTTCTGCAAGAGCCGCCGCAATGGGCAGGCCAATAGATAACCGATCCACACTGGACAGACACGCTCAGCCATAGTAGATTCCTTTCGGGTGTGCGTCCCTCAACAGACCGCCTGCCACCGTCTCGTTTCACTTCGCCGCCTCATCCACCATGGCGAGGATGTCCTTCTCCACGTCCTGGGCCACGGTCGTCAGTTCCGGAACATTGAAGAGGCCGAGGGTCTGGGTGGGTCGTAGCGTGGCGATCGTGACATGGTCCCCTTCTTGATACACCGAGATGCGGCAGGGTAAGGCCGTCGAGATGCTCATTTCCTGTTCCAGGACCTGCTTGGCGAGCCGTGGATTGCAGACTTCGTAGATCCGGCAAGCGTTTTTGAAGTCTACACCCTTCTCTCTCATCTTGGCCTGTAGGTCGATCACCCCGAGGACGCCGAACTTGCGGGCCTTGACGGCTTCTTCCAGACGCCTGCCGATGGCATCGATATCACCGGACGTCTTGCGACTGTATACTATTGTCATGTGAGCAGTCCTCCTTCATCCGCTGCCGGTGCAGGCTCCCTTTCTGTCCCAGGCGCCGTCTTGATCTGCCGGACCCGCCAAAGGTAGAAGATCGCGGGGTAGACCAACAGTTCCATGATAAAGGACGTGAACAGCCCGCCAACCATGGGGGCTGCAACCCGTTTCATCATGTCCGCGCCCGTGCCGATTGACCACATGATCGGCATCAGGCCCATGGACGCCGCCGCTACGGTCATCAGCTTGGGCCGGAGCCGCTTGACGGCACCGTGGACGATTGCCTCGTGCAAATCTGCAATGGTGCGCAGGCGGCCCTCTTTCCGGGCCTGCTCGTAGGAGAGCTCCAGGAACAGCAGCATGAATACGCCGGTCTCTGCATCGAGACCCATCAGGGCGATCATGCCCACCCAGGCCGCGATGGATACATTGTATCCGAGTATATACATCAGCCACACCGCCCCGACCAGCGAGAACGGTACGGCCAGCATCACCACCAGTGTCTTGAACGTGGATTTCGTGTTCATGTACAGCAACACGAAGATGAGCAGGAGGGTGATGGGCAAGACGACCTTCAGACGCTCTCGCACCCGAAGCATGTTCTCGTACTGCCCGCTCCAGATGAGCGAGTAGCCGGTGGGGAGTCTCAGTTCCTTTGCCACCACCTGCTTGGCCTCGGCCACGTACCCGCCCACGTCACGGCCCGTGATGTCCACGTACACGTACCCGGCCAACATACCGTTCTCGTCGCGGATCATGGCCGGGCCATTGACTAGGGTGATGTCCGCCAACTCGCTCATGGGGACCTGGACTCCCTTGGGGGTCGCCACGAGGATCCGTTCGAGTTGAGCTACGTCCGTGCGCAGATCCCGCGCATAACGCAGGTTGATAGTGTAGCGCTCACGGCCCTCAATGGTGGTCGAGACCGTCTCGCCGCCGACCGCGGTCATGATGACCCCGTGCACGTCGTCGATCGTCAGTCCGTAGCGGGCCAGGGCCTCCCGCCTGGGCACAAAGTCCACGAAGAAACCGCCGGACGCACGCTCCGCATAGATGCTCCGTGTTCCAGGCACCTTTCGCAGTGTCCCCTCGATTTGCCTGCCCAGGCGCTCGATCTCGGCCAGGTCAGCGCCAAAGATCTTGATGCCGATCGGGGTCCGAATGCCCGTGGACAGCATGTCAATACGGCCCTTGATCGGCAGGGTCCAGGCGTTGATACTGCCCGGGATCTGGAGTGCCCTGTCCATCTCGTTGATCAGGTCCTCCCAGGAGATGTGCTCGGGCCAGACGTGTCCCAGGACCCCGCGGATCGGCTTAGGAGCCCAACTCGTGAACCACCGCTGCACGGGTCGCCACTGAGCCTTGGGTTTGAGGACCACCGTTGTCTCCATCATCGACAGCGGCGCAGGGTCCGTGGAGGTGTCGGCCCGGCCCGCCTTGCCGAACACCGACACGACCTCCGGGAAGCCCTTGAGGATGCGATCCTGGGTCTCCAGGAGGCGCTGGGCCTCAGTGATCGAGATACCCGGAAGGGTGGTGGGCATGTAGAGGATCACGCCCTCGTTGAGCGGGGGCATGAACTCGTGGCCCAGTCTCAGGTACACGGGCACCGTGGTCGCCACGACGAGGATCGAGATCGCCACCACGGTCCTGGGATGCCGGAGCACCCAGCGGCACGGTCGCTCGTACAGGGCAAACAGCACGCGGCTGACGGGATGCTTTGCCTCCGGGTAGTATCTGCCCACGAACAGGCCAGTCAGCAAGGACCCCAGCCAGCGAGGGCGCATGCGGAAGGGCTCCATGCGAGTGAAGAGCATCCGAACTGCAGGATCGAGTGTGACCGCCAGCAGGGCCGCCAGGGCAATGGCCAGGGTCTTGGTATAGGCCAGGGGTTTGAACAGGCGTCCCTCTTGTTCGACCAGGGTGAACACGGGCAGAAACGACACCGCGATGACCAGCAGGGAGAAGAACACTGACGGCCCCACCTCCATCAGGGCCTCCAGGCGGACCTTGTGGAAGTCGCCCACGCGGCCCTTCTCCTGCCAGACCTCCAGCTTCTTGTAGGCGTTCTCCACCTCAACGATCGCGCCATCCACCAGTACGCCGATAGAGATGGCGATCCCCGCCAGGCTCATGATGTTGGAGGTGATGCCCATGAAGTACATGGGGATGAAGGCCAGGGCCACGGAGATCGGGATCGTGATGATCGGGACAATGGCAGAGGGGATGTGCCAGAGGAAGAACAGGATGACCGCGCTGACGATGAGCATCTCCACCAGCAGCTCTCCCTTGAGGTTGTCGATGGAGCTGCGGATCAGTTCCGAGCGGTCGTAGGTCGTGACGATCTCCACGCCTTCGGGCAGGGACGGCTTGAGCTCCTCCAGCTTGGCCTTCACTCGCTGGATCACGTTCATGGCGTTCTCGCGGTGCCGCATGACGACGATGCCACCCACCACATCGCCATTGCCGTTGAGGTCGGCCACGCCGCGCCGGATCTGCGGGCCCAGGGCGATCGTGGCCACGTCCCGTAGCAGCACCGGCGCGCCCTGGGCGCTGGCCCTGACCACCACCTTGCCGAGATCCTCGGTGGACGTCACATAGCCTCGCCCCCGGACCATGTACTCCCTGCCGCTCCACTCGATCAACCGGGCGCCGACCTCGTTGTTGCTGCTGCGGATCGCCGAGGTCAGGTCCGTCAGGGAAAGGCCGTAGCCCTGGAGCCGGCTGGGGTCTACGGTGACCTGATACTGCTTCTGGAAGCCGCCAATACCTGCTACCTCCGCCACGCCCGGGACGCTCTGGATGGCGTAACGCAGGACCCAGTCCTGGAAGCTCCGCAGTTCGGCCAGGTCATGTTTGCCGGACCTGTCCACGAGGGCGTATTGAAAGACCCATCCCACGCCCGTGGCGTCAGGGCCCAGCTCGGGCGTGACACCGGACGGCAGGGCGCCGGCGATCTTGGACAGGTACTCCACCACCCGGCTGCGGGCCCAGTAGATGTCCGTTCCGTCCTGGAAGATGACGTACACGTAGGAGAACCCGAAATCGCTGAACCCGCGAATGGCCTTCACCTGGGGCGCACCCAGCAGGGCGGAGACGATCGGATACGTGACCTGGTCCTCGATGATGTCCGGGCTGCGATCCCACCGGGTGTACACGATCACCTGCGCATCGCTCAGGTCAGGGATCGCGTCCAGCCGGATGTTCTGCAGGGTATACACGGCATAGGCGATCGCCGCCGCCACCAGCATGATGACCAGCCAGCGGTTGTGCGCGGAGAATTCGATGATCCTCTTGACCATGGGCTACTTCCTCGAGAGGGCCTCGATCGCCGCTCGCATGGACGACTCCGAGTCCACCAGGAAGTTCGCGGAGGTCACCACGCGATCCCCCTCCTTCAGCCCTGACAGGACCTCGTAATAGCCGTTATTGCGCACACCCACCTTCACCTCCATGGGGACGAGCCTCCCATCTCCGCTGTCGCGAAAGGCATAGTCCCGTTCGCCGGTCCGCATGATCGCGGTCTCCGGCGCCACCAGCCGGTCCCCGAGGAGGCAACTGAGCCTGGCGTCGGCGTACATCTCCAGCCTCAACACCAGATCGGGATTGGGGATCTCCATCCGGATCTTGAGGGTTCGCGTCTGGGGGTCAAGGGTAGGCGACAGGAAACTGACCTTGCCGTGAAAGGCCTTGCCCGGCCAGTAAGGCAACGTGACTTCCATCGGAAATCCAACCTGAAGATAGGGCAGGTCGGACTCATAGATGTCGGCGTCTGCCCACACGACCGCCAGGTCTGTGACCACCATCAGGGAATCGCCCGGCGTGACCTTTTGCCCCGCCAGGACCTGCCTGTCCGTCACGAACCCACTGGCTGGCGAGTAAAGGGTCAGAGTCCTTTCCACCTTGCCGGTCTTCTCCAACCGGGCGATCTGCTCATCGCTCACGTCCCAGAGCTGGAGCCGCTGCCGGGCCGAGGACTGCAAGGCCTTGCGGCCTGCTGCGGCGTCCGTTGCGGCCTGCACGGCGACCAGATACTCCTGCTGGGCCGAGACCAGTTGCGGACTGTAGATCGTCAACAGGGGATCGCCCTTGCGCACCGCCTGCCCGGTTACTGAGACCAGCAGTTTGTCCACCCAGCCATCCACCTTGGGGGTCACGCGGAAGAGCCGCGTCTCATCCGCCACGATCCTCGCAGACGTCCGGATCTCCCGGGCCATCGCCCGCTTCTCGATGGTCCCCAGCGTCAGTCCCATGCGTTGGCGGGCCTCAGGCGTGACAGTCACAGCAGCAAGTCCAGGCACCGTGGACGAACCACCCTGCGAGACCTCAAAGGGCTCCATCTCCATGCCCATCGAGTCCTTGCCAGGTTTGTCGCTGATCTCGTTGGGGTTCATGGTAGAACGATACATCCTCTTCTTGGCGACCGCAGGCGGGGCATTCGGCTCTTGCTCCATGGGCACCAGGCGCATCCCACAGATCGGACAGTCGCCCGGTCTGTCGGACACGACCGCCGGATGCATGGGACAGTGATACCTCACGGCCTGGTCTGCCTCGCGTTTGTGCGGGATACCGGACTGGCGCGGGCGCGTGGCGAACCACAGTCCACCTGCAATCGCGACTGCCAGCAGGGTCAGCACGATCAATGCCTTGCGTCTGCGAGTCGCATCGTCAGTCTTCATGCTTGACTCCTTGGCTGGCTGTCGGCGGCGAGCCGGTCTTCAGGTCTCGTCCAACCGCCCGCTCCAATCGGGCGAACTGTGTCCCCAGGCTTGCCTCCGCCATGACCGCCATGACCCTCGCGTTCAGCAGGAAACGCTGGCTTTCGAGCAGGTCCATGAAGTCCACCCTGCCCGTACGATAGCCTGCCTCACTGGCGGCGAATCGTGCCTCCGCCTGCGGGATGAGCTCGGTTCGATACAGGTCCAGGGTCTGTCGGGCAGTCAGGAATCTCAGGCGGGCATCCTGCACATCGAGGGCGGCCTGCAGCTCGGCTTCCTGGCGGGCTGCCTGGCTCGCGGCTCGCATCTTCTCCGCCTCCCGCACCGCGGCCCGGTACTTCGACCGCCACAATGGCAGGTCCACGCTGACTGTGAACATCACCATGTCATCACCGCGGGCGAAGTCCCGGTATTCCACCCCGAGCCTGTAGTCCGGCAGGGATTCCCTGGCCATGAGCCTCTTCTCCAGTTCGTATCGCTCGATCTGGGCCTCCGCTGCCCTGACCTCCGGCCGGTCTGCCACGGCGGTGGTCAAGATCGCGTTCACGTCTCCGCTGAACCCGGTCTCCGGGGCCGTCACTGCAGCCCCCAGCGGCTCGTCCGCACGGCGGCTGAGCAGCGTGTTCAGCCCGGCCTTCAGCGTACCCTCCTGGGCTCGCCTCTCCAGGAGCCTCTGCTTGAGCATCGTGATCTCCGTCTGCGCCTTGATCACGTCCACCTGGGCGCGGTCACCGGTGGCATACATCGTCTCTGCCACCGTCACCATCCGCCGGAGCACCTCCTCCTCTCTCTGGTCAATCGCGAGGGTATGTTGTACGGCGTACAGGTCGGAGTACGCCTCCTTGACCCGCATCACGATGTCCCTTGTCTGGGTGTCGATCTCCCACTGCGCGGCCTGGGCGTCTTTGTGTGCGACGGCCTCGCGGAGTGCCCGCTTGCCGAACCAGGGGAACTCCTGTTGGACCATGAATCGCTTCTCATCCGTGTTGGGCCAGCGCCCGCCGTCGGCCATGTCCATCCCGCTGTAGGTGAACATCGGATTCGGCAACGCGCCGGCCTGGGCGGGTCGCTCCAGCATCGCCTCCCACCTGGCCCGCAGGCCCCTCAGTTCCGCATTGTCACGGATCGCCAGGGTCACGGCGTCATCAAGAGACAGGTCGGTCTCGCCCTCCTGCGTCTGTGCCCTCGCCAGGCCGCTGCAGCCCCAGAGCAGGCCGAAGAGGACCACTGAGTGCACCCTGAGACTGCCTTGTCCTCGCCCTTGGCCCGTCCGGCCCTCGAATCGCATGGTCACGGGTTCCAGCCTTTCCCCTGAAATGGCGACAAACGGTACAACCGCGTCTCTATCGCGATGCCCCCATAGGCCACCACGTATCGATCGATACGATCCTACGGCTTGAACTGCGGTAGGTCTTTGACGTACTTCTCCGGGTCCTTCTGGAACTGGGCCTTGCAGTCGTCGCAGCAGAAATAGACCTTCTTACCCTTGTACTCTACGAAGATATCCTTGTCGATCGGGCTCTTCATCACCGGGCAGATCGTTTGCTCGGCCGCGACCTGCGCAACAGTCTGTTGAGCAGGCTGTGTACCCTTTTCGGCAGGCGATTGGACCTGATTGGCCTCATGCGGGGCCGCTTGTCGTCTGGCCCCAGTGGCTGTTCGTCCAGGCGCAGGGGCCTGTTGGCCGCTGGTCTCGCGGGTGGTATGCCGAGCCAGCGGCTCTTCCTTCTTCGAGCAGCCTGCCCCTATCGCCAGACCGGCCGCAACCGCCGCTCCGATCCAGATGGCTCCAATCATCATTCTCATGTCTGTCTCCTTTGAATTTCTGGCGGCGAAGTCTAGTTTCAAGGCTACCTACCGAGGGCGGGCCAGTCAAATAGAATATACGCTGCGCAGCGGGTGCGGATCGATCGCAGTGGCGATATTAACGGATTTCGAGGGGGTTCTGGCCTGGAGGTCCCGTGTGCACGGTTCGGGTCGATGCCTTGGCCGATGAAGCGGCAACGGGCCTTGCATGTGACCGATCCGTGCCCAAGGCAACGGCGGGTGGCACCCCTTGTCCACCGTCACAGGAGGCGATGGAGTCCCGGACAGAGACCCACATCGCATCCCGCGGGGGACACCGGTGCCACCCGCCTCAGGAAGATACGGTAGAACCTATTGTCTCAACCTCATTACTTGTTTGTCGGGGTCTCTGGGGCCTTCTGTGCCGCGGCACCGGCAGTGGCCTGGGCCTGGTTGGCGTCCTGAGCGACCTTCGCCGCCGCCTCCTTGGCTTGCCCAGCGGCCTGTTCCGCGGTCTGCTGAGTAGTCTTCTGCTTTTCCGTCGCTGCCGGCTTAACTGTCCTTGGAGCCGTCGTCACCGGCTTGGCTGTCTTCACAGGAGTGGCCGGCTTCTCCTTCTTCTCACACCCGGCCAGTACCAGTCCAAGGGCCGCAACCATGCACATCACTCCAACCATCTTCTTCATGTCCATTTCCTTTCAATTCCATTTGCACTTCGGTTTAAGGTGTCTGATCTGAGAAACCTCACTCGTTCAGACAATCCGATTCCTGGCGGGCCAATCTAGCAGGCAGGCTACCTGCCGAAGCCTTCCCTGTCAAATGGAATCCGGCGTGGCCGGCGAGAACGTCCGGATCGAGAATCCAGCCCGCCTATTTCACGGGGGTTTGGGCGCTATCGGCGGAACCTATGAGCTGCACCCGGCATCACCTTGAAGGTGAGGGTCTCCTTCGGTACACTGAGGGCCGCTGAAGAAGGTGGTTGCTGGGTATCTGCCGGCCCTTGTCTACTGTTCACCGATCATGGATCACCGATTCAGCGCAAGGAGACCGACGATGCGAGCGATCAGGAGGTTGTTTGGGAGTCTGCTGGTCGTGACTGGCCTGGCCGTTCAGACGCAGGGCAGCGTCCCAGCAGAAGCCAACTCCGTGGTGAACGAGACGATCACCGGGGCGGCGAAGGCCAACGGCCAATTCGGCCTGGGCTTGTTTGCCCGACTGCGACAGCAGGAGGGGAATCTCTTCTTCTCACCCTATAGCCTCTCAACGGCCCTGGCTATGACCTATGCCGGCGCTCGCGGCCAGACCCACGACCAGATGGCCAAGACCCTGCACTGGTGTGACGGCGGCGAGCAATCTACGCCGTGGACGCCGGCCTATCTGGCCCAATCGCTCGGTGCGATGATCAAGGAACAGAATCGCAGGGGCAGCCAAGGTCAGTACGAGTGGGTGGTTGCCAATGCCTTGTGGGGCCACAAGGACTTCGCCTTTCTGGCGGACTTCCTCCAGACGATCGAGACCCACTACGGCGGCAAGCTGCACCCGGTGGATTTTGCCGGCGATCCGGAGGCAGGCCGCGTGACGATCAACACCTGGGTGGACGACCAGACCCACGGGAAGATCCTGGACCTGATCCCCAAGGGCGTGTTGGATCGAACGACCCGGCTGGTCCTGACCAATGCCATCTATTTCAAGGGCGACTGGTCCAGGCCGTTCAACAAGGACAGGACCGTCAAGGCCCCGTTCAAGCTCGGCGGCGGCAAGACCGTTGAGGGGCCCATGATGGGCCAGACCAGCCTGTTTGCCTACGCAGACAATACGGACCTGCAGATCCTTGAACTGCCGTACAAGGGCGACGAGTTGTCGATGGTCATCCTGCTGCCCAGGCAGGCCGATGGCCTGGCCAGGGTTGAACAAGACCTGACCTGGGACGCCGTGACGGGTTGGTGGGGTCAACTGCGAGGTTGTGAGGTGGCCGTGACTATCCCAAGGTTCAAGGTGACCAGTCAGTTCAGCCTTGCCGAGACGCTCAGGTCCATGGGCATGACGGACGCCTTCTCTGGGGGTGCGGACTTCTCGGGCATGACCGGCAGGCGGGACCTCTTCATCTCCGCGGTCGTGCACAAGGCCTTTGTGGCCGTGGATGAGAAGGGCACCGAGGCGGCAGCCGCAACGGGTGCGGTGATGTCGCTCACCTCCATCGCAGCCGCCCAGCCGGTGGTGTTTCGGGCGGACCATCCCTTCCTCTTCCTGATCCGGGACAAGGTATCGGGGAGTATTCTGTTCGTGGGCCGGGTCACTACCCCAACAGAGGGCACGTGACCATGTCTGCTACTGCTTCTTGAGGACGTAGTACTTGGGATCCATTCGCCATCGGGTGTAGTCTCCACTCTTCCACTCGAAGAACAGGTAGGTCTAACCGTCGACCTCCCTGATCAGATACTGAGACGCGGTCCGGTCACCCTGATGGAGGACCAATCCCTTGGTCCATGTCAACCACGAACGAGGTGTCTTGCCCTCTGGCAGGAAGACCAACTCCTTGAGATAGAGCTCTCCCCCCCGCCAACTCTTCCGACTGGGGCGGAAGTCATCCGGCTTGGCCACGAAATCGACTGCCTTCCACGTGCCGACTACGTTGGGATCGTCCACAAAGGGATAATCGATCTTATCTGTGACCCGGGTCTCCACATAGGGCCGATCAGGTCCTTTCTTGAGCACGTAGTACGACGGCCGTTGATGTCGAATCGTGTAGTCCCCGCTCTTCCATTCAAGGAACATGTAGGTCTCGCCATCCCTCGTCTCGATCACGTATCGCGAGGCGGTCTTGTCACCCCGGTGTAGGATCAGGCCTGCAGTCCAGGTAAAGGCCCAGTTGGTGTTGCCTTCGGGGAGCATGTAGAGCTCTTTGAGGAACAGATCGCCTCCGAACCGCTTCTGTCCCGGTACAAAGTCGCAGACATCGGCAACAAAGTCCACGCTCTGCCAATACCCTCGGACATTCGGATCATCCACAAGGGGACGGTCGACCTTGTCCACGATGCGACCGTTCTCATCCACATAGCTGGCCACAGGCAGTTCGGCGGTCTGGCCGACCATGGCCTGGTTCTGAAGTGCCTCCACGGCCACCCGTTCCATGACGTAGTACCGAGGTATCAGGCCCCCACGGGACCTGGCATCATCGCCCATCCACTCGAAGAACAGATAGTCGGCATCCTTGACCCGCTTGATCTGATACCGGAAGGCCGTCTTTTCATGGTCACAGAGCACCAGGCCCTTGGTCCACGCAAAAATGGCCCCTTGGATCTGGCCGCCCGGCTCAAAGATCAGGTGATTCAGCCACAGCTCTCTGTCGGAGGTCTTCTTTCCAGGGACGAACTGCCCGACGGAGTCCACCAGATCGATGCTCCTCCAGGCCCCGATCACGGCCGGATCATCCTCGAACTGAGAATCCGAGCGGTATTCGGCAGACTGCACAAGGGTGACAGGCCTGTCTTGGCCAGAACGGAGCATGACGGCCCGCGCCCCCAGAACCATGGCAAAGAGGGCGACCAGGGCAACTGGCCCTGCCACGGCCAAGGACCGCATGGATACGCCCCTCCTGGGGGCCTTCTGCGGCCCGAGCAGGTCTGCGTAGTCCGACGCCGGCCCCATCTCGGTGATGATGGCCTGGAGGTTCTCTGGGGTCCTTCGGTCAGGGGGCAACTCCTCATACCGTTTGTCCAGGTGGGAGCGCACATCGTCGAGTACGGTCCTGCTCCGAGGATGCCTGACCGACGAAAGGGCCTTCGACACCTCATGAAGGTAGCGCTGCTTGATCGTCTCCCAGGTTCTTTGCTCTGAACTCATCATAGGGTCTTCCCCCCCTTGATCTGCCGAATGCCCTCGGCCATCTGGTCCCAATGCGCATTCATGGCGGACAGGATCTGTCTGCCGTTGTTTGTCAGGGAGAAGGTACGACGTGGCGGACCGTCTCGAGAGGGCTCCGTATCGCTGATGACCAGACCGTCCGTCTCGAGCCTCGCCAGGATCGGGTAGATGTTCCCCTCGCGGATATTGAGGCCGTTGACTTGCTTGAGCCTCTGCACCATCTCATAGCCATGGAGGCGGCCCCCTGCGAGCAGGTTCAGCACCACGATCTCCAGTATCCCCTTTCGCAACTGAGCATGCCAATTGCTGAGATCCAATCTCGACCTCTCTTTCCTTGCAGCAGTGCCGGTTGTCCTATTCTTACCAGTATACTACATGACAGTATAATGGTTGTCAAGGACCAAAGTGATTTTTTTCCCAGAGAGATGCGGACCGTCCCTTCTCTTCCTGGTTCAGGACAAGGCGGCAGGGTCCATACCGTTCGTTCGGACCGAACATCTGCTACAATCGTTAGATTCACGGTCGGTTTTTGTTGAATCGGGTCGTTGGCCGGTGAGGGCGACTGGTATTGGGTTTGCCTGATCGCTACAATAAATTCCACCACAGGTGTGTGCCAGGGACACGCTTGATGGGCCAACGTGGCGCAGGGTCTGGAGGAGGACGCGATGGATCAAGACAAACTCCAAGAGAGGTTGGACGAACTGGTCAAAGAGTTCGGTCCCAACACCAATCCTCAGACACAGAAGCTGGCAGAACTGGCCAAGCAGGCCCGCGAAAGCCACCAGAAGCTCCGTCAGAGCCTCGACAGTCTCCAGGAGGCCATGGATTACCTGAGGGTCTGCATCAAGTACCAGGCCTTCGACCTCGAGGCCACCCGGCGCGAGAACGAGTACCTCAAGAAGATCCTGGAGGATCGCAACACCAAGGAGTAGCGCACATCGCCCCCTTTGTGGGGCGATAATCCTTGATCGGGTGATACGCTCGCGGCGTATCACCCTTTTTTTTGGTCGTGGTGGGCTCAGGCTGAGATCACCTTGCCCCTGGCAGGGCGGCTCACCCGTCTGTAGAATCCCAGGCATGGGCAATCCAAGGGTCCTCATCGGCCTTGGAGTCCCGTGGGATCGCTGTGACGCGAGACGTCCTCCGTGCGCAGGCCCGAGCCGTTCTGGTGGAATACCAGCAGGGCGGCGGGGTGATCTATTAGCCGTGCAGGCGACTGACCAGGTTTGCCACGCGTCTGCCCAGCTTGACCGCGTCCTGGCTGGTGGTTGAGTCCGGTGCCCCCACACAGGCCACGCCATAGTGGCCGCTGGCCTCCAGGGGGTCTCCGACCACGATCATACCGTAGATCAGGAATGCCTCCAGGATGGAGAACAACGTGGTCTCCTTGCCGCCAGCCGGATGGCCGGAGGTGACAAACGCGGCGCCGACCTTGTCGGCCATCTGCCGGCGGAGGCCGACGAACTCGTCAAAGACCCTCTTGAGATCCGCGGCCATGGTCCCAAAGTAGACCGGCGAGCCGGCGATGATCCCGTCGGAGGCCAGGAAGTCCTCCTTGGTCACCTCTGAGACGGGCTTGAGTTCACAGGTCACCCCTGCAACCTGATTCACGCCCTTGGCGATCTCTTCGGCGAGCTTCTTGGTGTTGCCGGTCCTGGAGTAGTAGGTCACGAGCACCTGCATAGCTGGTCCTCACAGGTCACTTTGGATGTTGGACCGGTACCGGTGCCTGAGCCGGCTTGGCGCCAGCCGGGGCGTTCGGATCCGGCTTGACCACCTCCAGCAGCTCGACCTCGAAGACCAGCGCTGAGTTCGGCGGTATGTTGGGCTTGCCGACCTCGCCATAGGCCAGGTCCGCCGGGATGGTGAGCTCCCACTTGGCCCCTTCCTTCATCAGTTGCAGGCCCTCGGTCCAGCCCTTGATCACGCGGTTGACGGGAAACTCGGCCGGTGTGCCTTGCTTGTAGGAGCTGTCGAATTCGGTGCCGCTGGTGAGGGTGCCGCGATAGTTGACCTTGACCCGGTCGGTCGCCAAGGGACTCTTGCCCGTTCCCTCCTTGAGGACCTTGTACTGCAGGCCGCTGGGCAGGACCTTGACGCCTTCTTTCTTGGCGTTGGCCTCCAGGAAGGCCTTGCTGGAGGCCAGGTTCGTGGCCAGCATCTCCTGGCGCTTCTTGGCCATCTTCTCCTGCATCTCCTTCCCGAAGGCTGTGAGGACCTGGGTGGCCTGGTCATCCGGCAGAGCCGGTTTCTGGCCCCCCAGGCCGTCCCTAAGGCCCTGGATGAGCATGGCCAGGTCGAGCTGGGCGTCCTGAGCACGGAACTGACTACCAGCCTTATAGCCGATCGCGTAGCTGGCCTTCTCCTGATCGGTCTTGAACGCTACGCCGGGCGCCGTCTCTGCCTTGATCGCTACGGGGGGCGATGTCTCGGTCTTGGTGGGCGCTGCGGTGGGGGCCGTCTCTGCCGCCCACACACACGCCACCCCTATGACCACACAACCAACCCCGGCAATCACTCGGTTGAGCTTCATCTTGATCTCCTTTTGATGAGTCTATGTTTGTAGTCCGTCGGCCAACGCTGCAGGGCCGACCCAAACGGAACAGCATAGCACGGTCGGTCGGCAAATGCAAGCCCGGACGAATCGTCCCCCGGAATCCAGGGGAATTCTCTTGACACGGAGAGGCCGGGCGACTATGGTAACCGCACGATGGCCGTCCATGATGGGCGCCATCTTGACGAGGAGGTCACTCGCGAGCTAGGAGGGCTCACCATGATGGACGTGCGCTGGAAGGCGCCAGGATGTCTTTGGAGCAACGGACTGTATGGGCCTTTGGAGACGGCTCAACGTACGGATACAGAAAGGGGATCGCGAGAGGTCACGATCTCGACCCGGGGTGGAGCACCTGGAGCCGAGGGTACTCCTAAGCGGGTACACGCTGGCCGGCGGTGCTGTCCAGATCCCATTCGCGGATGAGGGCGCTGCCATCGAGCAGAGTATCCAGTCCGGAACGCCCGCTGCAGTTTCCTGCACCACTCCCCAGGCCGCCGACGACAGCCGCGTAGCCTATGAAGACCACCTTCTCACGGTTTGCACGCCGGGTGTCCTCTCGAACGACGCGGACGCCGGAGGCGGCCAGCTCGAGGCAGTCAAGGTGGCCGATCCCGCCCACGGACAAGTGACGCTGAATCCGGATGGTTCCTTTGTGTACAGCCCGGAGGCTGATTGGTGGGGTCGAGATACCTTCACTTATAAGGCGAGCGACGGCCAGGCGGACTCGAATACCGCCACGGTCACCGTCCTGGTCTGTTCAGTGAACGATGCGCCGAGCTTCGCGTGTGGGTCGAACGTGGCTGTATCGGCAGATGCAGGCCCACAGACCTTTGCCGCCTGGGCCACCGCGATTTCTCCCGGCCCGGCCAATGAGTCCGGCCAGGATCTCACGTTCCTCCTGACCTGCGACCATCCGACCCTGTTCTCCGTCCAGCCTGTGATTTCGGCCGACGGCACACTGACGTTCACCTCTGCTCGGGATGCCTGCGGCGTGGCCACGGTCACGGTGCGGCTCAAGGACAGCGGGGGTACGGCCAATGGCGGAGTCGACACCTCCTTGGCGAAGTCGTTCAACATCACGGTCTCCGCTGTGCACTTCGCCCCAGTGCTGGACAGCACCGCCGGGATGTGCCTATCGCCCATCTTGCAGGGGGACCTGACCAATACAGGGACGCTCGTGGCGGACATCCTCAAGAGCGGCGGCAGCGACCGGATCACGGACATCGTTGCCGACGGACTGGAAGGGATCGCCGTGATTGGAGTCGACAACAGCTCCGGCACATGGCAGTTCTCGACCAATGGGGGCGTGAATTGGACGGCCTTCGGGTCTCCCTCTCCGTCGCAGGCAAGGCTGTTGGCTGCTGACAGATGGACCCGGGTGAGGTGGGTGCCCGGTGTCGGTTTCTCCGGCACGGTCGATTCGGGGATCACGCTTCGAGCCTGGGATCGGACCGCCTACTCCAATGGCGACACGGCCAACGCCACGACCTGTGGCGGTTCCACGGTATTCAGTGCCGCCTCCGGGACCGCGGCCATCGTGGTCAAGCCGGCCGTGAGACTGCCCGGTGGCAAGGGCACGAACGACGTGGTCGTTCGCCGCAGCGGCGACAATCTCCAGGTCGTCAATGCCCAGAACCAGGTTCTGTTCAGCAAGCCCCTCAGTTCGCTCACGGAGTTCACCGTCGTCGGGGCTGCAAACAAGGCCGATACAGTGACTGTGGATCTGGCCGCCGGTGGGGGCTTTGTCCTTCCGGAGGGTCTGGTGTTTGAGGGTGGGTCGGGCAGCCAGACCGATACCTTGGTGGTCCGCGGTACGTCAGGGGCCGACTATTGTGAGATTCATACGGATTACGTGGTGGTCAAAGGCCTGCTTTGCACGTTCAGCGGGACTGAGCAGGTCCGTGTGGAGGGAGGCTCCGGCGACGATTCCTACGTCATCTTCGGCCTTGGAGTACCGACAGTCCTCTGCGACAGCTCTGGGATCGACCTCTTGAACTTCTCTTATACCCTGTCAGCAGTGTCCATCGACCTTAGCAAGTCGTCCGGCCAGTGGCAAAAGGTCCTGTCGGGCACCGGCGTGCTGGCCCTGAAGGGCACCTTTGAGAACGTGATGGGCACCACGTGGTCCGACCTGATCATAGGCAACTCCGCCAGCAACCGTATCTGGGGCTGGTGTGGGGACGACACGATCTACGGAGGAGGGGGTGATGACTGGCTGTACGGTCAGGCGGGCAGCGATCGGCTGTTCGGTGGCGAGGGCAACGATGTCCTTCTGGGTGCTGAGGGCAATGATCAACTCGACGGAGGGGCAGGCAGCGACCTCGTCATTGGCGGTCTGGGCAAGGATAGCCTCACGGGATCTTCTGGCGACGACATCCTCATAGGCGGCACAACCAACTGCGACAATGACCCGACAGCCCTGCGCACGATCATGGCCGAATGGACCGCCACGAGGTCATTGGCGACCCGGATCGACCATCTGAGCAATGGCCGGGGTCTGAACGGGGCCTACGTGCTGCGGCTTGGGCAGACGGTCTGTGACGACCGCGGTTGCGACGTGCTTCTTGGAGGCTCGGGCTCCGACTGGTTCCTCTGCTTCTATACCGATTCCCTGACCGACCGCACCTCCCAGGACCGCTGAACGCGGTCGTCCTTGATGCGACCCTGTAGCGGCTCGGCCCTTTGAGTCCCGCGTTCACCGTCACAGGGTCTCCTTGCCTGGGTCTTCTCACTCCAAACGGCCGGGCCGACAATCCGCAAGAACGGTCAGGCAGGCTGCTTCCAGGCCGGATATAATCCAGCCGAGAAGATCAGGATCGACGCATGAAACAAACAACCTTTCAGGTGTACAGGCAGCGGATGGCAGGCGTGCTGCTCCACATCCAGCGGAACCTCGACGGGGAGTTGGCGCTGGAGCAACTGGCGAGGATCGCCTGCTTCTCGCCATATCACTTCCACCGGATCTTCCGGGGCATGGTGGGCGAGTCGGTCAAGGAGTATATCCGGCGTCTGCGTCTGGAGCGTGCGGCCTTGCGCCTCAAGCACAGCGAGCGGTCCGTCACGGACATCGCGTTTGAGGCCGGGTTCGAGACCCTGGAGTCCTTCAGCCGGGCCTTCAAGGCCATGGGCGGGCTGAGTCCCTCACAGTTCCGCAGGCAGAACGGCGTGTTTCGGAGTCCGGCCGTCTCGGGCGTTCATTACCAAGACGGGGAGTGGCTCGATAGTTTTCAACCGCAGTTGGGAGATGAGCCTATGGATGTCAAGATCGTGACTGTGCCTCCGATGAAGGTGGCGTTCGTCCGGCACGTCGGTCCCTACAGCCAGGTGGGATCTGCATGGGAGAAGGTCTGCATGCACCTCGGCAGGCAAGGCCTTCTCGGGTCCGGTACCCGGTTCATCGGCGTCTGTTACGACGACCCGGAGGTGACGGCCCCGGACAAGATCCGCTACGAGGCGTGCGTGACTGTGGACGACGGCTTCGCCGGCGAGGGTGAGGTCGCCATTGGGACGATCGGGGGCGGCCAGTACGCGGTGACCACGCACGTTGGGCCGTATGACCGCCTCAAAGACACGTATGCCGGACTCTTCGGCCAGTGGCTGCCCCACAGCGGCCGCGAGCTGCGATCCGAGCCGAGTCTGGAGTTCTACCTGACCGATCCGGACAGCACCCCACCAGAAGAGATGCTGACCGACATCTATGCGCCGTTGGAACCGAGACGCTAAGGGCCCGCGTAGAAATAAGCTGCGCATTGACCGCTCAGATTGGGGTCAGATTGGGATGCGATCGATTGAGCGAAACCGGAGGCGTAGTCCTGCTACGTTGAGGATTTCGCGATTGAGGAGCGGCCCAAGATGGCCCGAAGATGAGATGGGAAATGGATAGGTTATTTCTACGCGGGCCCTAAGGAGACAGATCCCATGGCTGACACCGACAAGATCGATCTGTACAGGCTGCACAAGGACCAGTACATGGAGGCCAAGAAGCCCGTGCTCGTGAACGTGGGTCCGGCGACCTACCTGGCCATAGACGGCAGGGGCGCGCCCGGTGGGGAGGCCTTCGCGGCCAGGGTGGGGGCCCTGTACGCCGTGGCCTACACGGTCAAGATGACCCGCAAGTTCGCCGGTCAGCAGGACTACGCCATCTGCAAGTTGGAGGGTCTCTGGTGGCTGGATGACGAGCGAGGCGACTTCGCGTTGGCCCCGAAAGACCAGTGGAACTGGAAGCTGATGATCCGTACGCCGGACTTCGTCGCCAGAAGAGACCTGGACCAGGCGGTCAAGACCCTGCTGGACAAGGGCAAGGAACCCCAGTGCCAGCAGGTCAGGCTGGAGTCCATGGGTGAGGGCCGGTGCGTCCAGATGCTGCACGTGGGACCCTACGATCAGATGGGCCGGACGATCGCCCAGATGTGCGAGTTTGCCGCAGGTCAGGGTCTGCGGTTTTCCGGGCGCCATCACGAGATCTACCTGTCTGACCCTCGGCGTATTGCGCCAGAGCGACTGAAGACCATCCTCCGCCATCCGGTGGCCAAGGCTTGACAGGACGCGAGGTCAGGTTGGAGTCTCGCCGATCGCCACGTTGACGACCGTCACGTCCAGTATCCTTCCCAGATCCTGCGGATCGATACGGACCAACAGGCCCCTATGGCCGCCGTTGATATAGATGTGGTCCAGATCAAGGATGCTGGCTTCGACGTACACGGGCATGGACCGGCGTGTGCCAAAGGGACTTGTTCCGCCCACGAGATAGCCGCTGTGACGCTGGGCGACCTGCGGCTCGCAAGGGTGTACGGACTTGACCCCGAGTACCCTCGCCAACTGCTTGGTGGAGACCTCGCGATCCCCGTGCATCAACACGACCATGGGCTGCTTCGTGTCGGTCTCCATGATCAGGGTCTTGACGACCTGGTGTTCCTCCACACCCAACTCGCGGGCCGATACCCGCGTCCCTCCTCGCTCTTCGTAGGCGTAGAGGCACACCTCAAATGCGACGCCCGCCTGCTCCAGGCACCGGATCGCATTGGTCTTCGGACAGTCAGGCCTTGGCATCTCCCAGGTACTCTCCTTTGTCCAGGTAGTTCTGGACGTAGTCCGTGACGGCCTCTTCGAGAGGCAGGGGGGCCCTGTCGTAGCCGGCCCGGTGGAGCTTGTCCATGCGGGCCTCGGTGAAGTACTGGTACTGGTGACGAATCGAATCGGGCATGTCCACGTACTCGATTTTGGGGCCTCGCCCCAAGGCCGAAAACAGGGCCTTGACCATGTCGTTCCAGGAGCGGGCCTGACCTGTACCCACGTTAAACAGCCCGCTGATCTGGCGGTTCTCGAGGAAGAACAGGGTCATGGCCACCGCGTCCTTGATGTAGATGAAGTCCCGCACGTACTCGCCGTCGCCGTACTCGGGATTGCAGGATTTGAACAGCCTGACCTTGCCGGTAGCCGTGATCTGCTCGAAGCCCTTGAGCACGAAGCTCCGCATATCAGCCTTGTGGTACTCATTGGGTCCAAAGACGTTGAAGTACTTCAGGCCCACGATCTTGTCGAGCAGCCCTTCCCGCCTGGCCCACAGGTCGAAGAGCTGCTTGGAGTAGCCGTAGGGGTTGAGGGGTCGCAGTCGGTCGATCCCGCCCTCATCGTCGTCGAAGCCCTGGGAGCCGTCGCCGTACGTGGCCGCACTGCTGGCATAGATGAACCGGATGTCGGCGTCGTCCGCCCACAGGGCCAGTTGCCTGGTGTACTCGAAGTTGTTTCGGACCAGGAAGGACATATCCGTCTCGGTGGTACTGGAGCACGCGCCCATGTGGAGCACGGCCTCAACGGACTGGGGCACCTGGTCGTCCAGCACCAGGTTGAGGAACTCGTCCTTCTCCAGGTAGTCGGCAAACGACAGGCCCCGCAGGTTCTTCCACTTGTCCGACCGACCCAGCTCGTCGACCACCAGGACGTCCGTGATCCCTCGTTGATTGAGGGCGTGCACCAGGGCTGACCCGATGAATCCTGCGCCACCTGTGACTACGATCATGCACAACTCCTTTGGTCGATAGGCGAGCCCTGCGACCTGCCCGGACCGATCAGGGCAGGCCAGACATTACCCGGACGCGGCCCTGATGTCAAATCCTCTCCAGGTCTGTGTATGCTCTGCGGGGCGCCACTGATGCCGAACCCTCACCATGGCTATCCTCGGCAGGCCTGAGGACCCCCACACCGAACCAACGAGATCCTGCAGAGCAGACCTTGAGCCCCGGCGCGGATACCCGGAATCTTGATGTCACACGGGCCCGGCCGGACAACGCCGAATAGCCCGGCCTTGATGTCGAGGACGTCGCCGTGGCTGTCCTCAAGGATGAGCAGGAGTCTGTACCACCGCGGTGCCTGTGCATTCCAGAGCACGGGACTCCGGATCGGCCTGCAAAGATGGATCGGACGCAGAGTCCCCGCCGTGAAGGTCGCCTCGGCGATCAGACGGGAGCAGCCTGCGGTCAGGACCTCTCCGTCAGGGGCCTCCACCACGGCGCGAACGAAGATCCTGTCCGCTGCGGGGTCTCGGTCGTCCTGGACGGCCGCGCGGATATCCAGTCTCCCTGCCCGATCGCAAGGGTCCCACTCGGCACTGACCGAGAGGTCATGGATCCGAGCCTTGTCTCCGATCTTCAACAACCCTTCGCTGAGGTGCTCCTCTGGTTGCCACATGTCCCGCCCCTCCAAACCACGGCCATCCGGCCCAAACCTGACGTGCTCTCCCATTCACCAGGACCCCTTGCAGACCCCGTGTCACTCATTCGCCCGGGCCGAACTCCAGGAAGGGCTCCGCCACCAGGGCACAGCAGTTGTCCGTGCTGCCTGGACAGGTCGTGGCCAGGGTCAGGTAGTGCGACCGTGCGTCGATGGGCACCTCGATCGAAGCGGTCCTGAGGTCGCTCGGCTCGGCCCTGTGGTGGAACCGGACCTGCCCGTCGATGAGCACCCAGAAGTCGGTGGGGCTGGCCGGCCGACCGGGGATCGTTTCGGAGATCCCACACAGGCCCCGCATGGCCAGGATTGCCACCCCGGGGTTGTCTCTGCGAATCCGCTCCAGGTCAAAGGTGATGCCGGCATTCGGGTGGATACGGATGGCCGGGGCCCCGCCGGTCCCGTACGCCTTGCCCCTGAGACGCCCCAAGAGGGCGTGCCGTCCCTGACCAACGGCCCCCATCCCGGCGCCATTGACGATACCCCCGCAGTAGGTCCCATCCGTCTCAGGGCACCCTGCAAAGACCAGCCCGGTAGAGGTGACAGCGATGCCTCCAGACCGGACGTTCGGGGTGAACACGCCGTCCACGTAGCGGCTGCCCAACAGGATGATGTAACCGCTCCGCCGGGCCTTGGAGGGTCGCAGGGCAGGCGATTGTACGATCTGTCCGTCATCCGGATTGAGGCCCTGATCCAGGGTGCCGCTGCCGAAACCATTGCCGCCCCCGACCACGTCCGCCAGGTCCAATCGCCTGCCGGGACTTGCGGCCGTAGGTCCTTCGGGCATCTTGCGGATGAATCGCTCCTCGGCTGCGGGGCCCTTGCTGATCGAGCCCGTGGCCGACACAGCGGCAGCCATGCCCGTGCCGAGCCTGACCGCCGAGGCACTGGGGGCGGTTCGGTCCGGGACCACCATCACCTCGCCAACGAACACGTGGGCCTCGACGTGACCATCGGCCTCGGCAATCACGCCGAACTCCGTGCCCATGTCCGTGACCTCCACGTGATCGGTGGAGACCTTGAAGCCGCGAGCCCGGTCCGGGACCCTCGCAGTCAGACCTCCACTGGTCAGAAAGACCTGGTTCTCTCCCTCCAGAGAGAACCGGCAGGGCGCGCGGAGCACGACCTCTGTGCCGCTGGCCATCCGGATCTCGGCAATGCCTTCCACCAGATGCCAGGGGCCTCGACCCAGGTGGGTGCCGCGATCCGTGGGTCCAGAGGCGTTGGCCCACTTGGCGGCCAGGCCGCTGACGATCTCCGCCATCCCCCGCGTATCCTGGCGAGGAGCCCTGCTCACCAGCAGGGCGATGCCCGCACTCCCCAACACCAACACGGCCGCAATCTTGGCCACGGTCAGCAGGATCGTCCGCCTGGGAACCAGGACTCGGAGCACCCGAAGGCCCCTTTGCAGGTGACCGTCCGATGCCTGGACCGTCTCCTTCTTGCCTCCCTGGTGGATCCACTGCAGGCCTGCGGACAGGACCACGAAATCCAGACAGTGGTTCAACACGTCGAGATCCTCGGCCATGCTGTTCTGGAGCTGGTCCCGCTCCTGGGTCGTGATGCGGCCCTTGAGCAGACACATCATCACGGCATCCAGTTCCCTTGCCTCTCGGTGGACCATACCAGCCCCTCCTCTCTCTTCAAGGGTCCGTCGAACACATCGCAACAGCGTCCCGTGGACGTTCCCGAGCCGTTTGTAGATGCCCTGGACCGAGACCTGGGCCTTCTTGGCGATCCGCTTGACGGGCTCGCCTTGCTCGTACGTGGCCTGCAGCAGGTGTCGATCCTTGTCCTCGATCTTGTCGAGACAATGCTTGAGGGCCTCGACCCGGTCCTCGACCTGATCCTGGATACGCTCAAAACGGGCCGCCAGCATGTCCATCGTCTTGTCGTCCAGGCCCGTGTAGTGACGCCTGGACCTCCGCTTGCGATGGTCCATGACCAGGTTTCTGGCGATCTGCTTGGCCCAGGCCAGGAAGTTGGTGCCGGGTTGGAACTGATCGAATCTCCGCCACAGCACCACGCACACCTCCTGGAACACGTCATCCGCGTCCGCCGCATTGCCCATCAGGACGAAGACAAAGGCATAGATGGTCCTGCGCACCTGGGCGTAGTTCTGCACGAACGCGTTATAGGTCTCATTCGCCCCGCTGTCCTGATGACTCTGTATCCCCATAACCATCTCAGTGCCCCCCATTTCCTGCATCTGCCATCTATATTGATGGAGTGGGCGCATTTTAAACTGGAAAACAAGAATTCTCCAGGATCTGCGTCCTGTGATTGCAGGAATTGCCGGTGTCGCTTGAGGTTGGGAAGGGTATAATGACCTCCGCCATGGCCAAGTATCCAATCTTCCTGGAGCTCAGCGGACGACGAGTCGTCGTCATAGGGGGAGGCCTTGTGGCGCTCCGCAAGGCCGAGGCCCTGGCAGAGGCGGGGGCACGGTTGGTCGTGGTGGCCAGACAGACGTGCAGTGCCCTGGACCGGCTCTGTGCGGAGAGCCCGGTGGAGCTGGTCCGTGCCAACTACTCCAAGGACTATCTGGGCCGGGCCTCCCTGGTGATCGCCGCCACCAACGATCCACACGTCAACAAGCGGGTCTACGAGGACTGCCAGCAGTTGGAGATCCTCTGCAACGTGGTTGACCAGCCCCAGTTGTGCGACTTCTTTGTGCCTGCGGTGGTCAGACGCGGCGACCTGCAGATCGCCATCGGGACCGAGGGCTTCTGCCCTGCCTACGCCAGCCACCTCCGCAAGAAGCTCGAACAGATAGTCACCCCCGAACATGGTGAGTTCCTGGCCGGCCTGGAGACCCTGCGCAAACGCCTCGTCAAGGACGTGACAGAACCCGCCAGTCGCAAGGCCTTGTTGGGACAGCTCGTCGGCGATGCCTCGTTCCAGGTCTTCGTGGACAAGGGACCTGCTGCGTGGCGTCGATACGCCGGCAGGCTCATCAAACAGCAGGCGGAATCGCTGGCCGAGGACGCTGCCGGTCCTGCCAGCCTGGAGGCCGTGGAGTGACCGGGTATGGAGTGGAAGACCACGACCCAGATCCTCCATCAGCTCCAGACGACCTCTGACGACGACGCCTGGCGCCGGCTCTGCGAGCATTTTCGGCCCGTTGTCGTCCACTTTGCCCAGACGCTGGGGCTCTCCCTCCAGGACGCAGAAGACGCCAGCCAGGAGACCTTGATGACCTTCTTGAAGGCCCTGCAGTCGGGTCACTATGATCGCGACAAGGGCCGCCTCAGCGCCTGGCTGTTCGGGATCGCCAGGCGGGTGGTCTTGAACAAGCGCAGTCACGCAGCGGCCCGGGAGGGCCTGGTCAGCACGGGATTCTGGGAGGCGATCCCCGATGACGGGACGGTCGAGACGACCTGGGAATCCCAGTGGCAGCGGGCCGTGCTGGGACGCTGTATGGACCAGGTCCGCCGCGAGTTCGACCCCAAGGTCTTCGAGGCCTTCCGGCTCTACGCCCTCGCGGAGGTCCCGGTCGATCAGGTCGCTGCGACCCTGGGAGTCTCGAAGAACGCCGTGTACATCGCCAAGAGCCGGGTGCTCTCCCGTTTGCGGCAGTTGCAGCAGGACCTCCAGGACCTGACCTAGACCGAATACCATGACCTGCCCTGACCCAGAGACGATCGAGCAGTACTCATCCGGCCGACTGCCTGCAGAACGGGCCGCTGAGGTGGCCAGGCATCTGGAGGGTTGTCCCACCTGCCAGGCCCAGGTCGAGCAGTGCATCGCCAATGAACACCTCCTGACCCAGTTGAAGGAACTGGCCCGATCCGAAGGTGGCCTGTGGCCGGATGCCGCTGATGGACCGGCCTTGACGGTCGAGCAGGCGCAGGAATTGCTGGGCCAGCGATATCGCGTGATCCGGAGGGTCGGCCAAGGCCCTGCGGGCACCGTGTTCCAGGCCGTGGACGGCATCCTGGCACGGGAGGTCGCGGTCAAGTTCCTCAGACAGAAGACGTCGGACCTATCACCGGATTGGCACGAGGCGAGGTTGATGGGCCAGCTCAATCACCCGCACATCGCCCAGATCCATGAGATCGGCCAGGCTGGTGCGTATCGATTTATGGTCATGGAGTGGGTGGATGGCCCGCCCCTGACCCAGGCCTGGGCAGGACTGGGCCTGGCCCAGCGCCTGGCCGTGTACGTGAAGGTCCTCGACGCCGTGTCCGCTGCCCATCGGCGGGAGATCATCCACAGGGACCTCAAGCCTACCAACATCCTGGTGAGCTCTGCCCTGGCCCCCAAGGTCCTGGACTTCGGTATCGCCATGGAGGGCGAGTCCCCGGCGGGCCTGGAGCCCGGCGTGTATCGGGGCACGCCCGCCTACAGCGCCCCGGAGCAGGTCACTGCGCCGGTCCACGTCACGCAGGCCACGGACGTGTACGCCTTGGGCGTGCTGCTCTACCAACTGCTCACAGACTCCCTGCCGTTTCCGGAGAGCGACCCGCTCGCCTTGTTTGCCGCCATCCGCAACCGGTATCCGGAGCTGCCCACCGCAGTCCAGGCAGGTGTTCCCCTGGCCCTGCAGAACATCTGCCTCAAGTGCCTGGAGAAGGACCCCCAACATCGCTACCCGGACGCCCAGCATCTGGCCGAGGACCTGGGCCGATTCCTGCGGGGCGAGCGGGTCTGGGCCAGACCCTCGTTTGTCACGGACCAGGTTCAACAGGACCTGTTCCACCACCGCCAGAAGCTGAAGGTCTGGCAAGACAACGGCCTTCTGACCGAGGAGGAGCTCGACCGGCTGGAGACTATCTACAAGCGGATGATCGATCCTGCGGACCCCTCCATCATCGAGTCTCGCCACCTGTCCTTCTCGCAGGTCTGCCTGTACCTTGGCGGCTGGGTCACGGTCCTGGGCAGTGTGGTCCTCTTCTACAAGACCTGGGATACGATCCCCCTGGTGTGGCGCCCGGCCCCGGCCTGGGTGGCCAGTGCAATCATGATGGCCATCGGTACACTCCTGTGGCGCCACAAGGAGACGCGGCTCTCAGTGGGTTTCCTGGCCACCGCGAATCTCCTGATCCCCGTGACGTTGGCCCTGACCTTGGGGCAATGGCACCTCCTCTCCGCAGCGGACGTGCCGTGGGGCGATGAGTCTCTGCACAAGGCCCTCTCAGAGGCGGGCTCCTACGTACTCATTGGCAACGTCCAGCTCCAGGTCTCCACGTGGTGCTGGCTGGCGGTCTCGGGCGCCCTGTTGTGGCTGACCCGTTCCTCAATCTTTGCTATGTTCTCCGTGGTGGCAAGCCTGGCGATCCTGACCAGCGCATACGCCATCCAGGGCATGGCCCAGTGGACCGCGGACCTCATCGCCGGCCGCTACCTCTATGCAGCCGTGGGCCTGTTCGCCCTGGGAACGGTCCTGGACTACAAGGGGCACAGGAGATACGCCTGGCCTCCCTTGATTGCAGGACTGGCCCTCCTCGTGGGGTCCCTGACGGGCCTGGCCCTGTCGGACAACACCCTGTTCGGCTGGGCCTACGAGAGGCCGTCTGCGCTGGCCTCTGCCGAACACCACGCCCTCAGCTTCATGGCCAACGGCGTCATCTATCTTGCGCTAGCGGGCCTGTGCCGATCCCTGGGCACACCGCTTCAGAGGTCCATAGCCAAGGCCCTCAATTGGCTGGGTCCCATCCACCTGCTCGCGCCCCTGCGGGTCCTGGATCTTGACAGCCTTGAATTGCCGGCTGCCCATCGGCTCGTCTACCGGGTGGCCCTGCCCATCGCCTCGTTCGGGTTCGTGTTTGGCAGCGTGACCCGGCAGATGAAGTCCTTCTTCTTCTCGGGCCTATCCGGGATCGCCGCCTCGGTACACAAGCTGACGGTCGAACACCTGGACAAGTTCTTCGCCTGGCCCGTGACCCTGATCGTGACCGGGCTGGTGTCCATGTTTGCGTCGTGGATCATACCGCGCTGGCGAGCCCAGCGGAGCCTGCGACAGCGGAGGCAATAGCCGGCGGGTATGACGATTGATGTCAGTTCCGTAGGAGATGGGTAGCTTCGCTGCCCATGCTGTTCTCCCGCCGCATGGGCCAAGGCCCATCCTACCCGATACGTCACGAGCCCTCCGCCACCTGTACGAACACCCTCAACCCGCCCAGAGGTCTCTGCTCCCACGTCGTCTTGGCTGATCATCGCCAACATCGAATTCTCCTTCACCTGTGGCCACCATGATACTCTGTCCGTTCTGTGGGTCAACAAAGGCCCCTCAAAGAACTCAAAGAACGCCGACCGGCCCGAGTGAAACGAATAGTCATCGCTTCTCTCTTGGCTCCTCCGTATCTGACGGCACCTTGCTCAGCAGGATATGACGATCTGGCTTGCTGAAACTGAATCGCCACTCCTCACCTGATCTTGGATCTGTGATGGTGCCTTGGCACGACTCTATCGTTGAGATCCTGGGAAGGTAGAGAACCAGCCCAGACCAGAATGCCCCATCAAGGCCGGGGATCTCTTGCCACCCTTCAGAATCTCCCATCTGGAGTGCTATGCGTTCGTGCGGCTGATCCATTGTGAACTTGATTGCCTTGACACCCCGCTGTGTGGCCTGCCCCAATAGGTCACACACGTAGGAGGCAAGAGGATTGCTATTGGGCGTCAGGGGTTCTGCCGGGCCTGTCCAGTCCGTAGAGGACCCGCGACATGGCCCGGACGTGAGACATGAAGCTGTGATTCCTCTACGCCTCTTGATTCGATCTGGTATCCTCTTCATAGCGTTCCTGCGATCTTAATGCTATTGCCATGTCACATAGGTTCTGCAGGATGGCCAGGCGGGCTGCCTACGCTGATTCTACACCGCATGGGCCGAGGCCCATCCTACCCAAACCCTATCTCCCTTTCTGCTGCCTGTACGCCGCGATCATGTCGGTCACCGGGATTCCGTCAATGGTCATGCCCGTCAGATCGCAGTCCACGATCCGCACGTTGGATAGGTCCACCTTCCGAAAGGTGCTGTCGCAGAGCATCATCTCGTCGAACGTGACGGGTCTCTGGCGTTCTTGTCCGCCTTCCTTGCATGGTGGCGGCCCGATGTGCCGGAACGTGGCGCCGCCGATCTGGGCCGCGGTGATCGTGACGTCACTGAGGTTGATGTTGTGAAAGCGGGCCTTGCTCAGGTTGACGTCGTTGAAGTCCGCCTCTGACAGGTTCACGTTGTGGAACTGGGAGCCTGCGAGGTTGGCGTTCTCTGCCAGGTGTCTGCCGCACTTGATGGTAGGTTCCATGCTGTCTCCTTCCTCACCGGACGGATGGACCCAGGTCTTTTGAGATCACTCCGATGTCAGAGCGTGGCGTCCATTCCATGGCCTTCCAGAAGGCAATGCCCGCGTGATTGTCATTGAAGATGAAGATGTGGCACTTGTCGACGCCCGCCTGCCTGAGGCCGGCCAGGCAGCGCTCTACAAGCCTGCGGCCCACGCCGCGACGGCGATAAGCGGGGGCGACGGCCAGGTGGTGGATGTAGCCCCGCCTGCCGTCATGACCGCAGAGGATCGCGCCCACCACAGCATCGCCTGCGCATGCGATCAGGCTCATCCCAGGATTGCGGTGCAGGTAGGCTTGGATGGCCTGCCTGGAGTCCGCCTGGCTGAGGCCTACCCCTTCACACTGCTGCCATAGGGCTAGGACGGGGTCGTAGGCCTCTATCGAGAAAGGCCGGATATCCACGCCAGCCGCATCGTCAATGCCGTCAGGGTTCATGGGCGAACGGGGTAGGCCCCGGGGGCAAAGGTGTCCTGCTTCGGCCAGCCGAGCAGTTGCCGGACCTCCTCCGGCATAGGCACGGTGGAGACCGGGCCTTCGACCTTGCGGATCGGCTCATAGCGGCCCAGCTCCGGACTCTTGAAGAGCGAGCCCAGGTTGCCGCTGAAGACCTGGCTGTGGGCCTCGAGCTGCGGGCACAGGTCCTGGAGTTCCTTGAGAGTCTTGATCTCGGTCACGCAGTTGTCGCCCTGCACGGGGCTCCACACCAGCAGCGGCTGAGCAGTCGGGTCTCCGCCGCGCATGTAGAGGTTGCCGTCGAGCTGGGTGACCTGGGGCTGGGTGAGCTTGCCGCAAAGGACCCGGGTCTGCTCGACCCGTAGCAGGGGCTTTCGGAACGGCTCATCCGCTGCCAGCAGGTTGCCTACGAACACGTGGCCCTCCCGCTTGTCCACGTCCGGGCCTGTGCTGGGATGCCAGCCGAAGTGGTCGCCGACCGCGCTTCGTTCGGTCCGCTCAAAGGAGGCAACGGTGTTGACCAGGGTGTTGTGATAGACCCGGACATTCGAGCTATTGAGCACCCGGATCCCCTTGTCGCAGTCCACAAACACGTTGCCTGCGCAGATCGCACCCTTGGAGATCTCGAAGAAGAAGCCGTCCAGGCAACCCTGGACCCAGTTGTTGATGAACACGCCGTCCACGTTGCCCACGTCGTACCAGATGCCGTTCGAGTAGGGTTGATCGACCACGAGGTTGTCGCGGCAGATGACGCGGCGGGTCTGGTTGAAGATCTTCACTGCCGAGGGGTAGTAGCCGGTGATCTGCTCGACGTTGTTGCGCGCGAAGATGTTCTTCTCGAGCAGGCAGTCGCTGGAGGCTATGATGTAGATGCCTTCCGTGCTGGTGTCACTGACGCGGCAGTGACGGATCGTGAGCCGGTCGCCGCGGAAGTAGCCGGCTACGCGGGAGCAGTGTGAGATAGTCACGTTCTCCAGGGTCGTACCCACCACGTCCTTGCCGAACGTGGCAGAGTCGGCCAGGCCCTCGGGCTCCTTGCCTTCGATCTCAAAGGCCCGAAAGGCATACTGGGTGAACGTGAGGCCGCGGATCACAGGCCCCTTTCCGTCCGAGGTCTTTCCGTGACAGGGGCCGGTCGTGCGGGTCAGGGCGCTGTCGAAGGCGGTGATCTCGACCAGGTGCCCGGCCGGGTTCATGCCAATGTAGACCTGGTTGGCGTCGTAGTCGATGCAGAAGGAGTTGGCGTCTACGGCCCCGTCCCAGCCCACGGTCTTGAGCGCCCTGCCGTCCACGAAGACCATGTCGTTGTTGAAGAGCCACAGCGGCGTCTTCCTGCCCTCGCGATTGCGCCGCCACCAGTCCGCGGGCTTGGCAGGAAACAGGTGCGACCACGCGGTCCGCCACAGTCCGTCGCTCTGGGCCTCCCACTTGTCTGCCACGAAGGTGCCCTTCAGCACGGGCTGCTCATCCGCATAGGGCTGCATCGTGATCCCCTGGTTCAGTTTCAGCCCGCCCGTGCGGTAGGTGCCGCCTCGCAGCACGATCGCGTCTCCGGTGACCACCCGGGAGATGGCCACCTCCAGGGTGGTAGGCTGCTCCAGGGCAGTGCCTGCGGCGTCGGCCTTCCCGTCCGGTGCGACGTAGTAGACGTGGCCGGCCCCGGTAGGCACCTCATAGGTCTGCTGGATCGGCCCGTAGGGGCCACCAGAGGGCTGCGCATGTACGGGCAATCCCATAGGCACAAGGGCCGTGAAGGCACAAACAAGCCAGGCGGGTTGATACCTTTGCTGAAGGCGGCAGTTCATCTCAGTTCCTTTCGTTGTCTGTGAGCACATTCTCCAAGACCTGTGGCCGCCATAATACCCCGCATCACATTGGGATCAATAGGCCCCTCATTTCTGAGGCAATCGGCCGTGTATCTCGTATCTCACCGCACCGCAGTAACAACTGACTCTGATCATTCTCCAATCTCCTTTCTCTTCTATTCGATACGCAGCGGTTTGGCCGTGGCCGCAGGGTATGCCGCCTGCGAGCCCGATGCAAGGTTAATCACTAATCGAGCTCTGCCCCCCAAGTTTCCCCTACCCACCGCCTGCCCCGGCGAGGGAAGTCGACCGAGAATCAAGTTCGGCGAATGAGGTCGAGAAACGGCTTCATGTCAAGCCGTCTTAGATCGCATTCCTCAAGGAAATGCGTCCAACCTACCCAGAACTCTGCCATCACGTCAAAGGGGGCGCGAGGGCCCCCTTTCAGAAGATGCGGAGTCATGGCATTCATCAGTTTCGCGCCATGCCTGAGTAACGCCTCATCGGATAGGTTCCGCAGATATGGTTCTTCTCGATAGGCTCTTCGCCACGACTCGTGCCGTGGTATCATCCCGTTCGAGGCCTGCTCCTGCTTCTTCAAAGGGGTGAACTCCAACTTGTCTAGCGGCGCATTCGCCATGTGCAACAGCGGCACACGGTTGAAGGCAGCCCAAGCTTCATAGAGGCCGTCGATGATGCAGCATACGCCACAACCGATCATGACGTCTGGCCTATAGAGGGTGATGGTAGGAATCATGCCGTCTGCAGCGTCCGATTGAAGAGCATAGTTTTCCGGAAGTATCCAGACGGCATGAATATGCTGGAGGCCATACGCACCGGCCGAGTCCTTCTCCAGCAGCAATTGATTCACCCGTGTCATGATGACCTTGGGGTCCAGGATGTTGATGGTCTCATTCAGAAGAACCACAACACCCCAAGCTCCCTCACAATCGAAAATGCGCTTGGTCGAAGCAATTTGCCCATTGGCGTCACGTACTGAGCGTTTGATGGATCGTGAAACCTTGGCAAAGATCGTCTGCTTTATCGCCTGTCCATCAGGCAAGTGATTGAGTACGTCAGATATGGGCCAACGCCCGTAGAACAGCGGATAGTCCTTTCTCGACCGGTGTCTGTTTAGTTCACTCGCAACCTTGTGCTCTGGATCTTGCTCAAACGACTTCAACTCTACGATTACCTTTCGACTCTCAAGGAAGTAGTCTGCCTTCTTCTCAGTGTGTGTGCCCGCCGGGAGCGGAAGGAAATCGATTTCCTCCGCCATAGGTAGTCCGCCCATGAATCGCTTGAACCTCGTTACCAGTGCCTCCGGCATTCGAACCTCATGAGGTTTCTTGGTCAGGGTTTCTTGGGGTCAGAGTTTGATTAGTGATTAGCATTGACCGACCTACCTCTGGCCGCCAAGTCCGCGTTCCAACCTGTCCAGTGCTGTTGCCCTGCGTGATCATCTGGAAAACAATTCAGCAGCCCACAGCAAGAGAAAGCAGGAATGCTCCGTGCTGAACCATCTGGTCGAAGATCCGGCAACGTCGCTCTCCCATGGCCTCCAGCGGGACAGCGTGCTCCGAATCCGTCGCTCCAGCCTCACGGAAGCGTCTCACCAGTCTCTTTCGCCGAATCGCAATAACAGCGGCAGCACTGAATGGCACTTCCATAAGCCACAACTCATGGACCGATAAGACTATAGAAGAGCAGGCCTCCAAGCCGACGAGATTGTTGATATGGCAATCTATCAGCAAGGAGGTCTGCAATGGAGAAGTATACTCA
>Ga0209777_10000921_pt1 | contig 45151 bp, 36 predicted proteins | sample FrelakmetHBP12HB_FD_187147 | JGI IMG/M metagenome (GOLD analysis project Ga0209777, IMG submission 187147) | Freshwater lake sediment microbial communities from the University of Notre Dame, USA, for methane emissions studies -HBP12 HB (SPAdes)... | ecosystem: Environmental > Aquatic >...
CCGCTTCCTCGATCGCCAGTTCGGCCTCGATCTCAGCAACCTCGGCGACCGCTTCCTCGATCGCCAGTTCGGCCTCGATCTCAGCAACCTCGGCGACCGCTTCCTCGATCGCCAGTTCGGCCTCGATCTCAGCAACCTCGGCGACCGCTTCCTCGATCGCCAGTTCGGCCTCGATGGCATCGAACCCGAGCACCTCGAGGTCTTGCGACGAGGCGACTGTCTTGCGCTCCTCGGCGGCAGCCGATCCGTCCGGCGTCGTCCAGCGAGGATCGAGGGCGAGATGCAGCAGCGCCGGCCGTCCGGCCTCCAGAGCCTGCCGAAGGGCGGGCTCAAACTCCTCGTCGCTGCGGACCGGCAGTCCGAGGGCGCCACATGCTTCGGCGACTGCGGCGAAGTCAACCGGTCCGAGACTCGTGGCCAGGCCGGGGGTGTCGCCCCGAAGCTGCTGCTGGCGCCAGGTCGTCCCATACCGGCCGTTGTCGAACACCAGGACCACGACGTGCGCCCTTTCTCGGACCGCCGTCTCAAGCTCGGCCATCGTCATCGCGAAGCCGCCGTCGCCGGCAAGCGCCACGCCGAGGCGGCCCGGCCGGGCCAGCGCGGCCCCGATCGCGGCGGGCAGCCCGTAGCCCATAGGCCCGGCCGAGGAACCGAGAAACGAACCCGGCCTGTGGAACCGGTAGCCGCGGGCCGCCCACGTCCCGAAGTCGCCGGCATCGGTCGTGAGAATCGATTCAGGCGGGAGAACCCGGGACAACGTCGCTACCACCCGGCCGGGATGCACGCCGGGCCCGTCCCAGGGTTCCGAGTCCACGATCGAGCCGGCTTCGTAGGCCTCGCGGTCGATTGAGTTGGCTGCGGTTCGCTCGTCGAAAGACGACGCGTCGAAAACGGCCCGCGCCAGGACGCGCTGAGCCACGCGCAGGAAGCTCGCAGCGTCCGATGCCATGACAATGTCGGGGCGGTGGGAAGACGCGGCCCCACGCGGTTCCACGTCGACCTCCGCCCAACGCGTGGCCCCTCCGGGGATCCGATATCCGAACGTCGTGACCTCACCCAGCCGGCAGCCCAGAACCAGCAGTGCATCCGCTTCTTCGAGACGGGCAAGCACACTGGCCGGGGCGCCAAAACCGGTCATGCCCAGGTAGAGCGGGTTGTCGTTGGGGAAGACGTCGCCACGCCGCCACGACGACACAACCGGAACGCGCATCGTCTCGGCGAAACGGACGAGAGCATCCGAACTGCGAGCCCGCAGAACGCCGGCCCCGGCCAGGATCAGCGGCCGGCGCGCATCGGCGAGAAGATGAACCACCTTCCGAACCAGCGTCGGGTCCGGCTCTGCGTGATGCTCGGCAAGGCCGCCAGCGGCGTGGGCTTCACTGCCGCCGGCAACGACACGAGCGTCCATGAGATCGGCCGGAACGGAGACCAGGACGGGGCCGGGCCGGCCCCTCGTCGCCGTGGCCACGGCACGTTCGATCAGCGGGCTCGCGCTGGCAGCATCTTTCAACTCCACTGCCCACTTCACGATCGGCTCGAACGTGGGTACGACGTCGAGCTCCTGGAACGCCTCCCGCCCCTGCACGTCACGGCGGACCCCCCCGACGATGGCTATCACCGGGGCGGAATCGGCCCGGGCCGCGTAGAGTCCGATGGCCAGGTTGGAGGCACCCGGTCCTCGAGTTCCGATGCAGACGGCTGGCCGGCCAGTTAGCTGGGCCACAGCCGCCGCCATGAACGCGGCCGACCCTTCGTGGCGCGTCGCCACCACCCGTATTCGGTTGGCGGAAAGCCCTTCGATCAATCCCAGCACGCTCTCGCCGGGCACAGTGAAGGCGATCTTCACGCCGGCTCGAGCCAGACTTTCGGCCAGAACTGCGCCGACCGTGGCGGTGGCGCCCTGGTTCTCAGTCATCGACATGACCGCTCTCCTTCGGATTGCCGCGCCGGGTTAGCGGGCGGGTCTCACCGGTAGTTGGTGAACTGCAATGGGACCGGTTCATCGAGTTCCTTCAGCCTGGTAATCACCCGCTGAAGATCGTCCCTGCTCTTGCCGAAAACGCGCAGGGCGTCTCCCTGGATCTGGGGCTTCACCTTTGGGAACTCGTCGCGCACGAGCTTGCTGAGCTTCCGAGCCAGATCCTCGTTGAGCCCCCGCCGGAGCGCTATGTGCTGACGAACCTTGTTTCCGCCCGAAGGCTCGATCTTGCCCCAATCGAAGATCTTCAGCGACAGGCCCCGCCTGACCGCCTTCGACTCGATGAGGTCTCGAATCGCCTTCGCCCGAAACTCGTCGTCGGTCAACAGGACAAGCTCGGTCCTGGTCTGCGAGAGATCAAACGTAGCACCCTTGAAGTCGTAGCGCTGCTGTACCTCGCGCCGGACCTGATCGAGCGCGTTGCGCATCTCCTGATCGTCGAAGTCGCTTACCAAGTCGAATGAGGACTCGCCTGCCATTGGCCCTCCATGTGGTCTCGTGCACCGCTTTGATCGCGCCGCTCGCTGCTGCCCGTCGAACCGCCGCAACTGCGCGATCGGATCGAAACAAGCACCTGCCGGGTGGAGAGATTGTGAAGCACCCGGGCCGAGTTTGCGGCAGGAACCATCGGCCCGGCTCCAGATGGTGTTGAACTTCAGCCGGCCAGAGCTTCGAGGAGCAGCTCCGCGATCCTGTAGCTCCTCCCTCCGCCCATGACGAGGACGGCGTCGCCGGCTCGGACCTCGTGGGCCAGCCAGGCTGCGGTCAGTTCCACCGACCCCGGGGCAACGGCCGTCAGCCCGGGCCTGAGCCGGGCAGTGGCCTCCGCCAGCGCCGCTGCGGACGTGATGGTCGTGTCCGGATCGCGACCTGCCCAGATATCGGCAACGGCTACGGCATCGGCCGTGGCCAGGACCTCGGCGAACTGGTCGAGCATGGCCGCCGTGCGATGGTAGGTCAGAGGCTCGTAGACGGCCCAGATTCGCCGGCCCGGCTCCAGCTGGCGGAGCGCAGCCAGGGTCTCTCGGATGGCCGTCGGGTGATGGCCGTAGTCGTCATATACGACGACGCCTCTCCGCTCTCCTTTTCGCTCCAGGCGACGCGCAACGCCGCTGAAACTGGCGAGTCCCGAGACGATCCGATCGCCCGGAAGGGATAGATGAAACGCGGCACCCGCCACGCACAGGGCGTTGGCCACGTTGTGCCTGCCCGCCAGGCGAATACGCGTAGCAAGGAGTCCCCGCTCCGCACCGACCCCCGCAAACTCGAGCAGCGTGCCGTCGGGGCCGGCCTCGGCGATCCGGCCCTGCAGAACCTCTGCCGGGCCTCCGGCCGTGCAGAACCGGGCACTGAGGTCCTCTCGGCGGACGGCGTCGAGGAATCCGCGGTCGTCGCCTTCAAGTGACACGGCGCAGACCTGGCCGCTCCAGTCGCTCAGACGTTCGACCACGACCGCGACGCCCGGGTCTGCAACGTTCGCCACCAGAATGGGCAAACGGGGGCCGCTGTGCGCCTTGCGCAGCCAGGCAACGAAAGCCGCGATGACGGCCTCCTTGTCGGCGAACACGTCCGGATGATCCCATTCGGCCGATGTCAGGACGGCCACGTTCGGCCGGTAGGCGTCGAAGTTGCCCGCGTACTCGTCGGCCTCCACGACGAACGGCATGCCGGCGCCTGTCCGCGCGGTCGATGGCAGGCCCCCGGTGATGGAGCCCGAAAGCAGGGCGCCCACAAACGCAGATGGGTCAAGCCCTGCCTCTACGAGCACGTGGACCAGCCATCCTGCCGTCGTGCTCTTGCCGTGAGTGCCCGCCACGCCGACCAGGAGCCGCCCCACGGCCGCGTCGGCCACGACTTGCTGCCACGGCTCGAGCGGAATCGAAGCGGCCCTGGCAGCCGCGAGCTCTGGATTGTCCGGGTCCACGGCTGTGAGGGCTTTGGTCACCGCCAGGCGCTCGGGCGCGGGCCCGCGTCTCAGGTGGCTCGGGTCGTGCGCCCAATCGAGGTGGATCCCGGCGGCTTCCAAGGGCGGCGTGTACGGAGAAGGCCCGCCCCGATCACAGCCGCTGACAGCGGCGCCGCCATCGCTCGCCAGCAGCGCAGCCGCGCTCGCCCCGGCGCCGCCGGCTCCGACCACGTGAATCCGCTCGCCCGCTCGAATCGGCCGCGCGTCCCTGGCCGGTGAGAGACCGCTGCCTATCGCTGCCGCACCCCGAAGTGGGTTCACGAACTTCCACCGGTCCCGACGCCAGCCGAAACGCGCTCCAGCAGCAGCTCGATGGCGGCGCGGGCACTCGCGTCCCGATTGGCCGGCCGGTCGCCGGTCCAGACGAACCGCCGAACGTCTACCCCGGCCGCATCCGCCACCGCCACGTAGGTCAAGCCGACCGGCTTGGCCGCACTGCCACCCCCGGGCCCGGCGACGCCGGTGACGGCGACCGCCACGTCCGCCCCTGTCCGGCTCCGCGCGCCGACGGCCATGGAACGGGCCACCTGGGCGCTCACGGCGCCGTGAGCGGCCAGTTCATCCTCGTGTACGCCGAGCAGACGCACCTTTGCGCCGTCGGCATAGCACACGACCCCGCCGCGGAAGTATCCGCTCGATCCGGCGACATCTGTGATCAGCTTCGCGACCAGACCGCCCGTGCACGACTCCGCCGTCGCGACTGCCAGTCCACGCTCCAGGCAAAGCGCCTGGAGGCGCCCGACCATTTGCCCAAGCTGATCGCTATCCATGCCCGCCTAACACGAACTGACGCTCTTGACGCCGCTGGCGTCGATGTAGACGCGCCTGCCGCCGAACCCGCTAATCGGGCCGTAGGGGGCGCCGTTCACCGTTATGGAAACAATGGTCGGACGCGTCGTGTTGACGCAGACGTACTTGCTGCCGACTACGGTGACTGACCATCCGTCCGGGTGGACCGTGCCGACGTCGTCGGTCACGCCGTCATGAAAGTAGGACACCGACGCGGCGCCCCCTTTGAGTTGTATCAGGACATTCACGCCTTTGTAGGGCACGGTAATCGTTCGCGTAACCGGCGTCGTGTGGACGCCCTTCGAGTTCGTCCCGACGATAGCCAGCTGCCATCGACCCGGCGTCAGTTGCAGGCTGAACGTGAACGTGCCGTCGGCGGCGGTACCAGTGGTCGCAGGCTGCGGCCCAGGCGTGGAGGACGGCCCCCCCGACGCGCCGGGCGAGGTCGCGGCGGCGGGACTCGTGGCCGCTGCAATCGGCGTCGGCGGCGGCAACGTCGCTCCCGGAGCCAGCGGCGAGCCCAGATAGGTCGGCGTGATCGTGACCGACGAGACTTCGGTCGACGTTCCGGTGACCGTCACCGCGCCACCGGCGACAGACGCACCGTCGGCCGGCGTCGAAAACAGCACCTCCGGCATGGGCGGGGTCGGAGCCGGAATCGGAACCAGGACGATACGCCTCACGGTCGCGCTGGCATGGCTGGTGTCGGGGTTCTGTGCGGTGACGTCGAACTGGTTGCTGCCCCCCTGGAGGGGCGCCGTAAATGTCCAGCGACCCGAGTCATCGGCGATGGCGGTCTTCGGGTCCTGGCCGTTCCAGGCGATGAGCACGGTGGTGCCAGGCGTCGCAGTGCCGCTCAACACGTAGCTGGCGGTCCCGACTGGGACCGTGACGGTGGCCGCGGCCGGCGTGTCGACGCCTAGTGTCGGGTAGGAGAGGTACCGGGTCAGCTGATAACCGAAATAGCCGCCTACCACCACGACGATCAGGACCACCAGGGCGATTACCAGATGGCTCCGCTCGAACGTAATCCTGCGCAGGACCGTCAGTGGCTGCGGCCCGACGATGGTCGGCGTCAGCGGCCGGATCTCGCCGGCCTCTTCGCGCCACGCCTCTTCAATCTCGTCAGGATCCAATTCCAGGTAGGTCGCGTAGTTGCGAAGGAAGCCCCGCGTGTATACGTCACCGGGCAGGTCCGTGAATTCGCCCTCTTCGATGGCGGCAAGGTACTTTGCTCGGATCTTCGTATCTCGCTCGGCGCGGTAAAGGTCTACGCCCCTCCGCTCTCTCGCATCGCGCAGCGTCTCCCCTACCGGCGACCGCCCATCCCTTCCCCCACCATACCCTCCCCGACGGCCAATTATCCGGCGCGGCGGACGGCGCGCCGGGTTGGCGCTCGTCATGCGTCGTCCTCGCCGTAAGCACTCGGACTTGACGGTCCGACTTCCCGACGCAGGACCTGCCGCGCGTTCGACCCATCGAACGGTCCGATGTAACCGCGCTCCTCCAGCTGGTCGATTATCCGAGCGGCCCGGGCGTATCCGATCTTGAGGCGTCGCTGGAGGAGCGACGCGGACGCGCGATCGTACTCCTGGATGACACCCATGGCGTCGGACAGGAGACGATCAGCATCCTCGTCCGGGATCTCGGCCGGGACGTCCGACTCCTCGCCGCTTTCGATGATCCCCATGTCGTAGTGCGGCTCCGCCTCCGCCCGCCAGTGTTCGCAGATGTTGCCGATCTCCTTGTCCGAGACGAAGACGCCTTGCAGACGGATCGGTCGAGGCAGGTCTGCCGGCTGAAAGAGCATGTCTCCTCGGCCTATCAGATCCTCCGCGCCGGGCATGTCGAGAATCGTGCGTGAGTCGATCTGGGACGCCATGGCGAAGGCGATTCGGCTGGGGAAGTTGGCCTTGATCAGCCCCGTCACGACGTTGACCGACGGCCGCTGCGTCGCCAGGACCAGGTGGATGCCGGTTGCGCGGGCCTTCTGAGCCAACCGCACGACCGGATCCTCGACGTTCTTGCCCTCTCGCATCATCAGGTCGGCCAGCTCGTCGACGATGATGACTATGTAGGGCAGGCGGTCGGCCGGGTCGGCCCTGGTCTCGTTGTAACCGGTCACGTTGCGAGCGGTGGCGCCGGCGAAGCGCCGGTACCGGTTCTCCATCTCCGCCACGGCCCACTTGAGCGCGGCTTTGGCGCGCTCGGTCTCGGTGATGACCGGCACCATCAGGTGCGGCAAGCCGTTGTAGGCCGACAGCTCCACTCGCTTCAGGTCGACCAGTACGAGCCGGACTTCATCGGGCGTGGCATTGCACAGCAGGCTCGAGATCAACGCGTTGACCATTACGCTCTTACCGGAGCCGGTGGCGCCGGCGATGAGCAGGTGCGGCATCTTCGCGAGGTCGGCCGCGCGAGCATGGCCGGCCACGTCGCGACCGAGGGCGAAGGTCAGCTTGGAGGTGGCACGGAAGTCGACTTCCTCGAGAATCCGCCGCAGCGCGACTATGTTGAAGTCCTTGTTCGGGATCTCGATGCCGACGACGCTCTTGCCGGGAATCGGCGCCTCGATCCGGATCGTGCGGGCGGCAAGGGCCATCGCCAGGTCGTCCGAAAGGGCCTCGATGCGGCTGACCTTGATCTCCGGCGCCGGCTCGACCTCGTACTGGGTCACGACCGGCCCGGCATTCCAGGTGATTACACGGGCCGGAATGTTGAAGCTGGCGAGCTTGGCCGCAATGATCGCCGCGTTCCGCTCGTGATCCATGGTGCTGTCGCCGACTCGGGCGGCGATGTCCTCGAGGAGGGCCAGCGGCGGAAGCTTGTACGCGGGCCTGGGCTTTTCGGCCGTGGCCTGGGCCCCCCCCAGTTTGGACTGCGCAGGAACGTCGAAGTGGCCGCCGCGAATTGGGCCGCCATCACGGATGGACCCGCCCTCGCGCCCGGACGTTTCGCCCGGTTGCGCAGCGCGCGGAGACGCGCCATCGCCCAACGGCCCGCCGTCGCGGCCGGTCGACCCGGCTGCATACGGCGGTGCGAAGGTCAGGGACGTCGGCCCGGGATTGGGAACGGCGACCGGGATCGGCGACGTATGATCGTCGCCGCCTCGGCGTGCGTCGGCCTGTCCCACATCCCTGAATCCCTTTTCCGGCCGGTCGGTTCCGGCCGCGCCGGAGGTCCCACCAGCACGCGCCGAGGCATCCGGTGCGGGCTTGAACAGGGCGGCCATAGCCCTTGATACGAGCCGTCCGAGCGGGGCAACGGCCGCAGGAAAAGACATGTCGAGCGCGAGCAGCAAACCCGAGATCATCAGAACGGTGAGGATGACGCCTGCGCCGGCAGTGGTGAGCAGTGGCGACAGGAAACCGGCCAGGGCACGCCCCACGGTTCCCCCATACTTGCCGGCCGCGAGCGAGGACAGGCCCAACAGCGATCCGTAGGCCACGGCGCTGCCCAGAAGCGTGAGCTCCCAGTCCCAGTGGGTGCCGGCTGCGCGTTCTAGGTAGTAGCCGAGCAGGATGAGGACCATCGGCAGGAGCCAGCGAGCGCTGCCGAACCATGGCGCAACCGCGTTGCGCTCCCAGTCTGTGAGCCGGCCGCCTTGAACGGTCAGGCCGATCAGCAGCGACACGCCGACGGTCATCATGGCCAGGCCGATCAGGACGCGTACGATCTCGGCCGACACCCTCCAGCGGCGGCCCGATCGTCTGCGCCGCACCGGCGAAGTGGCGCGACTGCCCCTGGCGGAGCCGGGGTGGCTCGACGCGGCCGAGGTTCGCGCGGGCATCTAAACCTCCACCACTACCGGGAAGACGAGCGGCCGCCGGCGCGTCTGCTCGTACAGGTAGCGCGAGATCTCGTCCTTGATCTGGCTCTTGAGGAGTCCTACTTCGCTGGTGCGATCGCCCGGGCTTTCGACCGCGGCCATGACGTGCTCGACCGCTCCGTCGATGAGCGGGTCCCGCTCGTTGCCGTGAACGAAGCCACGAGTGACGATCTCGGGTCGCGCCACGACCTTGCCGGTCTGCTTGTCCACGGTGACGACAATGATGACCATGCCGTCGCTGGCGAGCGCTCGACGGTCGCGCAGGACGATCTCCCCTACCCCGCCAACCGATAGCCCATCGACGAGCACATAGCCCGAGGTGACCGGCGTGCCGCGCCGCGCGCTTCCGTCGGCGAAGAACTCGATCGTCTGTCCGTTCTCGATGATGAACACGTTCTCCGCCGCGACCCCGGTCTCTACCGCGAGGCGGCCATGCTGTACGAGCATTCGAAACTCGCCGTGGATTGGGATGAAGTACTTCGGCCGGGTCAGGCCGAGCATAAGCTTGAGTTCTTCCTGGCTGGCGTGGCCCGAGACGTGAGCGTGCTTGACGGTGTGGTAGTAGACGTTGGCGCCGGCCTTGAACAGGTTATCGATCGTGCGGGCCACGTACTCCTCGTTGCCGGGGATCGGGCTGGCGCTGACTATGACGGTGTCACCGGGCTGGATCTCGACGAAGCGATGATCGCGGTTGGCCATGCGGGCGAGTCCGGCCATCGGCTCGCCTTGGGCGCCGGTCGTGGCGATCACAAGCCGATTCGCCGGCACCGACCCGATCTGATCCTTCGGTAGGACCTGGCCGGGGGCATACGTCAGGTACCCCAGTTCGGTGGCGATGCGAAAGTTCTGCTCCATGGACCGCCCGACGACCGCAACCCGGCGATCGAACGTGGCCGCCGCGTCCATCACCTGCTGGATGCGGGCGATGTTGCTGGCGAACGTGGCCACTATGACCCGACCTTCGAGCGGCTCCATGATCTCCCGGAACGTCTCGCCCACCGTCCGCTCCGAGAGCGTGTAACCGGGGTTTTCGGCACGCGTGGAGTCGGAGAGCAGGCAGATCACCCCGTCCTCGCCAAGTCGCGAGAGGACGGCGAAGTCCGATCGGCGGCCGTCGACCGGCGTGTGGTCGAACTTGAAGTCCCCGGTCGTCACGACGGTCCCGACCGGCGTGTGGAGGGCCAGCCCCATTGCGTCCGGGATCGAGTGGCTAACCCGGAACGGCTCGACCCGGAACGGCCCGATTTGGAGGTTGTCACCCGGGTCGAGAGGCAGGAGCGGGTTGTCGTGGAGCTTGTGCTCCTTGATCTTGATGCCGAGCAGGCCGCGAGCCAGCGTAGAGGCATACACCGGCACGCCCGGAAGATTAGGCAGAACGTACGCCAGACCGCCGACGTGATCCTCGTGGGCGTGGGTTATCAGAAAGGCACGAACCTTGTCTCGGTTCTCGCGAAGGTACGTGACGTCGGGGATGACGAGGTCGATCCCCAACATCTCTTCGTCGGGGAACATGAGCCCGCAGTCGACAACGACGATGTCGTCGCCGTACTCGAAGACGTACATGTTCTTGCCGATCTCCCCGACGCCTCCGAGGGGGATGATGCGGAGCGGAGTCTGATTGTCAGGCATCGATGCTCGCGTGAACGGACCGTTCGGTTGTGTTCATCCTAGAAGAGGGTGAGCTGGTCCGTGAGGTTGGACTCTGCAACCGGCCCAACCGAACGGAGGGAGCCCGCGAAGGCATCGCCCTGACGGTCGGGCCGCCGGCCCGGCTCCGAGCCGCGCTCGGCGCGCGGCCCCCGCTCCGGCTCGTCGAGCTCCAGGGCTTCTACAAGCGCCTCAAGACCGGCGGCGCGCCGCCTGCGAGCTTCCAGCAGCGCGGCCGGCGCGCCCTTCATGTCGCGCAAGAGCGTGGCCTTCAGCGACCCCTGGTGCAGGGCCGCGGCCGGGTGATACATGGCATAGGTCAGGGCGTTCGGGGCACCGGACTCAGGATTAGCTTCGGCAAAAGTGCCGTGGACCTGGCCGATCCGAGCCCCCGGATTGAACCGCGCCATCGAGAAACGGCCGAGTGTGACGACGAGCGCGGGGTCCAGAGCCGCGAGCTGCCGGGCCAGAAACGGCGCGCATGCGGCGATCTCCGCAGGTTCAGGGTCGCGGTTCTCCGGCGGCCGGCACTTTACGACGTTTGTGATAAAGACCTCCTCGCGAGACCAGCCGACGGATTCGAGCAGCTCGCCGAGGAGCGCGCCGGCCTGGCCTACGAAGGGCCTGCCCTGACGATCCTCGTTGAAACCGGGGCCTTCGCCCACGAAAATCACCTCGGTGGCCGCGGTTCCTTCGCCTGGAACCGCCCTGGTCCTGGTTTGGTGCAGGGGGCAACGGGTACAGGCGGCCACTTCCGCCCCGATTGCATCGAGCGCCGCCTGGCGCTCGGGTTCGATCACGATACTTCCCCGGCCTCGCGCGGCAATTCGCGGCGGGATCGAGCCTTCACCCAGCCACGCTCGAGGAGGATTTCGGCGATCTCGATCGCGTTGGTGGCAGCGCCCTTGCGAAGGTTGTCGCTGACGACCCAGAAGGCCAGCCCGTGCTCTACCGAGGGATCTTGCCTGACCCGGCCAACGTACACCTCGTCCCTGCCGGCCGCCTGAGTCGCCATCGGATAGACGTGGGCCGCCGGATCGTCCATGACGACGACCCCTGGGACGGCTGCGAACGCGCGTCTGGCCTGGTCGGGTGTCATCGGCTTTGTGGTCTCGACGTGGACGGCTTCAGAGTGGCTTACAAACACGGGCACGCGGACGGCGGTGCATGAGATTCGAAGTCCCGGCAGGTGCAGGATCTTGCGGCTTTCGGTAACAACCTTCCACTCCTCGCGGGAGTAGCCGTTGTCGAGGAAGACGTCGATTTCGGGCAGAACGTTGAAGGCAATCGGATGCGGGTACACGCTCGCCACCTTCGGCTCCCCCGCGACGTGGGCCCGGATCTGCGTCTCGAGCTCGGCCAGCGCCTCCGCGCCGGTTCCCGATACCGACTGATATGTATCCACGACAACACGCTCTATCCCGACCGTGTCGCGGATGGCCATCAACACGGGCATCAGCTGCATCGTTGAGCAGTTCGGATTGGCGATGATGCCCTCGTGCCACTCAGCGTCGCCCGGGTTCACCTGGCTGACTATGAGCGGTACGCCCGTCTCCATGCGCCAGGCGTTGGAGTTGTCTATGACCGTAGCTCCACTGGCAGCCGCTTCCGGAGCGAGCTCGCGCGAGACCTCATTGCCTGCCGAGAAGAGGGCGATGTCCACGCCCGCGAAGGCTTCCGGAGTCGCCTCCTCTACCGTGAGCGTCCGCCCACCGGCGCTGACGGTGGACCCGGCAGAGCGACCGGAGGCCAGCAAGCGAAGCTCTCCGATCGGAAAGCTCCGTTCGGCAAGCACCTGGACCATCGTTCGCCCGACGACACCGGTGGCGCCGACGACCGCGACAGTCAGCTGAGAAGGCTCCCGGGGCATGGCTCCACTCGAACTTCTTGGGTCAACGGGCATGGGGCGATTATACCAGCGACCGGCGGAGGCTCCCCGATCAGGTGCATACGCTGTCCGTTATGCACCGTTGCTATGCATGCGGGGCCGATGGGCCGACGGCTCGCCGGCCGGCCCTCGTCGATTCGTAAGCTAGGCGTCGGTGCGAGCGAGGTGGCGCTGCATGGCCGCCTTGCGCGAGAGGTTGATCCGGCCCTGGCGATCAATCTCGACCACCACGACCATCACTTCGTCTCCGACCGAAACCACGTCCTCAACCGTGGGCACGTGATAATCGGCCAGTTCGCCGATGCGAATCAGACCTTCCTTGCCGGGCAGGATCTCGACGAAGCACCCGAAGCCCATGATCCGGGTGACCTTGCCCAGATAGAGCCCGCCGACCTCGACCTCGCGGGTGAGCGACTCGATCCATTGGACCGCCTTGCGGGAGCTGTCGCCCGATACAGCGGCGATCTGGACGGTGCCGTCGTCCTCCACGTTGATCTCGGTGCCGGTCTCCTCCTGAATCTTGCGGATAACCGAGCCGCCCTTGCCGATGATGTCGCGGATCTTCTCGGGGTTGATCTTGATTGTGATGATGCGCGGCGCAAAGCTGCTCATCTCCGTGCGGCTCGAAGGGATGACCGCGTCCATCTTGTCAAGGATGGCCATCCGAGCGGCGTGGGCCTTCTCGAGACCTTGGCGGATGATCGCTTCGCTGATGCCCTTGACCTTGATGTCCATCTGCAGCGCCGTGACACCATCTCGGGTGCCGGTCACCTTGAAGTCCATGTCGCCGAAAGCGTCTTCCTTGCCGAGGATGTCGGCCAGGACCACAAACCGGCCGTCGGGCTCACTGATGAGGCCCATCGCGGCGCCACCGACGGCAGCCTTGATCGGCACGCCGGCGTCCATGAGGGCCAGGCTCGAGCCGCAGGTTGAGGCCATGGAGGTAGATCCGTTGGACGTCACGCACTCGCTGACGAGGCGGATGACATACGGGAACTCATCCTCGGACGGCAGCACGGGCAGCAACGCCCGCTCGGCCAGGTGACCATGGCCGATCTCTCGCCGGCCCGGACCGCGCATCGGCTTGTTCTCACCGGTGCTGTAGGGCGGCATGTTGTAATGGTGGAGGTACCGCTTCTCGGTCTCCGGGCTGATCGTGTCGATCCGCTGCACGTCGGAAGCCGGGCCGAGCGTGGCTACCGTCAGCGCCTGGGTCTGGCCGCGGGTGAATAGGCCCGAGCCATGGGCGCGCGGCAGGACGCCGACTTCCACGGAGATCGGTCGGAGTTCGTCGACGCCTCGGCCGTCCATTCGGATCCCCTCGTCGAGGACCAAGTTGCGGACTGTCTTCTTCTGAACGAGCTGGAAGAGGTTCTTGCTGACGCGAGCCTGGCGTCGAGCCGCGTCGAGCAGGCCGGCCGGATCTTCGCCCTCCGTGCGGTTGGCACGGATCGAGATGGCGATGGCGTCCTGCATGCTCGCGATGCGGGCCGAGAGATCGTCCGCGAAGCGGGCCACGATCGCCGCCGTGGTTTCGGCGTCGGCCAGACCACGATGGGCGGTTGCTACCTCGATGCCGAAGAAGCGGGCGATATCGCCCAGCTTGTACGACTCGAGGTCCGGGTAGGCCTCACGAGCGATCACCAGCGTGTCGAAATAGCCGCCCGCGATGAACTTCCCGGCCTCGCCAAGGGCGCCATCGAGGAAGCCGAGGTCGAAGCCGATATTGTGACCGATGACCGGGGAGCCACCGACGAAGGCGAGCAGTTTCTCCGCAGCCTCACGGGCGACCGGTGCGCCGGCCACATCCGCGGTGGTGATCCCGTGCATCTGGGCGCCGAAGATCTCGCGGCCGGGGCTGACGAATGTCGAGAAGCGATCGACGATCTGGCCGTCGCGGATGCGAACCGCGCCGATTTCGATCAGATCGGCGACCTTGGGGTCGCGGCCGGTCGTCTCGACGTCGAGAACGACCGCCTGAAAGCCGGGCTCGCCGGCCTTCTTGACGAACTCGAGGACCGAGCCTGTGCCCGGTTCGAGATAGCCGACGGACTTGGGCTTGCCGACGGCGGCGCGCATCTCGTCCTGGATGTCGATGAGCGGCTGGAGAGCACGGTGGCCGAAGAGAATGGCGTCGGCCATCACATCTTCGGGCACGATCGAGGCGCCCGCCTCGACCATCATGATGGCGTCCCGGGTGCCCGAGACGATCAGATCGATGTCGGAGCGCTCGAGGTCGCTGACGGTGGGGTTGACCACGAACTCGCCGTCGATGCGGCCGATGCGGACGGCGCCGATCGGCCCGAGGAACGGGATCGCACTGATTGTCAGGGCGCATGAGGCTGCAAACGTGCCTAGGACGTCCGACTGGTTCTCCTGGTCCGTCGATAGGACCGTGATCACGATCTGGATGTCGTCCTTATAGCCCTCGGGGAAGAGTGGCCGGATCGGCCGGTCGGTGAGTCGGCAAGCAAGGATGGCCTGCTCGGACGGACGTGACTCTCGCTTGATGAAGCCGCCCGGGATCTTGCCGGCAGCGTACATGCGCTCTTCGAACTCGACGGTGAGGGGAAAGAAGTCGAGACCTGGCCGCGGATCGGACCGGTTGGCCGTCCCGAGGACCATGGTGTCGCCGTAGCGAACGGTAACGGCGCCGCCTGCGAGCAGCGCCATCCTGCCGGTCTCGATGGTAAGGGTGCGACCGGCGAATTGCGTCTCGAATGTTTGAGACACGGGTTTCCATTCCTCCTGAGCCTCGGAGGAAGAATGTGTCCTTGTTCTCGCCTGGACGGGCCGGGCGCGGGGGTTGCCTTCGCGAGGGTTCCGCCCCGCGAGGCGGCCGTTGCGCTAGCGGCGCAGTCCGAGCCGTGCGATGACGGCTCGATAGCGAGCGTTGTCCTTCTTGATCAGGTACCTGAGAAGGCGGCGTCGCTCTCCGACGAGCTTGAGGAGGCCGCGGCGGGACTGGTTATCCTTCGGGAAGCTGCGCAGGTGCTCCGTCAACTCCTTGATCCTTTCGGTGAGGAGCGCTATCTGCACCTCTGCTGAGCCCGTGTCGCCATCTTTGACGGCGTACTCCGAGATCACCTGTTCCTTCGTCTCCCGCGCGAGCGGCACACGATCCTCCGACTAGCTCTGTTTGTGGTGTTTACTACTCTCTAAATGCCTGGCGGATGGTAGCAGGGTTCGACCGCCCGCGCCACAGCACCGCTGCCGCCCCATTGGATCCCGGCATGCCCGGGGTGACGCTTTGCATCAGTCAGGCGAGAGACAGACCGTCCCGCACGGGCCCGAGGAGAACCACTCGGACCTCGTCGGCAGACGGCGCGGCGGTCAGCTCCAGCCGGACCTGCCCCTCCAGCACCGCAGCCACCGCCGCCATCGAGGCGGGCTCGGCACGCCGACCCGGTCGCCACGACGGCCCGACGACAGCCTCATAGCGGCCCGTCGGAGGGAGCGAGACCGGTAACTCGAAGATCAGGGGGACGCCGCCCGACCGGTCGCCCGAAGCGAGCCGGCCGCTGAAGCCGTGCGAACGGCCGAGGAGCCGCCTGGCTCTGGAGAGGTCTCCGCCGGCGATGAGGCGGCGGATCTCCGAACTGCGGACCTGCTCCCCATTCGATAGGAACGAAGAGACGACTTTGACCGAGAAGCCCTCCCGCCGGCCGAGAGCAGCGAGCGTCTCCGGCGTGCCCCCACGCTCGAACCCGAAAGCGGCATCTGGGGTCATGACGAAGCCGGCCAGGTCGACTCGCTCGCGGATGGCCGCCACGAACCCTTCGTAGGGAGTGATTCGAAGAGCGTGGTCGAAATGCTGCACGACCGTTACCTCGACGCCGGCGGCTTGGAGGCGGACGAGACGCTCGTCTGGATCGCACAGGAGCGGCGGCGCGAGGCCCTCGATCAGCTCCTCCGGATGAGCATCGAACGTGATGACCGCCGGTCGCGCGCCCGCGTCCCGGGCAGCCCGACGCAACTCACGGAGAAGATACATGTGGCCGCGGTGAAGGCCGTCGAAGACACCGACCGCCACGTAGAGTCGTCCGGCATCGGCGCCGAGGGCGCTGATGCCGGACGCGACGGCCATGCGGTTTTGAGTGTCGACCACTCGCAGCCGGGGTTCGGTCGGGCGAGTGGCGCCGGTCGTGACTTCGCCCTGCGCCGATGCCGTCGCACCGGAGCCGGCCGGGGGCGGGGCGGGCACAAAGATCTTCTCGGGCACCAGACGGCCGCCCTTCCACGACCCGATGCCCACCAAGGAGCGATCGTCGGTCACCAACCGGACCCGCGCTCCTTGCTCGAGCGTTGGCCGGTAAGTGGGCTTGACCTGCTGGCCGCGCGCCGCAGCGGTTACCTCAGGGCCGGTCAGCAACGCCTGCGGTATGGCCTCCAGTCCAGCGTCGACCGGTAAGAGCAGCCCGGCCAGCGTATCCGGACCGCCGGCGGCCGCCCGGCGGATATCGTCGAGCGAGTACGAGGCCGACAGCGCGAACGGCCCGCTGGCCGTACGCATAAGGGCCCCGAGATAAGCGCCACAGCCAAGCCGCTCGCCAAGATCTCGGGCCAGAGATCGGATGTAGGTGCCGGCTCCGCACTCCACCTCGAGAACTGCCGTGGGACGCTCCGGGTCGGATCCGTCCCATTCGACCAGAGCGAGGCGGCCGATCGTAACCGGGCGCGGCGCCAGCTCGGGTGACCTTCCCTGCCGGGCCAGCTGATAAGCCCGCCGGCCGCCGACCTTGAGCGCACTGTAGGCCGGCGGCCGCTGCTGGATGCGGCCGCGAAAGCCGGCCAGGGCTTCCTCCACCGCCTCCCGGGTGGGACCCGGGCGGGCTCCCGGCACGAGCTCGCCGTCTCGGTCGTCCGTCTCGGAGGTTGCGCCGAAGCACACGGTCGCCCGGTAGGCCTTGTCGTCGCCCATGTGGTATTCGACCAGGCGTGTGGCAAGGCCGAGGAAGACCGGCAGAACGCCGGAGGCGAATGGGTCAAGGGTTCCTCCGTGGCCGACACGGTGCGTTGCCGTCAGCCGCCGGATCACAGCAACGACGTCCTGTGAAGTGAAACCAGGATCCTTCCGAACGACAAGGACCCCGTCCACTCCCCTACCCGAAGGCGGCATCTTCAGCGATCTGCTGCGTCGACGAGCGCCGTGGCCCGTGCCAGGACCGCCGCCCGGGCCTCGTTGAGTGGCAGAGCAACCGTGGCCCCGGCCGCACGGGCGTGACCGCCGCCCTTGAATGTTCCGGCGAGTACGGTCGCGTCGACGCCGCCGTCACGCGTCCGGATGCTGATGCGGGTTGAGTCGCCGCCCTCCTTGAACAAGATCGCGACCTCGTACGTCTCGGACTGCGCAAGCAGATCGATAAGGCCCTCGGACTCGGCCGGATCTGAACCGCTGGCCGCGAGGTCGGCGAGCTCTAGCGTCGACCAAACAAGTCGGCCGGCGAGGTCGGATTCCAGGCGAGCCAGGACTCTCCCAAAAAGCGTCAGCTGAGTGTTCGGCTTGGAACGGTACAAACGCCGGGCAAGCTCGCTCAACGGCGCTCCCGCTTCTCTCAAAGCGGCAGCCACGACCAACGTGCGGGGAGTTACGTTGGGATGCTGGAAGTTGGCCGTGTCCATCACCACGCCCCCCGCCAGGGCCGATGCGAGCATCCCGTCCGCGATCGTGAGCGGCACTCCCAGCCGCCACGCGAGCAACGTCATCATCTCGCAGGTGGCCGAGCTCGATGCGTCCACCCAATCCAGAGCGCCGAAGTGCGGGTTGGAGACGTGGTGGTCGATGTTGAGAATCGGCACGCGCTCGAACAGCGTGCGATGGGTCTGCAGGACCGGGCCGACCCGTTCTAGCTCACCGCAGTCGACGACCACGAGCAGGTCGTAGTCGATCGAAGAGTCGGGCTCGCGTCGAAAGCGGTCCATGCCCGGCATAGAGGCGTACATGGCCGGCACGGGGTCAGCGCACACCGGCGTCGCCACTCCGCCGTTTGCATCCATGAGCAGGCTGACCGCCAGAGCAGAGCCCAACGCGTCCGCCTCCGGGTTCTCGTGACAGATGGCCAGTGCGCGCCGGGCCGCACGCAGCCGGTCCAGGATCTCATCAGGTACCGCGGCGGAGTATTCGGACAGGTCCACTCGCGGGCCGTGATCGTTCACCGCGGTCTCCTGCGAACCGACGGCTTCCCTGGCCTGGGCCCTTTCGCTGGCCGGGTGTTGCTTTCGCGCTTCTGTGACTCCCTTGCTCCGGCCTTTCGCTCCGGCTGTCCGGACGACTCATCGACGAGCGGATCGTCGGCAGTGTCGCCCTCGTGGGGCAGGCGCGGCAGGGGCGTGGGCAGAGACTCACCGGGCCCGCGCGCCGCATCCGGAGTCCGGCCCTCCTCGATATCGTGAATGATCTGGAGAACCCGTGTGCCTCGCTCGATGGAGTCATCGAGCCGCACTTCCAGCTCGGGGATGCGGCGCAACCTGATCTTCGAGGCCAGGCCGCGGCGTATGTACGGCATCGCCCGCCGCAGACCAGCCAGCGCCTCCTTGCGCCGCTCCTCGGTGCCGATGACGCTGACCCAGACGCGCGCATGAGCCAGATCAGGGCTGGTGTCGACGTCCGTTACGGTTACGAACCCGATGCCGGGGTCGGTCACCTCGCGCTCCAGCGCCCGGCCGATCTCCTGGCGAAGAAGCTCGTCGATCTTGTCGGTTCGCTGTGTCATCCGGAACCCGATACTCCGGCTCAGCCGGCCGCCCGGCTCACCATCTGCTGGGTGAAGCATTCGATGATGTCGCCCTCCGCTAGGTCGTTCGAGCCGGCCAGACCGATGCCGCACTCGAAGGTGGTGGCGACTTCACGGACGTCGTCTCGGAAGCGGCGGAGCGATTCGATCCGGTCGGTCACGACCACCTTGCCGCCGCGCCAGACTCGAGCTCCGCCGGCACGAACGATGCGCCCGTCCGTGACGTAGCAACCGGCGATCACCGCGACCTTGCCGACCTTGAAGATCTGGCGAACCTCCGCCCGACCCTCCACCGTCTCGACCTGCTCCGGTTCGAGCATGCCGCGGAGGGCCGCCGAGATGTCGTCCGTGAGCTTGTAGATGATGTCGTAGTTGCGAACGTCGACCTTCTCGGCCTCGGCGGCGCGACGGGCAGTGTCGGTCACCTTCGTATTGAATGCCACCACGATCGCATCCGAGGCGGCCGCCAGCATGATGTCGTTGTCTGTGACGTCGCCGGCGCCTTCGTGGAGCACGTTGATCCGGACCTCGTCGGTCGAGAGCTGCTCGAGAGCGTGCGTAATCGCACCGAGAGAACCCGACACGTCGGTCTTGAGGATGATCCGTAGTTCCTTGGTCTGACCAGCCTGGATCTGGGCGTACAGGTCCTCGAGAGTGGCGCGGCCGCTCCCCTCCGACCGGGCCGCCGAGGCGCTCGTCCGCTCCTCGACCATCGTGCGGGCGATCTTCTCGTCGGCCACGACACGCAGGATGTCGCCGGCTTGCGGGACGTCAGCAAGGCCAAGAACGACTGCAGGGCTCGAAGGACCCGCTTTGGTGATGCGTTTTCCAAGCCCATTCTCGAGGGCGCGGACCTTGCCGTACGTCTCGCCCACGACGATGACGTCGCCCACCCGCAGCGTGCCGGTTTGGACCAGGGCAGTGGCAACCGGGCCGCGGCCTTTGTCCAATTCCGCCTCGACGATCGTGCCGACGGCCGGGCGCTTGGGATTGGCCTTTAGCTCCTGCAGATCAGCCACGAGATTGATCATCTCGAGCAGCTCGTCCAGGCCGATTCGAGCCTTCGCGGAAACGGCCACCATCGGGACGTCGCCGCCGTATTCCTCGACGACAACGCCCGCCTCAGCCAGTGCGTTCTTCACGCGGTCTGGGTTGGCATCCGCCTTGTCGATCTTGTTGAGGGCGATGATGATCGGCACCTTGGCCGCCCGGGCGTGGTCGATCGCTTCGAGGGTCTGGGGCATGACGCCGTCGTCGGCGGCGACCACCACGATTGCGATGTCCGTGACCTTGGCTCCGCGGGCGCGCATTGCGGTGAAGGCTTCGTGGCCCGGCGTGTCAAGGAAGATGATGTGCCGCCCGTCCTTGACTACTTCGCTGGCGCCGATGCGCTGGGTTATTCCGCCCCGTTCACCGGCCGCGACCTTGGTCGTGCGGATGGCGTCGAGCAGTGAAGTCTTCCCGTGGTCTACGTGGCCCATGACGGTCACGATCGGAGCGCGCGGCTGGAGGAGGCTCGGATCATCCTCCTCGTACAACTGTTCCTTCGTGGCAGCGCTCACTGGAGGAGCCTCACCGGACGCGGCGTCGCCACCGGAGGCGCCGCCGACCTGGGCCGATTCGCCGACCTCGTAGCCCAGCTCCTCGGCCACGAGAGATGCCGTCTCGCGGTCGATACCCTGGTTGATATTGGCGAAGATGCCGCTCTTGATCAACTCGCGGATGACGTCGGCGGGGTTGACGCCGAGCAGATCTGCCAGGTCCTTGACTGTGATGCTCGACGGCAGCTCGATCGCGGCGCGCTCACGCGGGTCGGCTACGGCAGCCACGCCTCCCTGGGTTCCAAGGTCGCGGCGCACCGGCTTGCGAGGCCCACGACGGCCCCGCGTGCCGCTCCTGCTTCTAGCCACGACTGCCTCCTTCGATCCTGCTCGCCTCCCCTGTCAGCTCGGCCCGGAGTTCGGCCGGGATCGGCACCTCCAACGCTCGTTGGAGCGATCCTTTGTCCAGCGCCGCGGACCGGCACTCTTGCTTCTCGCATACGTAGGCTCCCCGGCCAGGCATCTTGCCGGTCGGGTCAATCGCAATCCGGCCGTCCGGCGTCCGCACGATCCGAAGTAGCTCGCGCTTTTGCCGCGCCGTCCGGCAGACGACGCACGACCGGGTTGGATACCGCCGCGGAGGCGCGCCCCGGGCTACGGGGCCACCTCCCCACTATTGTCGGTCCCTGCCGGTTTGGCGACCTTGCGCCGCTTCGGCCTGACCGGCTCGTCTTCTGTAGCCGGAACCACGGGAACCGCGATCGCTTCGGGCTCCGGCCCGATGACTGACTCGGAAGCGATCGTGTCGGCCGAAGAATCCGGAGCGTCGGTGGCCACCGATTCCGCGTCGGGCAAGGCTTCCGCTTCGGCCCTGGCGGCCTCGGCTACCGAGACATCGCTGCGGATGTCGATTCGCCAGCCCGTAAGCTTGGCCGCCAGCCGGGCGTTCTGGCCCTCACGGCCGATCGCCAGCGAAAGCATGCGCTCGGGCACCACGACGTTTGCGATGCGATGCTCTTCGTCGATCCTGACTTCGATCACCTGGGCCGGGCTCAGGGCCTTTGCGACAAAAGTGGCGGCGTCCTCGGACCATTCGATCACGTCGATCTTCTCACCGCCGAGCTCGGCCACGATCGCTTGCACGCGAGCGCCGCGCTGGCCGACGGTGGCGCCGACCGGATCCAGGCCCGGCTGGCGCGAGGCCACCGCCACTTTGGAGCGGCTCCCGGCCTCACGCGCGATGGCCTTGATCTCGACGGTTCCGGCGTGGACCTCGGGAACCTCCAGCTCGAAAAGGCGGCGCAGGAAACCCTTGTGGGTACGACTGACATAGATCTGTGGGCCTCTGGCGCTGCGTCGAACCTCCAGGACATAGGCCTTCACGTTCTGGCCGATGCGGGCATGCTCCAGGGGCGACTGCTCCGTCGTGGCCAGGATGGCCTCCGCCTTCCCAACATCGAGGATGATCGCCCTGGGCTCGATGCGCGAGACCGTGCCGGTGATCAGCTCGCCTTCGCGACTGGCGTACTGGTCGAAGACGACGTTCCGTTCGGCTTCGTGGAGCCGCTGCAGAACAACCTGCTTGGCCGTCTGGGCGTGGATCCGGCCGAAGGCCTCCTGGTCGAGCTGCTCGGTCTCGACGAGGTCGCCGACCTGCGCTCCCGGCAGGTAGGCCTGCGCATCCGCAACTGTCGTTTGTGTCGCGGGATCGTCGACCTCGTCGACTACCAGGCGGGCCCGGAAGACGCGCACCTTCCCGGAATCGGCATCGATTCGAACCTGGATATCCTCGTCTCCCGGCGTACGGCGGTAAGCGGCCTGGATTGCCTCCTCCACGGTCCGGATGAGTTGCTCACGCGGGACGCCCTTCTCGGCGTTAAGCTGCAGGAGGGCGCCGACGAAATCCCGACTCACTTCGCGCCTCCCGTTCTCCATGTCGGCCGCAATCTACTGCGACCGACCCGGACCTTTCGTCGGTCCACTCGGCCCGCCGGTCCGCCACGAGCCGCTCAGCAAAAGACGTGGGGGTCACCCACGTCACGAGCGGCCGGTAGATTACAGGAAGTATACACGGCGCCCCTGGACCATCCAAGAGGAGGGCCGCCGAGCATGGCGCGGCCGAGCATCGCTGCACCCTCAGAGACGGTCTGGGCTCCCGTCTCGAAAGGCACGCTCGGGAGATTTCAGTAAGCGCGAGCGAAAAGCACGCGCCGCTCGGACGGACCGCCGCAGATTGTGCACTTGCCGGACTCCGCAGACGAGTCCAACGGAATGCATCGAATCGTGGCGCCGGTCTCCTCGTTGACCTGACGCTCGCACTTCGTGTCGCCGCACCAGGGTGCCATGAAGAAACCGCCCTCGCCGTCGAGCCCGTCCTTGAGCTGCCGGTACGTGTCGACGCGGTGAGTGCTCGCCTCTCGGAACTCGAAGGCTCGCTTGAGAAGCTCGGCCTGGTAGTCGCGCAGTTGGGCCGGCAGCTCGGCCGCCAGCCGGTCGAGCGTCATGGCCTGTTTCGACCGGTCGACCCGCTTGACGAGGATGCCCTGGCCGGCCGCTACGTCTCGTGGCCCGATCTCGAGCCGGAACGGCACGCCGCGGAGCTCCCAGTGGTTGTACTTGAAGCCGGGAGAATCGTCTCGCCAGTCGACTTTGACCCGGACGGCCGCCCCGTCGGGAGTCTCCGCGAGGGTGGCCTGAAATCGATCGATCGCGGCGGCTACCGCCGCCTTCTCCTCGTCCTTGCGGAAGATCGGCACGACCACGACCTGGACCGGCGCGACATTGGGCGGCAATACGAGCCCGGAGTCGTCTCCGTGGGCCATGATGGTGGCTCCGACCATGCGCGTCGAGAAGCCCCACGAAGTCCCGTACGGGTTCCTGCGGACGTTGTCGCTGTCGAGGAACTCGATGCCGGCAGCGCGGGCGAAGTTCTGGCCGAGCATGTGGCTGGTGCCCGCCTGGAGCGCCTTCCTGTCGCGCATCATGGCCTCGACGCACCACGTCCAGTCGGCACCGGGGAACTTCTCGCTGTCGGTCTTGCGGCCCTTGATGACCGGAATGGCCAGCCAGTCCTCGGCCACGATCCGGTAGCACTCGAGCCCGGTGGCGACCTCGTCGGCCGCTTCCTTTTCGGTGGCGTGGAAGGTGTGGGCCTCCTGCCACAGGAACTCGGTCGTGCGCAGAAAGAGACGCGTTCGCAGCTCCCAGCGGACCACGTTGTTCCAGATGTTCATCAGCAGCGGCAGATCGCGGTAGGACTGGATCCAGTCCTTGACGCTGTCGGCAATGATCGCCTCGCTTGTCGGTCGAATGGCCAGCCATTCGTCGAGGGCCTTGCCGCCGGCGTGAGTCACCCACGCTACTTGAGGGTTGAAGCCCTCGACATGCTGAGCTTCCTTTTCGAGCAGCGACTTGGGTACGAAGAGTGGGAAGTAGACGTTGCTGTGGCCCGTCGCCTTGATGTGACGGTCGAGCTCGCCCTGCATCGATTCCCAGATCGCGTACCCGTACGGCCGGATTACCATGCAGCCGCGAACCGGCGAGTAGTCGGCCAGTTCGGCCTTCAGGACCACGTCGTTGTACCACTCCGGGAAGTTCTCGGACTGGTGCGTGATGCTGGCGACGAAACCCGTTTTGGTCACGCTCCTTGATCCTCCAGGCGATTCGACTGCGGCGATTTCGCGCAATCGTACCGCTTGAGCAGTGCATTGGACCGCCGCACGCCGGGAGCCGGTGGCAAGCTCCGCCGAACTCCTACCCGGCGAGAGCCCCCAGCGGGGGGAACCGCCGTTCGACGTAGGACTCCAGGATCGCTTTGAACTCGTCGACGATGTGCTCGCCCCGCAGGGTGCGGTCCAGCGCCCCGTCGATGAAGACGGGGGCGACCGGTTCCTCGAAGGTACCGGGCAGGCTGATGCCGATGTCGGCGTACTTGGACTCACCAGGTCCGTTGACGACGCAGCCCATGACCGCCACGCGGAGCTCCTCGACACCGGGGTGCCGCTCCCGCCATGACGGCATCTGGTCGCGTAGGTAGTTCTGTATGTCGCGCGCCAGCTCCTGGAAGTAGGTGCTGGTAGTCCGGCCGCAGCCGGGGCAGGATGAGACCTGGGGCATGAACGAGCGAAGGCCGAGCGACTGCAGCACCTGCTGGGCGACTGCGACCTCCTCCGTCCGATCGCCGCCTGGCTCCGGCGTGATCGAAACGCGGATCGTGTCGCCGATCCCCTCGGCGAGCAGCAGCGACAGGCCGGCCGATGAAGCGACGATCCCCTTCATCCCCATGCCCGCCTCGGTCAGGCCGAGGTGGAGCGGGTAGTCGCCGCGAGCGGCGAGGCTCCGATACACCTCGACCAGATCGCGCACACCTGAGACCTTGGCCGAGAGGATGATTCGGTCGTGGGCCAGGCCGGTTGTTTCCGCCAGCTCGGCCGATCTGATTGCGCTCTCGACCATGGCCTCGATCATGACTTCGCGGGCGTCGCGGGGCTCGGCCAGGCGGGCGTTTGCATCCATCAGCTCGGCCAGCACCTCCTGATCGAGCGAGCCCCAGTTGACACCGATACGGACCGGCTTGCCGTTCTCGATCGCAACCCGAACGATGGCCGTGAAATGGTCGTCGTGGTGGCGGCCAGGACCGACATTGCCAGGATTGATGCGGTACTTGGCCAGGGCCTGTGCCGCCTCCGGGAATTCGGTCAGCAGCTTGTGGCCGTTGTAGTGGAAGTCGCCGACGATCGGAACCGGCAGTCCGAGGCCGCGGACCTTCCGGACGATATCCGGCACGGCGGCAGCAGCTGCCTCCGTGTTGACCGTGATCCGGACCAGCTCAGATCCGGCATGGGCCAGCCGGGCGACCTGGATGGCCGTGGCGTCGGCATCGGCGGTGTCCGTATTGGTCATCGACTGAACGGCGATTGGGTAATCGCCGCCGACCATGACCCCGCCCACATCGACGGCGATCGACCGACGTCGAGGAGAAGAACCAGATCCGGTCATGCCTAGGGAGCGCCGCCGCGCACGATGTCGAAGTAGGTTATCCAGCCGATGAATCCCAGGAGCACGGCGAAGCTCGCGATGTACGCAAAGGCCTCGACGGCACCGACTCCCCTGGCGCCGAAGAGGCGCTTCACGACCATGATGACCATCTTGCCGCCATCAAGGACGGGGATGGGCAGGACATTCACCAGGGCCAGGTTGGCCGAGAGCACGGCCGCCATCAGCAGAAGAAGCATCAGGGCGTTGGGCTGTGAAACGACATGCCCGACGTCGGTGGCGATCCCGACAGGGCCCTGCACACCAGGCGGACTCTGGGTGGGGTTGGTTGCAAATTGCTTGCCGAGATCGGCCAGCGCGCCGAGGATCAGGTTCATCGCCCGCGTGGTCCCGGTGAACGCCAGGCCCGCCGCGGTCACCGGATTTCCGGCAGTGTTGGCGAGCGTGAAGCCCCCGATACCCACGCCCAGGGCGCCTTCGTTTGCCTTCGGTACGCGCAGGGTCACCACCAGCGTCCGCTGCTGGCCGGCGGCGTTTGCCACCTCGAGGTGGACGGTCTGTCCCCCGTGATCCAGGAGGTCCTGCCGCCAGGCTGCCGTGGAATCCGAGCCGGAGAACTCGAGAATGGAGTGGGTTCGACCATCGATCGAGATGAGAGAGTCGCCCGCTTGCAGGCCCGCGGTCGCTGCCGGCGAGCCCGTAACAATCGAACTGATGGCCGGCTCCACCACCGGATTGAAGACCCAGGCGACGATGAAGAACAACACGAACGCCGTCAGCAAGTTCATGGCGACTCCGGCCACGAGGACGACGAGCTGCCGAGGGAGCGCGGCGTTGGTGAAGGCGCGAGGATCGTCCGAGTTCGATTCCTCGCCTTCGAGACGAACGAAGCCACCGATCGGAAGGTAGTTGAGCGTGTACTCCGTTTCGTGGTCGTGGCCCAGAACCCGGGCCCGGGGTGGGAAGCCCAGCCCGAACTCGAGGACCCTAATCCCGGAAAGGCGAGCCATGATGAAATGGCCCAGCTCGTGAACCAGGACCAGCGGAACGAGCATCAGCAGCAGGACCGGTATCGCCACTGCCCAGAAGAGCAGGCCGTCGAGGCTCATTGGTAGGCCTCGGCGAATCGCTGAACCTCGGCGTCAAGCTCGAAAAGTTGCTCGAGCGGAGGCTGCGTCGGCTCGCCGGAGGCGAAGCGTTCAACTGCCGCGCCGAGCAACCGCGGAATGCCGGCGAAATCGAGGCTGCCACCCAGGAACCGGGCCACGGCGACCTCATCGGCTGATATCAGGGCTGCGCTGGCGCGCGGGCCCGCCAGGCCCGCCTCGCGAGCGATACGCAGCGCCGGGAAACGCCCTTCGTCCGGGGCTCGAAACTCGAGCGGGCCGGCCGCGATCAAGTCGACGGCGGTCGCCGCCGATGGTGCCCGCTCCGGGTAGGTCAGGGCGTACTGGATCGGGAGCCGCATGTCCGGAGTCCCCAGCTGTGCCTTCACGGAGCCGTCCACGAACTGCACAGCCGAGTGGACGACGCTTTGAGGGTGTACGACGACCGAGATGGCCGGGAGCGGCACATCGTACAGCCAGTGTGCTTCGATGATCTCAAGGCCCTTGTTGGCGAGAGTTGCCGAGTCGATCGTGATCTTCGCCCCCATCGTCCACGTCGGGTGTTGCAGCGCACGTTCGGGCGTGACTGTCGCGAGGTCCGCGACACTGGCGTTGAGGAAGGGTCCGCCCGAGGCGGTAAGCAGCAGGCGGTCGATGGCGGAGCGATCTTCCCCGGCCAGACACTGCCAGATCGCGGAGTGCTCCGAATCGATCGGTCGCAGCCAGCCCAACGGATCGCTGAGCGGATGATGCCGGCTACCGGTCGCCTCGAGAACGCCGGACGCCAGACGGCGGACGAGCGGCATGACCAGATGGCCGCCGGCGACGAGCGTCTCCTTGTTGGCCGTGGCCACGACCTTGCCAGCATCGAGGGCCGCCAGCACGGAGCGCAAGGCGACCAGCCCGCCAGTCGCCACTACCACCAGATCCACGTCCGGGCGAGTGGCCATCATCTTGAGGGCTTCCGGCCCGCCGAGAAACTCCGTGCCGGCAGGCAGATCCAGCCGCGCCGCCGACCGGCCATCAGCCAGAGACACAACCGCCGGTCTAAGCAGCCGCGCCTGCTCCTCGAGGATCCGGCCCTGGGACCCGGTAGCCAGGGCTACAACTCGAAACGCCTCCGAGTTGCGAACCAGCACGTCCACGGTCTGGCGCCCGATCGAGCCGCCCGAACCCAGGAGTGCGATCCGAATGGGCTCACCGTCCCTGCCGGTGCCTCCCTGCATGTTCCCTGCCGCCACTCAGCGCACCAGCGCCGCGACGAACAGCGCTGACACCGGCGCCGCGAAGATGAAGGAGTCCACGCGGTCCAGTATGCCTCCGTGGCCCGGGATCAACCCGCCGGAGTCTTTCGCGCCCGCGGCGCGCTTCAGCATTGACTCGGCCAGATCGCCGGCTTGCGCCACGGCCCCAACGAGCGGCCCGAGCGCCAGGCCCATGACGGCCGGCTGACCAAGAGCCCACAGCCCGGCTGCGGCAACAGCGGTGGAGGCGGCGAGGCCGCCGAACAGCCCCCAATAACTCTTGGCCGGCGATATGTGCGCGAGGAACTTCCGCTTGCCCAGGGCAAGACCGACCCCGTAGGCGCCCGTGTCGAAGGACCATACGAGAAGGATCACGAGCAGGATCCAGCCTCGCTCCGACCCCAGCTGCGCCGCGGGCGCGGTTACGGGCAGCGGCGGCGCCACCTGGCCGAGGCGAACCAGCCCTCCGAGCATACCCACGTACACGGCCGTGAACGCAGTCGCCATCCACGCGGCAAAGCCGACACTCGTATCCGTCTCCGCGAACGCCGCGACGCCGCATGCGATCAGCACGGCGGCCACCAGCAGGTCTGAGTACGGACGCAGCTGCTCGACCGAGGCCACGTCCGCGGCCACTGCCAGGCCACCGGCGACGGCCAGGGCGGGCACGGCCGGATAGCCTGCGCCCCGTATCAGCCGGACCGCCTCCCACGCCGCGACGGCGACGACGGCGGCGGTCAGCGCACCGAACCATGGCTCCCCGAGGGCAACCACGACCAGCAGGGGTGGAACGAAGAGGACGGCGCTGAGCGACCTTTGACGCATTTGATCCCCTACCGGCCGAACCGTCGCTGCCGGCTTGCGTACTCAACCAGGGCCGCGTCGAGGGCATCCGGGCCGAAGTCGGGCCAGAGGATAGGACTGAAGTAGAACTCCGCGTACGCGGCCTGCCAGATGAGGAAGTTGGACAGTCGTTCGTCCCCACCAGTCCGAATGACGATGTCCGGGTCGGGCAGGCCGGTGGTGTAGAGGGCGCCTGCCAGCACGTCCTCGTTGATTTCGTCGGGTCGAACACCACGTGCCACGAGCGCGCGGGCCGCATCCACAAGCTCCGTCCTGCCTGAGTAATTGAAGGCAATGTTGAGTTGCAGCCGCGAGCCTCCGGCCGTGGCGTTGACGGCCTGCTGGATCGACGCGCGCGTCTCGGGCGGAAGTTCCTCGATGCGACCAAGAAGCCGAACCCTGGCGCCCTGCCTGTTGAGTTCGGCGGTTTCGTTGCGGATCACGTTCTCCAACAATGAAAAAAGACCGCTGACTTCCGCGTCGGAGCGGGCCCAGTTCTCACGGCTGAAGGCGTAGAGAGATAGAACAGCGACGCCGCGGCGCACGGCATGGCGAATGATCTCTCGAATGGCTTCAACTCCGGCGGCGTGGCCCTCCATCTCGGTCAGACCTCGCGCCTTCGCCCAGCGACGGTTGCCGTCCATGATGATGGCCACGTGGCGGGGTAGCTCTTCTTCGGGTACCGGAAAGGCTTCGGTCGGCGTCGCGTCGGGGGACGCAGGAAGCCCCGCCCCCTGATCTATCGCCGGCTTCGACTCGCGCTGAACGCGCGCCGGGGAGTCGGTCGGGCGGGAAATCCGGCGGGCCACTAGACCTCCAGGATCTCCTGTTCCTTGCCTGAGCCGACGTGGTCCACGTCGGCGATGTGCTTGTCCGTGATCCGCTGCAGGTGCTCGAGCTCGCGGCGTGACTCGTCTATGCCGATCGTGCCTTCGTGCTCTTCCTTCTTCAACCCGTCGGCGGCCTCACGGCGGAGGTTCCGGATCTCCACCCGGGCCTCTTCCATGCGTTTGTGAACTTGCTTGACGAGATCCTTTCGCCGCTCCTCCGTGAGGGGTGGGATATTCAACCTCACGACGGCGCCGTCGACGTTCGGGACGAGGCCTATGTCGCTCTTGATGATCGCCTTTTCGATGGCTCCCAGGACGCCGCGGTCCCACGGCTGGATGACGATCTGGTGGGCCTCGGGTACGTTGATACCGGCCAGCTGGTTGAGGGCCGTCGGCGTTCCGTAGTACTCGACCAGGACCCGCTCGACCAGCGAGGTCGAGGCACGACCGGTTCGAACGCCCTGCAGATCGCGCTCTAGAACCTCCACTGCCCGGGCCATCTTGTGCTCGGTGGCCGACAACGTCTCGCTGCTCATGCGGGCCTGCCTCCGGTTATCAAGGTGCCGACAGGTTCGCCGGCCGCGACCCGGGTGATGTTCTCGGGCTTGTTCAGATCGAAGACTACGATCGGCGTGTCATTCTCCATGCACAGCGACACGGCCGTGGCGTCGAGGACGCGCAACCGCTGGGCCAGAACCTGGGAGTACGTCAGGCGGTCGTAGCGTCTCGCACCCGGGTTCGTCAACGGATCCGAGTCGTAGACCCCATCGACCCTCGTAGCCTTGAGGATGATCTCGGCCCCGATCTCCACCGCTCGCAGCGCGGCGGCCGTGTCCGTGGTGAAGTACGGGTTGCCGGTGCCGGCGGCCAGGATGACCACCCGGCCCTTCTCCAGGTGGCGGACCGCGCGGCGCCGGATGTAGGGCTCCGCAATCTCGTTCATGCCGATGGCGCTCATGACGCGCGTCGACACGCCGGCCTTCTCGATGGCATCCTGCAACGCCAGGGCGTTCATCACCGTTGCCAGCATGCCGATGTAGTCGCCGGTGGCCCGGTCCATTCCCTTGGCCGCCGCCGCGAGGCCACGGAAGATGTTCCCGCCTCCCACGACTATGCCGATCTCAATCCCGGTGCGATGGACCTCCGCAACCTGGGCCGCGATGAAAGCGCAGAAATCCGGGTCAACGCCGTACTGACGGCTGCCAAGGAGCGCCTCTCCGGACAGTTTCAGGAGGACGCGCCGGTAGCGCGGTCGTTTCGGAGGCCCGTCCGCCAGTTTGGGTTCGACCGTACCGGCAGCATCGTCTTGGGCCGCAGTGGCCTCACTCATCTACTCCCCCAGTTCGAACCGCACGAAGCGTCGCACCCTGATATTCTCGCCGGTCTTGGCGATTGCTTCAGTGACCAGGTCGCGAACGGTGCGGTCCTGATCGCGGAAAGGTTGTTCCAGGAGCACAACCTCGGCAAACCACTTCTTCAGCTGACCTTCGACGATCTGCGCCCGGACAGCCTCGGGCTTCTTGAGCGTCGTCTCGTCGGCCAGAAGGGCCGCGCGCTTGGCCTCGAGGTCGGCCGCCGGGATCGCGTCCACGGTCGTGTACGCTGGCCGAAGCCCGGCAACCTGGATGGCAAGGTCGCGGACCAGCCGCTGGAACTCGTCGGTTCGGGCGACGAAGTCCGTCTCGCAGTTGACTTCCACCAGCACGCCGATCTTGCCGCCGGTGTGGATGTAACTGCCGATCTGGCCCTCGTTCGCTTCGCGACCGGCCCGCTTGGCCGCGGCCGCTTGGCCGCGTTCGCGCAGCAAGCCCGCGGCCTTGTCGATGTCGCCGCCGGCTTCTTCGAGCGCGCGCTTGCACTCCATCACGCCTGCGCCGCTCCGTTCGCGGAGGGTCTTGACGGTCTCGGCAGTAATCGTCGCCATGGTTGTCTCGTGTCTCCTGTGGTCGGCGCCTGCCGGCCGCCCCGATCCGGGGAGAGCGCGGCGAGGCGAGTGGTGGCTAACTCAGTGGGACCGGGCGGTCACTTCGCCCTCGGCATCGCGCGGGTGGGACGGAGCCCGCGCGCCGGGCAGCAGGACTTCCTCCTCGTCGACATCGGGCTCGAACGTGAGGGCTGCGCCTCCTGCAAGGGCCGCAACGAGCTCTTCGGACGCAGCTTCCTCCATCCCGGCCTCGGCTTCGGCCGGGGCCTCTGGAGCCTCAGCGTCGGCGTTTGCCCGGGCACCACGCTCGCGCTGACCTTCGATACAGGCATCGGCCACGAGCTGGCAGAGCAGCCGGATGGCGCGAATGGCGTCGTCGTTGGCGGGGATTATGTAATCGAGCTCGTCCGGGTCGACGTTCGTGTCGCCGGTGCCGATGATCGGAAGCTCGAGCTTGCGAGCCTCGGTCACGGCGATCCGCTCGCGATGAGGGTCGACGATGAAGACCATGCCGGGCAGGCGCTTCATCTTCCGGATGCCGCCGAAGTGGTCGCGCAGGTGTTCCATCTCCTCGACGAGCTTCGCCGTTTCCTTCTTCGTCAGTCGCTCGAAGTCACCGCTGGCCTCGCGGGCTTCAAGCTGGTCGAGCAGGGCAATGCGCTTCTTGATGGTGAGGAAGTTGGTCAGCATCCCGCCAAGCCACCGCCGATTTACGTAGGGCTGGCCGGCCCGGGTGGCTTCCTGAGCGATAGGCTCCTGGGCTTGCTTCTTCGTGCCGATGAAAAGGACGGTGTCGCCACGGGCGATGGTTTCTCGGGCGGCGTCGAGAGCGAGATCGAGTCGCTTGACCGTCTGGGCGAGATCGATGATGTGGATCCCGTTGCGCTCCGCGAATATGAACGGGCGCATCTTTGGGTTCCAGCGACGAGTCTGGTGGCCGAAATGGATGCCGGCCTCCAGGAGCTGTCGCATCGAAACGGAAGGCATGTACAAACCTCCTGCGGTTGCTTCCTCCGCAGCGCTCCTGCCGAGAACCGGGAACCTCGAAGGCTCGTCCGGCACCGCTCTCGACATTGCGGCTCTGCGTGTGATCTCCGCCTCCGGCCGCCCTCTGGCGAGCCCGATTCGGGAGCCATCGCGACGCGACGACCGGCGCGGAGTGTAGCACAGCGGCGCCCGGCTCCTGGGCCTACTCGCCCAGGGCGTTGCGATAGAGAAGGACGCGAGCCCGGCCTTCAGGCCCGGGCTCTACGATCGCCAGATCCACGGCCGCCGGCAACCGCGGCAACAGCGATCCGTCCGGCAAAGTGCCACGTTCCAGAAGGCGCGCCATGCCGACCCGCATCTGCGCCCGCTTGCGGCTATCGAAGGACGCCTCGGCTCCGCCGAAGGACCGCGATCTCCGCCAGCGGACCTCGACGACCACGAGCCGCGACGGCGGGCCGGGGTCGACAGCCACGATGTCCAGTTCGCTTCGGCCGACACGGACGTTCCGAGCCAGCACGCTCCATCCGCGACCGCCCAACAGGCCGGCCACAAGACTCTCGGCTGCATCGCCGGCCTGCTGCCGGCTCGTCCGCACGGCCGGGGCAGCCGAAGCTCGGTCTTCCGCCAATCGACACACCACCTGCTGCGGCGCTAGTCGATCGGTTCGGCAACCTCGAGGTCGCTCGCTTCGATGGCCCGATCCGCTTGGTGGCTCGCGTCGCCAGCGACATCGTGCCACAGCGTCATTTGCTCGCGATCACGGCACGGCGCGAACGAAATCCGGTGGATTGGGCTCAGGCCGTGGGAAGCCAGCCCGGCCCGATGTTCGGGTGCCGCGTAGCCCTTGTTCCGGGCCAGATCGTAGCCCGGGTAAAGCTCCTCGTACTTCTCCATGAGGCGGTCGCGGGCCACTTTTGCGATGACCGATGCGGCAGCCACCGAGGCGCAAAACCTGTCGGCGGAAACCAGCGCACGCTGGTGTAGTGGTACTTCCGGCAAAGCAATGGCGTCGAGCAGCAGCGCATCCGGTCTGATTGTCAGACGTGCCGCCGCAAGAGTGCTGGCGAGCAAGGTGGCCTGGAGGATGTTAATGCGGTCGATCAGGTCCGGCCCGACAAACGCGATCGCCCAGGCCACGGCGTGAGCCCTGATCTCGATATCGAGCCGGCGTCTCTCCTCCGGCTTCAGCAGCTTCGAGTCACGCAGGCCGGCCGGCTTCCAGTCTCGCGGAAGGATCACCGCGGCCGCCGCGACCGGGCCGGCGAGGCAACCCCGACCGACCTCGTCGATTCCGGCGACGTGACTGTAGCCTCGATCCCAAAGGATCCGCTCCTCGGCAAAATCGGGATCCAGGCGGGCCTTGTGCCAGGCCGCGACTTGGATTCGACGATCGCTTAACCCGGGGGCGAAAACAGTCGGACCCCGCCGCGCCATCGAATGCGATCGGACGGGGTCCCCGACCGAACCTGATGAGCGACGGGCGCCTGGCATGCCGCTCCGGGTTCCCTAGCTGTTGGTGCGGCGCTCGCGCAATGTAGCGGCTTTGCCAATGCGCTTGCGCAGGAAGTAGAGCTGAGCGCGGCGAGCCTGACCGTGCCGCACCACCTCGATCTTATCGATGCGCGGGCTGTTGATCTTGAACGTCCGCTCCACGCCCACACCGCTGGCGATGCGTCGGACGGTGATCGACTTCTGGATGCCACCGGCACGCATGCGCATGACCGTGCCCTCGAAGACCTGGATGCGCTCGCGGGTGCCTTCGACGACTCTGGCCGAGACGCGCACGGTGTCGCCCGGTGCGAGCTCCGGAATATCGGTCCGGATCTGTTCCTGGGTGATTTCTTCGAGCACGTTCACGATCGATCCCTGCTTCTTGCGGCGGCGCGACAGCGCTGCGATGGCTGCATGGCCCGCAGCCCGGCTGCGCTGAAGGTACATAGAACCGGCCGCCAGCGCGGCCGACGGCGAAGGATAGCACAACCTGAATCGCAGGTGGCCGGCACACGTGGCAGCGGCCGCTCGGTTCGGTTGCGCAGATAGCTAGTGTCAGCTCGGCTCCGACGTCCCTCCGGCGCCCTCCGACCGAAGTTCGTCCAACAGCTTCCCTTCTTCCACCGTCAGCGAGCGCCCGTCCAACAATTCGGGCCGGCGCTTCAGCGTGCGGCGTAGCGCCTCCTTGAGTCGCCACTTCCGGACTGCCTCGTGGTGGCCGCTCGTCAAGATGGCCGGGACCGACACCTCGCCAAAGAGCGGCGGCCGCGTGTACTGCGGGTATTCGAGCAATCCGCCGGTGAACGATTCCTCGGCCGTCGACGCTGTATCGATTGCACCCGGCAGTAGCCGCAGGATCGTGTCGACGACCACCAGCGCCGGTATCTCGCCGCCGGAGAGCACGTAGTCGCCGATTGACAGTTCCAGGTCGATCATCGACCGAATGCGCTCATCGACGCCTTCGTAGCGGGGGCAGAGGATGATCAAGTGCGCACGCTCGGCAAGGTCGTGAGCACGGGCTTGCCCGAACACCTCTCCGCCCGGGTCGAGCAGGATGACGGTGCTGTCGGGGCGCTTCAACACGCCAACAGCGGCCGCCACCGGCTCGGGTCGCAGAACCATGCCCGCTCCCCCACCGTAAGTGTAGTCGTCGACCGTCTTGTGGCGGCCGAGGCCCCACTGGCGCAGGTCGTGGATCCGAATCGTCGCCAGGCCGCGTGCCTGGACACGACCGGGAATGCTCTCGGCCAGCGGCCCGGAGAACATACGCGGGAAGAGCGTCAGGATGTCAATTTCGATAGCCGCCCGCGAGTGCGCCGGCGGGTCGGCTGCTTCGAGCGGCCGGTCGTCTTTGTCAGCGTCCCCGGTCATCGAGGGCCGGCGACCTCGCCCGGGGCCTCGGCCGAAGACGCGGCGTCGCGAACCTCTGGCTCATCGCCCCGCAGCCCCAGTGCATCGCCATCGACGACGATCTCGCCTCGAACTGGAGCGAAGATGCGTACTACGGATCGGACCAGCGGGATGTCCAGCTCACCGGCAGGGCCGCGGACGACGACGACTTCAGCGCCACCGGCGCGGTAGATGTCGACGACTTCGCCAAGCCTCGCGCCGTCCACGTCGTTCACCGCGGCGCCGACGATCTCGTGCCAGTAGAACTCGCCGCGTGGCAATTCCTCGCCGGGGGCCACGACTGCCTCGAGATAGACGCCGCGAAGTGCCTCGGCTGCAGTCCGGTCCGGCGCCTCGGCGAAGCGCAGGCGCCACCCGATCGCGTCGGCATCGGCTTGCACGATTGTCAACTGGTCGTCTCCGCCCTCCTTCAAGAGGGTTCGTCCGACGACGAATCGCTCTTCGGGCCGGTCGGTAAGGGACTCGACCCGGACGGCGCCACGCAGGCCGTGGAAGCCACGGACCTGGCCGACGACAAGCCGCTCTCCGGCGGTCACGGCCGATGACTCAGCCGATTTCCAGGGAGACGGATTCGCCTTCGCGAGCGGACATGACCTTGAGCAGCGTTCGGAGCGCCTTGGCGACGCTGCCGTTCCGGCCGATCACTTTGCCCATGTCCTCTTCGGCGACGTGAAGCTCGATAACCGTGCCATCCGGGCCCGTTGTGACCTCGACGACGACTGCATCGGGATCATCGACCAGGTTGCGGGCGACGTACTCGACTAGATCCTTGGCTGCCATTGGCCTCCTCATTTGTCTTGTCCCGGTCCCACCTGGCACATCGAGTGCGCGGGACTACTTGGCCTCGGGCTGGGCCTTGCGTGCGACTTTCGGCAGGACGCCTGCGTTCTGCAGGAGCCTCGAAACCGTGTCGGAGGGCAGAGCGCCCTGGGCGAGCCACTTCTTCACCTTCTCAGTGTCGACGGCGAACTCGACAGGGTCGGTTCTTGGGTTGTAGTGGCCGAGCGTTTCGATGGCGCGGCCGTCTCGAGCGCTGCGGCCATCCATCACGACCACTCGGTACGATGGCTGCTTGGTGGCCCCGACGCGGCTGAGGCGAATTCGAACTGCCATGTGCGAGTTTGCTCCTCCAGAAGTTGTGGCGGCGTGTGCCCGCCGAGCTATTTGGCCGTGACGACGAGCCGCAGCATAACTGTATTGCCGTCGACGACGCTGGATCCAATGCCGCCGAAATGGTCGAGATAGGGCTTGTAGTCCACAGTCCACCGCGACGGCGATGCCGCGAAGACGGCCTGGCCGATCGCATCTACCAACGCGGGAATGTTGACGTAGAACGACGCTACGTTGCTCAAGCCGGCCGTGGCCATAACCGTCGAGTAGTCCGACTGCGACGCGAGCGAGGCCGAAGTCGAGGTGTCGACGACCGCCTTGACGAACGCGTCGGTATAGCCGGCCACTATGAGGTTGCCGCTTGCGGCCACCGCCACCGTTACCGGAATCCCGGCGGAACCGCTGGGAATCCCGATCAGCGTGATGTCCACGCCTTTGTACGTCTCGCTACGGCTGGAGATGTTGAGGCTACCGCCGGAAAGGGCGGCGAGGTTGGTCAGCAGCGCCACTTTGGCGCTGGCCGTTGAGGCGTCGGCGGCCTGGGCGACGAGGCCGCCGCCGTACGTCGAACCGTCCTTGGTCACGACGGCAACGCCGTCACCCAGCCAGTCGATGCCACCGAACCGCGCCAGCGTGTCCTCGACGTTCAGGATCCTGGCTGCCGAGCCGGCGGAAGCTTTGGCTCTGAGGGCCGAGAGCTCGTCGGAGACGACTTTGCCGATCGAATGAACCTCGAGTACTCCGACGGTGCTGGCTGGCAGCGCCCTGGCGAGAGCGCTCGTGTGATTGCCGATGTTCGTCGCCGCCATATTCGGCAGGACGACGTCCACGGCTATATCGCTTGCCTCGGCCCGGATGGAGCCCGCAATCCAGGCCGGAGATTCCTGTGGGGAGAGGAGGGTCGCGAGCGGCGAAGCGCCGGCGCCGAGGAGCGCCCCCGCCATAGCGTGGTAGCTGGCCAGCCCGTAGCCGATGACCGCTCTGGGGTCAAGGTAGAAGCGAGCCAGGCTGTTGTCGGAGAGCGAGTTCATCGCCGCCTGATAGTTGGCGTTGTCGGCGAGCGACCCGTTCGTCTTGCTGTCGAGGGCCGCCTTGACCGCGTCGATCGTCCCGAGCAGAAGATCCTGATTCGTGAACGCATAGGCTCCTGCATCGGTGCCCGATCCGGTCGTGTAGAGCGTCGTCCCGGCGTACGACTGGGAAAACGCCGCGACACCGATTCGGTTGAGTTCGGAAGTGACCCAGCCCTCGGCCGCGGCACGATCCTTGAGGGCGAATATGGCGACGGCGCTGGGCGGCCGGAAGGTCGAGGTGTCTACGGTGCCAAGGTCGGTGACCGCGACCGAGACCTCGCCCTCCATCCATGGCTTGAATGCCGAGGAGTACGCGAGGTCCGGAGAGACCGCGCTGGTGAGGCCGTTCAGGAGCTCGTCCAGGGCATTATCGAACTGGGCTTGATCCTGGAACCCTGGAAAGTGGCTCATGAAGTCGGCCAGGTTGGCGTGCTGGTCGCCGGGCAGGTCGGTTCGAACTTCGAGAAACGCGAGCGAGTTCTTCGGGGCGATTGTCGCAGTCAGCGACTTGACGCCGGAGGCACCGGAGAGGACGAACGCACCGGCCGCCGTGGCTACGACAACGCAGACGACGACCGCCGCCGCAATGCCCCAGCGCAACCGGCGCGAGCGCGGCGACACCGCTATGGCATCGACGCCGGGGACCCACATCTCGCCCATCGGCACGACGGTCGCCTTCGCCACAGGTTCCATCTGAAGATGGCCTTAGCCGCGTCCGACGTCGGGGTTCTGATCCATTTCGCTCCGTCCCCTACCCGAACATTCCGGGGATCCGGCGCCCGAGTCGACCCCCGGTCATTTGCTTCATCATCTTCTGCATGGCGCCGAACTGCTTGATCAGCTGGTTGACGTCCTGCAGCCGCGTGCCAGATCCGAGCGCGATACGACGGCGCCTGGCCCCGTTGAGGATGTTCGGGTCGTTCCTTTCGACGCGGGTCATCGACCGAATGATGGCTTCGACCCGCTTGAGGTCGCCTCGATCGACGGATTCCTGGGCTTGCTTGGCCAGGCCGCCCATGCCCGGGATCATCTCGAGGATCTGACCCATCGGACCCATTTTCCCGACCTGCTCCATCTGTTCGAGCATGTCCTCGAGAGTGAAGCTGTTCTTCTTGAGCTTTTCGGCCATCCTGGCGGCCTGCTTCTCGTCGTAGTGCTCCTGGGCCCGCTCGATGAGCGTCAGCACGTCGCCCATGCCGAGAATCCGGCCGGCGAGCCGGTCGGGGTGGAACGGCTCGAGAGCGTCCGTCTTCTCGCCGGTGCCCAAGAACTTGACCGGCAGACCGGTCACAGCGCTGATCGAGAGCGCAGCGCCCCCGCGTGCATCGCCGTCGATCTTGGTCAGTACCAGGCCGGTGACCGGCACGGCCGTGTGGAAGGCCTCAGCCACGGCGACGGCCTCCTGGCCGGTCATGGCGTCGACCACCAGGAGTGTTTCCGACGCCTTGAATGCCGCGGCCAGATCTGCGATCTCCTTCATCAGCGGTACGTCGACGGTCAGGCGGCCCGCTGTGTCGAGGATTACCGTATCGCGGATCTGCTTGCGAGCAGCATCGAGGCCACCCCTGGCGATGCCCAGGACGCCTGTGCCGACAGGCGCTCGGTATACCGGCAGGTCGAGCGACTTGCCGAGGACCTCGAGTTGATCGGCGGCCGCGGGGCGGTATGGGTCGGCGGCGACGAGCAGCGGTCGGCGGCCTTGCTTGTGCAAATGACGGGCGAGCTTCGCGGCGGTTGTCGTCTTGCCCGAGCCCTGGAGTCCGACAAGCACCACGACGGCGGGGTTGCCCGTGAGCTTGAAGGCCCGATCGCCGGCCGAGAGCAGCGCTACAAGCTCCTCGTTGACGATCTTCACGATCTGCTGGCCTGCGCTCAGGCTCTCGAGTATCTCGACGCCGGTCGCCCGTTCGCGCACGCGCCCGACGAAGTCCTTGACGACTTTGAAGTTGACATCGGCCTCGAGGAGCGCCAGCCGCACCTCGCGCATGGCTACGTCGACGTCCGCTGCGCTCACTCGACCGTGACCGGTCAGGGCACCGAGCGTCTTACGCAGACGGTCGCTTAGAGCATCGAACACGGGCGACTTGGACTCCTGATCCGTCCCGCCGCCCCGACGGGCGGGACGGCGCTGGGCCGCGGATTCTGACGGCACCGAAGGCGGGCGGAGTGTACCTCATTGAGGCCCGCAGAGGGGGAAAGCAGAAGGGGAAAGAGAGCGACGCTGCGCCCTCGGGCGCGCTGTCGGCCGAAGCCTCAGGCGAACAGCGCGCCCACGAAGGCCTCGGGATCGAAGGGCAGCAGGTCCCCTAGTTGTTCCCCGACTCCGACAAAGCGAACCGGGAGGTGGAGAGTGTCCTCGATGGCGAAGATGATCCCGCCCCTGGCCGTCGAGTCGAGCTTGGTCAGGACGATGCCTGTAAGGCCCACCGTTTCGTGGAATACCTTTGCTTGCGACAGCCCGTTCTGGCCAGTTGTCGCATCGAGGACGAAGAGGACTTCGGGATTCGCCCCCGGCAGGCGCTTACCGATGACTCGACGCATCTTCGCCAGTTCATCCATGAGATTCAGCTTCGTGTGCAGACGACCGGCTGTGTCCGCTATCACGACGTCCACCCGGCGGGCGATGGCAGCGTCCAGGGCGTCGTAGATGACGGCGGCCGGATCGGCGCCTGGGGCATGGGCTACGAACTGGCTGCCGGTGCGATCGGACCAGATGCGGAGCTGGTCGATAGCCGCGGCTCGAAAGGTGTCCGCGGCGGCGAGAAGGACCGAATTTCCTTCCGCCCGATACAGATGGGCCAGCTTGCCGATGGTAGTCGTCTTGCCTGTGCCGTTGACACCCACCACCAGGATCACCGCCGGTTGGCCCGGTCCGGCCGAACTCGGCCGCCAGCCGGGCGCGCCCGGCAGCAGCCGCGACATCAGCTCTGCGCGAACCGCTGCCTCGGTCGACGGCACGTCCGTGCGTGCCCGGGCGCGCTCGACAATCTCGATGGCCAGGCCGCCGCCAACATCCCCGGAGATCAGAAGCTCTTCAACTGCCCCCCAATCGGCATCCGAAGGCCCGCTTCGAAGGATTCCGCGAAGGCGCGACATGAACCCGCCGCGACTGCGGGCGAGCCCGGCCGCGAGGTCTCCCGGAGTGCCGTCATTAGGTCGCATCGACGGATCGGCGGCCTCGGGCTCGACACGGTTCGGGTCGGTACTCTCGGCGGGCGCGAGCTCAACCGCCTCGGTTGCGTCCGCCGGTTCGGTCGACGGCTTCGGCTCAGCCTTGGATTTCCGTCGCAGGAACAGTGGAGACCTCCCGCTCAGCCGGCCGTAGCCGCTGCGTTCTTCCTCGCCACCTGGTCGGCCAGTTCGCGAGCCTCTTCCAGGCGGAGGCTGATCACGCGGCTGACGGCATCGTCTCCCACAGTGACGCCGTAGAGGGCGTCGGCGCTTTCGATGGTGCCGCGATTGTGAGTGATGACGATGAACTGCGTCTGATCGGCCAGCCCTCGGAGAGCATCAGCGAATCGTCCCACGTTGGCCTCGTCGAGGGCCGCGTCGACTTCGTCGAGGACGCAAAACGGTACAGGATGCACCTCGAGCATCGCGAAGAGTAAAGCCACGGCGGTCAGCGCTCGCTCGCCGCCCGAGAGCATGCTCAACGACTGGGCTTTCTTGCCGGGCGGCCGGGCCACGATCTCAATGCCGGTAGCGGCGAGATCACCTGGCTCGGTCAGGCTGAGCCGAGCGAAACCGCCCCCGAAGAGCTGGCGGAAGCGTCCATCGAAGGCCGCCTCGAGAGCTGTGAAAGTCGACCGGAATTGGGTCGCGATCATCGCGTTGAGCTGGTCGATAAGGGCACGCGTCTTGGAGATGGCCGCGGTCAGGTCCGAGCGCTGGGCTTCCAGGCCCCCCAGCCGTGTCTTGATGTCCGCATACTCCTCTGCAGCAAACGGGTTGGGTGCCCCCAGCTCGTGGAAGCGGCGCCGAAGAGCGCCCAGCTTTGCGGCTCCCGGTGGCTCCACAACCGGCGACCTGGCCCAGCGAACTGTGGCGTCCGCGAGCATCCTCTCGAGGGTTGCGGCCGAAGATGGATCTGAGTCGGTGTCCCCCGGATGATCCGGAGCCGCCACGCCACCTCCGGATTCGACCGGCAGGGGCCCCTCGAGGGTCTCGTGCTGCCATCTGACGCCGCTTTCGTCGAGCAGTAGTCGAGTGCCCAGATCGCCGAGGCCGGCCAGCTCGACCAGCACCTGCTCGCGTATTGCGTCAAGGGCCAGCCGAGATTCCACTTCGGCAACTTCTGCCGTTCGAACCCGCTCCTGGCAGGCCCGAAGACGATCGCGACAATTCATTGCAACAGCTTCGGACTCGGCCAGCCGCGTGCGGCCAGCCGCAGCGGCCGTATGCAGTTCCTCGAGCTCGCCTCGGAGCGCCGACTCGCGAATGCTGGCAGCTGCCAGCTCCTCGCCAAGGCTCTCCCGTTCGGCCTCAATCAGCTGCTCTCGCTTCGCCAGGTCGGCCCTGTCACGCTCCAGGCCGGCTATCCGCTCCTGATCCAGACTCGCAGCGGCCGAGGCCCGGGCTCGGCGAATTTCCGCATCACGGCGGATTGCTTCGAACGAGGCCTCCTCCGCTCTCAGCTGGTCTCGACGAGTGCGCAGGGACGCCGCCCGCAACTCCCACTCGCGCAGCGCACTGGCACGATCGTCGTCCGGGTCCGCGGTCGCGGCGACCGCGTCCTTCCTATCTGCGCCCGCGGTCACCGCCCCGACCAATGCTGTAGCCTGCCGGATGGATTCCACCAGCCGGTCGCGATCCGCCTCCAGACGGCCGGCCTGTGCAAACCGCCAGGCGGCCTCACGAGCGATCGCCTCCAGAGCCCGGGCGGCCTGCCGCTCCGCCTCTTCGGCCTCGCGCCGAGCGGCCCCGGTCCGTCTCTCAGCCTCACGCGCGCTGTCCAGGGCGACACGCGCCGCCGCGGCGCCCTCGTTCGTCGCAGCGGCTTCGGCAGCGGCGATGCCCGACTCCACCTCGAGGCGCGCAACTTCCTCTGCCAGCCGTTCGGCCTCGGCCCGCCGCTCGAGAAGCAACTCGTCCCCGCCCAGGCTGACGACCCCAAACGAAGTCACCGTCGCCCCGCCGAGCGTCACCGCGAGCCATCCGGCCGGCAGCTTCGGTTGAATCGTCAGGGCAGCACTCAAGTCCGGGACCCACACCGAACGGGCCAGCAGGCGGCCCGCGGCGCCGACTGGATCGACACGGATCGTTTCGGCCAGCCGCCCGCCGCCGCAGCCCGCAGCGGCCTCTTCCGCCGCCTCGGCCTCGGCGTCTCGGTCACGCGCGGCGGCCCCACGCCGAACCTCCGCGACCGCGGCGCCCTCGAGGACCAGTACGCCGTGCTGTCCTTCCAGCCCCAACGCAGCATCTCGCCCCAGCACGTAGCCTCGAATGGCCTCTCCGAGCGCCGCCTGAAGGGCCACCCGAAAGCCCGGCTCCACTTCGAGCCCATCCGAGAGCGGCCGCCCGCCGGCGCGGCGCGCCGCCTCAGAGATACCGCGGCCCGCTTCCTCGGCGAGCCGCGCCTGCAAGCCTTCGAGCCCACCGCGCAGACCGGCCAGACGGCTGGACAACGCCGACGCCTTGTCGGCTGCCGCCTCACGCGCGCCTTCCCGGCGATTGAGCTCGGCGCGCGCCGCTTCTCGCAACGCCACCGCCAGCCTCTCGTCGTCGATCGCCTTCGAGGACTCGCCGCGAGGCACTAGGCAGGCCGTCTCGGCGGCTTCAAGCCGGTGCGCAACGTCGTCGGCTGCGGCTCGTTCGTCGGCTGCTCCCCGCTCGGCGTCGGCCAGCCGGCGCCTGGCAGTTTCCAGTTCAACCGTTCGGGCCGCTTCGACGCGCCGTAGCGCGGCCGTCGCCTCTCCCTGGGCCTGCTGAGCGGCGCGCATCGAGCTCAACTCCTCGAGCGCCTCCGCCAGCGCTCGTTCTCCCTCGACCACGGCGGCCGCGAGAGCCAGCTCGCGAGCCGGAACGGGCGCGGCCTGCTCGCGCTGTTGCACAGCCAGATCCGCCTCTGCCGCGGCGAGCTCTCGCTCCCGGCGCTCACGCTCGCGGCCCGCCCCGGCTGCGTCGCTCTCGGCTCGTGCGTCGCGGAGTTGAAGCTCGGTCAGGAGCCCTCGCGCGGCTTCGTAAGCAGCCCGACGATCGGCCTCAGTCTCAGATCCGAATGCGAGCTCGCGGGCAGCGGCCCCGACCGCTTCCTCGCCTTGGCGCAGCGCCGCCAGGGCCGCTGCGGTCTGGGCGCGTCCGGCCGCAAGCTGCCCTGCCGCCACGCCCGCCCGGCCGGCAACGTCGGACCAGCGGGAGCGAGCCAGCGCAATGACCGCCCGTCCGTATTCGCGGCCGGCGGTCCGGCGCGATGCTTGCTGTTCGGCCTGAGCGGCCAACCGCCGGGCTTGAGGCCGCAGTTCGGCCAGCAAGTCCTCAACACGAGCAAGATTGGCCTCGGCCTCCGCCAGCTGGTCCTCGGCCCTGGCCTTGCGTCGTTCGTGGCGTCGCACGCCTGCCACTTCCTCGAAAAGCGGCCTGCGCTCCTCGGGCCGCAGGGCCAGAGCCTGATCGACCATGCCCTGACCGATGAACAGGAATGCGTTGTCGGCGAGATGGGCCGAATCGAGCAGGTCGACCAGGTCCCTGAGGCGGATTCGCTGTCGGTTCAACAGGTAGTCGTTCTCGCCGGAGCGGAAGAGCCGGCGGCCGAGCTCGACCGTTTCGTAGTCGATCGGCAGGAGCCTGTCGGAATTGCCGATGACCAGCGTCACATCGGCCATCCCCAGCGCCGACCGCCTCTCGGAGCCGGCGAAAATCACGTCTTCCGACTTGCGCAGCCGGATCGCCCGACCCTGCTCGCCCAGAGCCCAGCGCAGTGCGTCGGCAAGATTGCTCTTGCCGGCCCCGTTTGGTCCGACCACGGCACTGATGCCCGGGCCGAACTCGACCACAGTCCTTTCGCCGAACGACTTGAACCCCTGCAGGCGAACCGCCAGCAGACGTGCGGGCGCGGTCATCGGGCGCTGCCCCCGGGCAAGCCGTTGTCCGACGCTGGCTCCGGGCCGCCCCAGTCCTGCGGGTTATCGTCGACGTCGGTGCCGAGGAACTCGGCCAGCTCAGAGGCATCGAGAGAGCTCTCGGCCCCGGCCCCGGACGCCACCCGCAGATCCTCAATGGCGCGGGCCGCCGCCGCGGTCTCGGCCATGCGACGCGAGTGACCTTCGCCGACGCCAATCACCCGCCCGCCGATCGCCACTTCAATCCGAAACAACTTGTCGTGGTCCGGCCCCACCGCCTCGATCAGGCGGTATGCCGGCCTCTCGCCGGAGAGACGCTGGGTGTACTCCTGAAGGCGACTCTTGGGGCTCTTCAGAGCCCGGATCGGACGATCGCTCGCCAGCTCGGTCGCAGCCATCGCAGTCACGAAACCGCTGGCAGCCTCATAGCCGAGATCGAGATAGACGGCGCCCACCACCGACTCGAAAGCCGCCGCGAGAAGGGCCGGCCTCCGACGGCCACCGCGCTGCGACTCGCCCTCGCCGAGCAGCAGATACGTGCCCAACTCGACCCTATTGGCCAGACGAGCCAGCCCGGTAGCACTCACGATCGACGCTCGGCGAGCCGAGAGCACACCCTCGTCCTCGTCCGGATAGCGGCCGTACAGCGCGTTCGCTACGGCGAGGCCGACGACGGCATCGCCGAGGAATTCCAGGCGTTCGTTATCA